>OCJR01000014.1_pt1 | contig 137290 bp, 117 predicted proteins | sample 1480741 | NCBI WGS metagenome assembly OCJR01 (sample SAMN05301480, study PRJEB22388) | human oral metagenome | isolation source: Infant 1 DOL 23 oral | host: Homo sapiens | place: USA: Pittsburgh, Magee-Womens Hospital of UPMC | collected 2013/2014 | reverse complement strand
GACCCCATACCGAACTCAGAAGTGAAACGCCGATGCGCCGATGGTAGTGTGGGGCTTCCCCATGTGAGAGTAGGACACCGCCAGGTACTGAATGTGAACCCCGAGCTGAATGGCTTGGGGTTTTTGTTTATGGATTTTTATTAAAAATTATATAGAATGATCTCAATTTTTATTTCTCAATATAAACCATGAAAAACTTTAGATATTTTGCGCAACGTTATGTTGATTGGGTTATTCGATTAGGTCGAGTTCGTTTCTCTTTACTTGGTATCGCTATTCTTGCGATTTTAGCTATCTGTATACAAATCTTATTAAGCACGCTCCTTAGTGATGGTATTCACTGGAGTGACATAGCTCGGTCGATCACTTTTGGTTTATTTACTGCTCCTTTTGTTATCTATTTCTTTACGCTACTTGTTGAACGACTAGAACGTTCCCGTTTAGAACTCTCTAAAACGCTTGCTAGATTAGAAAAAAATAGCCGTGATAAAAGTACCTTACTTGCAACGATTAGCCATGAATTACGTACGCCTTTAAATGGAATCATTGGTCTAAGCCGAATTCTATTAGATGATAAATTAACAGAACAACAACAAAATTACCTCAATACAATTAATCTAAGTGCGGTCAGTTTAGGTCATATTTTTAGTGATATTATTGATTTAGATAAGATCGACTCTAAACGTATTGAATTAAATATTCAGCCTTGCGATTTCCATTCACTACTTAATGATTTCTATAATTTTGGCACCTTGATGGCGGAGCAAAAGGGGCTAAAATTCTCTTTAAAGCTGGATGATAATTTACCTAATTGGCTTTACCTCGATCGTGCTCGCCTTAGCCAAATCCTTTGGAATTTAATTAGTAATGCCGTCAAATTTACTGACAAAGGTGAAGTTATCCTAACAGTACAGAAAATCCAAGATAATCAATATCAATTTAGTGTTGCAGATACGGGGGCAGGTATTGCACCTTGCGAATTAGATAAGATTTTTACCATGTACTATCAGGTTAAAGATAATATTCATCGTTCTGCAGGAAGTGGCATTGGTCTTGCAATTTCTAAGAATTTAGCTCAATTAATGCAAGGGGATTTAACGGTTGAGAGTGAACTGGAAAAAGGTTCAACCTTTTACTTAACGATCATTGCAGAAAAAGCTCAAGCTCATGATGGTAATGCTGAAAAAGCCATGCAGCATCTTTCCATTTTATTAGTAGAAGACGTTGAATTAAATGTGGTTGTAGCCAAAAGTATTCTTGAAAAGCAAGGTCATTATGTTGATGTTGCGATGAATGGTGAACAGGCTATCCAATTATTTGAGAAAAATACTTATGATATTGTTTTTCTTGATATTAAGTTACCAGATATGTCAGGCTTTGATATTGCATACTATTTACGTAAAAACTATGAAGAAGGGATTTATGATTTTCTCCCACCTTTAATTGCTTTTACGGCAAACGTGATGCACAGCGAAGAGGAATATCAAAATCAGGGTATGGATGGCGTGTTGCGTAAGCCTCTTTCTCTGACGGAATTACGTCAGTGTTTTAAAACATTCTTAGGTGATGATATTGAGACTACCTCTGATGAAGAAGAGCTCCCTCAAGTTCAAGAAGGTATTAATATTTCACTTATTGAGTTAATTGGAAAATCACAAGCTAAAGCTAATGTAGAGTTATTCAAACAGTGGATGCCAATTTATTTAGATGAATTAGAAACGGCGTATGAAGATTATCTTACAAACGCAGATATGCAACAAATGGTGTCAGATGTGGCACATAAAATAAAAGGCGCTGCAGCATCAGTAGGGCTTGTTAATATTCAAAATATAGCAAAACAGGCTCAAGACACCTCATTGCCAAATTGGACATTGGATATTGCTTCATGGATAAAGCAACTCAGTAATGAATGGCCTCAAAATGTAGCTGAATTAGAAGCGTATTTAGAAAAGTAATTCATGACCCGTCATTTTCAATTTTTGATCAGTGAGAATATGCCGTCTAATTTGCCGGTAAATACCTTGATCATTAATGAATTCTCTAAAATTCAAAATCTTCTTGGACAAGAGTTTGAGACGATCTTGTTTGATGCGCGGAAAGGTATCCATTTAGAGGCACTAGCCATTGCGGCCGGAACATTGAAAATGAATGGTGCCTTAATTGTATTGCTATCAAATTGGGAGAAACTTCATTCTCAAATAGATGAAGATAGTCTCCGTTGGTCAGGTTCACTTGAGGCAATTGCTACGCCAAGATTTATGACATATTTTAAGCATTGTATTCATAAATATGGCTTCTCTATCCTTTATCATCAAAATAATTTAAAATTTGACCGCACTTTTCAGCAGTCATTTGTCAATCACAACGCGACCTTAGATCAGCAGAAAATCATTGAGAAAATCTTACAAAAAGAATCCGAACTCTACTTTCTTACTGCCAAACGAGGAAGAGGGAAATCAGCTCTAGCAGGCTTATTAGCGAATCAACTGGATACTAAAATTTACCTCACCGCACCGAATAAAAGTGCGGTTAAAATTTTGGCTGAATTTTCACAAAAAGAGATCATCTTTATTGCACCAGATGAGCTTTTCCTTGCTTTGCAAAATGATCCTTCTTTTTCTGAAAATGCTTGGCTTTTTGTTGATGAGGCAGCCATGTTGCCGATTGCTCAACTTAGCGCTTTTTCTCATCATTTTAAGCATATTCTATTTACGACTACTATCCATAGTTATGAGGGAACCGGGCGAGGCTTTGAGCTTAAATTTAAGCAAAAAATTAACCGCACTTTTTCTGACTTTGAACTTATTGAACCGCTACGTTGGTCTAAAGATGATGTTTTAGAGGCGTTTATTGATGAGCTTTTATTATTGAATGTAGAGGATGATTTTAAACAAACGCCATACGATAAAAGCAAAATATGCCAAATCACTGAACGCTCACAAGAGGAAATACTTTCTTCATTGCCCCAATTCTATGGCTTGATGACATTAGCTCATTATCGTACATCACCATTAGATCTACGGCGATTATTTGATGCCACTTCACAGTGTTTTTTTACTGCTGAAAATGAGCAAAATTTACTAGGCGCAGTTTGGGCATTAAAAGAAGGCGGGATTGAAGATTCATCGCTTATAGAGGCCATTAATCTAGGCATTAGACGCCCTAAAGGTAATCTTGTCCCGCAAGCACTTTGTTTTCATGCTCAACAACAAAAGGCTTGTGAATTGCATTCTTTACGTATTTCGAGAATTGCGGTTCAGCCTATGTGGCAGCAACATGGTATTGGTACACAACTTATTGAATATATCACGCAAAATGCCAATGTAGATTATTTATCAGTGAGTTTCGGTTATACCAAAGAACTAGCTCAATTTTGGCAGAAATGTGGTTTTTCTCTTGTTCATTTAGGCGAGCATTTAGAGGCGAGTAGTGGTTGTTATTCAGCTATCGCTCTAAAGGGGCTTTCTGCACAAGGGATTGAATTAGAAAAAGAAGCAACGCACTCTTTTCAACGAAATATACCTTTGTCTTTCCATCCGCTCGTTCAGGAATTTAATAGCATATCAGTAGATTGGGAATTGATTGACGAAGATTGGCTCAGCTTAAAAAATTTTGCTTATTTTCACCGCACTTTAGCTTCCGCTTTGCCGGCAATTCGTCGATTTTTAATGAATTTAGATGAAAAAGATTACCCTTTAATGAGAGATTATTTCATCACAAAACAGATACCCTATAATAAGAAAAATGGGTTAAAATTATTACGTTCGGAAATTGCACAAAAATTAAAAAAGGAGGCAAAATGAGCGAACAAGAAAAAAAAGGTTGGTTCCGTAAAGCGGTAGATGAATATAATAAATTTTGCAGTGAGCTTGGTTTAGATAAAGGTAGCTGTCGAGGTTGTATGCCACGCATTGAATTTGATGATGATGGTAAGGTAAAAAAAGAGAAACCACTAGAACCGCTCAAAAAATAAAAGAAAACAGGGTTAATTTAACCCTGTTTTTTTATACAGATAATTATTGAAAAGTAGAGTGAATTTGCTAAACTAGCAAGCTATTCACGCAAAAATGAGATAAAAATTGACCGCACTTATGAAAACAACCTATTTTAATTTTGATATTCCGATTCAGCCAAATGATCATAAAATTCTCGGCAATGTATTGGCGAGTGCAGATGCACTTACGGTTAGTGAAATTGCTGAGCAATACGATGGATTGACTGTGGTTGTGACACCGGATACCAAAAGTGCGGTTCGTTTATCACAAGTTTTACCGGATTTAACTTCTCAACCCATTCAGTTTTTTCCTGATTGGGAAACGTTGCCTTATGATTCTTTTTCTCCTCATCAAGAAATTATTTCTTCTCGTTTAAGTGCGCTATTTCATTTGCAAAATACTAAAAAAGGTATCTTTGTTTTACCGATTAGCACATTAATGCAACGTGTGTGCCCGCCGAAATATCTACAGCACAATGTCCTTCTAATTAAAAAAGGTGACCGTCTTGTCATTGAAAAATTGCGATTACAATTAGAGTCAGCAGGATATCGTTCCGTAGAGCAAGTACTAGAACATGGTGAATATGCTGTGCGCGGATCTCTTTTAGATCTTTTCCCAATGGGAAGTGCGGTTCCATTTCGCTTAGATTTTTTTGATGATGAAATTGATTCGATTCGTACTTTTGATGTCGATACGCAGCGAACGTTAGATGAAATTCAATCTATTAATTTATTACCGGCACACGAATTTCCAACTGATGAGAAAGGTATTGAGTTTTTCCGCACACAATTTAGAGAAACCTTTGGTGAAATTCGTCGTGATCCAGAACATATTTATCAGCAAATCAGTAAAGGCACACTAATCTCAGGGATTGAATATTGGCAGCCGCTATTCTTTGATGAAATGGCAACATTGTTCGATTACTTACCCGAAAAAACGTTGTTTGTGGATATGGAAACAAATCAAGCACAAGGAGAACGTTTTTATCTTGATGCTAAACAGCGTTATGAGCATCGCAAAGTTGATCCAATGCGCCCTCTTTTGCCGCCAGAACGTTTGTGGCTAAGTATTGATGCGGTAAATCATGCATTAAAAAATTATCCTAAAATTAATTTTAAAGCAGAAAAAGTGCGCTCATCTGTTCGTCAGAAAAATTTATCGGTGTCTGCATTACCAGCAGTGACCATTCAATCACAGCAAAAAGAACCGTTATCCCAACTTCGTCAGTTTATTGAGCATTTTAAAGGAAATGTTTTATTTTCAGTTGAAACTGAAGGACGACGTGAAACTTTACTGGATTTACTTTCACCCTTAAAAATTAAACCAAAACAAATTAAAACCTTATCTGAAGCCAATCAAGATAAGTTTAATCTGTGGGTAAGTCGTCTTGAGCAAGGTTTTATTCTTGATGAGGCTAAACTCGCCGTTATTACTGAACATGAAATTTTAGGCGAGCGAGTACAACAACGTCAGCGTGATAAACGTAAGGCGGTCAATCCTGATACCTTAGTGCGTAATCTGGCTGAATTAAAAATTGGGCAGCCTGTGGTGCATTTAGATCATGGTGTTGGGCGTTATGGTGGCTTAGTGACACTCGATACTGGGGGCTTAAAAGCAGAATATTTGCTGATCAATTATGCGAATGAATCCAAACTTTATGTGCCTGTTGGTTCTCTTCATTTAATTAGTCGCTATGTCGGTGGCTCAGATGAAACTGCACCATTGCATAAATTAGGTAATGAATCGTGGGCGAAAACGCGTCAAAAGGCAGCAGAAAAAATTCGTGATGTGGCCGCTGAATTACTTGATGTATATGCCCAACGAGAAGTGAAAAAAGGCTTTGAGTTTAAATATGATCGTGAGGAATTCCAGCAATTCGCGGCAACCTTCCCTTTTGAAGAAACGCACGATCAAGCCATGGCGATTAATGCCGTTATTTCGGATATGTGCCAACCCAAGGCGATGGATCGTTTGGTTTGTGGTGATGTGGGCTTTGGTAAGACTGAAGTGGCGATGCGTGCCGCATTTTTGGCTGTAATGAATCATAAACAAGTCGCTGTATTGGTTCCAACAACCTTGTTAGCTCAACAGCATTACGAGAATTTTAAAGATCGTTTTGCTAATCTTCCGGTTAATGTGGAAGTGCTTTCTCGCTTTAAAACAGCCAAAGAGCAAAAACAAATCTTAGAAAATTTAGCCGAAGGAAAAGTCGATATTCTGATTGGAACTCATAAATTAATCCAATCCGATGTGAAGTTTTCTGATCTTGGCTTACTTATCATTGATGAAGAACATCGCTTTGGTGTGGGACAGAAAGAGAAAATTAAACAACTTCGAGCGAATATTGATATTTTAACGCTGACCGCAACACCAATTCCTCGTACTTTGAATATGGCGATGAATGGTATTCGTGATCTTTCTATTATTGCGACGCCACCGGCTCGCCGAGTGAGTATCAAAACATTTGTTCGCCAGAAAGATGATTTAATCATTCGTGAAGCCATCCTGCGTGAGCTTTTGCGTGGTGGGCAAGTTTATTATTTACATAATGATGTGGCGAGTATTGAAAATACAGCAGAAAAACTGACCGCACTTGTGCCAGAAGCTCGTGTCGTGATTGGTCATGGTCAAATGCGAGAACGTGAACTTGAACGCGTGATGAGTGATTTTTATCATCAACGTTATAACGTATTAGTTTGTTCCACTATTATTGAAACGGGGATTGATGTACCAACGGCAAATACGATTATTATTGAACGTGCAGATAATTTTGGCTTGGCACAGCTTCACCAGTTGCGTGGTCGAGTAGGGCGTTCTCACCACCAAGCTTATGCTTATTTGCTTACACCGCCGCCGAAATTAATGACGAAAGATGCGAAACGTCGTTTAGAGGCATTAGAAAGTTTAGATAACTTAGGTGCAGGTTTCATTCTTGCAACGCACGATTTAGAAATTCGCGGTGCAGGTGAATTATTAGGGAATGAACAAAGTGGGCAAATTGAAAGTATCGGTTTTTCACTTTATATGGAATTACTTGATGCAGCAGTTAAAGCCTTAAAAGAGGGGAGAGAACCTTCATTAGAAGAGATTACACATCAGCAAGCCGAAATTGAGTTACGTGTTCCAGCCCTATTGCCTGAGGATTATCTGGGCGATGTGAATATGCGTTTGTCGTTCTATAAACGCATTGCTGCAGCAGAAAGTAAACAAGAGTTAGATGAATTAAAAGTTGAATTAATTGATCGCTTTGGCTTATTACCTGAAGCAACTAAAAATCTTTTACAAATTGCTGAAATGCGTTTAATGGTGAAACCATTAAAAGTGCTGAAAATCGATGCAGGGGCTCAAGGTGGCTTTATTGAATTCTCACCTTCAGCAAAAGTTGATCCAGAAAAATTCATCAAATTAATTCAACAAAATCCAATTGTTTATCGCTTTGATGGGCCATTAAAATTTAAGTTTGTGAAAGCACTTCCAGAAAACAAAGAGCGGTTAGAATTTGTGATGGATTTTGTGAAGACACTTACTGAGTAGCAAGTAAATAAAAAGGCTGACAAAATGTCAGCCTTTCTTTTTCACGTTTTATTAGTGAAGCGCTTCAACAACGCTTAAGAACATTTTTAAGATACCGGCATTTAATAAGTCGATAAAGAATGCCCCTACCATTGGTACGATTAAGAACGCTTTGTGAGATGGTCCGAAACGACTGGTAATCGCTTGCATGTTAGCGACGGCTGTTGGTGTTGCGCCGAGACCGAAACCACAGTGACCCGCACTTAATACAATTGCATCATAATCTTTACCCATCATACGGTATGTGACGTAGATAGCGAAGAAAGCCATGAAGACAACTTGAACCGCTAAGATAACTAATACATCTGTTGCAAGACCTGCTAATTCCCAAAGTTTGAGAGACATTAAAGCAATCGCTAAGAAGATAGATAAACCTACGCTACCTAATACGTCAATCGCTGAATCAGCCACTTGGAATTTGAATAAGTGAGTTAAGCTGTTACGAATGATTACACCTGTAAACAAACACCATACGAATGTTGGTAATTGAATGTGTGTACCTTTTGTTAAGCCATCTAAATATTGACCGATGAGTAAACATAAAGAAAGCATCGCGATGGTTTCAATGATTGAGCGTGCATTCACTTTACGTTTATAAGTTGGGTGCTCAAATGCTTCTTGTACGTCATCTACTTCATCATTCTCTGGGTTCTCACCTTGTTTTTGATGATTTAATAAATAACGAGATACTGGACCACCTAGGATACCACCAAAGACTAAACCAAATGTAGCACATGCCATCGCGATTTCTGTCGCAGCTGGTAGATTAAATTCTTTAGTGAATGTTTCTGCCCATGCCGCACCTGTACCATGACCACCGGTTAGGGTAACTGAACCAGCAAGTAAGCCGTAAGCAGGATCAATGCCTAATAATTGAGTACCTAAAATACCGATGACATTTTGGCAAACAATGAGTATTCCTGCCGCCAATAGGAAGATAACTAATGGTTTTCCGCCTTTAATTAAGCGAGCAAAGTTTGCACTTAAACCGATAGAGGAGAAGAATACCAACATCATCGATGTTTGTAAGCTTTTCTCAAAAGTGAATGAAGTGCCATTTACTTTGTATAAAATGGTTAATGCAATAGCCACAATAAAGCCGCCAACGACAGGCTCAGGGATATTAAATGTTTGTAAAACTCGAATGCGTTTTACTAGAAAAAAACCGAGTAATAATACAAAACTTGCTAAAGCAAGTGTTTGATAGGTATCAAAAACAATATTCACGAAATATCCTCCTATTTAGTTTGGTTTCGAGAATTCTTATGAGTTGTGTTCAGGTTCAACCACCACAATGTCAACATTACTATGTAATCCACGTGGTAATTGGGAGCCTTTTCTGCCGCGTTCCGCACGGAATTTTTGCAGATCTTCCGGTTTTAATGTGATTTTTCGTTTACCGGAATGGAACTCAAGGCTGGCTTGCTCTGAAATTAAGAACAATTTCACCAATAATTCTGACCGCGCTTTTGCATTCGCGGCTGGAATACTGATGATTTTGTTGCCTTTCCCTTTTGATAATGCCGGTAAATCCCGTACCGGAAAAATCAGCATTCGACCCGCTGAAGTGAGGGACACAAGAAGTGAGGCCGACTCGGAAAGTTTCTCAGGTTTCAAGACTTTCGCATTTTCTGGCAAAGAAATCAAGGCTTTTCCAGCTTTATTACGTGCAATTAAATCTTCAAATTTGCAAATAAAACCGTATCCTGCATCTGATGCCATCAATAATTCTTGTTTTTCAGGTTCCATAATAACCTGTTCAATGGTTGCACCGGCCGGTAATGTGAGTTTACCGGTGAGCGGTTCACCTTGTGAACGCGCAGAAGGTAAGCTTAATGGATCTAAAGCATAGCTACGACCCGTACTATCAATAAAGATTACGGGCTGATTACTTTTACCGCAAGCGTGCGCGAGATATTTATCGCCTGCTTTATAGCTTAATCCTGCCGGATCAATGTCATGACCTTTCGCACAACGAACCCAGCCCATTTCAGATAAGATGACGGTAACGGGTTCAGCTGGGGTCATTTCACTTTCAGAAATCGCTTTCGCTTCTTCACGTTCAACTAATTGAGACATTCTAGGGCTGGCGTATTTTTTCGCATCTTCTTGAATTTCTTTTTTGATTAAGGTATTTAAGCGACGCTCAGATCCTAAAATTAACTCTAAATTTGACCGCTCTTCTTCGAGTTTATCTTTTTCAGCTTGTAATTGATGTTCTTCTAATTTAGCTAAATGGCGTAAACGTAAGTTTAAAATGGCTTCAGCCTGTTCATCACTTAAGTTAAAACGAGTCATTAAAACTTGTTTTGGTTCATCTTCAGTACGAATAATCTCAATCACTTCGTCAATATTGAGGAAGGCAATCATCAAACCATCTAAAATGTGCAAACGAGCGAGTACTTTATCTAAACGATGTTGTAAACGACGAGTCACGGTAGTACGACGGAATGTCAGCCATTCGGTAAGAACCTGAAGTAAGCCTTTCACGGCAGGTTTATGATCAAGTCCGATCATATTCATATTCACACGATAGCTTTTTTCAAGATCAGTCGTCGCAAATAAATGCGCCATTAAGGCATCCGTGTCAACGCGATTTGAACGAGGTACAAGTACAATACGCACGGGATTTTCATAATCCGCCTCATCACGAATATCTTCTACCATAGGCAATTTTTTCGCCGTCATTTGCTCAGCAATTTGTGCAATGATTTTAGAGGGTGAAGATTGATGAGGAAGTGCGCAGATGATGATTTCACCGTCTTCTTTATGCCATGTTGCTCGCATCTTGATGGAGCCACGACCGGTTTCGTACATTTTGCGAATATCATCTTTTGGCGAAATAATTTCCGCTTCAGTTGGGAAATCAGGCCCTTGAATGATATTGAGTACATCATCTAATCCTGCTTTTGGATTATCTAATAGCAGGACAGCGGCATCCGCCACTTCATTAATATTGTGTGGTGGAATATCGGTTGCCATCCCGACGGCAATCCCGGTAGTACCATTTAACAGAATATGAGGTAGACGTGCAGGCAAATATTGTGGTTCTTCTAAAGTGCCATCAAAGTTTGGTTGGAAATCAACGGTGCCTTGGCCTAATTCAGTTAATAGAATCTCAGAAATTTTGGATAGGCGAGATTCTGTATAACGCATTGCCGCGAATGATTTAGGATCATCTGGCGCCCCCCAGTTTCCTTGCCCATCCACCAAAGGATAGCGGTAAGAAAAGGGCTGAGCCATTAATACCATGGCTTCATAACAGGCGTAGTCACCGTGTGGATGGAATTTACCTAACACATCACCGACGGTACGCGCAGATTTTTTAAATTTTGCCGCGGCATTTAAACCCAGTTCAGACATCGCATAAACAATACGACGTTGGACAGGCTTTAAGCCATCGCCAATAAAAGGCAATGCACGATCCATGATGACGTACATTGAATAATTAAGATAAGCCTTTTCTGTAAAGGTGCGAAGTGGCATCTGCTCGATGCCTTCGTAATTAATATTGCTCATATTTTTTTAATCTATTTTCTGGTTGCACCGGAACTCGCATCAGAATGTTCGTGATGAGAATGCCCCATATCCATTCCTTTATGACTGTCAATTTCGTAAGGAACAGGTTGTGGTTTTTGTGGATTGGCTTCTTTAAAGGCTTCGTCTTTTAGTTTTCCGGAATAAATATTCGGATTTTTTTCGCCTTCGACCACGATTTGTCCCATTGTGCCTTTATTTACAGCACGGAAAATCGAGTGATCCATAAAGACATAAGTGCCCGGTACATCAATTCGAGTTTCCACCATGGTAGCACTGCCAGATGGAACCAAAGTTGTTTGAACATTATGATTAACAAGCGTACCGCCTTCCACATACACATTATCAAATACGGCACCAATTAAGTGGAAAGAAGAGCATAAATTTGGTCCTGCATTTCCTACGAATAGACGAATGGTTTCACCGGTTTTCGCTTTTAAGGCATTTCCATCCATTGTTGCGCCGACTTTGCCGTTGAAGAGGACGTATTCAGGACGTTCATCAATGGCTTTTTGCATACTGAATGGTTGCAAGCCAGGATCGCCAAATTCACCTTTGGTATAGAATTCACTTTGCATAATGTAAAATTCGCGATCCACTTTTGGTAAACCTTCTTTCGGCTCAACTAAAACTAAACCATACATCCCCTTGGCAAGGTGAATATCCACAGGCTGACTGCCACAGTGGTATAGATAAATCCCCGAACGTAACGCTCTAAATTGGAAGGTAGATGTTCTCGTTGGTGGCGTTTCACTTGCGAGTGCTCCGCCCATTGGTACGGCTGCAGCATGGAAATCGATACTGTGTGGCATCATTGAACTCGCTGAGTTGGAAAGTTGCACTTCCACCATGTCGCCTTCGCGCACACGAATAAATGGCGCAGGCACGCTACCATTTAATGTCCAAAATTTAAATTGCACACCATCCATTAAATCCATAATTTGCTCAAGTGCGGTCAGTTTTACCACGACTTTTGCTGGATAGTTACGTTCAATCGGTTTTGGCACATTTGGCGCAAGCGTTAGTTCAGCTTCAATTTCTGGCAAATTTTCAACTGCAGTGGTTGCCGTATTTGAGGACTTTTCCTCCGCTTGAGCAGAAGGAATGAGGCTTAAACCTGCACCCAATGTAATCGTTGCTAGGCCTAGTGCACTGTTTTTAAAAAAATCTCGACGTTGTTCGTTCATGATTGACCTCAAATAATTAAACAGCTAAATCCACTTGGTCGCCATTGGTTTGTAACCAATTTTTGCGATCTTCCGCTCGTTTTTTGGCAAGTAACATATCCATTAATTCTAATGTTTCCGCGCCTTGATCTTCGCCTAGCTCATAGGTTAATTGAACTAAACGGCGTGTATTCGGATCCATGGTGGTTTCACGTAATTGTGATGGATCCATTTCACCTAAACCTTTGAATCGTTGTACGTTTAAAGTGCCTTTTTTACCTTTTAAGCGTTCTAAAATTGCTTCTTTTTCGTTTTCATCGAGGGCATAAAAGACTTCTTTACCTAAGTCGATACGATAGAGTGGTGGCATTGCCACATAAACGTGTCCATCTTGAACCAATTTAGGGAAGTGACGTAAAAAGAGGGCACAGAGTAGGGTGGCGATATGCAAACCATCAGAGTCCGCATCGGCTAAAATACAGACTTTCCCGTAACGAAGTTGAGATAAGTCTTCATTATCAGGATCGATACCAAGCGCCACAGCAATATCATGAATTTCCGTTGAGCCAAGCACTTGATCACTGGCGACTTCCCAAGTATTTAAGATTTTTCCGCGTAAAGGTAGGATCGCTTGATATTCACGATCTCGCGCCTGTTTGGCCGAGCCGCCCGCAGAGTCACCCTCTACTAAAAATAATTCGGTTTTTTCTAAATTTTGTGATGCACAATCGGCTAATTTACCCGGTAGAGCAGGACCACTCACTAATTTTTTACGCACGACTTTTTTGGCTGCATTCAGACGACGTTGTGCAGAACTGATCGCCATTTCAGCTAAGCGATCTGCATCTTGTACATTTTGATTCAACCATAAACTGAAGGCATCTTTTAAAACACCCGAAACAAAGACCGCACTTTGACGGGAAGATAAACGTTCTTTTGTTTGGCCAGCAAATTGAGCATCTTGCATTTTCAGTGAAAGAATGTAAGCACAGCGATCCCAAATGTCGTCTGCAGTTAATTTCACGCCACGTGGTAATTTATTGCGGAATTCACAATATTCAGTCATGGCATTGAGCAAACCTTGGCGAAGACCATTCACATGTGTTCCGCCTTGTACTGTCGGAATCAAGTTTACATAGCTTTCTGCAATAAGCTCACCACCTTCCGGCAACCATAATAATGCCCAGCTTACCGCTTCTGTGGCTCCTTTAAACTCACCGACAAAAGGTTTTTCAGGTAAGGTTTCAAAACCATTCACTGCTTCGGTTAAGTAATCGGATAAACCATCTTGATAACACCACACATCTTCGGTGTTATTCACTTTATCGACAAATTTAATCTCTAAGCCTGAACAAAGCACGGCTTTCGCACGCAATAAGTGGCGTAAACGGCTAACAGAAAAATTCTTGCTATCAAAATATTTTGGATTAGGTTTGAAGTGAACGGTGGTACCGGTTGTACGTCTGCCACAAGTTCCGATGACTTCTAATTCTTCTACTTTTACGCCATTTTCAAAAGCAATTTTATATACTTCGCCGTTACGTTTAACTTGAATATCAACGCGTTCAGAAAGGGCATTGACGACAGAAATTCCCACCCCGTGTAAACCACCGGCAAATTCATAGTTTTTATTCGAGAATTTACCGCCAGCGTGAAGTTTAGTTAAGATCACTTCGACACCAGAAACGCCTTCCGTTGGGTGAATATCCACAGGCATCCCGCGGCCATTATCAATGACTTCAAGCGATTGATCAGCGTGTAAAATCACTTCAACTTTGGTGGCAAAACCTGCAAGGGCTTCATCCACACTGTTATCAATAACTTCTTGTGCAAGATGATTTGGACGGGTAGTGTCCGTGTACATGCCGGGGCGAATTTGCACTGGTTCGAGATCTTTTAGAACCGTAATTTCTTGAGCAGAATAATTTGTAGTCATTTTTAAAATTAGTTACTTATTTATAAAAAAATTAGCGTGATTTTATCAAAAAATGATGCGTTTATAAAATCAAAGATGAGAAAAGATAAGGATACTATACCAAGTAAAAGTGCAGTCAAAATTTGACGTGAATTTTGACCGCACTTGGGGTTCATTTGAATCTATTTAATCTGTTATAGATTGAGTTATCTCGATACTAAGCTTTTGCTTTTGTTGCTAAATATTCCTGTAAGCCTTTATCTCTCAATTTACAGCTCGGGCATTCTCCACAGCCACTTTCAACACCTTCATAGCAAGTGTGAGTATGCTGACGAACATAATCTAACGCACCTAATTTATCAGCTAATGCCCAGGTTTGGGCTTTGGTGAGATACATTAACGGTGTTTTTAAATTGAACGGATAATCCATGGCTAAATTAAGGGTGACATTCATGGATTTGATAAACACATCACGGCAATCGGGATAGCCACTGAAATCTGTTTCACATACGCCCGTGATAATGTCATTAATACCTTGTCCTTTTGCGTAAATCGCTGCATACAATAAGAAGAGTGCATTGCGGCCATCCACAAAGGTATTCGGTAATTCACCATCTTTTTGCTCAATATCTGCATTGGCATCCATTAGGGCATTATGGGTAATGGATTTGATGACTGATGTATCAATCAACGTTTGTTTTACACCGAGATCTTTGGCGATCCAACGAGCTTTTTCTAATTCAATGGCATGGCGCTGGCCGTATTGAAAGGTGACGGTTTCGACATTTTCCACGCCATATTCGGCAATGGCTTGAATTAAACAGGTTGTGGAATCTTGTCCACCAGAGAAGATCACAAGAGCTTTACGATTGTGATTGGGATTTGAAATATTCATAGGATACCTAGTTTTTTTATGTAGGAGGTTTGCGAACTACAAGTTAAAAATGAGGCGGTATTGTAGAAGTCAAAGATAAATTTTGCAAGAAAAGGACTAATTTAAGCAGGAAAAAGCGAGGAAAGTTGTGATACAATTTTGGTAAGTTAGTTTTAAAAAGGTAAACACAATGAAAAAATTAATTCTTATTGTTATCGGTGCATTAGTAATTTCAGCTTGCGCAAATAAAGACGTTTATTTTAATGGTTCGGAAGGATCTCATTCAGGTATGAAATTTGATAAAGACACTCGTCATTGGGGCGTTAATCAATAATTGTTTTGATAAAAGAAAAGCCATACAGTTGTATGGCTTTTTTATTAAATCACTTCTTCTTGGCAATGTGGGCAAGTCATTAAATGTTCTTCATTATTATGCACAATATAATGGCCCATTTTTTTCGCTTTAGTATCAAGATATTTCGTATTGTAACGGTTTTCACCTACATTTAATGGTACGCGTTCTACAATATTAATGCCAGCTTTTTTCATCGTTTCTACTTTTTGCGGGTTGTTTGTCATCAAGCGAACTTGCTTCACACCTAATAATTCAAACATATCGGCACACACATTAAAGTTACGTTCATCGGCTTTAAAACCTAATGCAAGGTTGGCTTCAATAGTATCCATGCCTTGATCTTGTAATGAATAAGCACGAATTTTATTAATTAGACCAATGCCACGGCCTTCTTCACGATGATAGATCAACACACCTCGACCCGCTTCGCTAATTTGACGTAATGCGGCGGCAAGCTGGAAACCACAATCGCATTTTAAACTGTGTAATGCATCACCCGTTAAGCATTCAGAATGAATGCGGGCGAGCACTGGCTCATCTGGGTTTGAAATATCACCCATCACTAACGCGACATGTTCTTTTTTGGTATCGGGAAATTCAAATCCGACCATTTTAAATATGCCATATTCGGTAGGCAAATTGGCTTGGGCAACCAATTGGATTTTTGACATAACTTATCCTTTTTTCAACTTTATTCTGCTAAAATATGCACTTTATTTTTATTATCAAGAGGCAACAATGTTTAAAAGGCTGTCATTATATACGTTATTCCTTTGTCTTGTACCATTTTTTGTTTGGGGTTTTGCTTATCATTGGCATGGAAACAACCAATTAATGGAATGGGATTATTGGCTTTATCTTTTAACCGAAACCGGTAGTGTGCCTTACGCTTTAATTACCTGTGGTGTGTTTGCTTTACTTTTCCGTTTTCTTTTTGAAAATCGTAAACAGTGGATTATGGGCGTGATTGTAATGGGCTTGTCCGTATTATCCACACAAGTAATTAAAACAGGTTTAAAAACGGTTTTTGCCGAGCCGCGTCCTTTCACTGTCTATTTAGCGGAAAAAACAGAAAGTACTACGGACGCTTTTTATCATCAAGATCGCTCAGAGCGTGCAAAATTAGTGGATAAATTTTATTCTACACAAGCCGATACACCAGCCTGGTTAAAGGCGCATTATGAAGATGAAACGGGTTATTCTTTCCCATCTGGACATTCTATTTTTGCAGCCACTTGGCTTATGTTAGCCGTTGGATTTAGCCAATTATTAGGTAATCGTTCTTTTAAAGCGGAATTGCTTATTGGAGCCATGACCATTTGGGGTGTATTAATGTTAATTAGTCGTGTACGCCTTGGAATGCATTATCCAATTGATTTATTTGTGGCGATAATTTCGGCATGGATTGTTCATTTGATTATTTTTGGTTTCTTACAGAAGAAAGGCTTGTTTAACAATAAATAGCATCAAAGACCGGTTTTAGTGATAAAGCCGGTCTTTTTTATTGCTTGTAGAAAATATGATTTTTATCATGGATTTTCATTTTGATTTCAAGGAAAATACAGCCCAGATATTCCAACAATTTTGACCGCTCTTTTGAGGAGACAATATGTATTACGGTATTGATATCGGTGGCACAAAGATTGAATTGGCTGCTTTTAATGAAAAATTAGAAAAACTTTATACCGAGCGCGTGCCAACGCCACAAACAGATTATCAAGATTGGTTACAAGCGATCAAAACGCTAGTAGAACGTGCTGATGCCCACTTTGGTGAAAAAGGCACAGTAGGTTTAGGTTTGCCTGGATTTGTTAATTTAACAACTGGGCTTGCTGAAGTGACGAATATTCGTGTTGCAGATAATAAGCCAATTTTAGCCGATCTTGAACGAGTTTTAGATCGTGAAGTGCGGGCAGAAAATGATGCAAATTGTTTTGCTCTCTCTGAAGCCTGTGATGAAGAAAATACCCAATATCCTTCTGTATTAGGGCTTATTTTGGGGACGGGCTTTGGTGGTGGTTTTGTGATTAATGGCAAAATTCACTCAGGTCAAGTCGGGATGGCAGGGGAGTTAGGCCATCTTCAATTAAATTATCATGCCTTAAAATTATTAGGCTGGGATAAAGCGCCAATTTACCAATGTGGTTGTGGCAATCAGGCCTGTTTAGATACGTATATTTCTGGTCGCGGCTTTGAAATGTTGTACCGTGATTTAAAAGGGGAAGAGTTATCAGCCAAAGATATTATCGATCGCTTTTATGCAAAAGAGGAAAGTGCGGTTGATTTTGTTCGTATTTTTGTTGAATTAGCGGCTATTTCTATCGGCAACATTATCACTGCATTTGATCCGCATATGATTGTGCTAGGTGGTGGTTTATCGAATTTTGATTATCTCTATGAAGCGTTACCAAAAGCATTGCCACCTCATTTAATGCGTAGTGCAAAAGTGCCACCAATCAAAAAAGCAAAACATGGTGATTCTGGTGGAGTGCGTGGTGCTGCCGCATTATTTTTAAAACGTGAATAGATTTAATCTAAAAAATGCAGTAAAAATTTGAATAACTTTTATATTGTAGGAAAATAATCCAGTTTTTCTTTAAGAAAGCTGGATTTTTTCTTTTGTCTCTCTACAATCATGGCATTAATTTTTTAGCGAGGTTTTTATGCTGACAGAATTTGGTAACTGGATCGAGCAAGGTTTGACATGGGTTGTAGAACATTTAGATGAACCACTATGGAACATCACTATTGTAATTTTATTAGGTGTAGGTCTATTTTTTACCATTACTACAGGTTTAGTACAGCTACGTCTTTTCCCTACAAGTATACGCGAAATGTGGTTTGGACGTGCGGCGGAAGGTAATTCTTTAACCCCATTCCAAGCTTTTGCAACCGGGCTCGCCAGTCGAGTTGGCGTAGGTAATATCAGTGGAGTAGCAACAGCCATTGCGCTTGGCGGTGAAGGTGCGGTGTTCTGGATGTGGGTAACGGCATTTATTGGCATGTCGAGTGCTTTTGCGGAATCTACCTTAGCACAGGTATTCAAAATTCAAGATAAAGATGGCTCTTTCCGTGGTGGCCCTGCTTACTATATTACACAAGGTTTAAAATCACGTTGCTTAGCGGTAGCGTTTGCAGTATCACTTATTTTTACTTTTGGTTTTGCATTTAATTCAGTGCAAGCAAACTCAATCGTAGAAGCGACTAAAAACGCTTGGGATTGGCAAGGTGAATATGTTGGTCTTGTTTTAGTGGTATTAACTGCCACCATTATTTTTGGTGGTGTGAAACGTATTGCGACCATTTCTAGTAGCGTAGTACCGATGATGGCACTCTTTTATTTAATTATGGCGGTAATTATCTTGGGCATGCATATTGATATGATCCCGACGGTAATCGCCAACATTTACAAAAGTGCCTTTACTTTCCAATCTGCAGCTGGTGGAATGTTTGGTGCTTTAGTATCCAAAGCTATGATGATGGGGATTAAGCGCGGATTATTCTCTAATGAAGCGGGGATGGGGTCTGCACCAAATGCCGCCGCCGCCGCTCATGTAAAACACCCGGTTAGCCAAGGTTTAGTGCAAATGCTTGGTGTATTTGTAGATACTATGATCGTCTGTACTTGTACTGCGGTGATTATTCTGCTTTCTGATAATTATGGTAGCGAAACATTAAAAAGTATTTCCTTAACGCAAAACGCATTGCGTTATCATGTCGGTGAATTTGGCGTACACTTCTTGGCTTTTATCTTATTGCTTTTTGCTTATTCCTCTATCATTGGTAACTATGCTTATGCGGAAAGTAATATTCGTTTTATTAAAAATAAACCTTGGTTTGTATGGGCATTCCGCTTATCGGTATTATTCTTCGTTTATTTTGGTTCAGTAAAATCAGGTAATGTGGTGTGGAATTTCGCGGATACCGTGATGGCTGTGATGGCAATTATTAACTTAGTCGCGATTATTTTACTTTCCCCAATTGTGTGGAAGTTAATGAAAGACTATCAGCGTCAATTAAAAGAAGGGAAAGAACCAGAATTCAAAATCGAGCTTTATCCTGAAATTAAAAAACGAGTATTAGATCATCGAATTTGGAAATAAATTTTGATGGGCACAATAAAGGCGGGATATCCCGCCTTTATTGTTTTAAATTGACCGCACTTTATCGTTCATTTCGATAAGTCAGGAAATAATAAGAAAGGGCTGAAATCACCACGCAAGCCGTCATTGTATAAAGCATTGGCGCAGCGGTTTCCATTTTAAAGCTCGCCACAAGGGAACCCATCACAGCACCAACACCAAAACGGACACTTCCCATTAATGAGTTGGCGGTACCCGCCATAGTTGGGAATTTTTCTAGAATAGAGGCGGTAGCATTGGATGAGATTAATGGGTTTTGTCCTACAAAAAAGGCCACACCAATAGCCATTGACCAAAAGCCAAAATCAAAAAGTGCGGTTAAAAATAGCCAGATTCCTGAAATAAATTGTACGGCAATACCAATTCGTAACATGGTTTCAGCACCTAGCTTCAATACAAACTTTCCATTTAGATAAGAAGCAGCGGTCATAATCGCGATATTGATCATAAAGAAATAGCCAAATTGATCGACAGGGATGCCATAAATACCGATATAGACAATCGACCCAGCGGTGACGAAAGCAAATAAACCGCCAAAACCAAAAGAGGCCGCAGCCATATAACCTAACACTTCCTTTTGTTTTGAAAGCATCATGAAGTTACGAGCAATGATATTTAGGCGCAGGGGAATACGATTTTCTTGTTTATGGGTCTCGGGAATAACGAAAAAGACGAGCAATGCGGCAAGAAATCCCATCGCGCCAATCACATAAAAGATCATGTGCCAATGGAAAAATTTCACAATATATCCACCAATCACTGGTGCAACAAGCGGTGCAATCATAAAGACAAGTGTAATGGTGGACATGACTCGAGAGAGCTGATCTTTGCTAAATAAATCTCGTAATAAAGCTCCTGAAAGCACAACAGGGGCTGCTCCAAAGAAACCTTGAATGAAACGCAGAACAGTGAAACTGCCAATAGAATGAATGCCCGTTAAAATAATGGCAGTGATAGCACCAATAATAACCCCTAATAAAATAATCGGTTTACGACCAAAGCTATCACCAAAGGGTCCCCAAAATAATTGTCCAGCCGCCATGCCATAAGCAAAGAATGTCAGTGTGTACTGCACTTGCTCGGAGTCGATATTTAAGTCTTCGGCAATATTTAAAAAGGACGGAATATACATATCCACGCCCAAAGGCGGTAGCATCGAGAGGATGCCGAGCGTGGCGATAAAAATAAAGGTAGGTTTAATATTTTGGCTCATATTATTTCACTAAATTGTCGATTTCTTCCTGAGTGAGTGGACGAAATTCGCCTTCTTCTAAGCTTTCATCTAATTCAACGTTACCGATTCTCCAACGATGGAGTGCCACGACTTTATTACCAAGCGCGGCAAACATTCGTTTCACCTGGTGATAGCGTCCTTCAGAGATAGTCAGATTCACGTTGTAATCATCTAACACTTCAAGTTTTGCTGGCTTAGTGGGTTCTTTTTCGCCACGTAATAGAATGCCTTCTTCACAGGCTGAGGTATAATGGTTCTCAACCGGGTCAGCTAAAGTGACTAAATAGGTTTTCTCACATTGATGCTTTGGTGAGGTAATACGATGTGACCATTGGCCATCATCCGTTAATAGCACGAGGCCAGTGGTATCCACATCTAATCGTCCAGCGCTGTGTAACTTGCCTGAAAGAGGCGGTTCAAAGAATTGATAAATAGTTGGATAGTCACCGTCATCATGAGAGCAAACGTAGCCCTGAGGCTTATGCAACATAAAATATTGACCTTCTTCCACCCAAGGCAATAATTCATCTTCAAAATAAATTTCATCTTCTTGGCTTACTTTGGTCGCCCCATTTTTCACAATTTCACCGTTAATTTTGACCGCACTTTGGCGAATGGCCCTGGTGGCTTGTGAACGGGTTAAACCAGTATTCTCGGCAATAAATTTATCTAATCGCATCGTAAACTCTTATTTTTGATTGAACCAGCTGACGTAATCAAACTGATCGTAATATTTTTCGCCATTCCAACCGGAAAAGGTAAATAAATCCCCCACTTCGTTTTCATTTTCAAAGCCTTTAATGTAGAAAGCGGATTTAAACTCGGGATAAGGCTTATGGGTAAAGACCACTTTGTTTGGATAAGGCAAGTTATCGAAGGCTTGCAGGTCTTCATATTTAGCACCTTTTCCACCATCTTTATCTGTCATCATAATAAACAAGTTATCGAGGTCTAAACGCTGTGAGCGAGCTTCCCACTTTTCCCGAGCCTCTTGTTCGGAGTGATAGTGCATAAAGTGTACTTTAAGATCACCTAATAGACCAACGGGATACGGTTTTTCTGTTTGTATAAATTGAAGCGGTTGTGCTTGATAGAATGTAATGTTCTGCAGATAGCGAACAAAATCGCTTGGGTCTAAATAAAGGTTAACAAATGGAGAATTAAAAGGCTGATTAAGGTCGTGCAAAATAAATGCACCAACACAGTTTGCCGAAATCACTGACATACCTTGGTTGGTTAACCGTTGTTGAAAGGTTTTGTTAATCGCTTTCCGTTGTAATTTATTGATGGCACTTCTAAATTTAGAAAACAAACTCATTATTTACATCCTGCATGTTTTTTGCGACATAGTAACGTTTTTGGTTCGAAATGTGAAGAAAAGACAAAAAGTGCGGTCGATTTCACTCATATTTTTGTAATAAATTTGTAAAATTTTTGCGGTATGTCACAAAATTCTCTTAAAAAGAGAGTATAATGGCGCAAATTTTATTTAACCTAAGTGAAAATGGAGTATATTTATATGAGCGAACAATTGCGCCAAGCTGCATTAGATTTTCATGAATTCCCAATTCCAGGAAAAATTGCGGTCACCCCAACCAAATCATTAGAAACTCAACATGATTTAGCCCTTGCGTATACCCCAGGTGTTGCAGAGCCTTGTTTAGAAATTGAAAAAGATCCTTCAGCAGCAAGTCGTTATACTGCGCGTGCTAATTTAGTGGCCGTTATTTCAAATGGTACAGCCGTGTTAGGTCTAGGAAATATTGGTGCGCTTGCATCAAAACCTGTTATGGAAGGGAAAGGTGTATTGTTTAAAAAATTTGCTGGCATCAATGTATTCGATATTGAAATCAATGAACATGATCCAGATAAATTAATCGATATTATTGCTTCGTTAGAACCAACGTTTGGTGGTATTAACCTTGAAGATATCAAAGCACCGGAATGTTTCCACATTGAAAAAGCATTGCGTGAACGTATGGGAATTCCGGTATTCCATGATGACCAACACGGTACAGCTATCATCGTCGGCGCAGCAGCATTAAATGGTTTAGAAATTATTGGTAAAAATATTTCTGATGTACGCTTAGTGGTTAATGGTGCAGGTGCTTCTGCTATTGCTTGTACTAACTTGCTTCGTGCATTAGGTTTCAAAAAAGAAAATATCACCATGTGTGACTCTAAAGGCGTGATTTACAAAGGCCGTGGCGATAACATGGATGAAACCAAACAATTCTACGCGATTGAAGATAATGGTTGGCGCACATTAGCGGATGCTGTTAAGGGAGCTGATGTGTTCTTAGGTTGCTCTAAAGCAGGTGCATTAAAACCTGAAATGGTGAAAACCATGGCAGAAAATCCATTAATCTTGGCATTGGCAAACCCAACACCTGAAATTATGCCAGATGAAGCCAAAGCAGTTCGTCCAGATGCGATTGTTTGTACTGGTCGCTCAGACTTTCCAAATCAAGTAAATAACGTACTTTGTTTCCCATTCTTATTCCGTGGTGCATTAGACGTAGGTGCAACAGCGATTAATGAAGAAATGAAATTAGCGGCTTCTCATGCGATTGCAGGTTTGGCGAAAGAACCGGTGCCGTTAGAAATTATTGCAAGTTATGGTGCGCTATCCTTCGGACCAGATTATGTCATTCCAACTCCGTTTGATCCTCGTTTATTGTTTACTGTCTCTTCTGCAGTAGCGAAAAAAGCGATGGAAACCGGTGTTGCAACGCGTCCAATCACAGATTGGGCCGCTTATGAAAAACAATTAAAAGCGTTAGTTGCAGCGTAATTTTACTTTCTCAAAGTGCGGTCAAAAATGATGATGTTTTTAACCGCACTTTGTGTTTTTTTATCTGTCTATGAAAGGAATGGCACATTAGCGTGCTTTAAATTAATCGAAGGGTAGCGATTCCCTTAGGACTTATGAGTGTCAAAATGAAACAAACACGTTCTCCTTTATATCCAATTTTCCTCTTTGTCATCATTAATCTGATTATTTTCACCTTATCTCGTCTTGGGCTTGCGATTTGGCAGGCAGACCGTGTGTCTGCGGTAGAGGGATGGGGACAACTATTTTTACAAGGCTTGCGCATGGATATCGTGGCTTTGTGCTATTTATTTGGTGTGCCAGCATTATTTACAGTGCTATTTCATCATAGCCGAATTTGGAAAATGATTTTACGCATTTGGCTTACCTTCGGTAGTGTGTTTATCCTATTCATGGAATTGGCTACGCCCGCATTTATCGAAACCTATGATTTCCGTCCAAACCGTCTATTTATCGAATATTTAATTTATCCGAAAGAAGTCTTTTCAATGTTGATGGAAGGGCATTTAACTGCGGTCATTTTTAGCCTTATTTTCACTGTTACGGCTTTCTTCTGTTATTGGAAACTATCTGGTTATGCGGTCAAAAATTTACGCCCAATGAGCTGGAAATTACGCCCTGTTGTAGCATTGCTCGTGATTGCTGTTGCTTTTTTAGGTGCGCGTTCGAGTTTCCAACACCGTGGTGTTAACCCTGCAATGGTCGCCTTTTCTTCCGATGGTTTAGTGAATTCTCTCGTGTTGAACTCTGGCTATTCTGTCCTTTATGCGGCACAGCAATTTAAAGATGAAGGAGCATCTTCTGAAGCCTATGGCAAAATGGATACTGATGAAATGTTGCGTATTGTCAAAGCAAGCCGTGGGCGCCCTGAAAGTGATTATATTTCAGAGAAGATTCCAACCTTAACGAAAAACCAAGCGACTTACCAAGGTAAACCGAAAAATATCGTCATTATTTTGGAAGAAAGTTTTGGGGCGCAATTTATCGGTACATTAGGCGGAAAACCACTTTCACCTGAATTTGATAAATTAGCCAAAGAAGGTTGGTTATTTGAAAATCTTTATGCTACGGGGACGCGTTCTGTACGCGGTATTGAAGCTACAACTGCAGGTTTTACACCAACTCCAGCACGTGCAGTGGTGAAATTGAATAACAGTCAAAGTGGTTTCTTTACTATTGCAGATTTACTTGCCAAACAAGGTTATAACACTTCCTTTATTTATGGCGGAGAAAAGCACTTTGATAACATGGCAAGCTTCTTCTATGGTAATGGTTTCCAAAATATTATCGATCAAAAGGATTATCAAAATCCTAAATTTACTGCGACTTGGGGCGTGAGTGATGAGGATCTATTTGATAAAGCGAACGAAACTTTTACCCAATTACACAATGAAGGCAAACCGTTCTTTAGCCTCGTGTTTAGTTCGAGTAATCACGATCCTTTCGAGTTCCCGGATGGTAAAATTGAGCTTTATGAACAACCAAAAGCCACACGTAATAACAGTGCGAAATATGCAGATTATGCGATTGGTTATTTCTTCAACTTAGCGAAACAATCTAATTATTGGAAAGATACCGTGTTCTTGGTGATTGCCGACCATGATTCTCGTGCAGCTGGGGCAAGCTTGGTACCAATTAAGCATTTCCATATTCCTGCGTTAATTTTAGGTGATCATGTTGAGCCACGCCGAGACAGTCGTTTAGTGAGTCAAATTGATATGCCGACAACCTTACTTTCTATTGCGGGCGTAAGCGGTAATTATCCAATGATTGGTTTTGATTTAACGCAAGATGTGAATCCAGATCGTGCCTTTATGCAGTTTGATCAGACCCAAGCTTTAATGAAAGGCAATCATGATGTCGTTATCCAAACACCAAATAGCAAAGCAAAAGGCTATGTTTACGATAAGGAAAAAGACACATTAACCGAAAAAGATGTGCCGGAAGAAATGAAAAAAGAAGCGTTGGCACATGCCTTACTTGGCAGCTATTTGTATAAAAACCGTTTATATAAAGGTAGTGAAGAGAAGTAAAGTGCAGTCAGTTTTAGGCTAATTTTAAAGGGCGAATAATTTCGCCCTTTTTCTTTATATGATTTGTTCTTAGTGATTTTCAGCAATCACACGAGGGAATAAAATATTATTTTCACGATGAATATGCATCATTAAATCATCTGCAAATTCTTGGATGCCACTATAAAGCGCACGCCATGTGTTACAAGCATCTGCTGGAGGCGTCATATTGTTTGTTAATGATTTCAATACGTCTAAATGTTCGCCATGTTCTGCGTGTTCCATTTCCATCATACGAATCGGCATTTGTGCCATCATATAATTGCCTGCTTTGATCATCGGGAAAAGCACGTGCTCTTCTTTCATCATATGGTTGCTTAAATCATCATAGACATTGCGTAATTCAGCTGCAACACCCATTGGACAATCTTCACGATCGCCATGAACACTTTCTACGCGATCCGCTAATACGATTAATTCTTGAAGTTGTTCACGATGGCGTTGATGGTAGCGAACTAAGATATGATCGATAATTTCAGGATAAGTTGCATTAACCCAATATTCTTCTGGGTTTTCTGTTTTGCTGTTTTGAAGCTCCGTTAAACGCGTTTCGATTTCAGCTAAATTTAACCCTTTTTCTGCGGCAGCGTTGGAAAGTGTATCTGACCCACCACAGCAGAAATCCAAATCGTATTCACGAAGTAGGGAAGTTGAGCCGGGTACGCTGACAGCGATTTCACTTAATTTTTTATCTCCAAAAGACATAATGAATCTCCTTATTGATGAGGTAGAGTTAGAAGTTGAGCAAAATACTAAGATAATAAAAGGAAAATGCAACGGTTTTTTTATCAAAGTATGATTTAAATCAAAGCTAAAAGTTAAAGTTACCATGTTGTAGGTAGGTATTAATGAGTATTAAAAGTGAAAGTTGCATTGCTTTGATGAGGTGTTATTATTCGAGCATAGAGAGGGGATAATCATGAAGTGGATCTATCGATTTTTGGCTATTGGCTTGATGTTAGTGGTTTTAGGTGCTGGATATTTTTTTGCGAATTTAACAATTTTTGAACGTACATTTATTCAATTAAATACGTCACAAAAAGTAAATTATATTCCTTTTGAAAACAGGTTAAATATGCAATGTGACAAGGCTGATAATTCAGTGTCTAAATTAGCCTCTTCACATTTTCGTTTAGTCAATTGGAATGTGCATAAAGGGCAAGATAAGGGTTGGCAAGAAGATTTAGATCGACTTTCTAAACAAGCGGATTTTGTGTTATTACAAGAGGCGACGCAGCATCAAAATTTAAGTACATTTTCGACCGCACTTTTTGTGTCCTCTTTTTCTTTTAAAGATCTCTTATCAGGTGTAAAAACATTTACCCAAACACAGCCAGAATGGTATTGCGGTGGTGGCGTAGCTGAACCATTAATACAAATTCCCAAAGTGGCAAGTGTGATGAGTTTTCCATTAGAAAAAGGCAATAGTTTGCTACTTATTAATGTGCATTTAATTAATTTTGAATGGGGCATTTCCACTTATCAAACCCAGTTAGAGCAGCTATTTTCCTTTGTTGAAAATCATCAAGGTCCTATCATCATGTCTGGTGATTTTAATGCGTGGAATGAACGTCGTCTGAATTTAGTCAATAATTTGATACAAAAATACGGCTTAGATTCTGTGGTGCTCTCTCAAGATGAGCGGGTTAGATTTTTAGGGTATCCACTGGATTATATTTTTACGCGAGGCGTAAAGGTGGTCAGTGCAACATCAGAAGTGGTCACTTCATCAGATCATAATCCATTACTGATGGAATTCGAATTAGAATAAAGTGCGGTCAGGTTTTTGGGAAATTTTAGGGCTAACGTTACGTTAGCCCTAGGTATTAATTATTTAGTTTGGTTAATTAAGAATTGCGTTAATAAAGACACCGGACGACCCGTTGCACCTTTATTGGCGCCTTGAAGCCAAGCTGTCCCCGCAATATCTAAATGCGCCCAAGTATATTTTTTCGTAAAGTTGGAGAGGAATGCGCCTGCAGTAATCGCGCCGCCCCAGCGCCCCCCAATATTGGCTAAATCAGCAAATGGAGATTTTAATTGCTCTTGATATTCTTCACTCAACGGTAAACGCCAAGCTTTATCAGTAGTTTGTTGTGCGGCTTGTAATAACTGTTCAGCCAAGGCATCATCAGTTGAAACTAAGCCACTGTTATGTTGGCCTAACGCCACCACGCAAGCACCTGTTAGGGTTGCGACATCAATCACATATTGCGGTTCAAAACGTTCTACATAGGTGAGCGCATCACAAAGTACTAAACGTCCTTCAGCGTCAGTATTTAATACTTCTACGGTTAAACCATTCATTGTGGTAAGAATATCACCTGGACGATAGGCATTGCCATCAGGTAAGTTTTCACAACCGGCTAATACGCCGATGACATTTAATGGCAGATTTAATTCAGCAATAGCTTTCATCGTACCAAAGACAGACGCTGCACCGCACATATCGTATTTCATTTCATCCATATCTGCGGCAGGTTTTAAAGAAATTCCGCCCGCATCAAAGGTTAAACCTTTACCCACTAACACGATTGGTTTTGCGTTTTTATCAGGCGCATTGTTGAAATGTAAAATAGACATATAAGCTGGGTTTTGTGAACCGCGAGATACGGCTAAATACGCATTCATGCCAAGTTTTGTCATGTCTTCTTCATCAATCACATCGAGGGAAAGTACGGTTGATGTTTCAGCTAATTTTTTAGCTTGTTCAGCTAAATAAGCCGGGGTACAAATATTGGGCGGCATATTCGCGATATTACGCGCAGCTTTTACACCATTTGCAATGGCTTGTGTTTCTGCGATGGCTTGCTTAGCTTGTGCGTCATCGGTATTAAAAATGATTTCTTGAAGTGAGATAGCATCCGCTTTTTTACTTTTAAATTCGTCGAATTGATAAAGACTATGTTCGATGGTTTCAACGGTAAAACGCACATTCCAAAATAGATCGCGATCTTTAATTTCCACATCCGTTAAATTATTCACTGCTTGCTGAATATTTAACTCTTTTAATGTTTGGGTAACACGCTGGATGATTTGTTTAAATTGGCGCTCAGTCGTTTCGCCTTTTTTGCCACAACCCGCGACTAACAAGCGTTTAGCGGCAAGATTTGGTAACGAATGAAGCAGAGTCGCTTGACCAATTTTGCCTGAAAGATCTTGGCTTTGAGCTAATTGGCTGAGGTAACCTTGTGTGATTTGATCGATTTCATTGAAACTTTTTGTAAATTCGTTGTTCTCATAAATGCCGATGATAAGGCAATCGGTTGATTGAGAAAGTGCGGTTGAGTTTGCTTGATATTTCATGTTATTTCCTTATGTTGCTAATTTGCTATTTAAATCAGTGAAAATAAGGTATCATACGCCATCTAAATTAGCCAGTTTCCCGTGTTTTTTAGTTAGAAAAAAGAATGATATTAACCCGATATTTAACAAAAGAAGTCTTTAAAAGCCAAATTGCGATTTTGTTTATTTTGCTTTTAATTTTCTTCAGCCAACAACTTGTTCGCGTGCTTGGTTCAGCGGCAAATGGTAAAGTGCCTGCCGATCTTGTGTTCTCTTTACTCGGATTAGGGATGCCAACAATGGCGCAATTAATGTTGCCATTATGTTTGTTTATCGCCATTTTGCTAACTTTTGGTCGTCTCTACGCAGAAAGTGAAATTACGGTAATGCGTGCTTGTGGTGTGGGACAACGTATTCTTGTTCGTGTGGCGTTAATTCTTTCTTTGTTCACTGCTGGCTTGGCTGCTTACAACGCTTTATGGCTTTCACCATGGGCCATTCAAAAGCAAGCGGCGATTGTCGAAGATGCTAAAGCAAATCCCACCATGGGCGCGTTGACTTCGGGGCAATTCATGTCCACAAGTAACAATAATTTCGTTTTATTCATTGATAAGATCAATGGTAATCAAATCAGTGATGTTTATCTTTTCCAAATGAAAGCCAAAGGCCAAACGAAGCCATCAGTGGTTACCGCTGAAAAAGGTGAGTTAAAAGCGTTACCAAATGGCGATCAAGTGCTGAATTTACAAAATACCTTGCGTGTAGAAGGCACATCCGTGCTTCCTGATTTCCGTATTACACATTTTGATGATTACCAAGCGTATTTAGGTCATCAAGAGACAAATACAGAAAGCGATGAAGCGGCTGAATTATCTTTTGAACAATTATTAAAAGATAAAAGTCCCGCAGCCAAAGCAGAATTGCATTGGCGTATTACTTTAATTTTAGCGGTGCCTTTAATGGCGCTTATTGCTGTACCAATGAGTAAAGTAAATCCTCGCCAAGGCCGTTTTGCGAAAATCTTACCGGCATTATTGCTTTATTTAATTTACTTCTTATTACAAAGCTCATTTAAATCTGCGGGTGGCGCAGGTAAGCTTGATGCAGGTTTGTTAATGCCGTTGGTAAATATCGCCTTTTTAATTTTAGGAATTGTGCTGAATAGTTGGGATAGCACCGCTATGCATAAACTCCGTCGTGTATTCAGAAAAGGATAATAACAATGTTGATGAATACTCTTGATCGTTATATCGGTAAAAGCATCTTAGGGGCAATTTTTGCCACACTATTTACGTTAGTTGGTCTTTCGGCAATTATCAAATTTGTAGAGCAATTTCGTAGCGTAGGTAAAGGCTCTTATGATATTTGGCAAGCGGTGGCTTATACAGGATTAACCATTCCTAAAGATGTGGAAACCTTTTTCCCAATGGCAGCCTTGTTAGGGGCCTTAATTGCGTTAGGTAATTTAGCCAGCCGCAGTGAATTAGTGGTAATGCAATCCGCAGGTTTTTCTCGCTTTAAAATAGGATTAGCCGTCATGAAAACGGCACTTCCACTGGTGCTTTTTACCATGATTATTGGAGAGTGGGGGATTCCTCAAACTGAACAGTTTGCCCGTGATATGCGTACTCGTGCACTTTCTGGTGGCTCAATGCTTTCGGTGAAAAATGGGGTATGGGCAAAAGACGGTAATAATTTCGTGTATGTTCGTCGTATTACTGATGATGCACAATTAGAAGATATTTATATTTATACCTTTGATGACCAGCGTAATCTCACTCATTTGAAGCATGCAAATCAAGCGCAATATTCGGCTGAAAATAATCAATGGCAGTTACGCCAAGTCAATAATTCAGCAGTATCAACAGAGCACATTACCACGACAAACCGTTTAACAGAAGATTGGGTAACAAGTTTAACGCCAGATAAATTAGGCGCAGTCTCATTACGTCCAACGTCATTATCCATTTCAGGCTTGTATGAATATATTGCGTTCTTAAAACAAACAGGACAGGATTCTCGCCGTTTTGAATTAACCTATTGGCGTAAGATTTTACAGCCCCTTTCTGTAGGTGTGATGATGATGCTTGCGTTATCTTTCATCTTCGGTTCATTGCGTAGTGTCACAGCAGGAGCGAGAATCGTAACGGGGATTTGCTTTGGATTCTTGTTCTATGTTGTCAATGAAATTTTTGGACAAATGAGTGTGGTATTTAATGCGCCAGCTTTTTTAGGCGCATTAATGCCAAGCCTCTTGTTTATGGCGATTATTTGGTGGCTACTTGCAAGAAAACGAGATTAATTAATACAAAAAATGAAAAAGGCGAACATATAAAGTTCGTCTTTTTGTTAGCTAAAAAAGTGCGGTCAAAACTGATCGCACTTTAGGAATTTAATCTTCTTTAAATTCTCTCATCATTTCTTCTGCTTTTTTCACCATTTCTGCAGAACCGACGAAAAGTGGTATACGTTGGTGAAGCGCTGTTGGTTGAATATCTAAAATTCGATTGTAACCATCAGAGGCAATACCACCCGCTTGTTCTGCTAAGAATGCAATCGGATTGCCTTCATAAAGCAAACGAAGTTTACCATTTGGATAGTTAGTTGCACTTGGGTAAATATAGATACCGCCTTTTAATAAGTTACGATGGAAGTCAGCCACTAATGACCCGATATAGCGTGAAGCATAAGGACGGTTAGTTGCTTTATCTTCCTCTTGGCAGTATTTAATGTATTTTTTTACCCCTTGTGGGAATTTGAGATATTGTCCTTCATTGATGGAATAAATTTTGCCCTCTTTTGGCATTTGCATATTTTCATGAGAAAGACAGAATGTACCGATAGACGGATCATAAGTGAAACCATTCACACCGTGACCAGTGGTATAAACCAACATGGTAGAAGAACCATACACGATGTAACCCGCCGCGACTTGTTTATTACCTGGTTGCATAAAATCTTCTAAGGTAACAGGTGAGCCAATAGGGGATACACGACGGTAAATAGAGAAGATTGTCCCAACCGAAACGTTCACATCAATATTGGATGAGCCATCAAGTGGGTCGGTTAAAATAATATATTTGGCATTACGAGCGCGTTCAGTATCAAAAGCGATAAAGCTTTCTTCTTCCTCAGAAGCAAAACCCGCCACTTCTTCACGTGACATGAGTGCTGCGCTCATTGTGTTATGGGCGAATAAATCCAATTTCATTTGGCTTTCACCTTGCACGTTTTCGACACCAGACTGACCAAGAATATTGGTTAAACCCGCTTTGTTGATATCACGATGAATGATTTTTGCTAGTAAACGAATAGAAGACAAAATACCACTAAGTTCCCCTTTTGCATTTGGGTACTCCGCTTGGCGTTCAACAATAAATTCACTCAATGTTTTCATGTTTATTCCTTTTTTATAATTGTTAAATAAATAATAGACCCTTTTATTATATGTTATTTAGCACTTTTGATTGAGATCAAAATGTAAAGAATGAGATCTTTGTCACATTTTATTTTTGATACAAAGCCTTGACAAAACGTATATATCCTTTAAAAAAGATATAATAGATAAATAACGTCACAGTAAAGGAATACTGTTATGAAATTTACTCATTTTCCTTTCAAATCAAGTTTACTTGCTTGCAGTATTGCTTTGCTTGCTGCGTGCAATTCAATTACTTATCATCCCACTAAAACGATTGAGAAAATAGATCCACAAAAGGGATATCGTTTAGAAAATGCGATGCAGCAGGCATTACAAAAAGAAAATTTGGTGATTATGACTTTTTCAGGTGGTGGTTCTCGCGCGGCATCTTTAGGTTATGGCGTGTTAGAGCAGTTCCAAAATGTCTCAGTGCGTCCAACAGAGAAAGGTAGCACCTTATTGCAAAATATTGATATTGTGTATGGGGTGTCTGGCGGCTCAGTATTAGCAGCCTATTTTGCTTTAGAAGGACAGGACATTATCCCTAAATTTAATAATTCTTTTTTGAAAAAGAATTTCCAGAAAAAAGTCATCAATGAAGTATTTTCGGTGAGTAATGTGCCTCGGCTTACTTCTCCACAGTTTGGTCGTAGCGATTTGTTGCAGGAACAGCTCAATCTTGCTTTATATCGTGGAAAAAAATTTGCAGATCTTGAACAACGTAAAGGACCTTTTGCTGTAATTAATGCCACCGACATGGTCGCTGGACAGGAGGTCTCTTTCACTCAAGATTTCTTTGATTGGCTTTGTGTAGATTTAAATGATGTCGAAATTGCAAGAGCTGTGGCAGCATCCAGTGCTGTTCCATTAATTTTTTCACCCATTACACAAAATAATCATGGTGGTGCTTGCCAAGCCGAGAGTAAAAAAGAATTATTGACACAGATGAAAGTAGGGAATCGTTTGTGGCTAAACAATTTTGAAACCATGAAAAAACGTACGGCTTCTTATCAAAATAATGAGGAAAAACCTTATTTACATTTGGTTGACGGTGGTTTAACGGATAATTTGGGCTTGGCAAGCTTGTTGGATATGTCGAATTTACTCACTGTCAAAAAATTGTATGCAGAGCTGAAAAATTACAATTTACGCAATATTGTCGTGGTAAACGTCAATGCGCAAAGTGAGCTATCGAGCCATATTGATAAGTCTGCTGATGTGCCAGGAATCAAAGAAGTGGTGAACACGGTGATAAATGTACCGATTGATAAAACAACGGAATCTACCGTGAAATATTCACAAAAATTTGCTGATCAATGGAATGCTTACACTAAACATAAAAAAGGTGCAAAAATTAAAGCTTATTTTGTGAATTTAAGTTTGAAAGATTTGCCTGATGGGCAGTTAAAAAATGATGTGCTTAATATCGGAACATCTTTCTATTTACCCCAATCAGATGTGGACAAATTGCGTGAAGCGGCCAAGATTTTATTGGAACAATCGAAAGAATATCATAAGGCACTGAAAGCATTACAATAGCCCAATAATTAAAGTGTGGTTAAAAATTATGGGTCTTCGGAATATATAGTGGAATTACTTTCTTAATAGTTTAAAAACAACTGGTGTTTAAATCGGATTTTCTGGTGGGATGTTAGGATAATCAATAGTATTATATAAAAGTATCAATCACATACGAGTGATACTTTGGGAAAAAAATAAAATAGTCCAATTTACTTGACCGTGTACTATGGTACATGGTTTATAATATTCAGGGGGTGAAATAAGATGATTTATCGCATTAGTGAGTTTGCAGATAAATGTGGAGTTAATAAAGAAACGATCAGATATTACGAGCGAAAAAATTTATTACAAGAACCTCACCGAACGGAAGCTGGTTATCGGATATATTCATATGATGACGTTAAGCGTGTTGGGTTTATTAAACGAATACAGGAACTTGGTTTCTCTTTAAGCGAGATTTATAAATTACTTGGTGTTGTAGATAAAGATGAAGTTCGTTGTCAAGATATGTTCGAATTTGTTTCTAAAAAACAAAAGGAAGTGCAAAAACAAATAGAGGATTTAAAACGAATTGAAACTATGTTAGACGACTTAAAACAACGATGTCCAGCTGAAAAGCAATTACATTCGTGTCCAATAATAGAAACATTAACATGAGAGATTAATTAACGAAAGGAGCTTTTTTATGAATAAATTTAAGGTAAACATTTCAGGAATGACCTGTACGGGTTGTGAAAAACACGTAGAATCAGCACTTGAAAAGATAGGTGCTAAAAATATTGAGTCTAGTTATCGTCGTGGTGAAGCAGTATTTGAACTGCCCGATGATATTGAGGTTGAAAGTGCAATAAAGGCGATTGCTGACGCAAATTATCACCCGGGCGAAGCAGAAGAAATACAAGTGCAATCGGAAAAAAGGACAGATGTAAGTTTAAATGATGAAGGTAACTATGATTATGATTACATCATCATCGGTTCTGGTGGAGCTGCCTTTTCATCTGCCATTGAAGCCGTTACTTTGAACGCAAAAGTGGCTATGATTGAGCGTGGAACGGTGGGTGGAACTTGCGTTAATGTCGGATGCGTTCCTTCTAAGACCTTATTAAGAGCAGGGGAAATCAATCATCTAGCAAAAAATAATCCATTTGTGGGATTACACACTTCGGCTTCAAATGTTGATTTAGCGCCATTAGTAAAACAAAAGAATGATTTAGTAACCGAGATGCGAAATGAAAAATATGTGAATTTAATTGATGATTATGGTTTTGAATTAATAAAAGGTGAAGCAAAATTCGTAAATGAAAATACAGTTGAAGTAAATGGCAATCAAATCACAGCCAAAAGATTTTTAATAGCTACAGGTGCTTCTTCAACTGCACCTAATATTCCCGGATTAGATGAAGTAGATTATTTAACAAGCACTAGCTTATTGGAATTAAAGAAGGTTCCAAATCGTCTTACCGTAATTGGTTCAGGATATATCGGCATGGAATTAGGACAACTATTTCATAACCTCGGGTCAGAAGTCACTTTGATTCAAAGAAGCGAGCGTCTATTAAAAGAATACGATCCTGAAATTTCAGAAGCCATTACTAAGGCCTTAACAGAACAGGGAATTAATTTAGTAACAGGTGCAACCTATGAACGAGTTGAGCAAGATGGAGACATTAAAAAAGTTCATGTTGAGATAAATGGTAAAAAGCGAATTATTGAAGCAGAACAATTGCTAATTGCCACTGGAAGAAAACCAAATACAGAATCATTAAACTTACATGCAGCAGGCGTTGAAGTTGGTTCCCGTGGTGAAATTGTCATTGATGATTATCTTAAAACGACCAATTCCCGAATTTATTCAGCTGGAGATGTCACTCTCGGCCCCCAATTTGTTTATGTAGCTGCTTATGAAGGTGGACTTGCTGCTCGTAATGCAATCGGAGGACTAAATCAAAAGGTCAATTTAGAAGTGGTTCCAGGCGTTACGTTTACTTCTCCATCGATTGCAACGGTTGGTTTAACGGAGCAACAGGCAAAAGAAAAAGGATATGAAGTGAAAACATCGGTATTGCCGTTGGATGCTGTTCCAAGAGCGCTCGTTAATCGGGAAACAACAGGTGTTTTCAAATTAGTGGCAGACGCGAAAACATTGAAAGTGTTAGGGGCGCATGTAGTGGCAGAAAACGCAGGAGACGTAATTTATGCAGCAACATTAGCTGTGAAATTCGGTTTAACTGTTGGAGATCTGAGAGAAACGATGGCTCCATATCTAACAATGGCAGAAGGATTGAAGCTGGCTGTCCTAACTTTTGATAAAGATGTTTCGAAATTATCTTGCTGTGCAGGCTAAGGGAACTTTTTTACAACTCCCTATTCAAGTGAACCAGCTAATGCTTTAAGGGATTTTCTAAGTGCATTTGTGGTCACAAAAATAATTTAACACTGATGATTTCGACATCAAATCTATAATTGATACCTTAACACCGCAGAGTAATAAAGGATGAATAATATGTCAGACTTATTATCCCTACCAGACATTAAAACAATAGAACCGCCACAATAAAATGAAACCGATATGATGTTTAAAGTTGAAGCAGTCGGACCACCTGAACGTTGTCCTGAATGTGGTTTTGACAAGTTGTACAAACACAGTTCAAGAAATCAACTAATTATGGATTTGCCCATTCGTTTAAAGCGAGTAGGCTTACAATTGAACCGTAGACGATACAAGTGTCGTGAATGCGGATCTACCTTCTGGGAACGCCTAATATCTGTAGATGAAAAGCGTAGTATGACCAAAAGGCTTTTAAAGTCCATTCAAGAGCAATCCATGTCTAAGACCTTTGTAGAAGTCGCAGAAAGCGTTGGTGTTGACGAGAAAACCATTAGGAACGTTTTTAAGGACTATGTGGCACTCAAAGAACGTGAATACCAGTTTGAAACTCCTAAGTGGCTTGGGATAGACGAGATACATATTATCCGTAGACCTCGGCTTGTATTGACTAATATTGAACGCAGGACTATTTATGACATCAAGCCTAACCGTAACAAGGAAACAGTCATCCAACGTCTTTCAGAAATCAGTGACAGGACTTACATTGAGTACGTCACAATGGATATGTGGAAGCCCTACAAAGACGCAGTGAACACTATCCTTCCACACGCTAAAGTTGTCGTAGATAAGTTTCATGTAGTTAGAATGGCTAATCAAGCCTTAGATAACGTCAGAAAGTCTTTGAAAGCCCATATGAGCCAAAAAGAAAGACGTACCCTTATGCGTGAAAGGTTTATCCTTCTAAAGCGTAAACACGATCTAAATGAACGTGAATCATTCCTCTTAGATACTTGGTTAGGTAATCTTCCTGCTTTAAAAGAAGCCTATGAACTCAAAGAAGAGTTTTACTGGATATGGGATACTCCTGATCCAGATGAAGGTCATCTTCGTTATAGTCAATGGAGACACCGTTGTATGTCCAGCAACTCTAAAGACGCATATAAAGACCTCGTGAGAGCCGTAGACAACTGGCATGTTGAAATATTCAACTACTTTGATAAAAGGCTCACTAATGCTTATACGGAGTCAATTAACAGCATTATTAGGCAGGTAGAGCGAATGGGTAGAGGTTACTCGTTTGATGCCTTACGAGCCAAAATCCTTTTCAATGAGAAGCTCCATAAAAAGCGTAAGCCACGATTTAATTCAAGTGCTTTCAATAAAGCTATGTTATACGATACTTTCAATTGGTATGAAGTGAATGATCACGACATTACAGACAACTTAGGTGTCGATTTTTCCACACTTATTAAGAATTTGGAGAAGGGTGATTTATAAGCCCTTTTCCACCATAAAATCCGAATACCCAAAATTATCAGGAATATTAACCGCACTTTTCTTTTTAAATTTTATATCAATTCCATTCATATAAAATCACAATAAAATTCACATCCATCTAGACGTCTAAATCTTTAATGAAGACGTTAATTTTGTTACACTCAGTCTATCTTAAAATTAATTAAATATAGGAAAGCAAAATGAGTAAACTTTTTCCCAATGCCACTATTCGTACTTCTGCGCCATATCGTTTTGATATTGTTGGTAGTTTTTTACGTCCAGAGACTTTAAAACAAGCTCGTCATCAATGCAGTTGTGGTGATATTTCTTGTGCTGATTTAACGCAAGTTGAAGATGCAGAAATTGCAAAATTGGTAGAGCATCAAAAAAATGTCGGATTACATGCGGTGACTGATGGTGAATTTCGTCGTACTTTTTGGCATTTAGATTTCTTAGCCGCATTAGATGGCGTGAAAGAAGTGGATGCCGAAAAATTTTCAGTACAATTTAAACATGATAATGTACGTCCAAAAACATTAAAAATTGTGGATAAAATTGGTTTTTCAGAGAGCCATCCGTTTGTTGAACATTATCGCTCATTACAAAAAATGGCAGGGGAGACTGAAGTTAAATTAACAATTCCTTCTCCGTCTATGCTTCATTTAATTTGTACCGTACGTGCCACAGATTATCAGCCGATTGAACGTTATAAAGATAACAATCAATTGTTATTAGATGATATTGCTGATGCTTATATTAATGCAATGAATATCTTCTATAAATTAGGCTGCCGTAACTTACAGTTGGATGATACAAGTTGGGGCGAATTCTGTGCGGAAGATAAGCGTAAAACCTATACTGAACGTGGTTTAGATTTAGATCAAATTGCCAAAGATTATGTATATATGTTAAATAAAATTGTGGCAGTAAAACCGGCTGATTTAGCGATTACAATGCATATTTGTCGTGGTAATTTCCGTTCAACTTGGTTCTCCGCTGGTGGTTATGAGCCTATCGCAGAAACCTTATTTGGCCACTGTAATGTGGACGGTTTCTTCTTGGAGTACGACAGTGATCGTGCAGGAGATTTCAAGCCTTTACGCTTTATTAAAAATCAACAAGTAGTGTTAGGATTAATCACCTCTAAATCGGGTGAGTTAGAAAACCGTGATGAAATTATTGCCCGCATTAAAGAAGCGGCACAATATGTGGATATCAATCAACTTTGCTTAAGCCCACAATGTGGTTTTGCTTCAACAGAAGAAGGCAACATTCTGACTGAAGAACAGCAATGGAAGAAACTTGAATTTATCCGTGATATAGTGGAAGAAGTTTGGGGTAAATAATTTTAATTGGAATGAGAAAGAGATAAGCGCAAAGGCGGTTATCTCTTTTTTTCATAAAAGTGCGGTTAAAAATGACCGCACTTTTACACAATAAAAAAGGAAGTCGATAGACTTCCTTTTATGTTATTTCAATTTAATTATTTTTGACGCATTGCAGGGAAGAGGATCACATCACGGATAGATGGTGCATTAGCATAAAGCATTACTAAACGATCAATACCAATACCTTCTCCTGCTGTTGGTGGTAAGCCGTGTTCAAGTGCGACAACGAAATCATCATCTTTAAACATTGCTTCATCGTCACCCGCATCTTTCGCCGCGACTTGCGCATCAAAACGTTCATTTTGGTCTTCTGCATCATTTAATTCTGAGAAACCATTACCAATTTCACGACCACCAATAAATAATTCAAAACGGTCTGTCACCTCTGGGTTCTCATCATTACGACGAGCAAGCGGCGATATTTCTGCCGGATGCGCCATTAAGAAGGTTGGTTGAATCAAGTGATGTTCAGCTACCTCCTCAAAGATCGCATTCACAATAGAACCTAGACCCCAAGATTTTTGTACTTCGATACCTAAGCGTTCAGCAGTTGTTTTTGCACGGTTTAAATCATAAAGATCTTCTTTTACAATGCCTTTATCTGCACCATATTTGATAACTGCATCATGCATTGTGATTCTTTCAAATGGTTTACCGAAGTCAAATTCTAAATCACCGTATTTCACAATGGTTGTTCCTAGAATATCAATTGCTAGTTGGCGGAATAATTCTTCGGTGTTATCCATTAAATCATGATAGTCAGCGTAGGCTTGATAATATTCTAGCATGGTAAATTCTGGATTGTGACGGACAGAAACCCCTTCATTACGGAAGTTGCGATTAATTTCAAATACACGTTCAAACCCACCTACAACTAGACGTTTTAGGTAGAGCTCTGGTGATATACGGAGATACATATCTACATCTAATGCGTTATGGTGAGTAATAAATGGTCTTGCTGAAGCTCCTCCAGGAATTGGCTGTAGCATAGGTGTTTCAGCCTCAATAAAGCCCCTTGAAATGAAATAGTTACGAATACCAGCAATTACTTTTGAACGAATCACAAAAGCACGGCGAGATTCTTCATTAGAAATTAAATCTAAGTAACGTTGGCGATAACGAGCTTCCGTATCAGTTAAACCATGGAATTTATCTGGTAATGGGCGAAGTGCTTTTGTTAAAAGTTGAACTTCAGTTGTTTTAATGGTTAATTCATTAGTTTGGGTTTTGAAAAGCGTACCTTTTACCCCAATAATATCGCCTAAATCCCAAGAGTCTACATCGTTGTCATAAATTCCCTCAGGAAGATTATCACGAGCAACGTATAATTGAATTTTGCCACTCATATCTTGTAAGGTAATAAAGGTTGCTTTTCCCATAGCTCGACGAGTCATAATACGACCAGCAATAGATACCTCAATGGAGGTGTTTTTTAACATTTCACCATTTTCGTCGTCATATTTATTATGTAAATCTTGAGCAAGAGAATCACGACGGAATTGATTTGGAAATGCATTTCCTTTGGTGCGTAATGAAGCTAATTTTTCACGACGAACCCGCATCTCACCGTTGAAATCTAATTCTTGGACTTGTTGTTCTGACATTTTTTTTACCTCTGTAGGATGTTATTAAAAAACCTTTAGTATCATTCGATTTTTATATACTAAAATAATATCGGTGTTACTAAGGGACTGGACTATTACTTCAATAATATGCAGCTAATAAGTTGAAAATTGGATAATTTAACTATATTCTTCAATTTAGAATTATCAAGTAATTACTTACACTTCAAGTAATTTAAATCTCCCCTAAGGTTACATCTAGTAATTAAAAGATTAAATGCATAGTATCTGAAGTATTATGATGCCTTGAAATAACAACAATATATTAGGTCTAAGACAAACCCGTACATATTATGCTACATCAATTCGCTCATTCGTATAAATCAATTCAGTAACCATCCTGTTTAAATAAACAACATAATGATAAGAGGATGGTGAGCCATTTTGAAATTACATCAAAAATTTTTAACTTTATTGTAAATTTGTGATGTACATCTCATTATTGAGTATTTGTTCTTGATAAGATTAATACCAGATAGATATTGTTGTCAATATTTATCTAATTACAAATACAATAGGTCGCTTTTTATATGCCTATTGTATCGTTTTTTGTTAAAACTTATTTAGAGGTGTAGTATGACTTCTGCAAAGAAAATCGGATTATTCACCTGTATAGCTGTTGTTGCAGGGAATATGATGGGAAGCGGTATAGCATTGTTGCCAGCTAGCTTAGCTAAAATAGGCTCCATTGCTATTTTTGGTTGGCTTATAGCCATGGTCGGGGCAGTGTCTCTTGCGTATGTATTTGCAAGACTCAGTGTTAAGAATCCACAAGAAGGGGGGCCTATTGCCTATGCTGGAGAAGTTTCTCCAATACTAGGTTATCAAACTTCAATTATGTACTATCATGCCAACTGGATTGGCAATCTCGCTATTGCTATCACAGCAGTAGCTTATTCTTCAACATTCTTTCCTATTCTAAACCAACCCATTCCTGCAGCTATTGCAGCCATAGTGGTGGTCTGGATATTTACTTTTGTAAATTTATTAGGTGGTGCTTGGGTTAGTCGTTTAACGTCTATAGGTTTAATCTTAGTACTTACTCCGGTTGTGGGGACAGCTATTTTTGGTTGGGCTTGGTTTGATATTGAAACATATAAAGCTAATTGGCTAGCTAATTCAGATATGGAACCATCAAAAGCCATTATCAGCTCTGTTCTATTATGCTTATGGGCATTTGTGGGAGTAGAATCTGCTTCTGTAAGTAGTGGTTTGGTTGATAACCCACAAAGAACTGTTCCATTAGCAACATTATTAGGTACAACTTTTGCTGGTTTAGTATATATATTAGCCTCACAAGTTATTGCAGGTATGTTCCCTAATGCCGAAGTTGCTGCATCAGGTGCACCTTTTGGTTTGAGTGCGTCTAAGATGGTTGGTGATTGGGCTACTCCAGTGGTTTCTGCTTTCACCTCTATTGCCTGTTTAACCTCTCTAGGTTCTTGGATGATGTTAGTTGGTCAAGCTGGCCGTCGAGCAGCAAACGATGGTAATTTCCCAAAAATGTTTGGTGAAGTTGATGCAAATGGTGTACCAAGAAAAGGTTTAATTGTCGCTTCTACAATGATGACTATACTCATGATAGTTCTTACAATTGTAAGCGCTAGTGGTGCAAATGCTGCAGATCTATTTACTCAACTAACAAGTATTGCTGTTATGCTTACTATGTTCCCTTATTTCTACTCCGCAATTAATTTAATTCGATTTGAAGGGATGACAACAAAAAGTGTACTGAGTGCAATCGCATCGGTATTTGCAATTCTATTTTGTTTCATTGCTCTTGCAGGGGCTGAACATTATCAAATTACAGCAACAATCCTAATTGCGCTAGCTATCTTCTCATTTTATGCGAAAAAATCAGGAGAAGCACTTAATCCAAATACAAATAAAACTAAATTAAATTAGTAAAGGAGTCACTATGAAAACTATATTAATTGCTTATAAAAGAGAGAACAGTTATATCAACGAATTAATGTTATCACTAGAACAACAAGGCTATTCCTTAATTATTGTTGATAATTTAGAAGAGTTTTTAGCGACAATTCGCAATAACGCTAGATTAGCAAGCGTTTTACTTACTTACGATATTTTTCAAGATGATCTACATCTAACAGATAAAATTATTGAACTCAACGAAGAGCTCCCAATCTTCTTACTTAAAGAGACAGATGATTGTAATGCTGTTGATTATAATAAAATTGGGGATTACGCTCAATTTATCGATTGTAATTTATATACTCAAGCAGAAGTTATTAGTAAAATCCAAAAAGCCATTCGACAATATATCGGTAATATTGTTCCACCTCTTACAAAAGCATTATTCAAATATGTTGATGAAGATAAATATACATTCTGCACACCAGGACACATGGGGGGGACTGCATTTTTAAAATCACCAGTTGGTACGTTATTCTATGATTTCTTCGGTGAAAATACCATGAAGTCTGATATCTCAGTATCTGTAGGTGAGCTAGGATCTTTATTGGATCATAGTGGACCCCATAAAGATGCAGAAGAGTACATTGCAAAAGTGTTTAATGCAGACAGAAGTTATATTGTCACTAATGGTACGTCTACAGCAAATAAAATTGTTGGGATGTATTCAGTACCATCTGGTAACACTGTGTTAATTGACCGTAACTGTCATAAATCTTTAACCCACCTATTAATGATGAGCGATATTACCCCTGTTTATTTAAAACCTACACGTAATGCGTATGGTATCTTAGGTGGTATTCCTGAAAGTGAATTCCGAAAGGATACAATTAAACAGAAATTATCAAATATTGGTTCAGATAAATGGCCAGTTCATGCTGTAATAACTAATTCAACATATGATGGTTTATTTTATAATACCGATAAGATTAAAGAAAATTTAGATGTAAAATCTATCCATTTCGATTCTGCATGGGTTCCTTATACAAACTTTAGTCCTATTTATGATGGTAAGACAGGTATGGGAGGAAAAAGGGTTCCAAATAAAGTTATTTATGAGACTCAATCCACTCATAAATTGTTAGCCGCATTCTCCCAAGCATCTATGATTCATGTTAAAGGTGATATTAATGAAACTACTTTTAATGAAGCATATATGATGCATACTTCGACATCACCACTTTACAGCATCGTTGCATCTACTGAAGTGGCTGCAGCAATGATGAACAATAATGCAGGTAAACGTTTAGTTCAAGATTCTCTTGAACGAGCTGTTAAATTCCGTAAGGAAATTAAGCAACGTTATAATAATGCTCAATCTTGGTACTTCGATGTATGGCAACCAGAGAATATTAATAGTATTGAGTGTTGGAAATTAGAGCAAAATGCTACATGGCATGGTTTCCATAATATTGATGCTGATCATATGTATCTCGATCCTATCAAAGTCACCATTCTAACTCCAGGGCTAGATAAGGACGGTAATTTAGAAGAAAGAGGTATTCCTGCATCCTTAGTTTCTAAATTCTTAGATGATAGAGGTATTATTGTTGAAAAAACAGGGACATACAATTTATTAGTCTTATTTAGTATCGGTATTGATGATACTAAAGCCATGTTGTTGCTTCAAAGCCTTAATGAATTTAAAGAACTTTATGATCAAAATCTGTCTGTTAAGGAAATGTTACCAAGTGTTTACGCTGAAGCCCCTGATTTCTATGAAAATATGAGAATTCAAGATTTAGCTCAAGGTATTCATAAGTTAATATGTAAACATAAATTACCAGAATTGATGTTCTCGGCCTTTGAGGTTTTACCGAAGATGGTTATGACACCAAATAAAGCATTCCAATTAGAATTACAAGGCAAAGTAACTGATTGTTATATTGAGGATATGATTGGTAAAGTTAATGCCAATATGATTCTTCCGTATCCTCCTGGTGTGCCACTTGTTATGCCTGGTGAAATGATTACAGAAGATAGTCGTCCAATTCTTGAATTCTTAATTATGCTTTGCGAAATTGGTGCACATTATCCTGGATTTGAAACAGATATTCATGGCGCCTATAAGCAAAAAGATGGACGTTATAAAGTGAAAATTATTGCAGAATAAATTTTTGTAGTTTAAATAATAAAGAGCGAATTTACTAATTCGCTCTTTATATGTCAGCATCAATTAAAGATCGAAATCACCGAAATCATTGGTATCGACTTTAGAGTCAATTTGGCCAACAAGGTAAGAACTCACTTCAACTTCTTGTGGCGCCACTTGTACGTTGTCTGAAACAAGCCATGCGTTAATCCATGGAATTGGGTTAGAACGTGCACCAAATGGCAATGGAAGACCAACGGCTTGCATACGGATATTAGTGATATATTCCACGTATTGCACCAAAATGTCTTTGTTCAAACCAATCATTGATCCATCTTTGAACAAGTAATCAGCCCATTCTTTTTCTTGTTCCGCTGCCGCTAAGAATAAATCATAGGCTTCTTGTTTACATTCTTCCGCAATTTCTGCCATTTCAGGATCGTCTTGACCTGCAGCCATAATATTTAAAATATGTTGTGTACCGGTTAAGTGTAAGGCTTCATCACGTGCGATAAATTTAATGATTTTCGCATTACCTTCCATTAATTGACGCTCTGCAAAGGCAAACGAACAAGCGAAAGATACGTAGAAACGAATTGCTTCAAGTGCGTTCACACTCATCAAGCAAAGATAAAGTTGTTTTTTCAGATTACGTAATGTCACCACACATTCTTTACCATCTACAGTATAAGTACCCTCGCCGTATAGGCTATAAAGTTGGCTATCACGGATTAAATCATCGTAGTAAGACGAAATATCACGCGCACGTTTGATGATTTCTTCATTGGTTACGATGTCATCAAACACGATAGATGGATCGTTCACAATGTTACGAATAATGTGCGTGTAAGAACGAGAGTGGATGGTTTCAGAAAAGGTCCAAGTCTCGATCCAGGTTTCTAATTCAGGAATAGACACTAACGGTAATAATGCCACATTCGGGCTACGGCCTTGAATAGAATCTAATAAGGTTTGATATTTTAAGTTACTGATGAAAATGTGTTTTTCATGTTCAGGTAACGCGGCATAGTCGATACGGTCTTGCGACACATCTACTTCTTCCGGACGCCAGAAGAAAGAAAGTTGTTTTTCAATGAGCTTTTCAAACGTCTCATATTTTTGTTGATCGTAACGCGCAACGTTAACGTTTTGACCAAAGAACATCGGTTCTTTTAATTGGTCGTTTTTGGTTTGTGAGAAAGTGGTGTATGCCATTTTTGTCTTCCTATTTAATTATACCAACAGCTTTAGCAAAATTTTTACCAAAGTCTGTAAAGGATAAGATGCCTTTTTGAAGTTCATATTTTTTTGGTTCTGTAAGTGTTTTATTTACCTCTGTAATTTCATCTTCAGCATATTTATATTCCGAATCGTCAGTTAAATGTACATCCATTCTGATGTCAATTAACTTTAGACGCTCCCAATTTTCAAGTTCTTTTCTGGTGATAGATGATGTATATGGAGGACATAACAAATATTGATAAAAATTGATGTAACCACCATTCTTATCTACCACAAGATTTATATTTACTATAGCTAATTGTGTATTATGATCTTGAAATATTAACTTGAGATTTTTAGCTTCCTGATTGTTGATTTGTTTAAGTACTTCTACATAGGCTGGATGATTGGTTTCCTTTTGGGATGAGTCAATCGTACTTACTAGTAGCTCTTCAAACAATTCAGCTAAATTAGGTTCATCTTCTAAATAGTGCAATCTTTCTATACTATCTGCAAATGCAGGAATCGATGATATTTCAATGTGCTTGTCGCATTCAGCTAGTCTCAAAGATTTATTTGCAATACTATTTTTTCTTGATTCAGGTAGTTTGTTGAAATTATCAGAAATTTTTTCAAGCGCTTTTCCACCTTTTATTTTGCTGATCACTGAAGGAAAAAAGTTTCTAACATTTTCCTTGTGCTCAGCATCTTTTCTTCTTAATCTAGCTTCAATTTTACCTGCTTCATTTAAGTCAGGATTATCACTATTCAGCATTGTCTGAATATTAGTTGCTGTATCGGCTCTTAGTAGCCCTAGAGCTTTTCCAATATTTTCAGTGCTCACAGTGTTTCTCCTTTAAATCTTACAAGCACCGCCTGCACAGCCGTCATCTAAATCTTCTTGACTATCTTCAGCACCATCACGGGTGTTTTGATAGTAGAGGGTTTTTAAGCCGTATTTGTAAGCGGTTAAAAGATCTTTTAACAATACTTTCATCGGCACTTTACCGTCTTCAAAACGTTTTGGATCGTAGTTGGTATTTGCAGAGATCGCTTGGTCTACGAATTTTTGCATAATGCCCACTAAGTGTAAGTAACCATCATTGCTTGGAATATCCCAAAGTAACTCGTAGTTATCACTTAAGTTTTCATAATCCGGTACAACTTGTCTTAAGATACCATCTTTTGATGCTTTAATACTTACATGACCACGTGGAGGCTCGATACCATTTGTTGCGTTAGAAATCTGTGAAGAGGTTTCTGACGGCATTAATGCAGTTAAGGTTGAGTTACGTAAACCAAACTCTTTGATCTCGTGACGTAACGTTTCCCAATCATAATGCAATGGTTCTTGCGTTAAGCTATCGATATCTTTCTTATAGGTATCGATTGGTAAAATACCTTTCGCGTAGTTAGTTTCATTGAAGTATTCGCATGCACCTAATTCTTTCGCTAAGTTCATGGAGGCTTTCAATAGATAGTATTGAATCGCTTCAAACGTACGGTGAGTTAAATCATTAGCTGAACCATCAGAATAACGCACGCCATTTTTCGCTAAATAATACGCATAGTTAATCACACCGATACCCAGTGAACGACGACCTAATGAAGAGCGTTTTGCCGCTGGAACAGGGTAGTCTTGGTAATCAAGTAATGCATCTAATGCACGTACTGCAAGATCTGCCAAGTTATCTAACTCGTCTAAATCATCTAATTTACCCAAGTTAAATGCAGAAAGCGTACAAAGCGCAATTTCGCCATTTTCATCATGGAAATGTTGTAATGGTTTAGTAGGTAATGCAATTTCTAAACATAAGTTAGATTGACGCACCGGTGCAACAAGCGGATCAAACGGTGAGTGAGTATTACAGTGATCCACGTTTTGGATATAAATACGACCGGTTGATGCACGTTCTTGCATTAATAAAGAGAATAACTCAACGGCTTTTACAGAACGTTTACGGATGTTTGGATCCTGTTCGTATTTCACGTAAAGTTCTTCAAATTTATCTTGATCAGCAAAGAAGGCTTCATAAAGTCCAGGTACGTCTGAAGGGCTAAATAAAGTAATGTCTGCGCCTTTAATTAAGCGTTGATACATTAATTTGTTTAACTGTACGCCGTAGTCCATGTGACGAACACGGTTATCTTCCACACCACGGTTATTTTTCAATACTAATAAGCTTTCAACTTCTAAATGCCAAATCGGGTAGTAAACTGTCGCAGCACCACCACGTACGCCACCTTGTGAACAAGATTTGACGGCACTTTGGAAGTGTTTATAGAATGGAATACAGCCAGTGTGGAATGCTTCGCCACCACGAATTGGGCTACCTAATGCACGGATGGCACCTGCATTTACCCCGATACCTGCACGTTGTGAAACGTATTTCACGATTGCTGCAGAGGTAGCGTTGATAGAGTCTAAGCTGTCACCACATTCAATCAATACACAAGAACTGAATTGACGAGTAGGCGTACGAACTCCCGCCATAATAGGCGTTGGTAAAGAAATCTTAAAGGTTGAGGTTGCATCGTAGAAACGACGAATGTAATCTAAACGGGTTTCTTGTGGATATTTTGAGAATAAGCTCGCTGCAACTAATAAATAAAGGAATTGTGCAGATTCATAAATCTCACCGGTTACACGGTTTTGAACTAAGTATTTTCCTTCTAATTGTTTTACTGCGGCATAAGAAAAGGTCATATCACGCCAGTGATCAATAAACCCATCCATTTCATCCCATTCTTCACGAGTATAGTCGGCTAAAAGTGCAGGATCGTATTTGCCCATGCGCACTAATTTTTTTACATGATCGTATAAACGAGGTGGATCAAAATGGCCATACGCTTTTTTACGTAAATGGAAAACGGCAAGGCGTGCAGCAAGATATTGATAATCAGGGGTATCTTTGCTGATTAGGTCTGCAGCTGCTTTAATAATCGTTTCGTGAATATCAGACGTACGAATACCTTCATAAAATTGAATATGAGAACGCAATTCAACTTGAGAAACAGAGACGTTTTCCAAGCCTTCAGCCGCCCAAGTAATCACACGGTGAATTTTGTCTAAATTGATTTGTTCAAGCGTACCATCGCGCTTTGTAACCATTAATCCTTTGTTCATGGGAGATAAACCTACTAGAGAAATGAATTTAATAAAACACAAGATATAGTGTTGTGGAAAATGACGGTGCACAAGATAGAGTGTTTTAAAATTGAATTCAAGCAGTAAATTTTTTACTTACATTATTGACAAAAGATAAGTCATTTAAAATAAATGACTTATCTTTCAAGTGATGTTTTTTTAGGCAGGATCTTTTTTGTAAATCTTTGTAAAGAAAAAAGTGCGGTCAAAAACGAGATGATTTTTGACCGCACTTTAAAGTTTAAAAATTTAATTAATTCAAGTATTTAAATACTTTGACGACTTTTTGAACACCGGTAACTTTACTTGCAATTTCTGCCGCTGAGTCTGCTTGTGAGCGGGTAAGGTTGCCGAGTAAGAATACTTCGCCATTTTCGGTGATCACTTTCACATCTGTTGCTTTTACATTATCGCCTACGAAAAGTTTAGATTTAATTTGCGTCGTAATCCAACTGTCTTTTGTAATTTGTCCAAAAGTAATTTTTGGTCCAACACGTAATTCATTGTATACGTCGTTTACACCTTCTACACCTTTTGCAAGACTGGTAGCTGTTTCTTTTACACTTCCATTAGGAACTTGGCCAATTAACAATACGCGACCACTGTAAGAAACAGCATTAACACGACCTTCTGATTTAATTTGCGCATCTTTATCTAATGCGTGCCCAACTTTTAATTCTAGGGTTTCATCATCTATCTGAGTACCCATTGTTCGAGGATCTGTCGCGACTTTTGCGCCCGCAGCAGTACCACCAACAACTGCAGCAGCACAGCCTTGTAATATAATTGATGTGCCAAGTATGAAGGCTAATTTTTTAAATTGGGTTAGTTTCATATTAATAATCTCCTTATTTATTAAAATGAGTTGAGTCAACTAATTTGTCAATTAGTCTAAGAGACACTCTAGTTAGAAAATCTTTTAATGTCAAGCTCTTGGGAAAAGTGTGCTATCAACAAGCTCACAAAGTGCATTAATCACAAATAAATGATTTTCTAAAATACGTGTTTCTTTAGTGGCAGGAATGGAGATTTCTAAATCTGTTTCAGCCAATACACCTTGAATAGCATCGTTATTTGAACCCGTTAAAGCAATCACTTGAATTTCTTTATTGACTGCATTAGCAATTGTATTTAACACCGCTTTTTCTGTACCAAGCGGAGCAAAAGCGATCAATAAGTCACCGGGCTTCGCGATAGCGTTGAATTGATGTTGATAAAGCTGCTCGATAGGTTGATCAAAAACCAGTGAAGAACCGACCGCACTTTCAAGGCTAAGGTGTACGGATGGCAGGCTAGGACGCTCAAAATCGTAACGATTAAGCAAATTTGACACTAAGAATTGCGCATTCGCGTAAGAGCGAGCGACGCCACAGGCAATCACTTTATGACCACTTAACAAACATTGCATGACCATTTGTGTGGCAGTAGCAATATTTTCTGATAGTAGGCTAGAAGCAGAAATTTGAATCTGAATACTTTCGCTATAAATATCTTTGACTTTTTGTAACATAATTAGAAACGATTAATCGAGGAAATTAGGAAACCATTGAATATCGCTGGTCGTTTTACCAAAGGCTATAAGATCAAAACGGCAATCCGCATCTTCAAGACTTAGATTACGTTTAGCAAGCCATAAATTTGCGGCATTCAGCCATTTTTGTTGCTTTTGCCAATCTACACTTTCAACGGCGGATCCAAATGTCGAGCTGGATCGTTGACGTACTTCAACAAAAACGATCGTTTGACCATCTTGCATAATAAGATCCAATTCACCGCATTTGAAATATTGATTCGCCGCGATGAATTTGAGGCCTTTGGCTTCTAAGAAAAGGCGGGCTTGATGTTCAAAGCCCGCCCCTTGTTGACGTTTTAATGAAAACATGGATTAGTTCGCAACCGCTACCACATTACCATCTTGTACTTGATACCATGTCATATCACGGTCCACATCACAGTTTGAATCAGCGCTAAGCTGACCGGTTAAACCACTCAAGGTGTAACCTGGTACTTGGCGTAATTCATTAAAGTGATTGATGAGCAACCATGCATCAGAACCCATTGCATATAAACGCATTAATTGGAATTCACCACCGGTTGAGCCAGCCACTTTTTGATATTGCGAAGAATCGCTTTGTTTAAAGAATGGAATATCACTAAATTGAACGCCATTCATTTTTGCATAGTATTCAGGGGTATTGCTTGCTGCGTTAGAACGAGAACTTGCATAAATACGGACATTCGGATTACTGGTATCTAAATAACCTTTAATTTCAGCCAATTCATCTGGTGAAGAGATGACATAAAGTGCACTTGTACCTTGCGGAGCACCTTGGAAGAAGTAGGTAATATCAGCTGGTAAGTTATAGTAGCGAATATTCGCATCTGTACCCGCTAAACGTTGCCAACGTACATTGAAAGCATTACCCACACGTTGTCCTAAATCATTTTGCGGCATTGCAACGATTGGATTGCGAATACCATCTTTCCACATTTTGTTAGCAGCGGACTCAGCTTCATCTTCTGGAGATAAACCGTAATAACAGACTTGGTTAATCGCTTGTGTATTTGCTGTTGCATTTAATGTGAGTACATCCATGCCTTGTACTGCGCTTGGATTCGCAATGATGGCATCGACATTTTGTTTAAGCAATGGCCCCACTAACGCTTTAATACCTGATGCTTTTGCTTGTGCAATAATGTCGTTAATCGGTGTAGTTGATGAGTCAAATACTTGTACAGGGATGGTTGAGTCACCTTTTGCATCATTGAAACCGGATTGGATAGTTGTACCTAAAATTTGGCCATCGCCGCTTAAAGGTAAAACTAAACCAATTTGAGCTAAATTCGTTTGTTGGAAATTCAACAAGCTTTCTAGCTCTTTAGGGAAAAAGGTTGCTGCAACGTGATTTGGATAAGCTGATTTCCAGCTTTGTAACGCTTGGCTTAATTGTACTGGCTGACGAATGTTGTCATTATAAGCTTTAATTAAGGTGAGCCAACCGCCTAATGCCACGCTACCTTCATCTGAGGCATTATTGATGACAGCGGTATTCGCAGAACGGAGTAACGACCAAGTTTTATCAACATTATCTTTACGACGTTGCATGTCTGTTAAATTTTCATCCATTTTGATGCGAGCTTTCAGCGCTTCAATCACGTCTTTACGATTTTCTGCTGTTTGAGCAAAGGTTTCGTAATAACGAGATTTTTGTGATGGACTTAATTTAGTCAGATCGAGTGCACGCAATTTACCTTCAGCCACATCATTATTATTACCTTTTGCAGCGGCGATGCGCGCTTCAATTAACGTACGATCTAATTGTTGCGCTTCGTTTAAGTCAACTAATTCAGTTAATAGCTCTTCCGCTTGGGGTACTTTATTTTCAGTAATTAATACACGTGCGGCTAAGAGTTTGTAAGTTTGTTGATCTTCTTTATCTTGTGCTTGTCCTAATTTGTTCATATAAAATTCAGAACTTGCATTAGCATCACGTTGTAATGTTTGGGTAAAGCTGCTACCGAATAAGTTAGAACAACCTGCTAATGCAACAGACAATAAAATCGGCATTAAACGTTTTTTAAAACGACCGCCTTGTAATAGAATAGACATATTCGCTCCATAATGAATAAATCAATAATGGTCGATCTTACTTATCTCACAATGTAAAAGCAAACAAAAATGAATGATTTAACCGGAATTTTATATATTGTCGCCACGCCAATCGGGAATTTACAAGATATTACACAACGTGCTTTAGAGACCTTTTCACAAGTGGATTTAATTGCTGCGGAAGACACGCGCCACAGTGGTTTATTGCTCAGTCATTATGGTATCAAAAAGCCTTTTTTCGCCTTGCATGATCACAACGAACAAGAAAAAGCCCACGTATTGGTAGAAAAGTTAAAACAAGGCACCAATATTGCATTAATTTCCGATGCAGGGACACCCTTAATTAGTGATCCAGGTTTTCATTTAGTGCGTCAATGTCGTGAGGCAGGCATTAAAGTAGTGCCATTACCCGGCGCTTGTGCAGCAATTACTGCATTATGTGCATCGGGCATTGCGTCAGATCGTTTTTGCTTTGAAGGTTTTTTACCAGCCAAAACTAAGGCACGTAAAGATAAGTTAGAAAACATCGCAGAAGAAGACCGCACTTTAATCTTCTATGAATCAACTCACCGCATTTTAGATACTCTTGCCGATATGCAAGATGTATTAGGTGGTGAACGCTATGTTGTACTTGCACGTGAAATTACGAAAACGTGGGAAACCATTGCAGGGGATAAATTAAATGATCTTCGTCAGTGGTTAAGTGAAGATCCGAATCGCACAAAAGGTGAGATGGTATTAATTGTAGAAGGTAAACCCAAATCAGAAGATAGCGAAGAATTTTCACCACAAGCAATTAAAGCGCTCACTTTGATTGCCAAAGAACTCCCTTTAAAAAAGGCTGCGGCGATTGTGGCTGAACTTTATGGTTATAAGAAAAATGCTTTATACCAATTTGGATTGGATAATTTAGATTAGTCAAAAAACTATCTCCCTCTTTAGCAAAGAGGGGCTAGGGGAGATTTGGCAGAATTAATTTTTATAAATTTCGGAGAACAAATGTTAAAACAGGTTTCAGATACCTTACTTGCACCAAGCAATTTATCGCATCAATCATTGCTTAATATTTTTGATGTGATGTCGCATCGTCATATTGATTATGCGGATCTTTATTTTCAATTGAGCCAAGATGAGAGCTGGGTATTAGAAGACAGCATTATTAAAGAAGGTGGCTTTCATATTGATCGCGGTGTGGGTGTACGCGCCGTTTCTGGAGAGAAAACAGGCTTTGCGTATTCCGATCAAATTAACTTAGCGTCATTACAACAATGTGCAGAGGCCGTAAAAGGTATTGCACAAATTAAAGAAGGCAATTTAATTTCGCCTCAGGCATTTAATGCGGTGAATACGGTTCAGCGTTATGCGGCGATTAACCCGTTAGAAAGTTTAAGTAAAGAGAAAAAGATTGAGTTATTACACTTAGTGGATCGTACAGCGCGATCTGAAGATCCTCGTGTTACACATGTTTCTGCAGCATTAAGTTCGATTTATGAAGAAGTGTTAGTAGTCGCAACAGATGGCACACTTGCCGCAGATATTCGTCCGCTTGTGCGTTTATCCATTTCTGTTCTCGTGGAAGAAGATGGTAAACGTGAGCGTGGTAGCTGCGGTTCTGGTGGCCGATTCGGATTAGATTGGTTCTTTGAAGTGGTAAATGGGGATATTCGTGCCGTTAATTTTGCAAAAGAAGCAGTTCGTCAAGCTCTTGTGAATCTAAGTGCGGTCGCTGCACCGGCAGGATTAATGCCGGTGGTATTAGGAGCTGGTTGGCCCGGTGTGTTGCTTCATGAAGCAGTAGGACACGGTTTGGAAGGGGATTTCAACCGCAAAGAAAGTTCCCTATTTACGGGTAAAATTGGTGAGTTAGTGACGTCGCCATTATGTACGATTGTGGATGATGGCACATTACAAAACCGCCGAGGTTCTTTAACCATTGATGATGAAGGTGTGCCTAGTCAATGTAACGTTTTAATCAAAGACGGGATTTTGCAAGGCTACATGCAAGATAAACTCAATGCACGATTAATGGGGGTAAAACCAACAGGAAATGGGCGTCGTGAATCTTATGCGCATTTGCCAATGCCGCGAATGACGAATACCTATATGTTGGCGGGTCAAAGCAAATTTGACGATTTAATCGCTTCTGTGGATCGCGGTATTTATGCACCGCACTTTGGTGGGGGGCAAGTGGATATCACCTCTGGTAAATTTGTGTTCTCAACTTCTGAAGCTTATCTCATTGAAAAAGGTAAAATTACGAAACCGGTTAAAGGTGCAACGTTAATTGGCAGCGGTATCGATGTTATGCAAAAAGTTTCCATGGTCGCCGATGAAACCGATTTGGATCTCGGGATTGGTGTATGTGGCAAAGATGGCCAAAGCGTGCCGGTCGGCGTTGGTCAACCCGCTTTGAAAATTGATGACATCACCGTTGGTGGAACAAATTAAACATACAGCCCGATAATCGTATCGGGCTTTTTATTTCCTTCATATCTAAGTGCGGTCCGTTTTTCATCTATTTTTGATTAGTCTGTTTCTGATGAATAATCATTGCGTTAGGCTAAAAGTTAAACACCCTACGCATTTATCTCGATTCTTTTATGATCCCTATCACAATATCTTGTAAAACCAGTTAAAAAATTCCCCAAATAACCGTAATAAGTGATACATTTATTGTCGCATGACTTTTTGTCATTTAAGAGACAGGGACAGGCGTGAGTTTGTCTGAAATTTCATCAACCAGAGGGAAACATTTATGTTAATTGGTGTACCTAGAGAACTGCTTGATAGCGAAAATCGTGTGGCGGCGACGCCAAAAACGGTTCAGCAGATCTTAAAACTGGGCTTTGATGTCATCGTAGAACACGATGCGGGATTCAAAGCAAGTTTTGAAGACCAAGCATTTATCGACGCCGGCGCAAAAATTGGCTCAAGTTCAGAAGTGTGGCATTCGGATGTGATTTTTAAAGTGAATCCACCAACGGATGCAGAAATTGATCAAATGAAGGAAGGTGCAACACTTGTGAGCTTCATTTGGCGCGCACAAAATCCGGATTTAATGAAAAAACTCACGTCGAAAAAAATTAATGTATTAGCGATGGATTCTGTGCCACGTATTTCCCGTGCGCAAGCGCTTGATGCATTAAGCTCTATGGCAAATATTTCTGGTTATCGAGCAGTGATTGAAGCAGCTCATGAATTTGGTAGCTTCTTCACCGGACAAATTACTGCAGCAGGTAAAGTACCACCGGCAAAAGTGTTAGTCATTGGTGCAGGTGTTGCAGGTCTTGCCGCGATTGGTGCAGCCAATAGCCTTGGTGCGATTGTACGTGCTTTTGACTCTCGTCCTGAAGTAAAAGAACAAGTACAAAGTATGGGCGCGTCTTTCTTAGAAATTGATTTCAAAGAAGAAGGCGGTAGTGGCGATGGTTACGCGAAAGTGATGTCAGAAGAATTTAACCGTCGTGCGATGGAGCTTTATGCGGAACAAGCCAAAGAAGTGGATATCATTATTACCACTGCGGCTATTCCGGGTAAACCAGCCCCTCGCTTGATCACGAAAGAAATGGTTGATTCCATGAAACCAGGTTCTGTGGTGGTGGACTTAGCGGCCGCAACAGGTGGTAACTGTGCTTACACTGAAGCAGGTAAAGTTGTCACCACTGAAAACCAAGTGAAAATCATTGGTTATACCGATTTCCCAAGTCGTTTACCAACACAATCTTCCCAACTTTACGGTACAAACTTAGTTAATTTATTAAAACTACTTTGTAAAGAAAAAGACGGCAAGATCAATATCGATTTTGAAGATGTGGTATTACGCGGTGTGACAGTGGTACGTGATGGTGAAGAAATTCCACCAGCGCAAATCCAAGTGTCAGCACAACCAAAACAAGAAGCGAAAGCGGCACAAAGTGCGGTTAAAAAAGAGGAAGAAAAACCAGCTGATCCTCGTATCAAATACGGTGTGATGGCGGGTGTAGGTGTGTTATTCCTCTGGCTTGCATCTGTGGCGCCAGCGGCATTCCTTTCTCACTTCACCGTATTCGTATTGGCTTGTGTAGTCGGTTACTACGTGGTTTGGAACGTCAGTCACGCTTTACACACCCCACTTATGGCGGTAACCAATGCGATTTCAGGTATCATCATTGTGGGTGCATTACTGCAAATTAGACAACCAACAGGCAACTTCTTCATTGATGTATTAGCCTTTGTAGCAATCTTGGTGGCAAGCATCAACATCTTTGGTGGTTTCCGTGTAACCCAACGTATGTTGGCGATGTTTAGAAAAGGTTAAGGAGAAGACGATGTCTGAAGGTTTAGTACAAGCAGCCTATATTATCGCTGCATTACTTTTCATTATGAGCTTAGCCGGTCTTTCTAAACATGAAACGGCAAAAGCTGGTTGTTGGTATGGTATTGTCGGTATGACAATAGCCCTTGTTGCAACTATTTTCGGCCCGCAATCTGAAGGTACATTATGGATTATTATTGCGATGATCATCGGTGGCGTGATTGGTGTTCAACGTGCATTAAAAGTTGAAATGACTGAAATGCCTGAACTCGTTGCGATCCTTCATAGCTTTGTAGGTTTAGCAGCTGTGCTCGTAGGCTTTAACAGCTACGGCTTAACACACGAAACTGATCCTGTGTTAATGAATATCCATAACGTTGAAGTATTCTTAGGGATCTTCATCGGTGCGGTAACATTCACGGGTTCTATCGTGGCATTTGGTAAATTAAGCGGCAAAATCAATTCAAAAGCATTAATGTTGCCACATCGCCATAAATTAAATTTAGCGGCATTAGTGGTTTCTGCTTTCTTGATGGTGGCATTCTTAAACAACCCAGATAATATCTTCCCAGTGTTACTCATGACCGCGATTGCTCTTGCATTCGGCTGGCACTTAGTGGCATCTATCGGTGGTGCAGATATGCCGGTTGTGGTTTCAATGCTTAACTCTTATTCTGGTTGGGCAGCGGCTGCAGCAGGTTTCATGCTAAGCAATGACTTGCTTATCGTCACCGGTGCATTAGTGGGTTCTTCTGGTGCGATTCTTTCTTACATTATGTGCAAAGCGATGAACCGCTCATTCATCAGCGTTATCGCAGGTGGTTTTGGTAATGATGTTCAAGTGTCTTCTGATGAAGAACAAGGTGAGCACCGTGAGACAACGGCAGAAGAAGTGGCTGAATTACTCAAAAATGCAAACTCTGTGATCATCACACCAGGATACGGTATGGCGGTAGCACAAGCGCAATATCCAGTAGCAGAAATTACGGCGAAATTGCGTGAGCGTGGTATTAACGTGCGTTTCGGTATTCACCCTGTTGCAGGTCGTTTACCGGGTCATATGAACGTACTTTTAGCGGAAGCAAAAGTGCCTTATGACATCGTGCTTGAAATGGATGAAATCAATGATGATTTTGCGGATACTGATGTGGTATTGGTTATCGGTGCAAACGACACTGTAAACCCAGCGGCGATGGAAGATCCAAACAGCCCAATCGCAGGTATGCCGGTGTTAGAAGTATGGAAAGCTCAAAACGTTATCGTATTCAAACGCTCTATGGCGGTAGGTTACGCAGGCGTTCAAAACCCATTATTCTTCAAAGAAAATACTCAAATGCTCTTTGGTGATGCAAAAGAACGTGTTGATGACATTCTTACTGCATTAAACAAATAAGCAAAAAACTGAAGTAAAACTGACCGCACTTTGAGAGATTAAAGTGCGGTTTTTAGTGTTATGACCAGAGTATAAAAATCTTAATAATAGTGTAAGAAATGATATGAGTATGAAACATGATGTTTTAATTGAATTATTAGATGTTTTTTCTAATTCTAGAATTCAGATTGATAGAATTTTATTTGAATATGAGGAAGAGATTCAAAAATTTATAATTGAAGTAAGAAATACCCAAGATAGTAGTCCTATTTATAGCTTATTCAAGATTCAAAATGATTTATCGCTATTGGTATATAAATATAATTACCCATTAAGTAATTTTTTATATAACTTCATTTATGAGTTTGATAGACAAGATGATGAGAGTGTGACGTATCTTGTAGATAAAATAGTTAATAATGAAGGCTTTTTAATAGATTGACTAATCAGTTTAAAAGTAAAATCACTTAGCTTAAAAATTAATTATTAAGATGTGTTTGTATTTAGCATAGCATACCAAAATTTTATAAAAAAAGTGCGGTCAAAATTGACCGCACTTTTTTACATTAACGTTGAATCAAATAGCGTAATTTGGTGCCATCTTGTTCTACGCTTAATAGTGTGTAACCGTGGTTTTTAGTATCAACAGGAATGTTGTTGATAGATTGGGCGCAGTCACTTAAGAGCTCTAAAATTTCGCCTTTTTGTAATTGTGGCATGGTTTCGAGCATCACGATTGCTGGATACGGGCAAGGCTCACCTAGCGTATCTAACGTGTAATCTGGGGTGATGTCTTTTGGATCTTTATCTAATTTTTGAACAACGGTAAATGCCATAATAATGTCCTCTTTTTTGAATGAATTCGTTAATATTTAATTAGCAACCACAAGCTTGTGGATTCGCTGCCGCAATTTTTGCTTTAGCTTTTTTCAAGAAGTGGCGTTCCCACCAAACAACAGCGATTAAGCAAAGAATAAGCAAGCCGTAATTCACTAATAAACCGCCAACAGGGCCAAAGGATTTAAGTAAGTTAAGTTTTTCGTAATCTAATGCGAGCACTGGTGCAAGATCATCCCATGCATAGGCTAAATAAGTTGAACCGATAACATTGCCTAAGCCCACCCACATAAAGTGAACTTGACCTTCCATTGAGCGATACATCCAACCGGTTTCACATCCGCCCGCTAATACAATACCGAAGCCAAATAATAAACCACCGATAATTGCATTTGGACCCGCCCACATGATTTTGGCTGGTACGCCTAATTGAATGTAGCTAAATACGCCAAGCGTACCCACGATAATACCGAAGATGATTGCTTTTGCCATATAAGCACGGCCGGTTACCCATAAATCACGGAAAGCGGATGTAAAGCAGATTTGAGCACGTTCAATTAATAAGCCGAAAGCTAACCCACAAAGCATCGCAAAACCCAGTTTGACGGAGTTTGTCATCACATAAAGTGAAGCAATCAGGTAAGCAAAAAAGACCACCATACCAATCCAAAAACGACGATTCGCTTGTTTTGGATCGGTTTCTTGTAATTTTGCTGCGCCTTTTTTCAATTCTAATTTCACGCGGAACATCGGAAGTAAGGTGACTTTTACCCCTGCGTAAGTGCCCACGGCAGTGGCAATAGTGAAGAACCAAGCGTGAACAGAAAATTGAGGAATGCCTGTGAAGAGAGAGGCAAGGTTGCAGCCCATTGCTAAACGTGCACCAAAACCGGCTAATGCACCCCCAATGAGGGCTTGAACAATACGACGTTTGTGCGGCTGGTTACGCCATTTCACATTATTTGCCCAAAGTGCAGCAGAAATACAACCGGCGAACATACCTAAGATCATTACACCATCAATACGGGTGAAGATCGTGCCTTGCATACCGATAATTTTATAATAGCTCCAGTCGGATACGTCGACGCCTAGCGCTTGCAAAGCATGTCCACCCCAACGGGTAAATTCCCCGGTAACCGCCCAATAAGTGCCAGTTACCCCAAAGTAATAAGCTGAAATGAGTCCGGCAGCAATAACTGCAGCGACAGGATTCCAGTATTTGATCAGATAATTTTGTTTGAATTGCTGCAAAATCTCTTTCATGAGTGAGTAAATCCTTAAAATGAAATGATGATTTGCAAGTGCGGTATAAAATGAAGATATTTTGAAGTGTCTGCCATTTTCCTATACACAAAACTTGCGATATAAGACAAATGAATTGTCGAGCAAGATAATAGCATTTGTTTTTTGTTAATGCACGAGGGGAGGGATAATTATTTGTGGGTAATTTTGAATTTTAAGATGAGAGAATAAAGTCAATCTATAGCCTTTATTTTTTCCTCAATATCAATTTTTCAATTAAAAAAACGAAGACTAGGGTAATAAGCATCGTAAGTCCACCAGCTAGAATAGCTAATAAACAAATTACCCAAGCAGATTTGTCCATATTAAGGAAAGCAAAGAAATAGAAACCAAATAGTAGGGAAAATGCACACCATAATCCCCAACTTAATTTGGAATATTTATTGAATAGAAATTCAAATAGCCCTTCAAAAAATAAACGGAAAAAACATTCAAAGATAATATTACCCATACGTTGTTTCAATACTAAGTCATAATAATGATTTGTTTAGACAAACTTTCAGCCTGACTAAATGTTAAGAGAAAACTTAAACGGGTAATTTCATTTCTCGGACACGCATAGTTAATCCATCGATTAACAATAAGCGTCCACATAAATTTGAACCGATTTTTAACCGCACTTTGATGGCTTCTAAGGCTTGAATAGAGCCAACAACGCCCACAATTGGCGCTAGTACGCCCGCCTCTACACAACTTAAAACGTTTTGTCCAAAGAGCTGGCTAAGCTGGCGATAGGTTGGGGTATTGGGTTCATAAGTAAAGACGGATACTTGTCCTTCTAAACGGATTGCAGCACCAGAAACTAGCGGGATCTTCGCTTTCTCACAACCACGATCGAGTGCATTACGGATATCTACGTTATCGGTGCAATCTAATATCACATCAAAGTGCGGTATGATTTCCGCGAGTTTTTCTTCGGAAAGTTGTGCATTGATGGTTTCAATTTCGACGTGTGGATTAATCTGTTGTAACGCGATTTTAGCCGATTCCACTTTAGGCATATTTAATCGGCTATCAGTATGTAACACCTGACGTTGCAAATTAGAAAGCGATACGGTGTCGAAATCCAATAAGGTTAAATGACCTACGCCAGCGGCGGCAAGATATTGACTTGCCGCACAACCTAAACCGCCCAGACCGACAATTAACATGCGGCTGTCTTTGAGTTTTTCTTGTCCGTCAAAATCAACCGCTTTTAAGATAATTTGGCGGTTATAGCGAAGTTCTTCTTCGTAGCTTAATTCAGCCATTATTGCCCCAATAGGTGATTAAACGGTTCAATGGTGACAATTTCGCCAGCAGCGACATTGCCACGCTCTTTTTCGAGACGAATAAAACAGTTACTTTTCACAAAAGAGCTGAATAAATGCGAGCCTTGGAAACCAACAGGGTGCACTTCAAGTTGACCATTTTCATTAATTTGATAGAAACCACGTTGGAAATCTAAACGTCCTGGTGATTTTTTCAAATTGGTTTGGGCAATCGCTTGGAAGTGCGGTTGTTTTTTCGGGTGTTTTTTACCGCTTAATTTGGCAATAGCCGGTTGAACCAATTGATAGAATGTCACTAATGCAGAAACCGGATTGCCAGGTAAACCGCAGAACCAAGCATTTTCTAATTTACCAAATGCAAATGGTTTGCCTGGTTTCATCGCAATTTTCCAGAAATTCACCTGACCGACTTTTTCTAACACAGTTTTCGTGAAGTCAGCCTCACCCACTGAAACGCCACCGCTTGTGATAACCAGATCTGCTTGCGCTTGTGCTTTCACAAAAGCCGCTTCAAATTCTGCTTGGTTATCCGGCAGAATACCGAAATCAAGCACATCACAATTTAATTTTTCTAGCATTAACTTCACGGTGAAACGATTGGTGTCGTAAATTTGTCCTGCTTGTAACGGTTGACCGACTGGGACTAATTCATCACCGGTTGAAAGCACGGCCACTTTTAAACGTGGGTAAGCTTTGACTTCAGCGATACCTAATGAGGCGAGCAAAGGTAAAGAAACGGTATTTAACTCATCTCCTTGATGTAAGACCACATCACCTTTTTTCACATCTTCACCAATGCGACGAATATTCTGATTGGCTTTAGGTAATGCCGCAAAGGTAACTGTACCATCTTCATTGACGGTGACCTCTTCTTGCATGACCACCGCATCAGCGCCTTCAGGAATCATCGCACCCGTCATAATTCTGACCGCACTTTGTGCTACCCATTCCCCTTGAAATGGATTACCCGCAAAAGATTTTCCTGCGACAGAAAGTGTCATAGATTGCTGTAAATCGGCTAAACGAACCGCATAGCCATCCATCGCTGAGTTATCAAAAGAAGGCACATTAATCGGAGAAATCACATCTTCCGCACAGACACGATCCGCCGCTTCAGTTAAAGCTAGCGTTTCAGTTTTTGTTGGGAAGGGAAGTTGGTGGAGCATTTGCGCCAAGGCATCTTCAAGTGGCAACATAATTAATCCTTTGGGTTAATCAGAATAAAAGTGGATATATTGTAGCCCGAAATACAATATGAAGGAAATTAATAAATTAGGGTGATTTTTCGCATTTTACGAATAATTCATCTTTTGCTAAAATGCCGCATTATTTTTTTATAAATGGAAAGTGAATGAACGCGATTTCACCTGATGCGGAAAATGTCCGCCGAGCCTTGGTAGCCAAAGGCATCGAAACACCAATGATTGATCCGACTCAATGTAAAGATGAGCGCCGTGAGGCGATTGCTTCGCATATGCGTGAAGTGATGAAATTGATAGGGTTAGATCTGCGTGATGATAGCCTAGAAGAAACACCAAATCGCTTAGCTAAAATGTTTATTGATGAAATTTTCAGTGGAATGGATTATGCCAATTTCCCGAAAATGACAAAAATCAAAAACCAAATGAAAGTGAGCGAAATGGTGCAAGTGAATGACATCACGTTGACCAGTACTTGCGAACACCATTTTGTGACAATTGATGGCAATGTTGCTATGGCATATTATCCGAAAGATTGGGTAATTGGCTTGTCTAAAATCAATCGCATTGTGGCATTTTTTGCGCAACGTCCACAAGTACAAGAGCGTTTAACCGAACAGCTTTTAACGGCATTTCAAACCATTTTAGAAACGGATGATGTGGCCGTTTATGTGAAAGCGACACATTTCTGTGTGAAAGCGCGTGGGGTAAAAGATACCCACAGTTATACTGTGACATCAGCCTATGGTGGAGTCTTTTTAGAAGATCGCGAAACCCGCAAAGAATTTTTATCTTCTATTCAGAAGTAATGAGCAAAAGCACCGAATACTCGGTGCTTTTTTTATTTGTTTTTAGCTTCGAACACTTAATTTCTCAAATTCATCGAAGAATGTTGGGAAGGTTTTAGCCGTACATGTTGGATCTAAAATCGTGACGGGGGTATCCGATAATGCAATCAACGCAAAGCACATTGCCATTCGGTGATCGTTATAGGTCTCAATTTCGGCATGTTTAAATTGAGAAAGGGCAAGCGGTTGAATGCGAATAAAATCCTCGCCTTCTTCAACTTCTGCACCGACTTTTCGTAGCTCAGCAGCCATAGCTGAAAGGCGATCGGTCTCTTTCACACGCCAGTTATAAATGTTGCGAATAACGGTTTCACCCTTTGCAAATAAAGCGGTTGTCGCTATTGTCATGGCTGCATCAGGAATGTGGTTCATATCCATATCAATGCCATGGAGCTCAGCTTGTTCTGCTTGAATAAAATCTTCACCCCAAGTGATTTTAGCTCCCATTTTTTCTAGCACATCAGCAAATAGGCGGTCGCCTTGAATGGAATGTTTGCCAATTCCCGTCACTTTTACGTTGCCTTTAATCGCAGCGGCGGCAAGGAAATAAGAGGAAGATGAAGCATCACCTTCTACCATATATTTACCTGGTGAGAAATAGGACTGGTTACCTTTCACTTTAAACACTTGATAATGTTGATTTTCAACTGAAACACCAAAATCTTTCATCATCGCGAGGGTGATATCAATATAAGGTTTTGAAACTAAATCACCCACAATATGGATATCTAAATCGCCTTCAGCAAGAGGTGCAGCCATTAAAAGTGCGGTCAAAAATTGAGAAGAAATAGAACCGTCAATTTTAATCATGCCACCTTTAATCCCTTGATTACGAATCGCAACTGGCGGGTAACCGTCATTTTCTAAATAACGAACATTGGCACCCGCTTGAAGAAGCGCATCCACCAAATGTTTGATTGGGCGTTCTTTCATACGAGGCTCACCGGTCAAAATGACTTCGCCTTCAGCGTTTCCTTTTAAACAAAGCGCAGCTGTTAAAGGTCGCATGGCTGTGCCAGCATTGCCGAGAAACAGTGACAAGCCATTTTCAACCTGAAATGCACCACCTAAGCCTTCAACTTCACAGCAAGTTTTGTCTTCAGAAAGTTGGTAATTTACACCTAAAGCTTTAAGGGCGTTTAGCATATGGCGAATGTCATCACTGTCTAACAAGTTAGTGACTGTTGTGGTGCCTTTAGCTAATGCGGCTAATAATAATGCACGGTTTGATAAACTTTTCGAGCCAGGTAAGTTGATCTCACCTTCAATGCGAGAAATTGGCTCTAAAGTGATTGCTTTCATTACAAGACCACCGTTTTATTTTTATACACAAAAATACGATCATGTAAGGCAAGATCAAGCGCACGACTTAATACTGTTTTTTCCACATCTCGGCCTGCACGCATCATGGCATCGGCAGAGTAAGTGTGATCCACGTTAATCACGTTTTGCATAATAATCGGACCTTGATCCAATTCATTATTAATAAAGTGAGCCGTAGCACCAATAATTTTCACACCGCGTTCATAGGCTTGTTGATAAGGTTTTGCCCCAATAAATGCGGGTAAGAATGAATGGTGAATATTAATCACACGATTTGGATAACGCGCCACGAATTCAGGATTTAATACACGCATATATTTAGCTAAAACAATATAATCAGGTGCATATTCATCAATTTTTTCAGCGAGCAATTTATCGTGTTCCACACGAGTGAGCCCTTCATGACTGACACAATGGAATGGAATATCGAAGCGTTCAACTAATTCACGTAAATTATCGTGATTGCCAATTACAGCCGCAATTTCTACGTCTAACGCACCGTAGTAATTTTTCATTAAAATATCACCTATGCAGTGCGCTTCTTTGGTCACTAAAATTACGATACGTTTACGTTTAGCGCTGATTAGGCGGCAATTTGTCCCCGCTGGCAAACTATAATTTAAGTCAGCTAATAAGGTTTCTTCGTTAAAAATGCCTTCCAATTCGGTACGCATAAAGAAATGCTTTGTTTCGAAATCAACGAACTCATTATTATGAAGGATATTTAATTGATGTTTGTAACAAATATTGGTGATTTTGGCGATTAAGCCTTTATCATCAGGACAGTCGGTTAGTAATATTTTCTTTTCTAACATAATGAATATTTTGCAAGATAAATAAAAAAAGAGAACCCATAAAAATGGGTTCTACATAGTTGATAATGAAATTAGATTTCGAAAGAAGCTAAAGAGGCACCTTTATCTAAGGCCTTTTGAATCACACGAGGTGTACGGCCTTGACCAGTCCATGTTCTTTCTTGACCCGTTTCATCAGTATATTTGTATTTTGCTGGGCGAGGTTCACGTTTTTTACGAATTGAAGACGGTGCAATACCAATAATTGCCGTTAATTCTTCTGCCGTGATGCCTTCTTGTTTAATTAATTCTTTATATTTTGCGATACGTGCGCGACGTTCTTGTTCAGCTTGTTCAATTTCAGCTGCTTGAGCGCGTTTTTCTTCAACAGCAGCTTGTAATTTTAAAAGTGAGTTTTCGGCTTGTTCTAGTGTTAAATCGCGTACAGCAGCGCGTAAACTACGAAGGTTCGTTAAACCTTTTGTTAATTCGTTCATTATTACCCCTTTATATGTGTGAATGCTTAATTATTTTCTAGATATATATAATAGCGAAAATAATATATTTGGTAAATATGAATTAGCCTAAATACGGAAACTAATTGGTCGGATGTCATCATATTTTACTGTATAAAGTTGATTGTTTTTCCATGTTATTGCAAACGTTTGCTTATAAAACAACTTAACAAAGTCTTAACAACCTCATTAGAAACTTTAAATTAAAAAATAGATTTAGGGGAAAGTATAAGATTTTATTGGTAATTTCATTCATTTTAATGTAATCTCTCACCATCCTATACAACAGTAGAGGTGCGGTCATTATGAGTATTTTCCTGGAGTGGATAGCGTTGAAGGGAAAGGAATGATTGCCGAAATCGAATAGGCGTCATCTTATTCGGTTGGTCACGTATTCGAAAGGAACGTGACTGTCATAGTTTTTTGTATTAACTATGGAGCGCTACGGTTCGGTCTGGTCATAATTGTGTCTTTTCTTGCCGTTGTCTCCATTAAATTATTAGGTATAACTTAATGGAACTAGTCGATTATTCTTCATCTATTTATTCAATTATACCCGCATTACTTGCGATTATTTTAGCGATTGCAACACGTCGGGTTTTGGTGTCTCTGAGTGCAGGGATTGTTGTTGGTGCGTTAATGTTGGTTAATTTTAACCCATTGAATGCATTCATATATCTAAAAGATAATGTTATTGCATTAGTTTATAGTAGCGAAGAAGGCATGAATTCAAATATGAATATCGTTTTCTTCTTAGTATTACTTGGGGTATTAACTTCGCTTTTAACTGTTTCCGGTAGTAACCGTGCGTTTGCTGAATGGGCACAAAATAAAATTAAAAGTCGTCGTGGTGCAAAATTATTAGCTGCATCTTTAGTGTTTGTAACCTTTATTGATGATTACTTCCACAGTCTTGCGGTGGGTGCTATTGCTCGTCCAGTCACTGATCGTTTTAAAGTTTCTCGTGCAAAATTAGCGTATATCCTTGACTCCACTGCTGCACCAATGTGTGTCATGATGCCAGTATCAAGCTGGGGAGCATATATTATTACTCTTGTGGCCGGTCTATTGGCGACTTACTCTATTACCTCTTATACCCCAATGGGTGCATTCGTTGCAATGAGCTCAATGAACTACTATGCGATTTTCTCATTATTAATGGTGTTCTTTGTTGCTTATTTCTCATTTGATATTGCATCAATGGCTCGTCATGAAAAATTAGCCATGGAACGTGATTATAAAGAGGAAGTCATTGAAGGTGTAAAAGGTAAAGTTCGTAATCTAATTTTACCGATTGTGGTTTTAATTATGGTGACTGTATTTATGATGATCCACACGGGCAGTGAAGCTTTATCAGCAGATGGAAAACCATTCAGTATCTTAGGTGCATTTGAAAATACGACAGTAGGAATTTCACTTGTTGTAGGTGGTTCAAGTGCGGTTGCGATGTCAACATTATTGATTATTCTTGAGCGTCAAGTTTCTTTACAAGAATATGGAAAAGCATGGATTGCTGGTATTAAATCTATGTTAGGTGCAATTGCAATCTTATTCTTTGCTTGGACAATTAATAAAGTGGTAGGTGATGCACAAACCGGTAAATATTTATCCTCTTTAGTGAGTGGCAGCATTCCAGTTCAATTTTTACCTGTAATTTTATTTATCCTTGGTTCAGCAATGGCATTCTCAACGGGGACAAGCTGGGGGACATTCGGGATTATGTTACCAATCGCTGCAGCAATGGCGACCCATTCAGCTCCAGAGTTATTACTTCCTTGTCTATCTGCAGTCATGGCTGGCGCGGTATGTGGTGACCACTGTTCACCGGTTTCTGATACAACAATTTTGTCATCAACTGGTGCAAAATGTAACCACATGGATCACGTCACCACACAGTTGCCTTATGCGGCAACAGTTGCCACGGCAAGTGCAGTAGGCTACATTGTGGTTGGTTTTACAGAATCAGGTTTAGCTGGATTTGTTACAACTGCAGCCGTATTAGTTGCTTTAGTGTTTATCGTGAAAAAACGTTAATCGATAAGTGAAATAAAAGAGGGCGTATCATATGATACGCCCTTTTTGTATCGGTTATAAAAATTAGAGTAATGGACTAAACAAGAAAAATAACCGTTCGATAATTCGATGATAGAAAGGTCGATTGAGCCATTCTTGCATATTGAGTTCAGATGAATTTGCCAAATAATTTTCGTGGAGTGTTGCAATTTCATTCGCAAAATTACGATCTTCGACAGCGATAGTGATTTCAAAATTAAGTAAGAAGCTGCGTAAATCCATATTTACTGTGCCAACAAGTGCAAGTTTATTGTCAATCAATATACTTTTTGTATGTAGAAGCCCCGCTTCAAAATGATAAATTTTTACTCCCGCTTCGAGCAAATCATCAAAGAAAGTTCGGCTTGCCCAGCGAACCATTAAGGAATCATTTTGTTTTGGTAAAATAAGGGTGATATCGACACCACGGAATGCGGCAATACGTAATGCCTCAGCAATATTGTGACTTGGTACAAAATAAGGTGAGGTAATAACAATGCTTTCTCTTGCCGCATAAATTGCTGTTGCAAGGGATTGTGCAATTAAATCATCAGGGAACGCTGGACCACTCGCAATAACTTGTACGGAGTGAGTATCATTGTCATCAATCTCCACAATCGGACAATTAGGTAATAAAAGTGGTAATTCTTCAGTAGTTTCAATTTCCCAATCCCAGGCATGCAAGCTGTTTAAAATAGGCGAAACAGGGCCGTTAATTCGCACCATCATATCTACCCAATTGCCCACATTACTTTCTTGTTTGAAGAAATTGGGGTCCACCATATTCATACTGCCTGTATAGGCAATTTGATTATCAATAACGATGATTTTACGATGTTGGCGTAAATCAATTCGGCTGAAGAACATCCGGAATAAATTTACGTGTAGCGCCTCAGTAATTTCAATGCCTCTCTCTCGCATTTCTTTACAAATAGGGCTTTTCAAAAAAGCATTACTGCCAACGGAATCGAGTAAAAGACACACTTTTACGCCACGTTGCACAGCCTCTTCTAACGCTTGTTTAACCTCATTAATTAACCCATCATTACTCCAAATATAAAAGACCATATTAATGGAATGACGAGCTTGTTGAATATCACTGATGATACTTCGAATAATGCTTTCTGGTGTGTCGAGAATATGCAATTCATTACCTCGAATATTCGGAATGCCTAAGCGTTTGTGGACTAATTTAAATAAAGCACGATAACGTGGATCTTTAGAATGAGTGACCACATCTTTTTGCTCTGAAAGCAGATTAAGCCATTTGATGTATTTAGGTTTTAACAACTGAAATGCTTTGGCACGGCGAGCACCGAGTTTAATCTCCCCAAAAATTAAGTAAGCAATGACACCAATCAGTGGCACGAGGTAAATAATCATCAACCATGACAACGTAGCGGAAACCGCTTGTTTTTTGACGAGTAAACGCAAGGTGACAGAAATAACAGCCACCCAAATTAACACGGGAATAATATAAACCAGTATAATATGTTCAAAATTCATTAATTTTTGACCGCCCTTATGAAATTAGACATAGTTTATCAGACTGATGATTTTATCATTATTTACAAGCCTTGTGGGCTGAGCGTGCATAAAGATCAAAGCGAAATTGGTTTAACCACTTTAGTTGCTAAGCAGCTTGGTATGCCACAGGTATGGCTTGTACATCGGTTAGATAAAGTGACATCAGGTTTACTCATTTTGGCATTGAACGCCGAAAGTGCGGCTGAATTTTTCCGACTTTTTTCTGAACATAATATCCAGAAGATTTATCTTGCACTCAGCAATCAAAAGCCGAAAAAGAAACAAGGATTGATTGTCGGGGATATGCAAAAGGCCAGAAACGGTGCATGGAAACTCTGCCAATCAAAAGAAAATCCGGCGATTACGCGTTTTGAAAGTGTAAGTTGTGAGCCTAATTTACGATTATTTATTTTAAAGCCACAAACTGGTAAAACCCATCAATTGCGTGTAGCGATGAAAAGCTTAGGCAGCCCTATTTTAGGCGATGCGCTTTATGGTAAAAACACTGAAAAAATTGACCGCACTTATTTACATGCTGCAAGATTGCAATTTGAATTTAAAGGTAAAGCATTTGATGTGTTTACCCCTCCGAAAGAAGGAGAGTGGTGGCATCGTGAGAACGTCCAATCTCAGATTCAAAAATTTGGCTCAGCAAGTGCTGAGTCAACTGAACAGGAAAAGTGCGGTTAAGATTTCAATTATTTTGTATAATAGCCACAAATTTTCACATTAGGAATAAAAATGAAATTTATCTCTTTTAATATTAATGGTTTACGTGCCCGCCCTCATCAACTCGAAGCAATTATTGAAAAATACCAACCGGATGTGATTGGTTTACAAGAAATTAAAGTCGCGGATGAAGATTTTCCTTATGCAATTACAGACAATCTGGGCTATCACGTTTTTCACCATGGGCAAAAAGGGCATTACGGTGTAGCACTGTTAACCAAACAAGAACCAAAAGCGGTGCGTCGTGGTTTTCCAACTGATAATGAAGATGCGCAAAAACGCATAATTATGGCGGATTTAGAAACGCCATTTGGTTTGTTAACGGTAATTAATGGCTATTTCCCACAGGGCGAAAGTCGTGCTCATGAAACCAAGTTTCCGGCAAAAGAAAAATTTTATGCGGATCTTCAGCGCTATTTAGAACAAGATCACGATAAAGCCAATCCAGTGTTAATTATGGGCGATATGAATATCAGTCCAAGCGATTTAGATATTGGCATTGGCGATGAAAACCGAAAGCGTTGGTTGCGTACTGGCAAATGCTCATTCTTACCAGAAGAGCGTGAATGGTATCAACGCTTATACGATTATGGATTGGAAGATACGTTCCGTAAATTAAATCCAACAGTCAATGACAAGTTCTCGTGGTTTGATTATCGCTCAAAAGGTTTTGATGATAACCGTGGATTACGTATCGATCATATTTTAGTGAATCGTCAATTAGCAGAGCGTTGCGTTGATGTTGGCATTGCATTAGATATTCGTGCAATGGAAAAACCGTCAGATCACGCACCAATCTGGGCAGAATTTAAATAGGAAAGCAACATGGATATGGCAAATTGGCAGAATTACCGTTCACAAGTGAATGGTATGCCTGCCGTGTTTACCGCAAATATTGAAGATTTAGATGTTTATCATGGTAAACATCTCAGTAAGGTTGTGCAATTTACCGTGCCTTATCAGGGAGATGAGGATGGTTTGCCGAATGAAGACGAATATGAAAAATTGATTAATCGTCTTTTTAAAATTCTTGCACAATTGACCGCACTTCCAAATGTATTCTTTGCAGGGCATTTTATTTGCAACCATCAGGCAAAAATGCATTTCTATTGTGAACACGATGCTTTGCTTAAAGAAACGCTTCAACAGCTTGATTTTGTCTCAGAAATCAATGTGCAGGATGATCCCAATTGGGATACCTATTTCGATTTCTTATTGGCTTCTCCATTAGAAATGAAATTAAATGCGACGGAAGAGATTTTGAGCATGCTGAATAGCAAAGGGCGTAATTTAAGTGATACTTATTTGATTGAGCATACATTCCATTTTTATGAAGAAGAAAAAATGTTTCCCTTTATGGATGAACTAACGCTTGGAAAAGTGTCTTTTAGTACGTTGAAATATTCAAGCCAAGCCATCCAGACGGAAGAAGATGAACAGCCTTATTTCATGGTGAAATTGGAGCAAGAGCTTTCATTAGACAGTAATGAGATCTTCGAGTGGGTAGAGCGCTTTGAAAAATTAGCTATGGAGTTTTCAGGCGACTATATTGGCTGGGAATGTGATAACTTAATGGATGACCGCTCATCATTAAATTAGCCTGATAATTCATCAAATAAGCATTGATTAGATAAAAATAAAGCCCATCAACACGATGGGCTTAAATTCTTTTGGCTACAAATTTAGGATTCGTAAAAGGAGACAAACGAAAGCTAAACCAAAAGAGAAATTTGGCTCCTCCTGCGGGACTCGAACCTGCGACATATGGATTAACAGTCCACCGTTCTACCGACTGAACTAAGGAGGAATAAATTTGGTATTACAAAGAATAGGCGCGCATTTTAATGAGCGACCTGTCGCTTGTCAATACTCAAAATGAAAAAAATCACAAAAAAATTTACCATTTTTGCTATCCACAAAGCCTGTGGATAACTTTGTGGATTGTTTTTGTTTAAAATGGTCAACCACTGATGCAGACTGGCTTTGTCTCAAATTGTTCATCTATTAGTCACTCGGTGATATTTGTTTAAATATCAATATGTTACATAAAGTCCAGCAAAAAAAATAAAATATTTTTAAATTTTGAAGTGTTTAAGACTTGACATGCCTAAGTGTGTGTAAAACTTGGATTTTTATCGCTCAATTTGGAGTAATAAATGTGCTAAAATAGCTCCACTTCTAAAATACCTAAAAAATTGACCGCACTTATGACAGAGAAAATCAATACTAAGCCTTTTATCCTTCATTCCGATTTTAAACCTTCCGGTGATCAACCCCAAGCAATCGAAAAATTAGTCGAAAATTTAGAGGATGGTTTGGCGCATCAAACCCTTCTCGGGGTAACGGGATCGGGTAAAACCTTTACCATTGCGAATGTTATAGCAACGTTAAATCGACCTGCAATGTTACTCGCCCCAAATAAAACGCTTGCTGCTCAGCTTTATGCGGAAATGAAAGCGTTCTTTCCTGAAAACGCGGTGGAATATTTCGTTTCTTATTATGATTATTACCAGCCGGAAGCCTATGTTCCGAGCAGTGATACTTTTATTGAAAAAGATTCTGCGGTGAACGAGCAAATTGACCAAATGCGCCTTTCTGCGGTGAAATCTTTTTTGGAGCGCCGCGATACTATTGTTGTGGCGTCGGTTTCGGCGATTTATGGTTTGGGCGATCCGGAAGCTTATTTAAAAATGCGTTTGATTTTGCGCGTCGGCTCACCGGCTAATCAGCGCGAGATTTTAAGTCAACTTGCGGGCATGCAATATACGCGTAACGATCAGGCATTTCAGCGCGGCACATTTCGTGTGCGTGGCGATGTAATCGACATTTTTCCGGCGGAATCGGACGATCAAGCCATTCGTATCGAATTATTTGATGAGGAAGTAGAACGCTTAAGTTTCTTTGATCCGCTTACGGGAAGCAATCTCGGTGCGGTGCCGCGTATCGCGGTGTACCCGAAAACCAACTATGTGACGCCAAGAGAACGTATTTTAGATGCTATTGAAAAAATCAAAGTGGAGCTTGCTCAACGCCGTGAATATTTCATCAAGGAACATAAATTGTTGGAAGAGCAGCGTATTACTCAGCGTACGCAATTTGATATTGAGATGATGAATGAGCTCGGCTATTGCTCAGGAATTGAAAATTATTCACGCTATCTTTCTGGTAGAAATGAAGGCGAACCTCCTCCGACATTATTTGATTATATGCCGTCTGATGCGATTTTGATTATTGATGAATCACACGTGACTGTGCCACAAATTGGTGGGATGTATCGTGGAGACCGTTCTCGTAAAGAAACCTTGGTGGAATATGGTTTCCGCTTGCCTTCTGCATTGGATAACCGTCCATTACGCTTTGAAGAGTTTGAGCGTTTAGCACCACAGACGATTTACGTTTCCGCAACGCCAGGCCCTTATGAGTTGGAAAAATCAGGCACTGAAATTGTCGATCAGGTGGTACGTCCAACGGGATTGCTTGATCCGCAAATTGAAATTCGTCCAGTATCCATTCAAGTGGATGATTTGCTCTCCGAAGCGCGTCAAAGAGCTGATAAAAATGAACGTGTTTTAGTGACGACGCTGACGAAGAAAATGGCGGAAGATTTAACGGATTACTTAGACGAACACGGAATTCGTGTGCGTTATTTGCATTCAGATATTGATACCGTTGAGCGTGTAGAGATTATTCGTGATTTACGTTTAGGCGAATTTGATGTATTGGTTGGTATCAACTTGTTACGTGAGGGCTTAGATATTCCAGAGGTTTCTCTTGTAGCGATTTTAGATGCCGATAAAGAAGGTTTCTTGCGTTCTGAACGTTCCTTAATCCAAACCATCGGTCGTGCTGCTCGAAACTTAAATGGTAAAGCAATTTTGTATGCTGATAGCACCACTAAATCTATGGAAAAAGCCATTACCGAGACGAATCGCCGTCGTGAAAAACAAATGAAATATAATGAAGAGCACGGCATTGTTCCACAGGCATTGAATAAGAAAGTGGGTGAATTATTAGATATTGGCCAAGGTGCAAATCAAAAAGCCAAATCGAAACAGCGTGGTAAAACAGCAGCTGAACCGACCGCACTTTACAATGCACCTAAATCCGCGAAAGAATTCCAACAACAAATTAAGAAATTGGAACAACAAATGTATAAATTTGCTCAAGATCTCGAATTTGAAAAAGCCGCCGCAGTACGCGATCAGCTTCATCAATTGAGAGAGCAGTTTATGATATCGGAATAAAGAAAAAGAGCGGTCAAATTAACCGCTCTTTTTTATTTTACTGCACTAATAAGTAGAAGTTGTTTTTACCACGTAAGATATTGAGTGCAACGGCAGATGGTTTTTCATCTAGCGCTTTGCGTAAGTCTTGCGTACTTTCAATTGGCTGACGGTTGATGCCGATGATGATATCACCTGATTTTAAACCGCGTTGTGCTGCCATTGAATTTGGCTGTACTTTACTAATTTCTACACCTTTAATACCTTTTGCATCGTAGTTGTTTAAGGTTGCACCATCTAGTGCAGGAAGTTCTGTTTTACTTGCTGTTTGAGAACCATCGTCTGCTTGTAAAGTTACTTTTACGTTATCAGTTTTGCCATCACGTAAGTAAGTGAGCTCAATTTCTTTACCTGCACCAGATGTCGCGATTTTGGCACGCATTTCGGCGAAGCTTGAAATTTTTTGACCATTCATTGCGGTAATTACATCACCTGCTTTTAAGCCGGCTTTTTCTGCAGCAGAATTTGGAATGACTTCACTTACAAATGCACCTTGTTGCGCACTGACATTAAAGGCTTTCGCTAAATCGGCATTTAATTCGCCACCTTTAATACCGAGTAAACCACGGCGTACTTCACCAAATTCTAAGATTTGTTGAACGAGATTATTGGCTTGGTTGCTTGGAATTGCAAAGGCAATCCCTGCATTACCGCCACTTGGAGAAATAATCGCGGTATTAATACCAATTAATTCACCTTGTAAATTCAATAATGCACCACCAGAGTTACCACGGTTTACCGCAGCATCCGTTTGGATATAGTTTTCATAAGCACCGCTATCAGAACCAGTAGAGCGACCAAGTGCAGAAACGATACCTGAGGTTACAGTTTGACCTAAACCGAATGGGTTACCAATAGCAACGGTAAAATCACCGACACGTAATTTATCGGAGTCAGCCATTTTGATCGCGGTGAGATTTGTTGGTTTTTCGATTTGTACTAAAGCGATATCAGATTGTTCATCTTTTCCAACGAGTTTTGCTTTGAACTCACGTCCGTCTTGTAATTTTACGGTGATTTTATCTGCACCATCTACCACGTGATTATTAGTTAAAACATAGCCTTTATCTGCATTGATGATCACGCCAGAACCTAAACCACGGAAGTTACGTGATGCACCACGATCTCCACCAAATTGTTCGCCAAATTGATCACCAAAGAAAAATTTAAATTCTTCTGGAATATCATCAGGTGATGCTGAGCGGCTGTTTGCTTTTGCTTTTCCTTCAACAGAAAGGGTCACAACTGCTGCTTGTGCTTTTTCTAACATTGGCGCAAGGCTACCTTGTTCGACAATCTCATTGGGAATAGCCGCTTGAGCGGATAAAGAGGTTGCAAACACGCTTAAACCTAATGCTATACCGGTTAATACAAAATTTCTTTTCTTCATAGAGTTCTCCAAGTAAAAATAAATGATTGAATAAGTGTTCAATCAGACAAAAAAATGAGGGGGATGTTCAGTAAAAACAAGGGCATTGAAAAAATATTTTTAAAAAGTGCGATAGATGTTGAAATTGTTTTTTTTGCCCGCATTTATCTAAACCTCTTTGTTAATTTGAAGGATAAAAGAATCATTCTGTTTAAATAGGGCTGGTACAACCTATTTTTACGTCAAAAACCTTGCCAGCCAAGGCGGAAATATAGTTTAATAACGCCCTATTTTACTGCTTAGGTAGTATAAATTTTACGCAATCACATAATAATTGTGTAAGAATTCAAGTGAACTAGTTTACTAGTACAAAAAATAGGTGTAGAGTAACGCCATTAGATTTAAGCACAACATTTAAGATTTAGAGAGTGACATATGGCGACGAAGAAAGAAGAAATCGAAGTAAAAGTTGCAAATGATGATACCCGAATTGAAAAAGTCGATCAGGTATTACCTCCAATTGCCTTATTAGAAAAATTTCCAGCAAGTCAAGAAGCGGCAGATTTAGTTCATAAAACCCGCTTGCACGCACACAATATTATTCATGGAAAAGATGACCGTTTACTTGTAGTAATTGGTCCTTGTTCTATTCATGATCCTAAAGCCGCATTAGATTACGCAAAACGTTTAAAAGTATTACGTGATAAATATAAAGATACACTTGAAGTAGTGATGCGCGTTTACTTTGAAAAACCGCGTACAACAGTGGGTTGGAAAGGCTTAATTAACGATCCTTATTTAAATGATACATATCGTTTAAATGATGGTTTGCGTATAGCACGTAAATTATTATCAGATATTAACAACTTAGGCGTACCATCAGCGGGTGAGTTCTTAGATATGATCACACCACAATATGTAGCTGATTTCATGAGCTGGGGCGCAATTGGTGCGAGAACAACTGAATCTCAAGTTCATCGTGAATTAGCTTCAGGCTTATCTTGTGCGGTAGGCTTTAAAAATGGCACAAATGGTGGCGTAAAAGTCGCCTTAGATGCAATGGGGGCGGCAGAAGCTTCGCATTACTTCTTATCTGTGACAAAATTTGGTCATTCTGCTATTGTTTCAACAAAAGGAAATGAAGACTGCCACATCATTTTACGTGGTGGGGATAAAGGTCCTAACTATAAAGCAGAAGATGTTGCAAAAGTTTGTGCAGAGATCGAAAAATCAGGTCGTATTCCACATGTCATGGTTGATTTCAGCCATGCCAATAGTAGCAAACAATTCAAAAAACAAATGGAAGTTTGTGAAGATGTTTGCCTACAAATTGCAGGTGGTTCAAAACAGATCTTTGGTGTTATGGTAGAAAGCCATATTGTTGAAGGTCGTCAAGATTTAGTCGATGGTAAAGCGCAGACTTACGGACAAAGTATCACTGATGCTTGCATCGGTTGGGAAGATACAGAAATCGTGTTAAAACAGTTATCTGATGCTGTATTAGCACGTCGCCAAGTAAATGGCTAATCAGTTTAATTTTTAGATGATTAAAAGTGCGGTTGATTTGACCGCACTTTTTTTATGCGCTTTGAAAAAAGGGGTGAAAAGGGGTATGCTAGCTTCAATGGAATAAGAAAGGAGATGTATGATGCAGGATATGATAAATGGCTTATTAATTGTCTTAATACCAATGGTGTTAGGCTATTTATTAAAGGTCAACAATAAATCCTATATTGCAAAAATAAATCATATCGTGATGTTTTTGCTTTACATTATTCTTTTCTTAATGGGCTATTTACTTGGTCAGTTAGATGATTTAGAGCATAAACTGCCGATTATTGGCACTACTGCGGTGACACTATCTGCGATCATTTTGGGATCCAATATGATTGGTTTGATGCTTTATGACCGCTTTAACCCCGCTGAGCCACTTAAATCACAAGGTAAAATTGATTCTCGCTGGCACTCCTTAATTGACTCGCTCAAACTTTCCGGCACGGTGGTGATCGGCACCCTTTGTGGTTTCTTATTCAAATCCTATCTCATGTTGCCTACTGGAATTAATCTGTATGTATTGATCGTACTGATTTTCTTTGTGGGGATCCAACTAAGAAATAACGGTATTTCCTTAAAAGAGGCCCTTTTCAATAAACGAGGTTTCCAAACAGGGATGGTGTTTACGTTTACTTCATTACTAGGCGGTATCATTGCTGCTTTCGTTTTGGCTATGCCAATTACGCAAGGATTGGCGTTTGCCTCTGGAATGGGGTGGTATTCGTTATCCAGCGTGGTATTAACCAATGCATGGGGACCAGTACAGGGTAGTATTGCCTTTTTTAATGACTTATCCCGTGAAATTGTCAGTTTATTTGTCATCCCATTATTTATGCGTCATTTCCGTTCAACCGCAATTGGAATTACGGGGGCAACTGCAATAGATTGCACTTTGCCTATTATTCAAAAAGCGGGGGGGATTGAAGTCACGCCGATTGCGATTTCATTTGGTTTTGTTACGAATATTCTGCCGCCATTGTTATTGGTTTTCTTTTCCAGTATTCCGCTATAAAAAAGAAATACAAAAATAAAAGAGTTAATCGTTATTTTCCGATTAACTCTTTTTCTTATATTTAATATTAAGGATTATCAGTTTCTATGCATGGCAATAACAGCCTGACCTAAACTAAGTCCACCATCACCCATCGGTAGTTTATGCGCACTTAGTACATGGAATTCGCTCAGATGTTCTTTTAATAAGCGACGTAGCAGTTGGTTATGCATTACGCCGCCGGATAGCACGATGGTACGGCATTGGTGTTTTTGTGCTTGGTTTGTTGCAAGTTCAGCAAAACCTTGGGCGAGAGCATAGTGAAAGGCGAAGGCTTTATCTTCAACAGGTGCATGGTAATTTAGCCAACTTTGCCAGAAATAAGCCAAATCCAGTTTATTGTCGATAAGCGGCATTTTTACTGGAATATTGACCGCACTTTGTGCTTGTGTCGCCAAAGATGAGGTATTTGCCAGTGCTTCTAAATGACAGGCAGCTTCGCCCTCCCAAGAAACAATGCTTGGTGCTATACAGAGATCATGAGCTACCGCATCAAATAAACGACCCGCAGATGATATAGGCGGGCAATTGAGTCCACGTTCAATGGCATTGATTAATATTTGCCAATTCGGTTCTATACAGGTTTGGGTGAGAACGTCTTGCCATTGTGGAACAAATTGATGCAGATGAGCGAGCCAGTTACGCCAAGGTTGTTTGGCCGCAAGATCCCCACCTGGCAGAGCAACAGCCGGCAGACCACCTAAATATTGACTATGTTGATAATCAACAAGTAGGCATTCCCCCCCCCAAAGTTGTCCATTTTCGCCCATGCCGATACCGTCTAGAGCTAGACCAATTACAGGTTCATTACAATTGTGTTCGGCCATTACACTGACAATATGAGCATGATGATGCAGTACTTCTATTGGTGTGATTTGTTGCTGTTCGGCAAGTTGTTTACCAATGGAAGATGAAAAATAGCCAGGGTGAGCATCGACAGCGATAATGTCTGGTTTAAATTGATAAATATTTTGAAATAATTCAAGATTTTCACTTAATTGTGACCGCACTTGCTCATTTGCTGTATCGCCAATATGTTGGCTCAGCACGGCTTTATTGTGACGTAGTAAGCAGAATGTATTTTTCAGATCGGAACCTAACGCCAACACATTCTTCACACTTTGTGTTTCAAGTGGTATTTCATCTGGCACATAGCCACGAGCACGACGCAATGTTTCTAATCCATCGAAGGCAACGCGAACAAGGCTATCATCAGCACGTTGTAGAATATCGCGATTGTGGCAAAGATAAAAATCCGTTAAATCAGCTAATTGCTCCACTGCATGTTCATTTTTCAATACAGGAGGTTGCCCACTGGCATTCGCAGAGGTCATCACGAGTGGACGATTAGCCGCACGTAATAACAAATGTTGTAGTGGATTACTTGGAAGCATGACGCCGATTTCTTGCAAGTTAGGCGCAATATTATCAGCAATATTGGGTACTTTATGTTTTGCTAGCAGTACAATCGGAGCTGCACTGCTGGTTAGCAATTCTGTTTCTTGAGAACTCAAATCCTGTAAAAACTGCAGATCAGGCACCATAATGGCTAATGGTTTTGTGGGACGATGTTTCCGTTGACGTAATAAATCAACCGTCTTTTGATTATTCGCATCACAGGCCAGATGAAAACCGCCTAAACCTTTAACCGCGACGATGTGACCTTGTTGCAATAAAAGTGCGGTCTGTTTTAGTGCTGTTTCATGAGTAGCAAGCGTTTGTTCTCGATCTTGTAACCAGATATGAGGGCCGCAGACCGAACAAGCATTGGGTTGAGCATGAAAACGACGATCAGCGGGATTTTTGTATTCTTTTTCACATTGTGGGCAAAGCGGAAAAACAGACATCGCCGTGTTTTTTCGGTCGTAAGGAATTGCCTTGATGATGGTAAAACGCGGACCGCAATGGGTACAATTGGTAAAGGGGTAGTGATAACGTCGATTGTTGGGATCGAATAAGTCAGCTAAACAATGTGGACAGGTTGCTGCATCGGGAATAATTTGCGTGTCCATTTGATTGTTTTCGCTTTCCCGGATAGTAAAGCTTGTTACTGTGGCTGCTTCAGGCCAATCTATGGTGCGCTGAGTAATGTCAGTAATTTGCGCTAGAGGTGGGAGTTTATTTTGTAGGTCGGATAAAAATTGCTCAAGTGCATTTGCTGGTGGAGAGACAAAACGAATTAACACGCCTTGTCCATCATTATTGACATCTCCATTTAATCCATATTGATTTGCCAGAAGCCAGACAAAAGGGCGAAATCCCACGCCCTGAACTTTTCCTTTTATGCGTAATTCGATCCCTTGCATAACGCAATCCTGTTTATTTTTGATTGAGACCAAGAAAATCGCCGACTTCGTGTTCTAGCTGGCTCATGGCAATTAAGGCTTCTTGAGTCTGTTTGGCTTCTTCTTCATCAATAATTGTCATGGCAAAACCCACATGTACGAGAACCCATTTGCCAACTAGAGGTTTTGGGTCATCCTGACAAATTAATGAAATATTAACTTCTCTTTTTACTCCGCAGACATCGACTACAGCAAGCTGTAATGCGCTGTCAGCTACTTGAATGATCTGTCCCGGAATACCTAAACACATAATCTGTCCTTAGTTTGAATGTTTATGAGATGAATTGTTTATTGTGCACCAATAAACATACTGCGAAGGGTAAATTTTATCACGTAACCACTTAAATTTGTATAGCGATATTTCAAATAGGATGATGTCTATTGTTGAAAATCTGTTCACATTTTTAACATAAAATTATTATGTTTCACTGTTATTTAACAGGTCCATCACAGTAATGGAAAAACAATGTAAATCTTTTGATCTTAATCACAATTTTTTGAATTACTTCTTGAGCTTTACTTTTCGACAGGAGTATCCTTACTTCTAGAGTGGTTATTGTAGAAACGTTATTTACATACAAGGAGGGGAATGTATGAATCGTTTTGTAATCGGTGATCCGAAGGATTGCATTGGATGCAACACCTGTATGGCCGCTTGTAGCGAAGTGCATAAAGCTTTCGGATTACAATCTTTTCCACGATTACAAGTCATGCGTAATGATGATGTAACCGTGCCAATTCTCTGTCGTCATTGTGATGATTCACCATGTGCTACCGTGTGTCCTGTACATGCGATTACACATATTGATGACACTATTCAACTTAACGAAAGTCTCTGTATCGGTTGTAAACTTTGTGGTATTGCTTGCCCATTCGGTGCAATTACCCAACATGGTTCTGCACCGATTGACGCACCAACCTATTATGAGGGATTCTCTTTCACTGATGCGGTAAAACGAGATATTCGTACTGCACCAGATAATACGGATTTACACAATATGCTGGCATGGCAACCAGGTGTAAAAGCCATTGCTGTGAAATGCGATCTTTGCTATTTCCGTGAAGATGGTCCGGCTTGTGTTCAAACCTGTCCGACCAAAACGTTATTTATTATTAGTGATGAGAGTATCAAGCAGGCTAACGAAAGAAAACGTGAAATGGCAATGGTTTCTTCGCCTGCTATTCCAAGATAATTAGTGTGTTTTAACTTGTAATCAATGGAGTGATATTATGAGTTTACCTATCAATTTACTCATCACGACCCTGTTGATTTATGTCGTAGGTGCGTTTATTTCGCTCGCAGTGAGACGAAACGAACAACTTTCAATCAATATATCCGGCGTGACCGGTGTACTTGCTGGAGTGTTAGGTATTGTTGCCTGCATCCCCGTTCTGATCAGCAGCGACACAGTCGTTGATGTTTTTAAAACCCCATTTGAATTTGCCTCATTTTCCATCCGTATTGATGGATTGGCTGCGTTTATGGTGTGTGTCATTTCTTTATTAGTTATTGTGACCGCACTTTATTCTTTCTCTTATGTAAAAGAATACAAAGGTAAAGGCGCAGGTTCCATGGGCTTCTTTATGAATTTATTTATCGCTTCCATGGTTGCGTTAGTCACCAGCGATAATGCATTCTACTTCCTTGTATTCTTTGAAATGATGTCATTGGCATCTTATTTCTTAGTTCTTACCGAACAAGATGACAACGCCGTAAATGCGGGCTTGCTTTATTTCTTTATTGCGCATGCTGGTTCGGTATTAATTATGATCGCTTTCTTCATTTTCTACTGCTATGCCGGTAGTTTTGAATTTAGCGCATTCCGTCAAACCACTTTGCCGGCACCGCTTGCCTTTACTGCCTTTATTTTGGCATTTTTAGGTTTTGGCGCAAAAGCAGGTATGATTCCATTACACAGCTGGTTACCGAAAGCTCACCCGGCTGCACCTTCTCATGCATCAGCGATGATGTCTGGTGTGATGGTTAAAATCGGTATCTTTGGGATCATCAAAGTCGGTGTCGATCTTCTCGGTTCTACCAATATTTGGTATGGCGTTATCGTACTCGGTTTCGGTGCGGTATCTTCTGTACTCGGCGTACTTTATGCCTTGGCAGAACATGACATCAAAAAACTCTTGGCTTATCACACGGTAGAAAATATCGGTATCATTATGATGGGTGTGGGCGTCGGTATGATTGGTATCGCGACACATCATCCAGTGTTGGCAACCGTAGGCTTACTTGGTGGGTTATACCACTTACTTAACCATGCCGTGTTCAAAGGTTTGTTATTCTTAGGTGCAGGTTCAGTAATGTATCGCTTGCATACTAAAGATATGGACTTAATGGGCGGCTTAGGCAAACTTATGCCTTACACTGCGTTCTGTTTCTTAATTGGTACCATGGCGATTTCTGCATTGCCACCGTTTAATGGTTTCGTCAGTGAATGGTTTACATATCAATCCTTATTCACCTTAAGTCAAAGTGATGACTTCGTCTTAAAACTTGCCGGTCCAATTGCCATCATTATGTTGGCATTAACAGGTGCGTTAGCAGCACTTTGTTTCGTGAAAGTATACGGTATCAGCTTCGGTGGTGCACCGCGTAGCGAAAAAGCAGCCAATGCACGTGAAGTGCCAAAACCAATGGTGATTGCCATGGCAGTGTTGGCGTTATGTTGTGTGTTGTTAGGTGTGGGCGCATCTGTGGTAACCCCAATAATTGCGAAAATTTCGACCGCACTTGCTCATAGTGAACCGTTAATGTTGGCTCAAAATGGCGTAGTGGTCGCACAAGCTGAACCACATACTGCACTTTCAACACCAATGGTGACTATCATGTTATTGGCATTTTTCTTCTTGCCATTTAGTTTCTATGCGTTCACCAAAAATCAACGTTTATCCGATCGTGCAAAAGGCAATCCATGGGCTTGTGGTTATGCTTATGAACAAGATATGGCTGCCTCAGCGGGTAGTTTCACTCGTCCGTTACGTACGATTTTCAAGTCGCTTTATACCTTGCGTGAAGTGTTGGATCCTGCACCTTTAGGTGATAAAGGCATCCAAGCGGTAATTAAAGGCGCAACAAAAGCTGAACCTTTCTGGGAAGAAAAAATGACGATGCCGATCGCTCGTTTTATTCCTTGGTTAGGAACAAAAATCCAATGGTTGCAACAAGGTGACTTCCGTGTGTACTGCGTGTACTTCGTGATTGCCTTGGTGGCAATACTACTTTCCATTGCGTTGATGTAGGAGGTTGAAGATGATTACGTTACCTTCAGAAATTGCAACATCTGCCGGAATGTTTGTTTTTGCCATTGTGCAAGCCTTGATTTTGCTAGCCCTTGCACCGTTATTTTCCGGTATTTCACGTATGATCCGCGCTCGTATTCAATCTCGTCGCGGTCCTGGCGTGTTACAAGATTATCGCGATATTGCGAAATTAATGAAACGTCAAAACATTTGGCCTGACAATGCGGGTTGGGTTTCTAAAGCGATGCCTTATGTGTTAATTAGCACCGTGATGGTGGTCGCTATGAGTTTGCCTTTATTTACTCGTGTTGCACCATTTGGCGCTGGCAGTGATTTAATCACCGTGATTTACTTATTCGCCTTGTTCCGTTTCTTCTTTTCAATTGCGGGTTTGGATTCAAACAGCACATTCTCAAGTTTAGGGGCAAGTCGTGAAGTCACATTAGGTGTCTTGGTAGAGCCAATTCTCATGTTGGCATTCCTTGTCATTGCGTTAATTGCCGGTTCAACCAATTTTGCGGTTATCGGTAATGCACTTTCCGATAACACTTGGCAATATCCAATTGCGACAGTGATTGCTATCGCTGCAGCATTCTTCGCCGTATTTATTGAAATGGGTAAAATTCCATTTGATTTGGCGGAAGCGGAACAAGAGTTACAAGAAGGTCCATTGACTGAATACTCTGGTCCGGCACTGGCCTTATTAAAAATCGGCTTAAGCTTAAAATCAATGGTTGTAGCATCTATCTTTGTGAGCGTGTTGCTTCCTTTCGGTATCCCGACAGATATGAGCTTAAGTGCGGTCATTTTAGGTGGTATTTTATTCTTCGTGAAATTATTAGTGGTGTTCGTATTGGCTTGTGTCTTTGAAAACACACTTTCTCGTACCCGCTTTATGTTAACAGGACGTTTAACCGTGGTCGGCTTCGGCATTTCTGTGTTGGCGTTTGTATTTTACTTCACTGGGTTGTAAGGAGGACAAATATGGAACGTTTAGCTCTGATTACAATCATTTTACCTTTCGTAGGGGCGTTTATTGTCGGTTTGAACAAAAAACATTTTGCTCAAATTGCCACCGTATTTGCTGCGCTTGCTACGTTGGGAACCTTGTTAGTCGCAGGACAATGGTTTGCCGAGGGTCATCAAAGCGTCACTTATGACATCGTCGCTTTTGATAAAACCGCGATCTTTGGTGTAACGCTTGATGCAGTCAGTACATTAATTGCCTTTGCCGTTGTGGCCTTAGGTTTCTTAATCTGCTTATATTCTTGTGGTTACTTAACCGATAAGAACCGTGAACACCCACATAACGGGTTACCACGTTTTTATGCATTCTTGCTCATCTTTATCGGTGCCATGGCGGGCTTGGTGTATTCCTCAACTTTAGCTGGACAATTATTGTTCTTCGAAATTACCGGGGGATGTTCTTGGGCATTAATCAGTTATTACCAAACACCAAAAGCCCAAGCCGCCGCAATGAAAGCCTTGATTATTACCCACGTGGGGGCAATCGGGTTATATATTGCTGCAGCGTATTTGTTCAGCCAATCAGGTACTTTCTCTATCACAGCATTAGAACATTTAGATCCGAGTGCGAAAACCATCGTGTTATTCGGTGTGATGTTTGCTGCGTGGGGTAAATCAGCGCAATTACCAATGCAAATTTGGTTACCGAATGCGATGGAAGCACCAACACCGGTGAGTGCGTATTTGCACGCCGCATCAATGGTTAAAGTTGGGGTGTATATCTTCGCTCGTTCTGTTATGTCTGCTGGTGAGATTCCACATATTGTGGGTGAAGTCGGCATCATCATGGCGATGATTACCTTAATTTACGGCTTCTTAATGTACTTGCCACAAACTGACTTAAAACGTTTATTGGCATATTCAACTATTACCCAACTGTCTTATATTTTCATTGGGATTTCTCTTGCTGCATTAGGTTCTAAATTGGCCTTTGTGGCAGCGATTAGCTACATCTTCAACCATGCTTTCGCGAAAAGCTTGTTCTTCTTGGTCGCTGGTTCATTAAGTTATGCGACTGGAACTCGTTCTATGCCATTACTACAAGGCATTATGCGTACAATGCCAGTGGTAGGGGCTGGATTTGGCGTAGCCGCGTTAGCGATTGCCGGGGTACCACCGTTTAACGGATTCTTCAGTAAATATCCATTATTTGCGGCCGGATTTGAATTAGGCCATGAATATGGCTGGATTACTTGGTTAATGGTGCTTGCTTTAGTTGAATCTACCGCAACATTCGTATGGTTGTTGTATAAATTCGGACAATGTGTCATCGGTAAACCATCAGAAGCGGTTGCCAATGCACAACCTATACCATTCTCTATGCGTTTCGTGTTAGTTGTATTAATGGTGATGTCCGTGGTGTCCAGTTTTATCGCCGCATATTGGTTAGGTTTGGCTGGTTAGGTTAAGGAGGAATCTATGTTAATGATAAATGGACTTGCGTGTTTACTCATTATTACCTCTCTTTGCGTAATTATGGTTCGAACCGCCAAAAAAGCTGCGTTATTTTACAGTTTGCAATCATTGGTATTGGTATTACTGTTTGTTTATCTTGCTAATGAAATGCAAGCCCACGAACTTTATATGTGGTCAATTAGCGCATTTATTACCAAAGTGGTTTTGGTGCCAGCAATTTTAATCTATGCGATGAAAAAAGTTGATGAAAGTCAAACTCCAGCTGGAATAAATGTCGCTTGGTTGATCCCGATCACAGCAGTGATAGTTACATTGTGCTACTTTGTTGTTGTCCCAATCGATTTACCGTTGGTTGCACATCTTAAACCGGCATTATCAGTGTCATTAAGTCACTTCTTATTAGGTTTAGTATGCATTGTTAGCCAACGCAATATCGTAAAACAAGTATTCGGTTATTGTTTGATGGAAAACGGTTCTCATCTCACATTAGCCTTATTGGCAAATAAAGCACCTGAGTTAGTGGAAATCGGAATTGCCACAGATGCTATTTTTGCCGTCATCATAATGGTGGTGTTGGTAAACAAAATTTATCGTACATTCCATTCATTAGATGCAAAACAACTTATGAGTTTGAAGGGGTAACGCTATGTATGAACAATGGATAATCGCGTTATTAATCGCACCTTTAGCAATATCACTTGCCAGTTTCGCTTGTGGCGTGACAAAAGCACGGACAATTTGTACCGCACTTCATGTTACAGGTTTGATTTTGATGTTAGCATTTGCCTTACAAATTATTAATGGCGTGTTAACTCAGGGGGAAATCAGTGCATTAAATAACTGGGTTTACATCGACAGTCTATCTGCTATTTTCTTAGGTCTCATCGCTATTGTCGGAACATTAGCCGGTATTTATTCTATCGGCTACATTGGTACGGAATATCGTGAAGGGCATCTTGATTTGAAAACATATTGCAATTATTACGGCTTTTTGCATTTGTTTTTCTTCACCATGATTATTTCTGTGATCACCAATAATGTGATTTTGATGTGGGCAGCCATTGAAGCAACCACATTAAGTTCTGCATTTTTGGTCGGCACATACAAACAAAAAACCTCTCTTGAGGCAGCATGGAAATACATCATTATTTGTTCAGTTGGGGTGGCGTTTGGATTGTATGGCACAATTTTAACGTTCTCTAATGGAACAAATCTTTTAGCAGATCCAAGCCAAGCTATTTTCTGGACAGAAATCAATCAACAGGCAGCGGGTTTGAATCCAATGCTCATGTATCTTGCTTTCGCCTTTATTTTGGTTGGGTTTGGTACTAAATGCGGTCTATTTCCAATGCATACTTGGTTGTCTGATGCACACAGTGAGGCACCAAGTCCAGTGAGTGCGATTCTATCTGCTGTATTATTGAATTGTGCCATGTTGGTGGTATTGCGTTATTACATCTTAGTTTCTAAAGCAGTCGGTTCTACATACCCGCAAACCTTATTGTTGGTATTTGGTTTACTCTCTGTATTAGTGGCGGCGTTGTTTATTATCGTCCAATTCGACATCAAACGTTTATTGGCATATTCCAGTATTGAAAACATGGGGTTAATTAGCTTTGCCTTTGGTTTAGGTGGCCCAATCGGTGTATTTGCGGGTTTATTACATACTATCAACCATAGTTTAGCGAAAACCTTGTTATTCTGTGCTTCAGGTAACATATTATTAAAATATAAAACCCGTGATATGAACCAAGTACGTGGTTTATGGCGTGTGGCACCCATGACAGCGGTATTATTTGCCGGTGGTGCATTAGCACTAGGTGGTATCCCACCATTTAACGTGTTCGTCAGTGAATTCAGTATTGCTGTTGCCGGTATTTACGCAGGTAAAACTTGGTTAATGGTGTTCTGTTTAATTTTACTCACTATCGTGTTAGCAGGATTGTCTTTAATGGTATTAAAAACCGTATTAGGCAAACAACCGGATAATGTTGAAGTGGGGGATGTGAACAAAGTTTCACTCGTGGCGATGGCAATTTTACTGTTATTCATGTTTATTATGGGTATTCATATTGCCGAACCAATTTTGCAGTTATTAAAAAGTGCAGTCGGAATTGTACTCGGATCTGAACAAGTGTCTTTTGGTGAAATGTTAGTTTTACCTTGGCAAAGTTTAGCGCAATGATCGACAGGAGGGATAAATATATGGAATTAACTAAAAATACATCAGTCGATCCAGCCAAAATGATTGGCAAAAATTACATTGAAGCAGTCAATGCAAAATTTCCAAATACCATTTTGGATGAGGAGTGGTCAACACCAAATCAGGTTACCCTTACCATTAAAACCAATATGTTACCTGATGTTGTTGAATACCTTTATTATCAACATGAAGGTTGGTTACCTTTGGTATTCGGGAATGATGAACGTTCAATTCATGGCAACTATGCAGTGTACTACGTGCTTTCCATGGAAGGAGAAGTCAAAACTTTTATCACCATTAAAGCTTTAGTTGATCCTGTGAGCTTAGAATTTCCGTCTGTGACACCAAAAGTCAAAGCGGCTGTTTGGGGCGAACGTGAATTATTCGATATGTATGGTTTGAAAGCCGTCGGTTTACCAGACCAACGCCGCTTAGTGTTGCCAGATGATTGGCCGGATGATCTTTATCCATTACGTAAAGACTCCATGGATTACCGTTTACGTCCCGATCCGACAACCGCGACAGAAACATACGAATTTATTAACGAAAAAGGCGAAGCACGTATTGTTCCACTTGGCCCGTTACATATCACTTCGGATGAACCAGGACATTTCCGTTTATTCGTGGATGGGGAAGATATCATTGATGCGGACTATCGTTTGTTCTATGTGCACCGTGGTATGGAAAAATTGGCAGAAACCCGTATGGATTACGACCAAGTTAACTTCCTTGCTGACCGTGTATGTGGGATTTGTGGGTTCACACATAGTGTGGCCTATGCTAATTCCGTCGAAAGTGCTTTGGGGATTCAAATTCCAAAACGCGCTGAATGGATCCGCGCAATTTTATTAGAAGTAGAACGTTTACACAGTCACTTATTAAACTTGGGTCTATCTAGCCACTTTACCGGCTTTGATACTGGCTTTATGCAATTCTTCCGCGTTCGTGAGAAATCTATGACCTTGGCAGAAGTGCTAACCGGTGCACGTAAAACCTATGGTATTAACCTTATCGGTGGTGTACGTCGTGATATGTTGAAACATCAACGTGAGCAATGTATCAAACTTATCGGCGAAATGCGTGAAGAACTTAAAACCTTAACCGATATTTTATTAAATACACCGAATATGGAACAACGTACGGTGGGTGTCGGTGTCTTGGCAAAAGATATCGCGCGTGACTTTAGCCCGGTTGGTCCAATGATTCGTGGTTCTGGCTTTGCTCGCGATGTGCGTAAAGTACATCCGTTCTCCGGCTATGGCGATATTCCTTTCAATCTCTTCACAGAAGCCAATGGTGACGTATTATCCCGTGTGAAAGTGCGGATTAATGAAGTGTTTGAATCCATGAATATCATCGATTACATGGTGGATAATTTGCCAAGTGGCGAAATCTTAAAAGAAGGTTTCAATTATACGCCTGGACGTTTTGCTTTAGGGATTACCGAAGCACCACGTGGTGAAGATATTCACTGGTCAATGCTAGGCGATAACCAAAAACTTTTCCGTTGGCGTTGTCGTGCAGCGACTTATGCTAACTGGCCAACATTACGCTATATGTTGCGAGGCAATACAGTGTCTGATGCGCCACTTATTATTGGTAGTCTTGACCCTTGTTATTCTTGTACCGACCGTGTCACCGTGGTGGATGTGCGTAAACGCAAAGCGAAAACCGTAGATTATAAAGAGATTGAACGCTACGGTATTGAACGTAAAAATTCACCATTGAAATAGTAGGGGAGGCGGAATATGTTTAAATTACTAAAAACGGTATTTAAAGCAGGTGATGTCACCACCAAATATCCGTTCAAACCTTATGAAGTCGATGAGGATTTTAGAGGAAAACCAGAACTTAATTCTGATCAATGTATTGTCTGCGCGGCTTGTACCATTGCCTGTCCAGCCAATGCATTAACGATGAGAACGGATCCCGTTACAGGCGACCGTACATGGTCATTATTTCTTGGTCGTTGTATTTTCTGTGGTCGTTGTGAAGAGGTTTGTCCAACTAAAGCCATTCGCTTGTCACAAGATTTTGAACTCTCAGTGACCAATAAACAGGATCTTTTCCAAGAAACAACCTTTGCAACAGTAACTTGTCAGGAGTGTGGTAAACCGTTTATTTCTTATAAAGAACTAAATTACACCATCGATTTATTCAAACAAACTTTGGATAACCCAGAGTTAGTGAAACGAAAATTGGCGGAATTACATACCTGTCCGGTTTGCAAACGTCAACATAGTTTAGAAAAAACCGCAAATATGGAATCCAATATGCGGATGAAATTGATCGACTTTAAGGAGCCAGTTCGCTTGAATTTCAAAAAAACAATCGAACAACGTGAGGAAAGTGCGGTTGATTTACCTAAAGTTTTAGCAGGAGGCGAAAGACGATGAACACTCAAATTCCAATGCCGGTTAATGGTATATCAACACCGTTTAGTATTGATGAAAATATTGCCAAAATGAAACAAACATTGCTGAAAGATATTCAACGTTCAGCTTACGTTTACCGTGTGGACTGTGGCGGTTGTAATGGGTGTGAAATCGAGATTTTCAGTACTATTACGCCAACATTTGATGCGGAACGTTTTGGTATTAAAGTGGTAGCTTCACCTCGCCATGCGGACATTCTCTTGTTCACTGGTGCGGTTACCCGTGCGATGCGTACGCCAGCCATGCGTGCTTATCAAGCTGCGCCAGATCCAAAAATTTGTATCTCTTACGGGGCTTGCGGTTGCGGCGGCGGTATTTTCCACGATCTCTATTGTGTATGGGGTGGTTCTGACCAAATCGTACCGGTTGATGTGTATATCCCTGGCTGCCCACCGACACCTGCCGCCACTATTTATGGTTTTGCTGTCGCGCTTGGTTTACTTGATCAAAAACTTAAAGGCAAACAAGAAAAAGCCGATCCTAACGCAGAAGCTAAATTACGTTTCCCAACCATTCCGTTGGATTTGCGTATTAGTCTTGAACGAGAAGCTCGTCGTCTAGCCGGTTATCGTCAAGGTGGCAACATTGCTAACCAATTTATGGCAATGATGGCCGAAGATGATAAGGTGCCATTTGGTGTACGTTTAGGTGAATACCTAGAACGCGAAGCTGATCCGCGTTTAAGCGAAATCGTCAATCGTTTGCATGCTATCAGTATGCCGTTTTCGGGATAATTAATTACGGGGCAAGTGATTGCCCCTATAAAAATGGGAATGTTATGACAACAAAAGTCTTTTTCTATTTATTAAACGAACGTTTCGTCGAAAACGATGAACAAGTGCCAGAGCAAGCAAAACAGGTAATGTATTACTCTTTGGCGATTGGTCACCATGTTGGCGTGATAGATTGTTTTAAAAAGTTACTAATTTGCGACTACGACGATTATCAACGTTTTGTAGAGAGCTTTCCAGAAGGGGATGCTAAACGTAAATTTGCTGGCTTAATGCGATTCGGTGAAATCGTGATTGATTCCAGCCATGTCAATTTATTAGCGAGAGCGATGGATGAAAACAAAGCCAATTTCACCCCAGAACATCAAGAGTGGGTCGAAATCCTCATGGATACGTTAGCATCAATTCAGCGTGAACCTGTGATGTATATTATGGTGAAACGTCGTGACGAATAATGTGATCTTAACCGTTGGCAACAGCATGATGGGGGATGACGGTGCAGGCCCTTATCTCTATCAGTTATTAAATGAAAATCCATTGCCAAATTGGACCGCACTTGACGGTGGCTCAGCACCAGAAAATGTTGCACATATTGTGCGAGACATGAAACCTGATTTGCTTTTAATTTTCGATGCGGCTGATATGGAGTTAGCGCCCGGTAAAATCCGAATTATTGAAAAAGAGAGCATTGCGGAAATGTTTTTCATGAGTACGCATAATATGCCGCTAAATTACCTCATTGAACAACTGGAACAAGATATTAAACAAATCGTTTTTGTTGGGCTTCAACCTGATCTGGTTTCCTTTGGTTTTCCAATGACAGAAAGCGTAAAAGAGTCTGTGCAATTTATGTATGATTTTTTAAAAGAGGGAAGATCGCTTGAAGAGATTCCTGTTTTGTAAAAAAGTGGGGGATATTTCTAAGCATATTTTTAAAAATATTACGAAAACCTGTTTTATATCAATAAATCCATGCTTTTTGTAAGACTATAAGTTGATTTTGGGTGTAATATATACCCAGAATTATTTATTCTAATTCTATCTCTAACCTCGTGTTGTATCTAAAATAAGGACGTTACTATGGCTATTAAAAAAGTAATTACCGTATGTCCGTATTGTGCCTCAGGTTGTAAAATCCATCTTTTGGTGGAAAACAATAAAATTGTGGGAGCTGAAGGTGCAAACGGCAAGACAAACGAAGGGGAGCTATGCCTAAAAGGATATTATGGCTGGGACTTTGTGCATGACACAAAAATCCTGACTCCTCGCCTAACTCAACCGATGATCCGCTACAAACGTGGCGAACCATTCACACCAGTGAGCTGGGAAGAAGCGATTTCTTACACAGCAAAACGTCTTAGTGAAATCAAAGAAAAGTACGGTAACGAATCAATTATGGTAACGGGTTCTTCCCGTGGACCAGGTAACGAAGTGAACTTCGTGATGCAAAAATTTGCCCGTGCGGTATTAGGAAATAACAACATTGACTGTTGTGCGCGCGTGTGACACGGCCCTTCTGTAACAGGTCTGCTCAAATCGGTCGGTAACGGCGCAATGTCCAACTCAATTGTTGAGATTGAAGATACCAAATGCGTATTTATTTTTGGCTATAATGCCTCCACTTCACACCCTATTGTGGCGCGTCGGATTAACCACGCCAAAGCAAAAGGGGCGAAAGTCATTGTTTGTGACCCTCGTAAAATCGAAACAGCCCGTATTGCGGATATTTATGCACCGCTTGCTAACGGGTCTAACGTAGCATTCTTGAATGCGATGATGAATGTGATTTTGGAAGAAGGGTTACAAGATCAAAAATTTATTGATGAACACACCGAAAACTTCGATGCGTTCTATGAAACCGTGAAAGCTTATACACCGGAATCCACTCAACACATCACAGGTATTGAGCCTGAAATGTTGCGTGAAATTGCCCGCACTTATGCAAAAGCGGAAACCGCTACTATCTTATGGGGTATGGGCGTTTGCCAATTCCGTCAAGGTGTAGAAACCGTGCGTGCATTAGCAAGCTTGGCAATGCTTACCGGTAACTTAGGTAAACCAAATGTTGGGGTAAACCCAGTGCGTGGACAAAACAACGTACAGGGTGCGTGCGATATGGGCGCGTTATTCAACACATTACCAGGCTATCAAAGTTTTGCTGATCCAGAAATTAATGCAAAATTTGCGAAAGCTTGGGGCGTGCCATCTATTCCAACCAAACCAGGTGTGCCGTTGAGTGAAGTACCTGAAGCGATCATGGAAGATAAAATTAAAGCATTCTATATTATGGGTGAAGATACATTACAAACTGAGCCAGATATTAATGCTGTTAAAAAAGCCTTCGAGAAAGTTGAACTTCTTATCGTTCAAGATATCTTCATGACTCAAACCGCAGCAGAAGCAGATATTTTATTACCTGCGACTTCTTGTGCTGAACATGAAGGGGTGTATAGTGCCGCTGACCGTGGTTTCCAACGTTTCTATAAAGCGGTTGAGCCAACTGGCGATGTCAAGGATGACTGGGTAATCATTAGCGAAATTGCTACAGCAATGGGCTACCCAATGCACTATAACAATACCAAAGAAATTTGGGATGAACTTCGTTCACTTTGCCCAATTTACAAAGGGGCAACCTACGAAAAAATGGAAGGCATGGGTTATATCCAATGGCCATGTACTGATGAGGGCCCTGAAGATCAAGGTACGCAATATTTGTATAAAGGCCAAATCTTCGACCGTCCGAACGGCAAAGCTGAGTTCTTTGCTTGCGACTGGGAACCACCAATGGAAGATCTCTCTGAAGAATTCCCATTGATACTTTCTACAGTACGTGAAGTTGGTCACTACTCCTGCCGTTCTATGACCGGTAACTGCCGTGCACTTGCGGCACTTGCGGATGAACCGGGATTCGTACAAATGAACGATCAAGACGCCAAAGAGTTGGGTGTTAAAAACAACGACTTGGTTTGGATTGCTTCTTCTCGTGGTAGAGTTATTTCTCGTGCAGATGTGAGCACTCGTACAAACAAAGGCGCTTGTTATATGACCTATCAATGGTGGATCGGTAAATGTAATGAATTAACCGCTGAACATTTGAACCCGGGTTCTAGAACACCGGAATACAAATACAGTGCGGTTCGTATTGATAAAATCGAAGACCAAGCCTGGGCTGAACGCTATGTGGTAACTGAATATGCGAAATTAAAAAATCGCTTAAAAGAAACCGCACTTGTGGCTTGATTAGCGTTATAAATAGATTACGGGCGAACTTAATGGTTCGCCCGTTTTTTATTGAATTATTTTCTTACGCATTATGAATGCATTTAGCCATCATTATCTGTGGCTAAAGACAAACAGGAATCTGCAACTGTTTCACTAAAGCGTAAATCATGTGAGGCAATAAGCATCGGTAACTGTAGTTCACGTAAAAGTGCAGTCAGTTTGGCGATATTTTTTGTATCCAGTCCATTGGTTGGTTCATCTAACAGCAATACTTTTGGCTGCATCGCCAAAACACCGGCTAGCGCAGTAAAATTCTGTTCACCGCCAGATAAGGTATTTACTGAGCGATCTTTTAACCTAACAATATTCAGACGTTCTAGTTGCTGTAATGCAATTTGATAGGCTTCATTTCTGTTCAAGCCCTGATTAAGTGGACCAAACGCCACATCATCAAGTACGGTTGGACCAAAAAGTTGATCGCCCGCGTGTTGGAAACAGATGCCGACCTTTCCACGTAGTGGTACAAAATCTTTTTCTTGGCGACAGGTGTTATCGAACCAGCGAATCTCACCTTGTTGGTAAGGTATAAACCCTAATAGGCAGTGTAATAGGGTTGATTTTCCACAACCAATATCACCTTGTAAAAAAAGGCGATGACCTTCAGGGAGTTCAAAAGAAAGGTTATCAATAATCATGCGTTGTTCGCGCATGATCTGTAATTGTTTGACTTCAAGGACGTTCATCAAGATTTATCCTGTGTTTTTTTCACATCATGCAGCTGAAAACCACGGGCTTTTAGCGCCATTTCTGTTTTTTCTGCTTTAACGAGAGCATGAATTAATAATAATGCCACACGTTGCGCGGCTATAAATAAGGTTCTGCCGTTAAGTTTTGGCTGGTATCCGCGCGCGCGCATTGCCATATCCATCTTTTTATGTACTTCACTGAACACTGAAATATAGCGCACAGTGAGAACAAAGAGATGAAGTAGTTTTTCAGGTAATGGCAAACGACACAATGCTTGCAATAAAAGGCTCTCGTTCATATCAATTAACAAGAGGCGAGTTAAGCTTAAAATTAAATTGAAACGTAGCGTGATGAGTAGCGCGAGCTGAATACCCATTGGATTCAATGCTAAGCCTTGTTCAGTGATTTTCCAACTTAAGGTCAACCAAACAAGCAAAGTAAAGAAATTCAGTTTCAACCAATATTTAAAATAATCGGCGAGGGATTTTTGATAGCGAATTAGCGTAATAAGTAACCCGCTGAATACGATCAGATTAAGGATAATAAGCATTGAAATATGTGTCATTGTGCTGACGATAAGTCCACACAAAAACACATAAATTAATCGCAAGTGCGGTTGAAAAATAGCAAGAAAATTCATTTCACCACACTGAGCGCTGTTGGATACATTTTGTTTAACAATAAGACCACACCGACACTGACGATACTGTCGATAATAAATACGGGGATATGTGATATCACCAGAAGCATAATCAGGTCGCTATAGGCTTTACCGCCATCCAATGCTAAGACTAGAGAGGCGAGTAAGGCTGAACCGCCAACACCGATTACACCAGCACCAATACCTGCTGCAATTTGAGTGCGACGGGAATTGTCATTTTTAAGTCTTTTTGCAAATAGCCAATGTACAAAAAGGGCAGGTAATGCCATTACGCATAAATTAACACCTAATACAGCAAATCCCCCGAAGGAAAAGAGCAGGGCTTGTAATACCAATGCGATTAAAAAAGCAGGGAAAACGGCCCAGCCGAGAAACAGGCCGGCCATGCCGTTTAAGATGAGATGCACGCTGCCAATGCCAACTGGTACATGAATGGTACCTGCAACAAAAAAAGCAGCGGCAAACAATGCCGTTAGCGGCAGTTGTTGCGAATTAAGACGTTTAAGACCAATCATTACGCAGACTAACGCCACAGCTGCACCACCAAGCAATACGGGTGTATGCAACACACCTTCCGATAAATGCATATTATCTTTCCTTAGATTGCGACGCACGTGTCATCTTTGAGGCTCTAATCAATGCCCATAAGCCGAAAATGCCAACAATATAACCGATACCACCAATAATATCGCGTAGGTAAATTTTATCTTTTAATTTAGAAATATCTTCGCGGACCAACATCAATGCATTGTCATTGTTATTAGTGGCTTGCGCAGATACTCTGTTGGCAACAATTGAGGCTCGATGTCCTTCTTCACCTTCTATCACTACTTTAATGGCACCTTCAGCAGTGGTATTGATCGGATAGGCAAATTGCCCATCTCGATCTGTTTTGCCTTCCAATAGAGGGGAGTCCTGGCCAGCTTGCAAAATCTCCATATAGGTTTCTGCCGCTGGAGTCATATCGGAATAATAGGCTTTGCCAGAGACTGTGCGTCCATCATATTGTGCAAAAACATGCAAACTATGAGCCAATGCTGATGGCGCGCACAGCAAGGTGAAAAGTGCGGTTAAAAATACAACTCTTTTCATTATTTCGCATCAAAAGTTAGCATATATTCAACACTACGTTTGGTATAGTCAGGATTGTCTTTAACCGGCTCGTCAAATTCAGCCCAGACTTTGTTATAACCCGCTTTAGGGATGAATTGTGCGATACCTTTTTCATTGGTTAAGTTGAATGGGTGATCTTCGCCTAACCCTACTTTGATGCCCTGTACAGGTTTACCTTTTACTAACACGAGAATATCGAGAGGTTGTCCCGCTTTCGGTTCACTTTGAGGGACTAATTCATAATCCATGTTGTGTGATTTATTTGCTTGAGCATCCCAGTGTAAAATTGCTTTACCGAATTTGATCGGATTAACACTAAGTACAGCATCAGGTACCTGTTGTTTGGTTTTTTCAACATATTTACCACTTGGCAATTTTGACCAAACACCATTATCAAAGCGAATAAATGCAATGTCAGCATCAGGTGCGGCAAAGTGTGCTTCGCCTTCCTTAAAGTTCACTGTGGCATTTTGCAATTGGCCTTTAGCATCGAGTAGGCGTACCGCTTTTAATTTGCTTTGAGGATAGGTTTCAGTTTCCTCATGACCAAATTTAACCACATATTGCCCTTTTGCATCCTTAACAGGCTCCAACCAAACATTATGCGCATTAGCGAGTGATGCACCGAATAGTGCAGTAATAAACAATGCTGTTTTTTTCATGGAAGTTCTCCTTTTCTAACATGTGAATATTGTGATAAAGTATAAAATATGAAGTAACTTCAGAGTCAAGTGTAATTTTATAAAAAATGAAAATTGGTCAACTAGCCAACATTGTTGGCTGTACGGTGGAAGCTGTACGTTTCTATGAAAAACAAGGATTAATCGAACCCGCCAAACGAACGAGCGGTAATTTTCGTATTTATACGGAAGAACATTTGAAACAACTTTCTTTTATCTGTTATTGTCGCAGTTTGGATATTTCACTAAAAGAAATCAAAATGTTGCTCAATCCTCAATGTGCCACTCAAGAGCAGGAAAGAGAAATCAATGAGCTGCTAGATCGACATATTCGAGAAGTATCAAAACGGATCCATGAATTAGCTCACTTGAGACTTCGCTTAATCCAGCTCAAAGGCAAATGTAGTCACTTTGAGCAAAATAATGATTTAATGAACACTTTATTGCAGCATAGCGGCATTAATTTTGTGCCGCTAAAATGATGTCTAGCACGAGTACCAGTAAAAATTTTTCAAATAATGTTTAAATATCGAACAGCGAAACATAGAAAAGCTGAAAGTAAACATCAAAAAAGAGTAGAATTGGAACAGACTGCTTTTTTATTTTAAGGAGAAAATCATGCATGAGATGTCTCTCTGTCAGAATATTATGGAAATTATTGATCAACAACAGAAAAAGCATGAAATCCATGAAGTGACAGATATTTGGCTAGAAATTGGGGCACTGTCTTGTGTCGAGCAAAGTGCGGTAGAATTTTGCTTTGAAATTATGCGTAAAGATACCGTTGCTGAAAACTGTCAGTTACATTTTATCCATTTACCTGCGATTGCATGGTGCTGGCAATGTCAAAAGGAAGTTGAGATTGAAGCCTATCAAGATTGCTGTCCACATTGTCACAGTGCATGTTTACAACGTCGAAGTGGCACCGAATTTAGAGTGAAAGAAATTGCCGTAAAATAGCAAAGATGTCTAAATGGACAAATTAAATTTGATCTTTTGAATATAAAATACGCTAACTACTTGATAGTATGTATTTATCTCTCTTCAAAGAATATATTTAAGATTGAGAATATGGTATTCTAACGTATATGAATTACCATAGATTCTAAGCATTTACAGAATAAACGAAAAATTATTGAGGTGACTTATGTGTACAACCTGTGGCTGTGGCCATCCAGACCAAGTCAGAATCGGAGAATTACCGCATGTTCATCATGATTCCAATGCGCAACATGCAACAAAACTACCTAATTTTTCTCACTCATCCTTCCGTATGCCAGACTCTCCACAGCAAGATGAAACCCAGCAACGATTACTGAAAGTAGAGCAAGATATTCTTGGTGCCAACAATCAGTTAGCCGATATGAATCGTCGCTTTTTTGCCAATCAGCATATTTTGGCACTTAATCTTGTTTCAAGTCCTGGTTCAGGCAAAACAACCTTATTGACGACTACGTTAAATGCATTAAAAAATGACTATCCTTGTTATGTGATCGAAGGGGATCAGCAAACAGAAAACGATGCGGATCGTATTCGTCAAACCGGTGTGCCGGCAATTCAAGTTAATACAGGTAAAGGATGTCACTTAGATGCACAAATGATTGGTAATGCATTAGTGAAATTGCAGCCACAGGAAAATAGTCTGATGTTTATTGAAAATGTCGGAAACCTAGTCTGCCCATCAGAATTTGATTTAGGCGAGCACGCCAAAGTGGTGATCTTATCCGTGACAGAAGGCGAAGATAAACCACTCAAATATCCACATATGTTTGCGGCTTCGAAGTTAATGATTTTAAACAAAGTCGATTTACTGCCGTATTTAAATTTCGATGTGGAAAAATGTATTGCTTATGCGAAACAAGTGAATCCAACAATTGAGGTTATCCAGTTGTCTTCTCAAAGTGGAGAAGGGTTACAGCAATGGCTAGACTGGTTAAAAGCGCAAGAACGATAGGAGCATCAAATGCAGTTTGTTGATGAATTTCGTGATCCTGAACTGGCTAAAAGTCTGTTACAGCGACTACAAAAAATAATGGAAAACCAACCGCACTTTACACCAGAAAATCCGTTATATTTGATGGAGGTCTGTGGCGGACATACTCATACCATTTTTAAATTTGGGCTGGATCGTTTATTACCGAAAAGCATTGAATTTATTCACGGTCCAGGGTGCCCGGTGTGTGTATTACCGATGGGACGAATTGATGTCTGTATTGAGATTGCTCGTCGCCCAGAAGTAATTTTCTGTACTTTCGGTGATGCCATGCGAGTGCGTGGACGTTTAGGCTCATTATTAGAAGCTAAGGCACAAGGCGCTGATGTTCGTATTGTTTATTCACCACTTGATGCGTTGAATATCGCATCGAATAACCCAGACAAAAAAGTGGTATTCTTTTCACTTGGTTTTGAAACAACCATGCCAAGTGCCGCAATTACCTTGCAACAAGCGAAAAAACAGCAGGTAAAAAACTTTTTTGTGGTATGCCAAAATATTACCATCATTCCGACATTACACAGCTTATTGTCACAAGGACAAGTCAAAATTGACGGCTTCCTTGCACCAGGTCATGTCAGCATGGTGATTGGTTCTGAACCTTATCAAGAATTGTGTGACACCTATCATAAGCCTTTTGTGATCACCGGTTTTGAGCCTTTAGATATCCTACAAGCAATTTTAATGTTGGTTACGCAGATTGTTGAAAAACGCTGTGAAGTGGAAAATCAGTATAAACGTATCGTACACCAACATGGTAATGAGTTAGCACAACAGGCAATCAGTGAAGTGTTCCGCTTGAAAGCCAGCAGCGAATGGCGTGGATTAGGCGAAATTGCAGAATCTGGCGTAGAACTGACAGATGATTATCAATGCTTTGATGCAGAAGCCCATTTTGCTTGTCAGCCACACCAAGTTGCTGATGATCCAGATTCTCGCTGCGGTGATGTATTAATCGGTAAATGTAAGCCGGCGGATTGCCCATTATTTGCTAAAAAATGTAATCCTGACAATGCCTATGGTGCATTGATGGTATCTTCCGAAGGGGCGTGCGCAGCCTATTATCAATATAGACGGGAATAAAACAATGACTGATTTTATTACAATGGCACACGGAAATGGTGGTGCCACAATGCAAGAGTTGATCCGCGATTATTTTGTTGAGGCATTTGATAATCCAATACTTTCACAAGGCGAAGATCAGGCTCGTATTGCTTTACAAGAGTTAAATGCTTTAGGTGGAACATTGTCATTTTCTACCGATAGTTTTGTGATTGATCCGATTTTTTTCCCTGGTGGCGACATTGGTAAACTCGCTGTATGTGGTACCGCTAACGATGTCGCGGTATGCGGTGCCGTACCAAAATATTTGTCTTGTGGCTTTATTTTGGAAGAAGGCTTACCACTGGAAACTTTAAAAAAATTGATCCAGTCTATGGCAAAAGCCTGTCAGTCAGCCGGTATTCAAGTAGTAACAGGTGATACCAAAGTAGTACAAAAAGGCGCGATAGATAAAGTGTTTATCAATACAGCAGGTATTGGAGTGATTCCAAACGGACTCGACTGGGGCGTGCATCGTATTCAACCAGGTGATCAGATTATTGTCAGTGGTACTTTAGGTGATCATGGTGCAACCATTTTGAATTTACGTGAAAATCTTGGTATTCAAACAGATTTACGCAGTGATTGTGCTGTGCTTGCACCGCTTATTGATTGTATTCGTCCGATTGAAGGGGTGAAAGCCGTACGCGATGCGACCCGTGGTGGTGTAAATGCGGTACTTCATGAATTTGCACAGGCACAGAAAGTGGGAATTCAAATTGATGAAACAGTGTTACCAATTCGTCAGGAAGTGCGCGGTATTTGTGAATTACTCGGTTTGGATGCGTTAAATTTTGCCAATGAAGGCAAATTGGTGATTGTGGCGGACAAAGAAAAAACAGCTGAAATTCTGACCGCACTTCGTCGCCATCCATTAGGTGAAAATGCGACCGTAATCGGCGAGGTAACGACTGATGGTAAAGTTCGAGCAGTTGGGCTTTTCGGTCAAAGTCGTTTATTAGACTTACCACGCAACGAACCTTTACCACGAATCTGTTAAGCAAAAACCGGTTTAATGTTAAATTAAACCGGTTTTAGTTTGTGAATTGATATGTGCGAGAAGGGTAGTTATTTTTTCCAAATAACGTGGAATTCACGATCTTCTTCTCGGTGTGAAATTAAGAATTTCGCAAACACATCATCCATTTCATCTTTCTCATTCACTAATCCGACCCAAACTTCAGCAAAAGCCTCAGGATCGATTAACACCCCAATTTCTTGTTCCCAATCATTGGCAGTTTCGACAAACTCGACTGCACCACGATCTTCAAATTGCAGATTGAATAGCATAATATCAGCGGGATCGAGATTTTCGCCTGCCATCTCTAAGAAAATATCATAAGCAAGATCAATCGCTGCATCGGGATCAAGTTTTTGAATATCAGTTGTCATTGGGTTTTCCTTCATTAAGTCAATTGCACGTATGATACCGCAAGAAACAGAAAACAAAAAGTGCGGTCAAATTTATCATTATTTTTGACCGCACTTATTTTTAGTTGCTGTAACTAGCCCGTATTTCGCATACCTGCAGCAATACCTGTGATGGTAATCATCAGGGCTTGTTCGACATCAGGGCTTGGGTTTTCAGGCGATTCACGGAAACGACGGAGCAATTCCACTTGAAGGAGATTGAGTGGATCCGTATAAACATTACGTAATGCAATAGAATCTGCGATCCACGGCAAGTCCGCCATTAATTCATCTTTGTGAGAAAGTGAAAGCACAGTTTTAATATCCGCATTGAGTTGATTACGAAGATTTTCACCTAAATACCAAAGCTCTTTTTTCACTAAGTTATGATCATATTGCTCAGAAAGCCAAGTATCGGTTTTACTGAACACCATTTCTAACATCCCCACTCGAGTAGAGAAGAATGGCCAAGCTTTACACATTTCTTCAATAATATGACCTTTGCCTTCATCCACAATTTTTTGAATTGCCGCACCAGCACCAAGCCATGCCGGTAGCATTAAGCGGTTTTGCATCCAAGCAAAAATCCATGGAATAGCACGCAAGCTTTCTACACCACCATTTGGATTACGTTTTGCAGGGCGAGAGCCAAGTGGTAGTTTAGACAGTTCTTGTTCCGGTGTAGCACTGCGGAAATAAGGCACGAAGTCTTTATCACCACGAACAACACTACGGTAAATGTCACATGAAGTAGCGGAAAGCTCATCCATGACCGCACGCCATTCTGCTTTTGGTTCTGGTGGTGGAAGTAAGTTTGCTTCTAAAATTGCACTCGCGTAAAGATCAAAGGTTTCAACAGCAACTTCGGGTAAACCAAGTTTAAAGCGGATCATTTCCCCTTGTTCAGTCACACGTAAACCATTTTTGAGTGAGCGCGGAGGTTGAGAAAGTAATGCCGCATGTGCAGGTGCGCCACCTCGACCGATTGTACCGCCACGACCATGGAATAAAGTGAGTTCAATACCCAGTTCTTCGGTTAAATTGACTAATGCTTCTTGTGCACGATATTGTGCCCATGAAGCTGCCATCATTCCCGCATCTTTAGCTGAGTCAGAATAACCAATCATCACCATTTGATGATTGTTAATCACGCCACGATACCAACCAATATTAAACAATTGACGCATGACCCTTTCAGAAGCATCTAAGTCATCTAAGGTTTCAAAGAGTGGCACGACAGGGATATGATAAGGCACGCCTGCTTCTTTTAATAATAAATGCACAGCAAGTACATCAGAGGCACTCCTCGCCATTGAAATAATATAGCAAGCAATCACGCCTTGTTTTTGTTGAGCAATGACTTTGCAAGTATCTAAAATTTCTTGGGTTTCAGCAGAGGGTTCCCAATGGGTTGGAATTAATGGGCGACGAGAATTCAATTCACGCACCAAGAAAGATTGTTTCTCAGCTTCGCTCCATTGTGCATAATCGCCGATGCCAAGATAACGGGTAATTTCAGCAATGGCATCGGTATGGCGGGTACTTTCTTGACGGATATCCATTTGTGAAAGGGTAACCCCAAAACAGCGAATGCGGTGCAAAATATCCAGTAAGGAACCATTAGCGATAATTCGCATACCGCATGCCATCAACGATTGATAGCAGTCATAGAGCGGTTCCCAAAGTTGATTATCTTCCATGATGATATCCGCTTGGCTTACGCGTGGCGGGCGATTTGCCAGGCAATCATCAAAGTAATCAAGAGTCGAAATAAGTTTTGCACGAAGCGCTTTGACTACAAAACGATAAGGCTCTAAATGCTCACCATATTTTGCGGTAAATTCTGGTGTGCATTTCACCATGGATAATTCATCGGCAAGGGATTTAATGTCATTTAAGAATAAATCTGCCGCTTTCCAACGAGCAAAATAGAGTACTTGTTGCGTAATTTTTGAAGTAACAAATGGATTGCCATCACGGTCACCGCCCATCCAAGAAGAAATTCTGACAGGACGTAAGCCTACCGGTAAATCGTAGCCTAAGAATTCACGAGCGTGTTCATTTAATTGACGTAAGAATTCAGGTACACCTTGCCATAGACTGTTCTCAATCATGGCATAGCCCCATTTTGCTTCATCGAATGGGGTAGGGCGAACGGTACGGATTTCATTGGTGTGCCACGCTTCAGCAATTAAACGAAGTAACAAGCGTTCAATAATGCCGCGTTCTTTCGGTGTTAAATCATCGTGCTCTAATTTACTTAAGCATTTATTGATCTCAACGTGTTTATGGACTAAAGAACGACGTGTGGTTTCGGTTGGGTGTGCCGTTAATACAAGCTCAATAAGCAAGTTTTCAACGGTTTTGTAAACCTCTTCTTTTGAGGCATTTTGCGCTTTTAAACGTTGAAATAACGCACTCAAAGAACGGTTAGAGGATTGTAAATCTTTATGTTGGCGAGAGACCGTTTGGTATTGTTCAGCAATATTCGTCAGATTAAGAAAGTGGCTGAATGCACGCGCAACGGGAATAATGTTGTCGTTAGAAATGGTGGAAAGGGTATCCAACAAGGTTTTACGCGCTTGGCTATCGCCTGCTCGAGATTGTTTGGACAATTGGCGAACATTTTCAATTAAAGTGAGAATGTCTTCGCCTTGTGCATCATTAATGGTTTCTCCAAGAAAACGCCCTAACATATTAATGTTATGGCGGAGAGTGCGATACTCATCAGTCATATGAACTCCGATAAAGAAAAAAATAAAACTAGGGGAGATATAATCAAAAATATGTATCGGGATCAAATGCTATACGTCAAAAACTTGCATTAAATCAAAAAAGGCTAAAATAAGTAAAAAATGACCGCACTTTTTTAGATAAAATTCAAAGTGCGGTCAAAAAGTTTAATGTTTATTTAAGGTTGCGAACTGATTTTCGAATGACGAGTTCAGGATGGATTGCAATGCGGTGTTTTTCGTGATTATCGTTATCTTTATTGGCAATACGCTCAAATAAAAGATTAACCGCTTGTGCACCTAAACGAGACTTAGATTGATGAATCGTTGTGAGTGGTGGTGCATAGAAACGCGATGAGTGAATATTATCATAGCCAATAATCGAGATATCATCAGGCACACGCAAGCCTTTTTCCGTAATCGCAGAAATTGCACCTAATGCCATCACATCATTACAACAGAATACGGCAGTAGGTAGGCTGTCTTGTGCAAGAATTTTATTCATACACTCGTAACCGTCCTCAGGTTCGAAGAAACCTTCCATAATCCAATTTTCATGGATCGGTAGATTGGCTTCATTCATGGCTTTTACAAAGCCTTCGTAACGGGTTCTTGCCGTCGTTTTATCTAATTCACCCGCAATAAGACCGATCTCTTTATGACCACAATCAATTAAATGCTTAGTAGCAAGGTAACCGCCCGTAAAGCTGTTATCTTCAATGATATCGGTATCTGTATTTGGACCCCAATCCATTACCACCATCGGCACAGACGAGAAACTAGAAAGCACATCAAGTGAATGTTGTGTGTATTCAGAACACATGACCAATAAACCATCTACGCGTTTTTTGGTAAGCATTTCGACGTGGTTTTTAATTTTTTCAGGATCATTTTGTGTATTACACAAAAAAAGTGAATAGCCTTGACGATAACAATGATCTTCAACGGCATGAATGATTTCAGCAAAATAAGGGGATTCACTGGTGGTAACAATCATCCCTATGGATTTTGTCGTGTTGACTTTCAAACTCCGAGCAACAGCACTTGGTGAGTATTTCAAGCTTTTAATGGCTTGCATCACCGCTTCTTCGGTTTCTTTTGCTACAAAACGGGTTTTATTAATTACGTGTGAAACAGTGGTGGTGGAAACACCAGCCATTTTTGCGACATCTTTAATTGTTGCCATAATTTTGCCTCTAGAGAATTTTTCCTATTATAAAGACTGTCACCAAATAGGTTAAGTAAATTATAAAAAATTTTTGAAAAAACGTGCTTTATTGTTAGAATGGGTTATCTTTAACTAAACAAGTGGGAAATTAAAATGAGTGATTTTGGTTACGCAATGTTAGCTGTAGTGCTTTCTTTAAGTGTTGTAGTCGGTTTAGCAACTGCAATTTTCTAATTGAAAGAAATAACATATTAATCCATTTAAAATAGACCGCGCTTTAAGCATTTAAAGTGCGGTTATTTTTTTAAGGCTTTTTAAAGTTGTGTTAAAAGCCATGCCATAGGACTATTTCTTTAGTATAATTTGCAACTATTTCCGTTTGTTGTAATCAAAATACTGCAAAAACCAAATTTGAGATAATTATGAATAAATATTTGATTTCACTAGATAAAGATGTTCAGCGTCGTGAGCTGTTTTTTGCTCAACCAGATACAGCAGATTTCGTTGTGTTTTCAGCGATTAATACCATGCAAAAAGAGTGGGATGAATTGGCAGAAGTATTCAATCCAACGAAGTTTGAACAGCATTATGGACGCAACGTCACAAAAGGCGAAATTGGTTGCACATTAAGTCATTTAGCGGTTTATCGTCAGATCGTAGAAGATCAAAATGTGACGGAAAATGATTATGCATTAGTCTGTGAAGATGATGCGTTATTTAATGCTAATTTATCACCAAAAACAATCGCACTCTTAACCGAAAAATGTGATGCGGATATTGTATTAATCGGGCAGTCAAAAATTGCTGCATTTAATGATGTGGAATTAGAGATTAATTATCCAACCACTTTTTCATTTTTACGCCAAACTATTGGTGATGTCACCGTGGCTTACCCGTATAAAAGTTATTTCGCAGGTACGGTGGCATACTTAATCAAAAAATCAGCAGCACGTGCATTTTTAAAGCAACTCAAACAAGAAAAACCGTTTTGGCTTGCTGATGATTTCTTATTATTTGAAACCCAATTCCAGATTAATAACAATGTGGTTCGTCCGCTTATGGCCATTGAAAATCCACAATTAGTAAGTAATTTGGAAGCGATTCGTGGTTCAAAATCTAATAATTTAGTGAAGAAATTAATTAAATATCCACTCAAAAAAATCTTAGCAGTGAAAAAGAATTTAGGAAAATAATGTAAAAATGACCGCACTTTTTAACCTTTTTTATCTTTACGATCCTTGGCTGTTTCATGTTGTACGAATGTCATTCGTCGCAGGTTTAGCGGCATTGGTTGTATTGGCTTATCAGTATCTTAAAAAGCAGAAACCACAAGGTATTACTGTGCCAGTGGATAGTTTAGCCGTCATCATTGGGCTGATTGCATTTAGCGTGATTCCACTTTTAGTCAATGGTACACGAGATTTTTCTGTCATCACCATGTATGTGAAAGAGCTGATTTTATTTATCTTTGGTGTGGGACTTTATAATGCCTTCTATGCCAATGTAAATGGTCAACAGAAAGTCGTTCGTGATTTACAACTCGGTGTAGTAGTGCAGTTTGCAGTGGGTGTGATTGGCTTACTCGGTGCATCATTTATGATTGATTTCTTGCTTTCAACCAATGCGGTGTTGCCCGCACGTTTTTATGGTTCGGAGCAGGAGTATCGTTTATATAACATCACCGCAACTGCCTTTTTCCAGTTGAGTTTATTCTATTTAATGCTGTTGCATTTCTTACTGGCTTACAACGCTAAACATAATACGCTTCCAAGTATTCTGGTATTTTTAATGTTATGTATCGGATTAATTTCAGGGCGTACATTCCTCCTGTTATCAGTTGTGAGCATTTTAGTGTATTTCAAATGGCGTTATGTTCCATCACTCATTGCATTTGCTGTTTTGGTATTATTACTGGCCTATTTCTTACCTGAAAATCCTTATGTAGCACATGCTTTAGAGCCCGTGATTAATTTATTACATGGTGCAGGATTTGTCAGCTCGTCAACAGATACCTTGATGAAAAACCACCTCTTTATGCCTACACTCAAGCAGTTCATTTATGGCGATGGTATGTATATGACAGGTGAGTTAGAAGTTGGCCGTTATTATGGGCATACGGACTCTGGTTTCTTACGCCAAATTCTTTATGGCGGCGTGTCTTATGCTTTAGTGTGTTTTGCCGTGACATTCTATTTTGTACGCAAAGTTGCCTTAAATTGGTTTGATGGCAGCTGGAAATTTATCCTTTCTGCCTTTGTGATTTTAGCGTTCTGTAATATCAAAGCTGACACCTTTGCTTTTCCGGGCATTATGTTTGTCATGCTGATGTTCTTATCGCTTTTTGGCACTCACGGTAAACAACTTATTTTATTTAAACAACAGGAGCCGAAAGATGTTTAGTATCATCGTGCCTTCTTATAATCGGAAAGAAGAAATTCCTGCCTTATTGGAAAGTTTAACCAAGCAAACCACCTATAATTTTGATGTGGTGATTGTGGATGATTGCTCGAAAGAACCCGTTGAAGTGACACAATCGTATCCATTTGCAGTTAACGTTATTCGTAATGAAACCAATCAAGGCGCGGCAGAAAGCCGTAATATCGGGGCAAGAAATGCGGATAATGAATGGTTGTTATTCCTTGATGACGATGATCGTTTTGCAAATGATAAATGTCAGAAATTAGCTGATGTGATTGCCGAACATGCTGATGTTAACTTTGTTTACCATCCAGCTAAATGTGAAATGGTGAATGAAGATTTTAGCTATGTAACCAACCCGATTGAGCCGCAAGAGATTAGCGTAGAGCGAATTTTACTGGCGAATAAAATTGGTGGTATGCCGATGATTGGGGTGAAAAAAGAGCTGTTTTTAAAAATCGGCGGATTATCGACCGCACTTCGTTCATTGGAAGACTATGATTTCTTGCTGAAGCTTGTGCAAGATCCAACGTTTAAAGCGTACAAAGTGGCTGAGCCGTTGACTTATTGTACGTTCCATACCAAGCGTTCTAGCGTATCAACAGATACCACTAATACGCAAAAAGCGATTGATTATATCCGTGAAAATTATGTGAAAACGGCAGAGCAAGAAAAGAATTTTGTCATCAACGCACAATATATGTTGGCTTACCCACATATTATGAATTTATCCCGTAAAGCCGCTTTTTACTATTTTGAGATTTTTAAATTAACGAAAAGTATTAAGCAGCTAATTATTGCCTTTGTGGTTTTAATTTCCCCCAAATTGGCAATTAATTTGAAACGGTTTATGTAGATAACTTATTAGATAGAGAAGTATGAAATTTTCAGTTTTAATGTCCTTATATATTAAGGAAAACCCACAATATTTAAGAGAATGTTTTGAAAGTTTAGTGGCTCAAACGCATCCAGCCGATGAGATTGTGTTGGTGTTTGATGGTGCTGTTACACCTGAATTGGAAGCGGTGGTTTCTGAATTTGAAACCAAATTACCCTTAAACTTAGTGAAATTGCCAAAAAATTTAGGTTTAGGTAAAGCACTTAATGAAGGATTGAAACATTGTTCACACGATTGGGTCTTCCGTATGGATACCGATGATATTTGTGTGCCAGAACGTTTTGCGAAACAAGTGGCGTTTATTGAGCTGCACCCTGATACGATTATTTTCGGTGGGCAGATTGCTGAGTTTGGCGAAAATATTCAAGACATCGTGGCATATCGTAACGTGCCGACTGAAGCACAAGATATCGTTAAATTTACCCAAAAACGTTGCCCATTTAATCACATGACAGTTGCATATCAAAAAAGTGCGGTCATTAATTGTGGTGGATATGAGGATTTACAGGAAGATTATTACCTGTGGATTAAGCTTGTGGCGCAAGGACAAAAAGTGGCAAACTTGCCGGACATTTTAGTTTATGCCCGCGTGGGTAATGGCATGGTAGGGCGTCGTCGTGGTTTAAACCAAGCGAAAGCAGAATGGCGTTTATTTAAATTGAAACATCGCTTAGGTATTCAAGGCTTATTTTCAGGCTTATTCACCTTTGCCTTGCGCTCAGGTTCTCGCTTATTACCAACCTCATTATTGAAAGCTGTTTATAACAAATTTTTACGCAAATAATGCGATATTTTGATAATTAAAAAAAGGAAAAGAAATGAATTTAATCTCAACGTTAAAAATGACGGCATTATCGACTGCACTTTTATTGGCGGGTTGTTCAAGTAATACGACAACAACAACAACGTCATCCACGAAAAGTATTCCGTCAGTAAGCAGTAATGCTGTTTATAGCAAACCAAGAACTTTAGATAACTTTAATGATTATGTTCAGTTCTTAAAAGGCAAAGCGGCTGCTGAAGGCGTATCATTGTCAGTATTGAATGCACAAAATAATATTCAATATATGCAAAAGGCTGTAGATTTGGATCGTGCACAAGCGGGGAGAAGCCAACGTAATGCGGATCAACCACAGTTACCTAATCCAAACGGTACAACGAATTATTTGAATAAAGTACTGACCCAAAACAAAGTAGATATTGCCGAAGAGCGTTATTGGGAAGTCCAAGCGCCATTACAACAAGCAAGCCAACGCTATGGCGTTCAACAAGAATATATTCTTGCTTTATGGGGCATGGAAAGTAGTTTTGGCTATTATCAAGGTAGCTATGATGTACTATCAGCTTTAGCCACATTAGCCTTTGATGGTAGACGTGAAGCCTTATTTAGCAAAGAATTTGTGAATGCGATGAAGATGTTAGAACGTGATCATATTCAACGCAACAGAATGTTAGGCTCTTGGGCAGGCGCAATGGGACAAACCCAATTTATGCCAAGCGCATTCTTAAATTATGCGGCAGATGGTAATAATGATGGCGTGAAGGACATTTGGACGAACCAATTTGATGCGTTTGCTTCAATTGCAAATTATCTTCACACTGTAGGTTGGGATAATAAATTGCCTTGGGGCGTTGAAGTAACATTAAATCAACCATTAGATTTATCGTTTTCAGGCATAGAGAAGAACAAAGCGCGTTCATTAAGTGACTGGCAGTCTAAAGGCGTCACTTTAGCGAGCTTTAGTCAACAAGAACAAGACAAACTTGCCGCGCTTTCTCAAGCTGATCTTTGGCTCGTTCGCCCTGATAAAGAAGTTGGTCGCGCATTCTTGGTTTCCAATAACTACCGCACGATTTTAGATTGGAACAAATCAAATTACTTCGGCGTGAGCATCGGTATGTTTGCTGATCGCATTAAGATGGCCACCGGTTTGTAGAAAATTATTTTCCTTTTATAATCCAACAAAGCTTTGTTGGATTATTTTTTATCTATAATTTGAATATTTGGAGAACACGATGCAAAAAAAATGGCTTTCTATTTTATTGTTTGCACCTTTGATGCAGAGTAGCTATGCATTGGCTGATCAAGTTACGAAAAAAGAATTGGATTATAAAGCACTCGGTGAAGTGTTGTTTTTTGATAAATCGATTTCTTTTAATAAAACACAAAGCTGTTCAACCTGTCATAGTCCAGATACCGCTTTTGTGGATCAACGTAAGAATTCTGCAAATCAAATGGTCTCAGAAGGGGATAATCCTCATCTTCATGGTAATCGCAATGCCAATACTGCGCTTTATGCGATGTTCTCACCGAATTTTCATTTCGATAAAAAAATTCAAGATTATGTAGGCGGACAGTTCTGGGATGGCCGAGCGAAAGATTTAGCCGAGCAAGCAGGCGGACCACCAGTAAACCCAGTAGAGATGGGCATGCCAGATAAGAAAGCTATTGTTGAACGTTTAAAAGCGGATCCGACTTATTATAAACCTATTACAGATCTTTATGGCGAAAGCATTTGGGCAGATGCCGACAAGATTTATGCCATCATGGAAAAAGCCATTGGTGAGTTCGAAAAACAGGAATTATTTGCGCAATTCTCTTCAAAATATGATCGTGCTTTAAAAGGTGAAGCAGAATTGACCGCACTTGAATCTAAAGGTAAGGCATTATTTTTCGATAAAACACGCACAAATTGTAGTAACTGCCACCAATCAAGTGAAGCGAATTCAGCAACAGAAACCTTTACGAATTACCGCTATTTCAATATCGGCGTACCAAGTAATCAAGAATTAATTAAGCACAACAAATTAGCTGCCGATTTTGTGGATAATGGGCTATTGGATAATCCGATGGTGAAAGGCGATAAAAAGCAAAAAGGCAAATTTAAAGTGCCAACTTTGCGTAACATCAGTGTCACTGCACCTTATATGCATAACGGCGTTTTCCGTGATTTAAAAACTGTTTTGTTATTTAAAGACAGTTTTAATAATCCTAATCGTAAAATCAATCCTGAAACAGGAAAAGCGTGGGAGAAAGCCGAATATGCTCAAACCATCAATCCTGATGTTTTAAAAGCAAAACCGTTTACAGATGAAGAGATTAACGCATTAGAAGCATTCTTAAAAACATTAACTGACGAAGCTTACGAAGAATAATTAATCGCCTGAGTTGAATTTAGCAATCGTTTTCGGTATTATTCGCATCGATAATTATTATCATTTACTTTCTTGATTTTACTCAGGAGATTTTTCTTATGAAAAAACGTTTTTCAACTTTAGCGATTGCTACTATTCTTGGTTTAAGTGCAGGTTTTGCCAATGCTGACCCCGTGAAAGTAAAAGATATACTTGATCGTGAAGTCACTGTTGATTTACCGGCAAAACGCGTGGTACTTGGTTTCTATTATCAAGATTATATGGCAGTTGGTGGTGACAAAGCGTTAGATAACGTTGTCGGTTTTTCTAAGAAAGTATGGTCTTCTTGGGCACCAGCAAGCTGGGAGTTATTCAGCAAAGCGGTGCCAAAATTGAATCAATTAGATGATGTGGGTGAAGTGGAAGAAGGCACATTCTCTGTGGAAAAAGTGCTTTCATTAAAACCTGATCTTTTAGTCTTAGCTGATTGGCAGTACGAAATGTTAGGTTCTGATTTAGATGCCATTAATGAAGCGGGCATTCCAATTGTGGTATTAGATTACAATGCTCAAACCTTAGATAAGCACATTAAATCTACTGAAATTATTGGCGAATTAACAGGTCAGAAAGATCGCGCAGCAAAAATTGCGAAAGAATACAAAGACATTGTTGAACATATCCAGACTACGGTTAAAAATGCAAAATTAGCAAAACAACCAAAAGTGTATGTAGAGTTTGGTCGTGGTGGCCCAGCTGAACAAGGTATGACTTTCTTCTCTAGCATGTGGGGCTCTATGATTAGCCTTGTTGGTGCAGAAAACGTGGCGCCTGCAGAAATTGGCAAATGGGGTACGTTGGCTGCAGAGAAAGTGTTAGCCGCGAAACCGGATGCAATTATTATTACAGGCCGTGAAACTGAATTGAAGAAAAATCAAGACGGTATGGTAATGGGCTTTGGTATTGAAAAAGCAGAAGCAGAACGTCGTTTAAACGCATTCAAACATCGTGCGGGTTGGGCTGAATTACCGGCAGTGAAAAACAACCGTGTTTACGCAGCCTATCATGCGAACTCTCGTACGTTATCTGACAGTGCTTCAGTTCAGTTTGTGGCTAAAGCCGCTTATCCTGATCTATTTAAAGATTTAGATCCGCAACAAACTTACTTAAACTTCTATAAAAACTACTTACCGGTTACCCCGGAAGGTACGATTTATCTTTTCCCTGAAACTAAATAAGGGAAACGTTAATTAATGAAAAACAATTCTGTTGTAGCAGATATTGTGGCTAACCAGCGTAAGCTTGAACGCAAACGCTGGTTTGTTATTTTATCTTTTCTTGCTATTGGCGTGGTCAGTCTTATCCTTGATGTGATGACAGGCCCTGCAATGCTATCGGTATCGGAAGTTGTGAATGCGTTATTCGGTATCGGTGAAGTCGATAAAATGACAGACAATATTGTGTATAATTTACGTTTACCCATGGCATTGATGGCGCTTGTAGTGGGGGCAACATTGGCTGTTGGCGGGGCAGAGATCCAAACCTTATTAAATAACCCGATGGCGAGTCCTTATACTTTAGGATTGGCTGCTGCGGCTGGTTTTGGTGCTTCTATTGTGATTGCTTTCGGAAGTTTTGGTTTACCGGTACAAGTTGCCGTGCCAATTGGCGCGTTTGTCATGACTATGCTTGCCTCGGGGATTCTTTTCTTGTTTGCGTCTAAACGTCGTTTTAGCTCCGAAATGCTCGTGTTGGTGGGGATTGCATTACTCTTTATTTTCCAATCTTTGCTTTCATTAGTACAATTTATTTCAGCGCCGGAAGTCTCGCAACAAATCCTGTTCTGGCTATTTGGTAGTTTAAATAAAGCGACGTGGCAAAGCTTAATCATCATTATTGTCGTCACCACAATTTCTGTCGCATTACTTTCAAAAGAGCTTTGGAAATTGACCGCACTTCGTTTAGGCGAAGATCGTGCAGCGAGTCTTGGTATCAATTTACAAGTATTACGTATCAAGGTATTAGTTCTTGTCGCAATGATGACGGCGACAGCAATTAGTTTCGTGGGCGTGATTGGCTTTATCGGCTTAGTTGCGCCACATGTTGCTCGAATGTTGCTTGGTGAAGATCAACGTTTCTTCTTACCAGGCGCAATGTTAGTCGGTGCAGCATTCTTATCCCTTTCTTCTGTATTGTCTAAAGTTATTATCCCTGGCGCATTGTTCCCAGTGGGGATTGTTACCTCGTTTATTGGGGTGCCTTTCTTCTTTTGGATTATTTTAAATAACAAGAGGGGACAATAATGTTAGAATTAAAGAATCTTACGGTAAAACGAGGTGATCTCACCGTTGCGGATCACATTAATGTCCGTTTTGAAGAAGGTAAAGTTTACACGGTGCTTGGGCCAAACGGCACAGGGAAATCCTCCATACTGAAAACTATTTTTGGTGAATTGCCACATGAAGGAATGATTACCTATCAAGGTAAACAGCTAGAACGGACGAAGTTAGCAGATTGGCGTAAACCAATTGGCTATATGCCTCAAGATAGCCGAGTAGGCGCAAGCTTGACCGCACTTGAAGTCGTCCTTTTAGGACGAATGGATAGTCTAACGATGCGAGTCAGCGATGAGCTTCTCACTGAAGCGGCAAGTATTATGACACAATTAGGTATTGGCCATTTAGCTCATCGTGATATTCTGAATCTCAGTGGTGGACAGCGTCAAATGGTGATGTTTGCTCAGGTTTTATTACGTGAGCCACAGATTTTAATGTTGGATGAGCCAGTGAGTGCGTTAGATATGCATCATCAGCTTAATCTCTTAGAAGAAGTTTACACCTATACGAAACAGAAAAATCTGATTACTATAATGGTATTACATGATTTAAGTCTTGCTGCTCAATTTTCAGATGAGTTGATTTTACTCGGCGAAGGTAAAGTGCAAGGTGTAGGCGATGCGCATCATGTTTTACAAGTGGAAACCATTGATCGTTTATATCGTGTAAACGTTGAATTATTACAATGTAGTGCAGGTTTGCCGGTGGTTCGTCCACAGCGTAAATCAGCACATTCTTAAGAAGGAAATGAAAATGAAAAAAATCGCACTTGCAGCATTATTAGGATTAAGTTTTGCTGCTCAAGCCGCACATTATGACATCAAAATGTTGAATTCAAACAGTGAAGGCTCAATGGTTTTTGAACCGGGTTATTTAAAAGTTCAACCGGGTGATACCGTGACATTTCGTGCAGAAAATAAAAGCCACTTTGTACACAGCAAAGCGATTCCTGAAGGTGCACAAAAATTCCAATCTGAAGAAGATCAGGAACTCACGATCACTTTAGATAAAGAGGGGGTTTATGTTTATACCTGTCCTGTACATCGTTCAATGAATATGAATGGTGTGATTCAAGTGGGTGATAATCTACCTAACAAAGAACAAGCTGAGAAAGTGGTGAAAGATCTTGAGAAGAAATCAATGACGAACAAAGGTCGTCTTGAAAAATATTTTGCTCAAGTAAAATAGTCGCTGAAATCGATGCGCCAGTTTGATGATTGGCGCATCTTCTTTATGTTTAAATCCATTATCATTTACTATGCTTACAATCACGACTTGCAAAACGTATCCTTCAGTTCCTCAAAATCTTATTCCTGTTCAAACACAACTTTCTAATCAGGGTATCCCTACTCAATTTTTGCCTTGGCAAGAAACATTACAGAGTCAGTTTATTCTGCCTTTAGCGGCGTGGGATTATGCAAATTTCTATGATGAATTTACTCAATGGATTAAACTGCATAAGAATGCGCTCATTAATCCCGCAGAATTAATGCTATGGAATAGCCATAAAGGCTATTTATGTGATTTACAGAATTGGGGTATCAATGTCGTTCCCACTATTATTTGCTCAACAAAAACATCTGAAATTTTGACCGCACTTGAACGCCAAGATTGGCCTGAATTTGTTATTAAACCTGCTGTAGGGCAGAGTGGTAATTTGGTGACAAAACTAAAACAAGGTGATGTATTACCCAATCTTTCTGCATATGGTGAGCAAGTTGTGTTGCAGCCGTTTATTCCCGAGGCCGCAATAAATGGTGAAACCAGTTTGATCTTTTTCAACGGTGTATTTAGTCATGCTATTCGCCGACAGCCACCTCAAAATGAATGGCGAGCGAATTCACAATATAAAGTTGAAATTATCCCTGTTGAGGTTGATCGTCATATTATTGAAACCGCTCGTCATGTTTTACATAAATTGCCAGAAATGCCTGTCTATGCACGCGTAGATGGAACGATTATTAACAATCAATTTCTATTGAATGAATTAGAATTGATTGAGCCTGCGTTATATTTAGATCGTTGGGAAGGAGCAACAGAGCGATTTGTGGATGTGTTAAAAACAAGAATAACAAAACAAAAACTCTAATATTTAGTTATGTGATAAAGAGTTGCAAAGCAAAAGGATAAATAACTTAAAGTAGAGAAAATAAAAATGATACTAGAAGCTAAAAAAACAGATTTTGAATACAAGAATGGCGATATATATTTTGGATTCGGATTATTTATCAATTTACATCTAAATAAAATTTATGTGCTTATCAGACGTCCATCAGATTTAACTCCAGTGTTAGAGGAGCTATCTAAATTTAATGTGATAAATTCTAGTGATATTTTAGATTGGGAGAAAAAAATTGAAAGTAATGGGCTATGTATAACTATCCAACCAACAGAATTGTATGGGTTTGACTGGGATCTTTACCATGATGGAAATGAAAAAGAGAATAAGACCTTTGAAGAAATATATATAACTATTGAAAGTAAATATAATAAACCAGGTAAATAGCTACAGTTTATTATTTAAAGTGCTAAGATATTGCAAATTTACCTCATAAAAAAACCTTACTTTTTACAGTAAGGTTTTTTTCATCTTAACCGATTAATTATTTTGCAGCTGGAGCGGCTGGAGCAGCTGGTGCTGCAGGTGCAAATTTTTGTGCTAAATCAGCACCGTCTTTTTGTAATTTAGCTACTGCAGCTTGTAGTTTTTCAACTTTAGCTTGATAAGCTTTAGTTTGTTCTTCAGTTGGTGCTTTAGTTGCTAAGTTTAATTGATCAACTAATAATTCACTTGATAATGCAAGTACTTCTTTATTTTGATCTTTAATGCTTTTCACTGAAGGTGCTGTAATATCTAATTTATCTAAGCTTGCAATTGTATCTTCAACAGTTTTGTTGAACGTTTTGATTGCTTCTTCAATTTTCTTCTCATCTTTTGCTTGAACCGCAGCAGTTAAATCAGATTGAAGTTTTTGTTGTGCAGCCATTTGAGCTTGCGCTTGGCTTGCATTCCATTCAAGTAATTTGTTGTAGTCAGCTTGTTCTTGAGCTGGTGTAGCTTCAGCAGGTTTAGCCGCTTCAGCTGGTTTTGCTGCTTCTTGTTTAGCTTCTGGCGCAGGCTGAGTAGTTTCAGGTTTCGCTGGAGCTGGTTTATCTGCTGGTTTATCACAAGCAGTTAAGAATAATGCAAATAATGCAGTTGCGCTGATTTTAGTGAATTTGTTCATAAAAAATCCTTTATTGATATAATAAAAATTTCTTAGCTTGTAAAACTAAGCCCCTTCTAAGACCGTATATTTTAGAATTAGTTTAAAAAAAATTCAAAAACTATTTTAGTGTTTGAATATATTCACTTAAATCATGAATATCTTGCTCACTTAAACGTTGTTTTGCAGGGCTTCCTGCACTAGGAATATTTCCTGCTTTTCGTTCTGAAAGTGCGGTTGAAATTTCTTCTGGTTTTAGTTGATTAATAATTTTTGACTCACCCATTGCTGGTTTTTCGCCTTGTTTCCCATGACAAGTTGCACAAGAGCGTTTATATACCTTTTCCGCTTTCACTAAGTCAGCTTCGGCAGAAAGGGCAGGAGGGGCAAATAAAAAGCCTAAAACGGGTAAAAGTGTAGAGAGTAAGTAAATTCGTTTTTTCATTTTGGCTAGCCTTTAAATAATTTATCTAAATCTTCTGCGGGAATTGCGCCTTCATATTTAGCCTGAATATTACCTTCAGGTGTAATCACAAAACTTGTTGGCGTACCGATAAGTTGATAACGTTCTGCTGTGATTTTTAATTGGTCTTTGATAACCGGCAACGTAAGCTGACGTTTGGCGACCACGGCTCTGGTATCCACTTTATCTCCATCCACATTAATGGCGATAAGCTGAACTTTATCTGGATTAGCTTCGGCCAATTTTTCGAACTCTTTTAATTCTGCGACACATCGTCCACAGGTTTCAGACCAGAATGTCAGTAAGCGAGTGCCTTTCCAATCATCAAGTTTCACTTCTTTACCTTGTAAATCATAGGCAGCGATGTCTGGTGCTTTTTGACCAATTGCAGCGACTTCATCTTTACAAGAAACACTGCCGAAAATGACCGCACTTATTGCGAGTAGTTTTACGAGTTTATTTTTCATTAATGTCCTCTTTTACAAATTTTCCGTGATGGAGATAAATAACACGATCGGTTAACTCACCCAATTCTGGATTGTGTGTCACCATCACAATCGTTCTCCCTTGGCGATTTAACTCTTGTAGTAAATCTAGTACAAGCGCTTCATTTTTTTCGTCGAGGTTACCTGTTGGTTCATCGGCAAAAATGACTGGTGGTTGGTTCACCAACGCGCGAGCAATACATACCCGTTGTTGTTCCCCCCCAGAAAGTTGGCTTGGACGGTGATCTATACGATGACCCAATCCCACTTGTTCGAGTACCGCTTTAGCCGCTGCTTCATCAATCACACTGTGATAGTGCTGAGCCAGCATCACATTTTCAAGTGCGGTCAAATAAGGAATTAAATGGAATTGCTGGAAGACTAGACCAATTTTTTCTGCACGGAAACGCTGACGACCGATTTCATCCAATTGTGCCGCATCGACACCATCTAGAATGACTTTACCTTCACTAGCCGTATCTAAGCCGGTCAGAATATTCATCAGCGTGGTTTTACCGGAACCTGATGCACCCATTATCGCAATAAATTCACCTTGGCGAATTTGAATATTAATATCTTCTAAAGCGGTGACTTGCCCGAATCGTTTATATAAATGTTGCGTTTCAATTACAAATTCACTCATTTTATTCCCCTTTTAATACATTTGCGGTTTGGATATTTAAAGCTCGTTTGGTTGGTACAATCACCGCAATAAAGGCAACCAATAACGATAAGACGATAGTAATTGGAATAACCGGTAGACGCATATCAATATAAGATTTAAATACGGTTAATCCAAGTAATTGAGCCAAGATGTAGCCGAAAATCAGGCCCGCGACAATTGCACAAAGTGCAATGATCAGAATCTCGGTACTAATCTGTTTAATGATGTCACTTTGTTTGGCACCTAAGGCTTTTTGTAGTGCAAATTCTTTTGCTCGCTCACCAACAATCGCAATCAATGTGGTGTTAACACAAAGGGTGGCGAGAATCAAAATGACCAATGAAATTAAGCCCATCAATCCTTTGATTTTATCTAAAATCTGCCCTTCAGAAGCAGAGACTTTTCGAATTGGTCGAGCAGTCAGATCAGGTTGATGTTGCATAATGTCCTGGGCAAATTGTGCGACATTACCTTGTTCATTTTTTACATTGAGTAAGGCGTTATTTGCTAATCCTTCTTTATCCAACCAATTTTGGGCAAACTCTAAATTCACGATCAGCATGTTGTCAGTGGCATCACCTGCCTCAACAATACCTTTTATCGTGAATTCATGTTTTTCGACTGCATTTTTAGACAGAGTTAATTTACTTCCAACACCTAAATTAAGGCGTTCCGCTAAGGTTTTACCAATCATGGCATTGCGGTCATCAAAATTCACATTAATGGCTGAGCCGGTAATTTGCCAATAAGGTGCAAGCACATGCATATCTTCAAACCAGACGCCCATAATCACGATTTTTTCTAAATCACTTCGCGCAACACCATATAAATAAGGACTGGCAGCGGTAATGAAATTATCCGGTGCATTGTGCAGAATTTGCTTTAATTGGCGTTCTTTCATCAATCCACCATTGGCTGCACCGATGTAAAAGTTTGCCCCGAAAGTACGGAGCTCTTGACTCATTTTGGTATTAATATCGAAATAGACCGCAGCCATTGCCGTCACAATGGACGCACCAACAGTCAGGGCGGAGAAGATAATAAATACTCGTTGTAAACGTAGGCGTAATGCTTGGAAGATTAAACGCCAAAACATACTTTTATTGGCGGCCATAGAGCACCTCCACAGGGTAAAGTTTGGCAATACGATGAGCAGGGAACCAAGTACCCACTACAGCAATTAAAATAGACAGCATTAATACGCAAGGGATTACAATCCAAGCAAAACTTAGCGGAACACCAAATAGAGCCGAACCAATAAATCTTGCTAAGCCCCAACCTGCAATACAACCAAGCGAGCCACCAATTAAGGCACTAATAATGGCTTCGCAATAAAACAATAACGCGATTTGCCATTGGTATGCGCCTAACGCTTTCATTAAACCAATTTCTTTTGAACGCTCAATGATCCCTGTACTCATTAATGAGGCAATCCCCATAGCTGCCGCGATTAAAGCGGCGAGAGTCACGACAGCAAGCAATAACTGGATTTTACCAATGACAACACCTTCTGAAGCCGCAACCTGCCAAATTGGGCGAACAATAGCGCCTGAGATAGCTTCTTCTAATTGGTGTGAAATAGACGAGACATAAGCCGTACAATACCAACGATCGTACTCTTCCGCATCCAATGCATCGGTATTAGCACGGGCTTTACGAGAAAGATCATTTTCAGGTACGGTAAGCGCAGAAACTTTAATTGATTGAATTTTTCCTTCTAAGCCCAGTAATTTTTGCACAGCGTTGAGCGGCATGACTAATTGATTATCTTCAGCACCACCGGTAGATAAAATACCGGTAATCTCGACTGCACTTTGATTATCTAGCTCATTAGTTTGATAGCGAAGCTGGATTTTATCACCTTGCTTTAAGCCAGTTCGTTGAGCCAATTGCTCACCAATCAATGCAGGAATAAATTCTCCTTCAGGTGTTTCAAGATCGTTGACCCATTCCCCTTGCACATGCCAATAAGGACTAATAATTTTTTGTCCTGTGTGGTAATCATCTTCATCGGGTACAGGGATGTTGTGATCAAAAAACGTACCTAACACATTAATTTGTCCAAGTGCGGTTGATTTATTGTGAGTGTTTGTGGAAAGCGTTTCCGCTTTTACATCTGCACTTAATAAGGGTGCAAAACCCACGATATTATTTCGCCAGAAAATATCTTTAATATTCGGCAGCTCTTTTTCATCGAGAAAATCTTGGCTACTTAAATCTGCGTTATGGCTAAGTTCATCAGGCAGAGCAGCATTACTTGCGGGTTCAACTAAAATATTGGCTCCGTAAGACTTGAGCTCTTTTGCCATTTTATCGCCAATATCAATGGATACCGCCAAGAGCGCAGAGACTAAGCCCGCCGCTAAGAAAATAGTAATCACAGCCAACAGTTTACGTTTAATGCTGAAACGCCAAGATTGAAATAACATTCTTGCTAGCATTATTCCCCCTTACCTAAATACTTTTCAGGGTTATCACGGAATAAATCAAGATTTTTCTCACTTTCAAAGAAGTAAGTTTTACCTTCGTAATTATATTTGTGCTCCGTTTTAGTGTTTTTCATTTGGGCGCCACTAACCGGATCTTTTACATCGATTTCAACAATCGTGCTAAATAAATTTAACCCTTCTTCCAAGCTGGTTCGATTAATGAGAATTTCAGTTTCATTTTGTTGCCAATCTTCAATTGGCACAGGATTACAGCCACCCGGTTTACCAATAGATGGAATAAACATATGTACGCCACAGCCTACACAAACGACTTGGTTACCTTCCATCACATAGCCTTGGTCACCACAAAGCAAGCAGGCATCAAATACCGCAGCTAGACTTAATTTATCCGGTTGACGATTAATGACAAAGAAACGCACAGCTTTACCGTCATCAGCAATCCAGACAAAACGGTGTAATTTACCGTCTTTTACTTGTTCAATTGGAATATGGACTTGTTGCTTTTCATCTAAGGTCAGAGGAATAGCTTCTGACAGTTGTGGTGGGCGAGAAGCAATTTGCTCCCAATAAAGCTGCGTAGCAAAAATAATTGCTAAGGCCAAATAGCCCCACCCAAGTAAGCGAGAGGAAGTGCGCAATGCGGCCAATTTTTGGCGTTTTTCAATGGGTTCTTGTGTTGCATTAACTTGTTGCTTGCATGATAAATGAATTTTGCTGTAGAAGATGGCAAGTACAACGAAGAGTAAGGCAGTACAGATGTAATTTAACCAGCGAGTAATTTCGCCTGATTTTGCAACAAAGCTTAAACGTAGTTTGGTGAGTTCAAGCACTTGAAGTTTCATTAAAATTAATAAGAGTTCACCAATAAGTGGAACCAGTAAGCAAATTAAGAGAAGGCTCATCACACCTTTTAAAAGTGCGGTCGATTTTTGTTGTGTTTTTCCCGCTTGTTTTAAAAGTAAATCGATCCAACCTTGTAAGCATAAACAAAAAACAAAGGCAAAAATGACCGCACTTATGTGCAGGATTGAGTCCGTGTTGATGACATCTGTAGAAACAAGCGCGGTAATGTTGGGATCTTTTGCCCAGAAGCTTCCAGCGATGAGCATTAATACAGTTTGCCAAAAAGCAGGTAAGCGACCTTTGCCGAAAATTAAACATAAGGCAAAGATAATCAATAGCACCAATATTACCGCATTGACGATTAAATTGGTTATTTGTCCCGCAGGTAAACTAAGGCGCAGTACGATACCGGCAATAAAACCGAATAGGCTAAGCCAAATTATTTTTTTTGCACTTACAGAGGATTGTTTACTGTGATAAACACCGAGCAATAATGAAAAAGGTAAAAGTGCTTGAAGGAAAAAAGTAAAAAAATAATTCATAGTTTGACCATTTAATAGGATAAAACAGACGATATTTTAAGGTTAAATGAAATGCTATTGCCTTCCCCTGACAAACAGGGGAAGGCAAGTCGGTAAAATTAATATTTACCTGAGATTATTTGATGCCAGTGAATTTGAATTCATAACTTACATCAAATGGTTTCCACCAACGACCAACGCCAGTTTCCGGGTCGGTATGACGGTGCATACCTGCTTTTGATGGAGGGTCGATGTGGTAAGTTAATTTATAGTTACCCACACCCATCATTTTCACATTTGCACCGTAGTGAGGGCCATCACCCGCTACCATTGGCATGAAGGTACCTTCTTGTTTTTCACCCGTATCAGCATTTACTAAAGTATAGTTGATAGTTAAGTAAGGCATCCATTCACCATCACCAAAGCCATTTTTATTACCTTTTACTGCGTGGATGTCCGCTTCTAAGTGGATATCTGATTTCGCAGCTGGTAAACCCATACCACGTGGTTCCATATCGATTGGTTTGAGATAAACCGCCGCAATTTCCATTTCATTCATGGTTACCGCTTCACCGATTGGATATTCTTGGAATGCGTTAGCAGTAGACGCGGTGAAAATACCCGCAAATAATGCTGTTGCTAAAAGTGCTTTTTTCATTGTTTTTCTCCTAAAGGATTGTTGGGTATTACGCGGCTTTTTTGCTTTGATATTTCATAATAAACAGAGCAAATATGGCTGCGACGAGTAAGATTGCTTGTGGAATCAAGGTTTCCATATAAGGATAAATACCTAACCACGAAATTTCAGGCACACCGCTAATCAGCGTTGGCTCGAAAAGTTTGCCTTCAATGAGTTCTAAAACAGATTTACCGGCGAATACAAAGGCCATTAAGTACATAAATGAACCCGTAAACATAAAGAATGGTTTAAGCGGTAATTTCACCACGGTATAACGCATCACGAAGTAGCAAATGGTGAGAATAATTGCGCCGACAATGATACCTGCGAAAAGGTAGATGAAACTGACCGCACTTTTCGCATCACCCACTAGGGCATAGTAGAACAATACGGTTTCCGCCCCTTCACGATACACGGCTAAGAAGCTGGTAAGCCATAAGCCAATGAGTGAACCTGTGGTGAGGGCAGTAGAGAGTTTGCCTTCTAAATAACGTTTCCAGTTTTGTGTTTCGACTTTCGACAATAACCAGTAACTCATCATAAAGAGCATGACGACGGCAAAAATCATCGTAAAGCCTTCGAGCAATTCGCGGTTTTGACCGGAGTTTTCAAAGATAAGTTGGAAGATAAATGCGGTAACCACACTGGCAATTAGCGCCACATAAACAGACTGACGAATAACCGGCAATTTATCTTGGTGATTATTTTTAATTAAGTAAGTCACAATAGCTGCAACAATCAATAACGCTTCTAAACCTTCACGAAGAATGATTAAAAGGCTATATAAGAACATAGACCAATCGCTTTGATCTTCGCCTTGTAACATTTCAACCGCTTTAGTTAGATTCTGGTTTAGACCATCGGCTTGAGCTTGTAACTTATCACCTTGTTCAGCTTTCATTAAACTCACGAGACGAGTAAAGTAGCCTTCAAGTTCAGCTTTAAAGTTACTATCACGAGAACCCACTTTGTTTTCCATTCCAGTGCTTTCAAACACGTCGAAATAGGTGTCTTGTACGGAAAGAATCGCTTTTTTACTTTCACCTTGTTGATAGAGCGCAATCGCTTGTTGGATACGTTGGTTGATCTCTTGTTTAATCTTATTCCAATCTTGCTCTTGTTGGTTATCAGTTGCTTGCTGCGCCGTATTGGATTGAACATTTTGTTCTTCTCGCGTGGTTGGCAAGTTAGGCAAGTTTTCTTCAATATCTTGTAATAATTGCGTGCTTTGGTAACCAAGCTCTGTAATTTGATCGGCTTGTTCACTTAAACGAATGATGTTGTAAAACTGTTGGTTAATCGCGGCTGAGATTTCTGCAGAGCGATTTTGGCGAATGGACATTTCCATTTCTGAGTTTTTATAGCCATCGTATTGTGCTTGTTGGAACAATTTTTTGGCATTGGCAAGATCACCATTTTGATAAGCATCGATCCCTTGAGCGATTAAATCATCAATGGTTTTAAAACTTTGTTGCCAATAAGGGGCAATCGCTTGATTATCATAAACGCCATGTTGTCCATCGGCATTGAGTTGATGGCCTTCAACCAATGATGGCAACACTTCTTTTAATTCTTTTTTGAGTTGATCAATTTTAGCCTGAATCTCTTTTTGTGAGCTGTCTTCACCAATCATTTTACGGATCTCGCCAAAAGTCGCTTCCATTTGGTAGCTTTTTTGTGCAGAGAAATTGATACGAATTGGGCCTTCTAGATTTTCAAAGACTTCAAAATAAGCCATTTGCACTTCAGTACGGGCGTCATCGGTATTGCCTTGTTGGAGCAGTTGAGACGTTTTATCTAGGCGAGCCGTAATGTCATCAACCCATTGTTGATAGTTATCTTGTGCAAAGAGTGAAGAAGAAAAGGCGAGTGAAAAAATTAAAAAGAAAAATCGAATAGAACGGAATAGCATTGCTATTTACCTCATTACCTCAAATGAAATTAATTCCTATTTATAATTATCCTTTGATATCAGTGAAATGGCAATAAATAATTCTAATTTTTGTGATGGAGATCAAAAAATTCACACGCGTTGGAAATCTAGAGACGGTTCTTTTATGCGAAAAAGAATAAAGCGCCCTTGCTAGGCGCTTTATGGAGATATAAAAGTGCGGTCAGAAATAAGTCTATTTATTGAGCCGGCATAGCTTCTTCAACAGGCGCTTTATTATCTAACACATCCCATACACTTTCTTGTTTTGGTGATTCAGGTTGTTCAGGTTGTGGTGATTGCGTGGTTTGCGCCGCGGTAGCAGTCGCAGTACTCGTTGTTTGTGCTGAAGCGCAGAAATTTTGATCTTTATTTGCCCAAACTGGGATTGTTCTGCTGCTACCACAACTCCAACTACCGTAAGCATTGATGCCAACCCATTTAATGGTAGAAGGTTGACCAAGTTTCAGTTTTTCAATGACAACACGGTTTAAGTAATCTTTATAGATTTGTAATGCACCTGAGGCACCTGTTAATTTGGTTTCACCGTTATCATCACGACCTAACCAAATAGTACTGACATTTTTACCATCAATACCCACGAACCACGTATCACGAGCATCATTGGTAGTCCCCGTTTTACCCGCAAGACGAAGATCCGCATAATCATTTTGCAAGCTACGCGCGGTACCACGTTCGACTGTTTGTTGCATTGCATACAAGGTTTGATAAGCCGCTTCTCTCGGCACCACTTGATCTGGCACCGTATTGTGTTCGTAAATAATATTGCCTTGGCGATCGGTAATGCTTTGAATTGTGCTTAATTCGATTTTTCCGCCTTGATTGGCAATGGTTTGGTAGAGTTTTGTCACATCATAAGGTGAAATACTGTAAGAGCCAAGCAAGGTCGCCGGGACTTTTGGAATCGTCACATTGTCCCAACCCATGGCTTTTTGCGTATCAATGACTTTGCTTAAGCCAACTTTCATTCCAATATTCACTGTTGGAATATTCAGTGAGCGGGCAAGGGCATCCATCAACATAACCGAACCGCTGTATTTACGATCGTAGTTACGAGGTTGCCAAGGTTGGCTACCTTTAACATAAATCGTGATTGGCTGGTTTTGAATCGGTGTATTTAAACGGAATTGTTCCGGATTCATAAGGGCAGTCAAATAAATGGATGGCTTTACCAAAGAACCAATTTGACGTTTTGACATTAATGCACGGTTAAAGCCCGCATATTCTGTTTGCAATCCACCCACAACCGCACGTATTTCACCCAAGTGATAATCCGCGACAATCATTGCACCTTCTAAATAGGGATTTTTAGTTTGTACTTGCAATTGATTGACTGTATTCACCACGGCATTTTCAGCTTGTTCCTGTTGTTTTAAATCCATTGTGGAGAAAATTCGTGCACCAAGTAGTGCAGATGTTTTGTTTTCCCCTAATTGACGACGAAGATCCGCTTGTAATGTTTGAATGAAAGCAGGGTATTTACGTGAAATTTGTCCTTTAGCTTGCACGCCTAATGGGCGTTTACTCAACATCTCATATAACTCATCCCCAATCATTTGGTGATCAAGCATTAGCTTTAATACCACATTTCGGCGATCGAGAGCATATTGTGGATTTCGCCATGGATTATAAAGGGATGGGCCTTTCACCATGCCAACTAAAAGGGCAATTTGGTCTAGGCTAATTTCACGGATAGAACGACCAAAATAGAATTGGCTTGCCAATGCGAAACCGTGAATTTGGATATCGCCATTTTGACCAAGGTAAATTTCGTTAAGATAGGTTTCTAAAATACGGTTTTTATCATATCGCCAATCTAATACTAATGACATCAACGCTTCATTAACTTTACGCGTAATAGAACGTTCACTGGATAAGAACAAGTTTTTCACTAATTGCTGAGTGAGCGTACTACCGCCTTGAACCGTTTGACCCGCTCTAATATTTGCAATCATTGCACGCATAATACCGATTGGGTTGATCCCGTTATGATCGTAAAAACGGCGATCCTCAGTGAGTAATAAGGCATCAATGAGTAAGCGAGGGTAGTGCTGTAATGGAATCGCTAAACGATCTTCATTATCCGATTCCAACATGGCAATTAATTTAGGCGCAAGACGGAATTCATCAACCGCTTTTACGTTGACTAAATCTTCAATACGAGAAAGTTTGTTATCGGTAAAACGTAAACGTAATACCCGTTGTGGTTCAGGCTTATCAGGATAAGGGAATGCACGACGAAGTAACACGATAGTATCGTCTTCGAGTTTAAAATCGCCTGGTGCTGCAATCATAGTAGTTTGACGGTATTCGTTATCCAATAAGATTTGAATCACTTCATCAAAAGAAAGGTTATCAGACAGTTTTACGCTTTCTAAGCGACTATACACTTCAGCCGGTAAACGCCAAATCTGGCCATCCATTTTTGAGCGAATTTGCCAGTCTAAATAACCACCATAAAATACGGCGAGCGTCCCTAAAGTAAAGGCTGCTTTAGCTAAAAAGATTTTACAAGAACGGCGCTTATCTGGCACTTGTGTTTCTTGTTGTTCTGATGAGGTGTTTTCCGTTTCCGACATAATAGTTAGCTTCAGAGAATGAGGTTAAGCAATAAATTCAAAATAGGCATTAAGAAAGTGAATGAAGTCTGTTGTACCGCAGAAAGCGATACTTTCTTCATCATAATAATGGAAGTCGTCTTCTAAAATTTCATCTGTTTCAATTGCAAGATTATTGGCGCGAATCATCACTTCATCGGTATTGATAAAAAGCGTGTATTCAGAACCAATCAGCGTGACTTCATCATTATTTTTAATTAGCTCACAGGCAGAAAGTGCGGTCAAAAACGCTTGAGGATTTGACCGCACTTCTGAATTAAACCAATTGGCTAGGGCAATGTGTTCCATCGAACATTTAGCATGTACATTGCCTAGATAATGGGTAAATTGAAAATCCATGTTAGATGCTGAATGAAGAACCGCAACCACAGGTACTGGTTGCATTTGGATTGTTCACCACAAAACGAGAACCTTCCAAGCCTTCAGTGTAATCCACGGTGCCGCCAATTAAGTATTGTAAACTCATTGGGTCAATCACTAATTGCACACCGCCTTTTTCAATGGTTAGGTCACCTTCATTGACTTTATCGTCAAAGGTGAAACCGTATTGGAAACCGCTGCAACCGCCACCGGTAATATAAACACGTAATTTTAATTCGTTGTTTTCTTCTTCGCTAATTAAACTTTTTACTTTATTGGCTGCCGCATCAGTAAAAGTTAGCGGTACGGCCATATCTAAATCTGACATATCTCTATCCCCACTTTCCTAAAAATAATCCTTGTATTATCTAATAACCTGTTAATTCATTCAAGATTTTTCACGGAATTAGTGCTATTATATGCGAATAAATCAGAATTAAATAAGGAGAAATAATGGGCATTCCATTAAGAACTGAAGAAGAAATTGTTAAGTTGCGTGAAGCGTGTAAATTAGCGTCTGATGTTTTGGTCATGATCGAACCTTATGTCAAAGAAGGGGTGACTACAGGTGAATTGGATCGCATTTGTCACGATTATATGGTGAATGTACAAAAAGTGATTCCTGCGTGCTTAAATTATCATGGTTTTCCGAAAGCAACCTGTATTTCTATAAATGAAGTGGTTTGCCATGGTATTCCAAGCGATGATAAAAAATTAAAACGTGGTGATATTGTCAATATTGATGTGACTGTGATTAAAGACGGTTATTTCGGTGATAATTCGAAGATGTATATCGTGGGTGAAACCAATATTCGTAGCCAAAAATTGGTTGAAGCAGCACAAGAAGCGCTTTATGTGGGATTACGTACGGTTAAGCCGGGTATTCGTTTAAACGAAATTGGTAAAGCGGTACAAAAATATACTGAAAGCCAAGGATTTAGCGTGGTTCGTGAGTATTGTGGTCACGGCGTGGGAACTGAATTCCACTGTGAACCGCAAGTCTTACACTATTATGCTGATGACGGCGGTGTGGTTTTAAAACCGGGTATGGTATTCACCATTGAGCCAATGATTAATGCGGGTAAAAAAGAAGTACGCATTATGGGCGATGGTTGGACGGTAAAAACTAAAGACCGTAGCCATTCTGCACAATATGAACACCAAATTGTTGTGACAGAAACTGGTTGTGAAGTGATGACTATTCGTGATGAAGAAATTGCGGAAGGTCGAATTCAACGTATAATGAATAACCTTTAAGTTCAGCTAAAAGCCTACGATAGTGGGCTTTTTTTATAATTGTTTTGTTTGTGGAATACCTATGCTTTTTCCTTATCATTTCGACTCTCCACTCATGCCAAGTGCGGTCAAAATTCAGCGTGAAAATTTGAAGGAATTTGAACGTCAGCACTTTACTGATTATTCCGTTTTTGAGCTGATTGCTAACCGTACACAGTTTTGTGATGATTTGTTAAAACAGCTTTGGCTGCAATTTAAATTAGATAAAGCTAATCTCACCTTAGTTGCAGTGGGTGGTTATGGCAGACAAGAAATCTTTCCTTTATCTGATTTGGATGTTCTTATTCTTTCAAAAGAAGAAAGAGAGTCTGAAACGGAAGAAAAAATTGCTCAATTTGTGCAGTTCTTGTGGGATTGTGGATTTGACGTAGGGCATAGTGTTCGTTCTTTAGAAGAATGTGAAAAGGAAGGCAAACAGGACATTACTATTGCCACCAATTTGCTTGAATCTCGTTATTTATCGGGTGATTTATCCCTTTTTAATGCTTTAGGGGAAATATTGAAAAAGCCAGATTTTTGGGCGATAAAACCATTCTTTGACGCTAAAGTACAAGAGCAAATTGAACGTTATCAGCGCTATCACAACACCAGTTACAATTTAGAGCCCGATTTAAAATACAGCCCAGGTGGTTTGCGGGATCTTCATCTTTTATATTGGATCGCATTACGACACACTGGGGAAATGACCCTTGATGGCATTTTGAAAAGTGGCTTTATTTATCCATCAGAACACCAACAATTATTAGAAAGCCAAGAATTTTTATTTAAAGTGCGGTTCGCTTTACACTTGATTTTAAAACGTTATGACAACCGCTTGTTGTTTGATCGTCAAATCAAAGTGAGCGAGATGCTTGGTTTTGAAGGCGACAGAAACCGTGGTGTCGAAAAAATGATGAAACGTTTTTTCCAAGCTTTACGCACAATTTCTCGTTTAACCGATATCCTGATTAAGCATTATAAAGAACATTTTTTATCAACAAATGGCGAGGTATCTATTCATCCTTTGGATGATAATTTTGAGCTAGTAAATCAAAGTTTGTGTTTACGTAAAGACGATCTGTTTTTACGTTATCCCGATCGTATTCTGGATCTTTTTTTCTATCTAACGCAGCATGAACAAGCCGAAATTCATTCATCAACATTACGCCAACTTCAGATTGCGTTGGAAAGCTTGACACAGAAATTATGTGATATTCCTGAAGCAAGAGAGAAATTTATTCGGTTATTTAATCAACCGAAAGCCATTCAGCGAGCATTTCTCCCAATGCACCAATATGGTGTGCTAACGGCTTATTTGCCACAATGGCAGGGGATTGAAGGTTTGATGCAATTTGATCTCTTCCATATTTACACCGTGGATGAGCATACCTTGCGAGTGATGTTGAAATTAGAAAGTTTCTTAACTGAAGAGGAAGCCGAATTCCATCCCATTTGCCATCAAATATTTAGTCAAATTTCTGACCGCACTTTGCTTTATGTTGCCGCACTTTTTCATGATATAGCGAAAGGCCGAGGAGGGGATCATGCAGAGTTAGGGGCAGAAGATGTTGCTGAATTTGCCCGTTTGCATGGTTTTGATCGTCGAGAAATTGAAACGATGGCTTGGCTAGTGAGAGAGCATTTGCTCATGTCAATCACTGCACAGCGTCGAGATATTCATGATCCGGAAGTTGTGATGAGCTTTGCAGAAAGTGTACAAAATCATGTGCGTTTAGATTATCTTACTTGTTTGACGGTTGCCGATATTTGTGCAACAAACAGTACCTTGTGGAATAGCTGGAAACGTTCTTTGTTTGCCTCACTTTATGATTATACGTCGCAACAATTCCGACAAGGGATGAATTTATTATTAGATAATAAAGAAAAGATCCTTGAAAACCGCCAATTGGCGCTGGCAATTTTATCCGAAGATCAACCAGAATTATCGGAAGAAAAAATCTTAGCACTCTGGCAACGCTGTCCTGATGATTATTTTTTACGAAATAGCCCAAAACAAATTGCGTGGCATACCGAGTTATTAACTGAATTTGATGGTGAAGTACTGGTTAAAATTAGTAATCGTTTTTCTAGCGGTGGAACTGAGATCTTCGTTTATTGCCCTGATCAAGCCAACTTATTTAATAAAGTGGTTTCAACCATTGGTGCAAAAAAATTCAGCATTCATGATGCCCAAATTTTAACATCGGATGATGGGTATGTATTCGACAGCTTTATCATCACAGAATTAAATGGTGAATTGGTTCGTTCAGAACGTCGCCGAGAATTAGAAACAGTATTAACCTACGTTTTATTAGGTGAAAAATTGCCATCCATGTCTTTTGCAAATAATCGACAGTTGCAACATTTCACTGTGAAAACAGATGTACGTTTCTTGAAAGAAAGTAAAAAAGAGCATACGGAGTTAGAAGTGGTGGCTTTAGACAAACCCGGTTTATTGGCTCAAATCAGTCAAATTTTTACCGAGTTAAAACTCAATCTTTGTAATGCAAAAATTACGACAGTAGGGGAAAAAGCCGAAGACTTCTTCATTTTAACAAATGAAAGAGGAATCGCATTAACAGAAGAAGAAAGGGGATTGTTAGAAAACGTGCTCTATGAACGTTTATAATATGAAATAAAAAAGTGCGGTTAAATTTAACCGCACTTTTTATGTTTTAAGCAATTGCTGCAAATGCAATATCTGCGGCAGCAAGCGTTTTTTCAATGTCTTCATTTGTATGAGCTAAAGACATAAAGCCCGCTTCAAAAGCAGAAGGCGCAAGGTAAACGCCTTGATCGAGCATTTTGTGGAAGAACACTTTGAATTTTTCGGTATCACATTTCATGACTTCTGCATAAGAGGTCACTTGTTTTTGGTCAGTGAAGAAAAGACCAAACATTCCGCCCACATGATTAATCACGAATGGCACATTGTGTTTTTGGGCTAATGTTTTTAAGCCATCACAAAGTTTAGTGGTTAATTCTGCAAGATGTTGTTCGTTACCAGCTTTTTTCAATTCAGTTAAACAAGCTAAACCTGCTGCCATTGCAATCGGGTTACCAGAAAGGGTACCCGCTTGGTACACTGGACCGGTCGGTGCAAGGTGTTGCATAATTACTTTTTTACCGCCAACAGCACCCACTGGCATACCGCCGCCAATGACTTTACCTAATGTGGTGAGATCCGGTGTTACACCATAATAAGCTTGTGCGCCTGCAAGTGAAACACGGAAACCAGTCATGACTTCGTCAATAATGAAAAGTGCACCATATTGATCACAAATTTCACGAATGCCTTGTAAGAATCCTTCTTTTGGTGGAACACAGTTCATGTTGCCTGCGACAGGTTCAATAATCACACAAGCGATATCGTTAGGGAATTCTTCAAATAGCTTTTTAACAGAATCAAGATTGTTATATTCAGCAGTTAAAGTATGTTTTGCAAAATCTTCAGGTACACCTGGTGAGCTAGGTTGACCAAGTGTTAATGCGCCCGATCCTGCTTTTACTAAAAGTGAATCAGAATGACCGTGGTAACAACCTTCAAATTTTAAGATTTTGCTTCTATTTGTATAACCACGCGCAAGACGGATTGCTGTCATGGTTGCTTCAGTACCTGAACTCACCATACGAACCATTTCAATTGATGGCACAATTTCACAGACCAATTCTGCTAAATCAATTTCAGATGGTGTTGGCGCACCAAAGCTTAAACCATTCTCCGCTGCTTTTAATACAGCATCTAAAATAGCAGGGTGATTGTGACCTAAAATCATTGGCCCCCAAGAACCCACATAATCGATATATTGTTTGCCTTCGGTATCGTAAATGTAAGCGCCTTTGGCTTTTTGAATAAATACGGGTGTGCCACCTACGCCTTTAAAAGCACGAACAGGGGAGTTTACACCACCAGGAATAACTTCTTGTGCACGAGAGAAAAGTGCGGTTGATTTTGTCATGATTTTTAATCCTTATATTAAAAGTGGGCATATTGTACTAAAAAACTGAATTTGAGAAAAATCTTTGTGCGCTGATTTTTCTTTATGTTATCCTTTGCAAAAAATTTTTAGGATAAAAACTATGCTAAGTCTTCTCGTTACTTTTTTAGGGGCATTTTTAACCTTAATTGTGATGCGACCAATTGCCAATAAAATTGGCTTGGTTGATAAACCGAATTATCGTAAACGTCACCAAGGTGCAATTCCCCTTATTGGCGGTGTTTCTCTTTTCATGGGAAACCTTTGCTATTATTTAATGGAGTGGGATCAACTTCGTTTACCTTATCTTTATATATTCAGTATCTTTGTTCTACTCGCAATCGGTATCTTAGATGACCGCTTTGATATTAGCCCTTTCTTGCGTGCAGGAATTCAAGCGGTGCTTGCGATTTTAATGATCGATTTAGGTAATGTTTATTTAGATCATTTAGGCCAAATTCTCGGGCCATTCCAATTAACACTTGGTTCTATCGGATTGATTATTACCGTATTTGCTACAATCGCGATTATTAATGCCTTTAATATGATTGATGGTATTGATGGATTGCTAGGAGGGTTGTCTATTGTTTCATTTGCTGCCATCGGTATCTTGATGTTCCGTGATGGACAGATGGATATGGCATATTGGAGTTTTGGCTTAATTGTCGCGATTCTGCCTTATTTATTATTAAACTTAGGGATTCCGTTTGGGCCAAAATATAAAGTGTTCATGGGGGATGCAGGAAGTACTTTAATCGGCTTTACTATTATTTGGATTCTACTTTTAAGTACACAAGGAAAAGGACATCCGATGAATCCAGTGACCGCACTTTGGATTATTGCAGTGCCTTTAATTGATATGGTGGCTATTATTTATCGCCGTTTACGCAAAGGGAAAAGTCCATTCCGTCCGGATCGCTTACATGTACACCACTTAATGGTTCGTGCTGGATTAACCTCTCGCCAAGCCTTTTTATTAATTACCTTCTTTGCAGCCATTTGCGCCACAATCGGGATCTTAGGCGAAGTCTTCTATATTAATGAATGGGCAATGTTTATTGCATTTATTGTATTATTCTTCCTTTATGCTTATTCAATTACAAAAGCATGGAAAATCACCCGATGGGTACGAAGAATGAAACGTCGCGCACGTCGTAACAAGCAATAAATTAAATAAAAGAGGATAGCAATTTGCTATCCTTTTTACGTTTTAGCACTAAAAATAAACGAATACATAATAAATTCTATACAAATTGAACAAAAATTTATCTTTTGATATTTTTTTCAAAAAAAATGCTAGACAAGATATTTGGAAATCATTAATATACGCCCCTGCAACGACGCAGTAACGCGTTCGTAGCTCAGTTGGATAGAGCGTTGGCCTCCGGAGCCAAAGGTCGCAAGTTCGAATCTTGTCGAGCGCGCCAGAAGTCAATGCGATGAACAACTAATCAATGGTGGCTATAGCTCAGTTGGTAGAGCCCTGGATTGTGATTCCAGTTGTCGTGGGTTCGAATCCCATTAGCCACCCCATCTTCTCTTCATTGAGAAATCTGACGGCGAGTAGCGCAGCTTGGTAGCGCAACTGGTTTGGGACCAGTGGGTCGTAGGTTCAAATCCTATCTCGCCGACCAATTATTTTTTTGCTCTTTAACAATATATCAGACAATCTGTGTGGGCACTTGTTGATTGAC
>OCJR01000011.1_pt1 | contig 214553 bp, 193 predicted proteins | sample 1480741 | NCBI WGS metagenome assembly OCJR01 (sample SAMN05301480, study PRJEB22388) | human oral metagenome | isolation source: Infant 1 DOL 23 oral | host: Homo sapiens | place: USA: Pittsburgh, Magee-Womens Hospital of UPMC | collected 2013/2014 | reverse complement strand
GTCAATCAACAAGTGCCCACACAGATTGTCTGATATATTGTTAAAGAGCAAAAAATAACGACGCACTGGATGTTTTAATATTTCACAACAGCGCGTCGTTGTGTGGAGTGCATTATAGGGATTTTTGAAATCCACGCAAGCACTTTTTTAAGAAATTTCTTCAATAGATGATTTTTTAAACGCCAACTCCTTTATATGAATGCTATTCAGCCTTTTTTAAGGTTCGCTTACAACGTCTAAACCCATTTGCAGAAAGTATCTCATTAAGTTTACTAAGACCTCTTTCCTTCTCTTTTTCAGTATAAAACTCATAATTACGGTTCTCTAAAGCACCTCGAAGCCGCCAATAAAAAGCCTCAGTTGCCCCAATATCCGCTTTCTTCAAACGGACAATCGCATTTTCAGCACCTATTTGCCGTAAGGTATCCACATTATTAATACCCACTTTCTTTAATGCTCTTTCATACTTAACCGATAAATTCGGTAAATCACGAATTCGTCCAATCTTAGAAAGTGCAGAATCTAATTTCTCCTTCCTGATTTGGGTAATAGAAAGAATGATCAAGGTTCTCATTAAAACATTATCTTTCAAGATACTTTCAGTTAAAGCATAATAATCAGATAATACAAAGCGTTTATTGAGTTCATTTGTTGCAAAAGGTTTACATCCAAGTCCTTTTAATTTTATCGAAAGCTCATCCTTAGCACGTAAGTAAACCTTATTGTTTGCCCAAACCGCAAACATATCTTTCTCTTTATGATACAAGCCATATCCAGTAAATAAATTTTTACTTGTCACATCTCCGATAAGTTGATTTAGCAAATCACATACTTTACTGATATGATCATTTGGGATTATGAGAGTTTTCATTTTAAAACTCCTCCTTATTCAAGGTTAATCACATACGACTATACCAAGAAGTACTTCTCAAAAATGTTTATATCATAACCAGTTAAAGGTGACGAATATAAAATTTCAATTTTGTGAGAAAGATCGCAAATGCAAAATTTATTTATTGATAAACAACCAGATAAGAAAAAATAAGTTTATAGTTTAATATTTAATCGATTAAAAGTTTTTAGAATTCAGGAGTAAAAATGACAGTAGGACTCGTTCTTGAGGGTGGTGGCATGAGAGGTATGTTTACCGCAGGTGTCCTTGATGCACTGATGGAACAAAACATTCAAATAAATAAAATTATTGGCATTTCTGCAGGGGCATTATTTGGCATAAATTATGCATCCAAGCAAAAAGAAAGAGCGTTGAGATATAACCTAAAATATCTTAAAGATAAACATTACATGGGATTTCATAGCCTTTTTACAACAGGCAATATTATCAATAAAGATTTCGCTTTCTATGATCTCCCCTTTAATCTTGACCCTTTTGATCAAAATGAATTCGAGAAATCTCACATTGATTTCTATTTGGCAGCCACAAACATTGAGAATGGTAAAGCTGAATATTTCAAAATCAAGAATGTTTTCAAAGAAATGGAATACTTCAGAGCAACCTCAGCTATGCCTTTTGTCTCGCAATTTGTGGAAATCAATGGGCAAAAGTATCTAGATGGCGGAATTGCCGATAGTATTCCATTTGAAAAGGCACAAGAGCTTGGTTGCGATAAAATCATCGTTGTTTTAACCCAACCGATCGATTACCGTAAAACAAGATCATCTTCTTTTCTATTCAAACTTTTTTATCGCAAATATCCACATTTAGTCAAAACCTTAGAAAACCGCTACCACACTTATAATGAACAAGTAGAAGAAATCATTCGTTTAGAAAAACAAAATAAAATCTTTGTGATCCGTCCAAATGTACCACTCAATATAGGTCGATTAGAACGAGATGAAACCAAAATAAGAACTGTATATGAACTGGGTGAGAAAATTCTCGAAACACAAATTCAAGATCTACACAAATACTTAACAAGTTGATTTTAAATAAACTATTTCTAAAATTTGGAATCAAGTTCACATTTTTTCGTTGAGGAAAAAATTTTCTCTTGATACTGTACATCAATACAGATATAATCTAGCTAAATTTAGATAACTCTATTTAAGAAGGTTTTATATGGCAACTCAAGAAGAAAAGCAAAAAGCGCTCGCTGCAGCACTTGGTCAAATTGAAAAACAATTCGGTAAAGGCTCGATTATGAAATTGGGTGATACTCAAGCCCTTGACGTTGAATCTGTTTCTACTGGTTCTTTAGGTCTTGATGTCGCTCTTGGCATTGGTGGTTTACCAATGGGGCGTATTGTTGAAATTTTTGGACCTGAATCTTCTGGTAAAACAACTTTAACTTTATCTGTTATCGCTCAAGCACAAAAAGTAGGTAAAACCTGTGCGTTTATCGATGCAGAGCATGCACTTGATCCTATTTATGCAGCAAAACTTGGCGTTGATGTTAAAGAACTTTTAGTCTCCCAGCCAGATAATGGTGAACAAGCACTTGAAATTTGTGATGCCTTAGTACGTTCTGGCGCTGTAGATGTCGTCATCGTAGACTCGGTTGCTGCACTTACCCCGAAAGCTGAAATTGAAGGCGAAATGGGTGATTCACACATGGGTTTACAAGCGCGTTTAATGTCTCAAGCACTACGTAAATTAACCGGTCAAATCAAAAATGCAAACTGCCTTGTTATCTTCATTAACCAAATTCGTATGAAAATTGGTGTCATGTTTGGTAACCCTGAAACCACAACCGGTGGTAACGCGCTAAAATTCTACTCTTCTGTTCGTTTAGATATCCGTCGTACTGGATCAGTTAAAGATGGAGATGAGGTCATTGGTAACGAAACTCGTGTTAAAGTCGTAAAAAATAAATTAGCAGCACCTTTCCGCCAAGTTGATTTCCAAATTCTTTATGGAGAAGGAATTTCTAAAGCTGGCGAATTAATTGAACTTGGTGTTAAACACAAACTTGTTGAGAAATCTGGTGCATGGTATGCATACAACGGTGAAAAAATTGGTCAAGGTAAAGCTAATGCGATGAAGTGGTTAAACGAAAACCCTGCTAAATCTGATGAACTTGAAGCGAAGCTTCGTGCTGAATTAGTAGCCAATCCAGAACAAGCATTAATGGCTGATATTGAACAATCTAATGATGATGTAGAAAGCGATTTCTAATCACTGAAAGTGCGGTCAAAATTGACCGCACTTTTAATTTTTACCGTATTTCACCAACAAGGAATTTCTATGTCTTCTCTTGCCTTGAGCTATGTTGTTAATTTACTTGCTCGACGTGAATATAGCGAATTTGAACTACGCAATAAAATGCAGGAAAAAGCTTTTACAGAAGATGAGATCGATGAAACGATTGCTTACTGCCAGAAAAAAAACTGGCAAAATGATAAGCGATTTGCTGAAAATTATTTACACGCACGTTCGCAACGTGGGTATGGTGCAAATCGTATCAAACAAGAATTACGTCAACTGAAAGGTGTATCTTCAGACGTAATAAATGAAGTCCTCACAGAAAGTGAAATTAATTGGATTGAAATAGCAGAAAAGGTTCTACACAAAAAGTTTCCTAATTATGCAGAACCTCAACCAATAAAAAGAAAACAAAAAATTTGGCAGTATATGCTCTCTCATGGATTTTATTCTGAAGAATTTAGCGATTTTATCGGAAGTGGAATAGAAGACTGATGAGTCTAAAGAAATAAATCCCTAATACTGTAAAAATTAAACAACCAACTAAATGGCTCACTAAAACGAACAATCCATTTACCCACTCTTCTTTAAAAAAGAGTTCTATTACTTCGCCTGAAAAAGAAGAAAAGGTGGTGAGAGCACCAAGAAATCCAGTCACTAAGAATAATCGCCATTCAGGGCTAAATTGAGGAAATAACCAAAAGGCTGCCACTAAAATCCCCATCAAAAAACAGCCAATAAAGTTCGCCACAAGTGTACCAAATGCAAGTGTGCTAAATAGTGAATTCAACCAAAGGCCCAATCCCCATCGTAAGGATGCACCGATGGCTGCACCTGTGCTCACAAGAATGATTGACTGAAACATTTATTTAATACCAAAAAGCTCCGCCAAATATTTGGCTACCGCTTCGTCTTTATTGAACCCAATCTCTTCCAATTCAGGGCAAGCTTCTTTTAGACGAGGATCAGCATTCGCCATCACATAACCTTTACCAGCCAAAGAAAGCATTTCAACATCATTTTGACCATCACCAAAAGCAATACAATCTTTTAATCCATAATTTCTGTTTTCTAATAGATGAGCTAATGCATCACCTTTAGATACATTTTTATTCATGACCTCTAAGCAAGTCACAGCGGAATAAACAATCGTCGCTTTATCACCAAAATGCGTTCTAAGATAATCTTCTAGTTCTACAAGATCTTTCGGATCACGAGCAATAAAAAATACTTTTTCAGTTCCTCTTCCATGGTGTTTAGTGAAATCAACCACCTCATACATGAAACCTGAATCCTTATGATATTTTGCTAATTCAGGCACATCTATATTGATAAACCAACCATCATCTTGATAAGTATTTATACAAATCTTGGTACGATCAAAAGGGATTTTATACAACTCAAGCACGATTTCTTCTGGAAGACTATTGCTATAAATAAGGTTACCTTTTAGGTCGCGTACTCTAGCGCCATTGGAAGTGATCATTACAGCATGCTCCGCTCCAATCTTACCTAAAATAGAAGAAACATCCGTGTGATTACGGCCTGTCGCTAAAATAATATCAACACCTTTTTGTTCTAATTTATTTAATATCTCAATTGTAAAATCACCAATTGCATGATTAGCATTGAGTAATGTACCGTCAAGATCAGAAACAACGGCTTTAAATGGAAGTTGCTGCATAAAACCACCTGTATAAAAAATGAGTCTGTATTATACCAAAACAACACAATTTTTGACCGCACTTTCTATCATAAAAACAACATTCATTGATAAAAAACAAAAAGGCGTATCTTTCGATACGCCTTCTTAATCTAATTTGTTACAGTTAATACATCAATTATTTGATGATTTTCGCAACAACGCCAGCACCTACTGTACGGCCACCTTCACGGATTGCGAAACGTAAGCCTTGGTCCATCGCGATTGGGTGGATTAAGCTTACTGTCATTTTGATGTTATCACCAGGCATTACCATTTCCACGCCTTCTGGTAATTCGATTGTACCAGTTACGTCAGTTGTACGGAAATAGAACTGTGGACGGTAACCTTTGAAGAATGGAGTGTGACGACCACCTTCATCTTTTGATAATACGTAAACTTCTGATTCGAAATCAGTGTGTGGAGTGATTGAACCTGGTTTCGCTAATACTTGACCACGTTCGATTTCTTCACGTTTGGTACCACGTAATAATGCACCGATGTTTTCACCTGCACGACCTTCGTCAAGTAATTTACGGAACATTTCAACACCAGTTACAGTTGTTTTCGCTGTTGGTTTGATACCTACGATTTCAACTTCATCACCAGTGCGGATGATACCACGCTCAACACGACCTGTTACTACTGTACCACGACCTGAAATTGAGAACACGTCTTCGATTGGAAGAAGGAACGGTTGGTCAATTGCACGCTCTGGTTCAGGGATATAAGTATCTAAGTGGTTTGCTAACTCAAGAATTTTTTCTTCCCATTCTGCAACGCCGTTTAATGCTTGTAATGCTGAACCACGTACGATTGGTGTATCATCACCTGGGAAGTCATATTGAGAAAGAAGTTCACGAACTTCCATTTCTACTAATTCTAATAACTCTTCGTCATCTACCATGTCGCATTTGTTTAAGAATACGATGATGTAAGGTACACCTACTTGGCGACCTAATAAGATGTGCTCACGAGTTTGTGGCATTGGACCATCTGTCGCTGCTACTACTAAAATAGCACCGTCCATTTGCGCCGCACCGGTAATCATGTTTTTAACATAGTCCGCGTGTCCTGGGCAGTCAACGTGTGCGTAGTGACGAGTTGGAGTATCGTATTCAACGTGTGAAGTGTTGATGGTGATACCACGCGCTTTTTCTTCTGGCGCGTTATCGATTTGGTCGAATGCACGAGCTGCACCACCGTAGTGTTTTGCTAATACGGTTGTGATTGCTGCTGTTAAAGTTGTTTTACCGTGGTCAACGTGGCCGATTGTACCCACGTTTACGTGCGGTTTTGTACGTTCAAATTTTTCTTTAGACATTTAAAGAGTCCCTCTAAATAGACACGGTTATCGATGGGTAAATTAAACCACATTAACCAATAAAATCATTACTATTTAATAAGGAGAGAGGAATTTGGAAGGCTGGTGCTGATAGGCGGATTTGAACCGCCGACCTCACCCTTACCAAGGGTGCGCTCTACCAACTGAGCTATATCAGCGTTTGGAGCGGGCAGCGGGAATCGAACCCGCATCATTAGCTTGGAAGGCTAAGGTAATAGCCATTATACGATGCCCGCAGTCCTAAATTCATCTGTCCCATCAGAATTCATTTAGAAAATGGTGGAGGGAGAAGGATTCGAACCTTCGAAGGCTGAGCCAACAGATTTACAGTCTGCCCCCTTTGGCCGCTCGGGAACCCCTCCACGCTAAATGAATACTTGTTTACTAAAGGATGGTGCCGACTACCGGAATCGAACTGGTGACCTACTGATTACAAGTCAGTTGCTCTACCTACTGAGCTAAGTCGGCGTGTTGTAAGCAAGTGAGGCGTATTATATGGAAAATTTTATGCCTGACAAGTTTTTTTTATGAAAAATGCGTTTTTTTTAACTATTCGTCTAATTTACAAGCAAAAAGCCACATTCTTGCTTTAAAACTCATCACTTTTAATAAAAAACGATGATCACAACTCATTTATAGGGTATATTTTGTCCAATTTTTTCACTCCAGATATAAAGCACCGTGGAAATTACCGAACAACTAACGCCCTTTCTGAACTTTAGCCGTCAGCAATGGGCCGAATTAAGAAAATCTGTTCCGCTAAAATTAACGGAGCAAGATCTCAAACCGCTTTTAGGTTTTAATGAAGAGCTTTCTCTTGATGAAGTGAGCACCATTTACTTGCCACTTGCACGTCTCATCAACTACTACATTGATGAAAATCTTCGTCGCCAAACCGTTTTGAATCGTTTTCTTGGCGGACAAAGCCCTAAAGTCCCTTACATCATTAGTATCGCGGGTAGTGTTGCTGTTGGGAAAAGTACATCGGCACGTATTTTGCAATCTTTGCTGACTCACTGGCCTACCGAACGAAAAGTTGATCTAATTACTACTGATGGTTTTCTTTATCCATTAGAGAAACTTAAAAAAGATGATTTGCTACAGAAAAAAGGCTTTCCTATTTCTTATGATACGGCCAAATTAATTCGTTTTTTGGCTGATATCAAATCAGGCAAGCCTTCTGTAAAATCACCTATTTATTCTCATCTGACTTACGATATTGTTCCTGATAAGTTCGATATTGTCGATCAACCGGATATTTTAATTTTAGAAGGACTAAACGTTCTCCAAACAGGTTCAAACAAAGCCAATCAAACCTTCGTATCTGATTTTGTGGACTTTTCTATTTATGTTGATGCTGACGAGAATTTGCTTAAAGAATGGTACATCAAACGATTCTTAAAATTCCGTCAAAGTGCTTTCACTAATCCGGATTCCTATTTTAAACATTACGCCAATCTCTCTGAGCAAGAAGCCATTGAAACAGCCAGTAACATTTGGGATAACATTAACGGATTGAATTTAAAACAAAACATTCTGCCGACTCGTGAGCGCGCCAATCTCATTCTTAGAAAAGGTGAAAATCACGAAGTTGAATTAGTGAAATTAAGAAAATAAAAAAGAGCGGTCAATTTAACCGCTCTTTTTCTCACTACCTTACGACATTCTTCCATTCTCAATGCCAATCACCTGATCGCAAATAGCCATAGTCGATTGGCGATGACTCACGAGAATAATCAATTTTTCTGCTTTCACGTTCAACAATGATTTCAAAATCATTGCTTCGTTTAAGCTATCCAAATTACTAGTCGGTTCATCGAGTAAAATAATCGGTGCGTTGTGTAGAAATGCACGAGCAATACCGATACGTTGTTTTTCACCATCAGAGAGATTGCCTCCCAATTCCGTCATTTTCGTTTGATAACCTTCCGGTAAACTTAAAATGAAATCATGAATTGACGCTTTCTTCGCGGCTTCCATAATTTCTTCTAATGTTGCATTACGGCGTGCAAGGCGAATATTTTCCTCTATGGTTTCGTTGAAAATGTAGGTTTGCTGAGTAATGTACGCCATATTGTTACGTAAGCTACGGGTGTTGATATTTGGCAAAGTTTCACCGTTAATTTTAATGCTGCCTGATTTCGGATCGTAAAAACGCATCAGCAATTTTAACAAGGTACTTTTACCACTGCCGCTTCTGCCGTGAATCCCTAAGATTTCACCTTTTTTCACAGATAAGCTGACATCCGATAAAATTTGTTCTTCGCCGTAAGCAAAGTTGACGCTCTCTACATCAATGCGAGAAACGTCCTTCAAATCGACCGCACTTTCTACGTCTTTTAATTCGGGTTCTTCTGCTAGCAAGCTCAATACTCGCTCACCTGAAGCCAAGGTTTGTAACAAGTTACTTGAAAGGTTGCTTAACGCAATAACTGGGCCATAGCTCGACATCAATAAAATCACGCCAATTAAAAAGGTAGAGAAATCAATCTTATCTAGGCTAAACAAAATTAAGCCGGTGAATAACATAATGATGTTAAACGCCGATACCGCCACTTCAGTGTAAACGCGTACTTTCGCTTCTTGGTCTTTAATGCGTTCAAAAGCCGTATCAATTTTTTGACTGCGTTGTTGAATTTCATCTAAACGTTGTTTCGCATAGCCAAAAAGTTGAATTTCTTTCATGCCTCGTACGCTGTCGAGGAAGAAATCATTCATTTCGCCTACTAATTCACGATAGCGTCTGCCATCTTCACGCGCCAATTTGGTGGTAATAATGGGTAGAATCACACCTACCGTTAAATAAGCAGCTAATGCCACAACCACAAACCAGCCTGAAAGATGAGCAAAGACCAACAATAAAATCGCAGAAGTAAAGAACGCAATCATAATCGGTGCAATAGTGTGCGCATAGAACACTTCGAGCAATTCAATATCATTGGTGACTAATGACACTAATTGCCCAGCTTGTTTGTTTTGCAACTTCACAAAAGCCAAGCGACGTAAAGAAGAAAACACTTTATCGCGCAATAATGCCAACAATTTAAAGGCGATATAATGCCCAGACATTTGCTCTAAATAACGCAACGCGCCACGAGCCACCGCCAATACAATAAGTGCGGTCAAAATGCCAGAAAAACTTAAATGGGTGTTAAAGTTAAGAAGATTCACTAACCCCATCGCACCAAGCACCATAATAAAAATAGCGGCAAGGAAACCGAGCGTTCCCATGGTGATAGTAAACGCCATGATATGAGCCAATGGGGTCACTAATTTCAACAAATGCCCCATCACAACAAAACCATTTTTACGCATTTGCCACCTCTCTAATTTGTTCTAAATCTTTTTGTTGTTGGAACATTTCTGCATACGCACCTTGTTTTGCCATGAGGTCTTTATGCGTGCCTTGCTCAATTAATTTGCCTTGTTCAAGCACATTAATGCAGTCGGCATTCACGGCATTCGCCAATCGGTGGGAAATCATCACAATGGTTTTTTGTTGTTTAAATTGCTGAATGAACTGCAAAATAATTTCTTCGCTTTCCACATCAATATTACTGGTCGCCTCGTCAAAAATATAAAGTTCAGCATTGTGTAATAAAGCACGCGCTAAGGCTAAGCGTTGAATTTGACCGCCGGATAAATTCGCGCCACGACTTAATAACGGCATATCTAATCCACCATTATCTCGAACGAATTGCGCCAGATTGACTTGTTCTAAACAGGCATAGATTTGCTCATCTGTGGCATCAATTTTTGCCATGGTCATATTTTCACGTAGCGAGCCTTTAAACACATAACTACTATGGCTCACCAAAGAGACTTTTTCATAAAACGAATGTCGATCAATCTCTTGAATTTCTTGACCGTTGAATAGAATTTTGCCTTGTTGTGCCTTATTAAAGCCCATTAGCAATGAAACTAAGGTGGATTTACCACAACCACTTTTACCTACAAAGACCGTAAGCTGATTTGGTAAGATGCTTAAATCTAAGCCTGTAATTGCTGGTTTTTCTTCACTATAAGAAAAATGTAGATCTTGAATATCTACCTGAATGGCATTTTTGGCCGCAAAATCGACCGCTTGTGTTTGGGTTTCAACTGGCGTATCTAACAACGTAAAGATCTTATCGGATGCCGCTTTACCATTCATCGCCACATGGAAGAAAGAACCCAATAAGCGAAGTGGAATAAAGAATTCAGAAGAAAGCAAAATAAACAAAATCACGCCTAATACGGTTAATTGATCGGCTTGGAACTGCAATAAAGCCGTTAAAATCCCGATTGCCGCACCACCGTAAGCAAGTAAATCCATCAGCGACACTGAGTTAAGCTGCATGGTCAGCACTTTCATGGTAATTTTGCGGAAATGTTCTGCTTCTTCATCCATTGCTTTCGCTTTATAGGCATCATCTTGATAGATTTTTAGCGTGATTAAACCTTGTAGGTTATCTAAGAAACTGCTGCCTAACCCCACATAAATGGACCAATATTTTGCCAAGAGTTTTTTCGCAATTTTATTCACTGCAATGATCGACATCGGAATCAACGGCACACAAATCAGCAAAATTACGGCTGTTTTAAAGCTGAAAAAGATCAGAAAAGCAAAGAGTGTAAGCGGGGCAAGCAAGCTATAAAAAAGTTGAGGCAAATAACGTCCGAAGTAGATTTCGAGCTGTTCCACACCTTCTGAGGCGACTTGGATAATGCTTGAAGTAGATTGTTGATTCACTTGGTTAAGCGGCATCGAAGCCAATTTACGATAGATAAGGCTACGCAGCTCATGTTTGACTTTCGTACTAGCAAAATAAGAAGCCTGCACCGATTTTTTACCCGCAAAGGCACGCAGCGCCAAAGCAGCAATTAAAACGATACCCAAAATGACCGCACTTATCGGGCCCAATTCGTTAAAATAAGCTGCCTGTAAAATATAAGAAAACACGACGGCACTAATAATCCCACCAATTAACGCCACCCAATTCCATAACACCGTGATGCCAATCCATTTTTTACTATCGGCCACCGTGTTAATTAGGCGTTTATCTATCATCATAATGATTGCTCCTAAAAACAAAAAAGAAGTACGCACATTACTATGCGTACTTTGTTACCAATCTAACAACCAAAAACGAGTCTATTTCGTATTATTGTCTTTAAGCGATATAAGTCGTAAAAATTATAGTCAAGAATATAAACAAATAATAGATCTAATTGAAAATTATTTTTATTTATATATTAAGTAAAAAAATACCGCACTCAGTTTCCCAAAGTGCGGTCATTTTTAATGATATTTTAGAGTGTTAGACTAAACGTCTAGATTTGCTCTCAACGCATTCATTTCAATGAATTCACGACGCGGTTCAACTTCATCTCCCATTAATGTGGTGAAGAGTTGGTCTGCGGCGACAGCATCTTTAATTGATACTTTTAACATACGACGAGCATTTGGATCCATAGTGGTTTCCCAAAGTTGCTCAGCGTTCATTTCACCCAACCCTTTATAACGTTGGATTTCTAGGCCACGACGTGATTCTTTCATCAACCATTCAACAGCTTGTTCAAATGATTGAACAGGTTGCGTTTTTTCACCACGAGTAACGTAAGCGCCCTCTTCTAGCAAGCCATTCACTTGCTGACCGAATGCGGTAATCTTCGCAAACTCATTGCCCGTTACAAAATCAAAGTTGATGAAGTAATCGGTATCAATACCGTGTTTACGAACGGTAATGACCGCTTCATATACTTGGCGTTCGCTATTAAATTGTGTTCTCGCTGAATATAAATGCGCTTCTGTTTCTTTTTCAGTTAAGTATGCAACAAAAGAATTTGCCCAATTTTCAACCGCACTTTCATTACGCATTAAATCAACGCTTAATTGTGGTTGATAAACCAAACCTTGCAATAATGGCTCTGGATAATAACGACTTAAGCGAGTAATTAATTTCTGAACATTGTTGTATTCACTCACTAATTTCTCGAACACTAAATCATTCATTGCTGGTGCATTAGCACTGATGTGCAACGCTGCACCATCAAGTGCAAGCATTAATTCATATTGCACCATTTCGTCGTTATCTTTGATGTAACGCTCTTGTTTACCTTTTTTCACTTTATAAAGTGGTGGCTGAGCAATATACACGTAACCACGCTCAATTAATTCTGGCATTTGACGATAGAAGAAGGTCAACAATAAAGTACGAATGTGTGAACCGTCCACGTCCGCATCGGTCATGATAATGATGTGGTGATAACGTAATTTATCCGGATTATATTCATCGCGACCAATACCACAGCCAAGCGCCGTAATTAATGTGCCCACTTCTTGAGAAGAAAGCATTTTGTCAAAACGTGCTTTTTCAACATTAAGAATTTTACCTTTTAATGGCAGAATTGCTTGGGTTTTACGATCACGACCTGATTTTGCCGAACCACCCGCAGAATCCCCCTCCACGAGGTAAAGTTCTGAAAGTGCAGGATCTTTTTCTTGGCAGTCCGCTAATTTACCCGGAAGACCCGCAATATCTAATGCGCCTTTACGACGGGTCATTTCACGTGCTTTACGAGCCGCTTCACGCGCGCGTGCGGCTGTAATAATTTGATTTACAATGATTTTCGCATCGGCTGGATTTTCTAATAGATACTCCTGCATACGCTCATTCATGGCAGATTCAACCGCACTTTTCACTTCAGAAGACACTAATTTGTCTTTTGTTTGTGAAGAGAATTTAGGATCGGGCACCTTCACCGAAATAATCGCCACCAAACCTTCACGCGCGTCGTCACCTGATGTGCTCACTTTCTCTTTCTTCAGTAACCCTTCGCTTTCCATATAGTTATTTAAGCTACGCGTTAACGCACCACGGAAACCGGCTAAGTGAGTACCACCATCACGTTGTGGAATATTATTGGTAAAGCAGTAAACGTTTTCGTTTACGCCATCATTCCATTGCAAGGCAACTTCCACGCCAATACCGTCTTTTTCAGCTGAAAAATAGAATGGTTTTGGGTGAATTGGGTTTTTATTTTTATTTAAATATTCAACGAATGCTTGAATACCACCTTCATAATGGAAGTGATCTTCTGTACCATCACGTTTATCGATTAAACGAATTGATACGCCAGAGTTTAAGAATGAAAGCTCACGTAGGCGTTTTGCTAAAATTTTGTAATCAAAGGTTGTAATTGCAAAGATTTCTGGACTTGGCCAGAAACGCACGGTTGTACCCGTCGTTTGAGTTTCACCGATAATAGTTAAAGGCCCTTGAGGCTCACCCAAGTGATAGAATTGCTCGTACACATGACCTTGGCGACGAATGGTTAATTGCAATTTATCAGAAAGTGCATTTACTACCGAAACACCCACGCCGTGTAAACCACCTGATACTTTATAAGAGTTATCATCGAATTTACCACCCGCGTGAAGTACAGTCATAATAACTTCTGCCGCAGAAACGCCTTCTTCTGGGTGAATATCTACTGGAATACCACGGCCGTCATCTTGCACGGAAACAGAGTTGTCATCATGAATAGTGACGATAATATCGGAACAATAGCCGGCAAGTGCTTCATCGATCGCGTTATCCACCACCTCAAACACCATATGGTGTAGGCCTGTTCCATCATCGGTATCCCCAATATACATGCCCGGACGTTTCCGAACCGCATCAAGCCCTTTTAAGACTTTAATACTTGATGCACCATAAGCATTTTCTGTAACCGGTATTTCTGACATAGTTTTTCTCTATTTTGTAATGAAAATTGTGCGGAATTATAGCAAAAAACTGACTATTTTGCGAAATAAAAGTGCGGTCAAAATTTTTGTTATTTTTTATTTACTATTTGACATCTCTATTTTTCCCCTTATATTGACCACCTCATTTTTTATATAGAAATGAGTTTTGTTGTATTAAAAATTTAAGGATCATTAAATGATTTCATTCCTAAAATCTAATCCAGGTACACCTGTTCCTGATGCGGAAATTAGAGAACGTTATAATCGCTTAAGATGGCATGCATTATTTGGCATCTTTATCGGTTATGCGGCATTCTACATTTTACGTAATAACTTCCTTCTTTCTTCTCCTGAATTAATTAGCGATTTTGGTTTCACCAAAAAAGATATCGGTTTCATTTCCGGTACCATGTTAATTATTTATGGTTTAAGTAAAGGTTTCATGTCTGCAATCGCAGATAAATCAAATCCGAAACACTTTATGATTTTCGGCTTAATGATGTCGGCAGCGGTAAACTTAATGATGGGCTTTAGCGCATCATTCTGGGCATTCTTATTCCTTTGTGTACTTAATGGTATCTTCCAAGGAATGGGTGCAGGTCCAGCTTATATCGTATTAGCAAGCTGGTTCCCACGTAAATCTCGTGGTGTAACGACAGCTATCTTCAATATCTCTCACAACGTAGGTGGTGGTTTAGTTGCACCAATTGCGGGTGCAAGTATCGCTTGGTTAGGTCAAGAGCATTGGCAAGCCGCACACTTTGTTGTACCTGTAGCAATTGCTACTATCGTTGCCATTATTTTCTACATCTTCGGTGCGGGTCGTACTTACAACGAAGGTTTACCACCAGTTGGTAAAATTCTTGAAAATGAGAATGAAGAGTTAGTTGTTACAAAAGAAGAAAACGTCAATTTAACCACATGGGAAATCTTCCGTGATTACATTATGAAAGACATTAATGTATGGTTTGTTTCTTTCATTGACGTATTCACTTACATGATCCGTTTTGGTGTATTAACCTGGCTACCTCTTTATTTGTTAGAAACTAAAGGTTTCACTAAAGCTCAAATGGGTACAGCATTTGCTATCTTTGAATGGGCAGCCATTCCTTCAACACTATTAGCAGGTTGGTTAACAGATACTTATTTCAAAGGTCGCCGTATGCCACTTGCTATCATTACCTTATTCGGTGTGGGCGCAGCAATGTTCGTTTACTGGGGCGGTAGTGACTTAATAACTGTAACCATCGGTGCAGGTATTATTGGATGCTTAATTTATGTTCCAATGTTCTTATCTTCACTTCAAACTATCGAGCTAGTTCCTTCTTTCGCAGCAGGTTCAGCAACGGGTTTACGTGGTTTATTAAGTTACATTTTAGGTAGTTTCTCTGGTACTGCATTATTTGGTATTTTGGCTGATAAATTCGGTTGGGATGCAGGTTTCTACCTATTATTATTCGCTGTAGCTGGCTGTATTTTCTGTTGCTATATGACACATTTAGGTGTGTTACGTTTAGAGCGTAAAAAAGCACAAGCCGCAAACAACGCATAAGACTCATAAGATAAAAAAAGACGAGTTTATTACTTAAACTCGTCTTTTTTATTCCATTAACACTTATTTCCAAATGTGATTGTTTAACCCGAGTTCTTTCACCATATCTGTAAAACCTTTGATACTCGAAATATAATCACGAATCGTATTGTCTTCCAACAATGACTTTTCAAAAGATGGTTCGAAACTATTCTTGCCTAAATTGAGGGCAATAATCACTTCTCGGTTACGAAGCACCATCGAAATAGGGCAATTAAATTTCTCTTTCAATCCACAAAAACGTTCCATTAACTTAGGTGATAAGGCATATCTGGCTAAGATTTGATCTTCCGTAAACACATCAAAATAACGATTAAAAGATGGATTATCCATCAAAGCAATTTCACCTTCTTTTCTTAACCCCGCTTCTTTCTTATCACAAACATAAACCCAATGAGCCAGCTCTTTAGGGAAAGTGGCTTTAAATAAAATGCCTTGGAAATTCTGAGTGCCCAATGCTTTAACTGACTTCTCTTTCAACGACATGTTAAATGCTGAAAAATCACAGATTTCAACTTCAGTTTGGTTAAACTCACCAAAGATTAAATCCTCACTACGGAACGTCGCTGGACCACTATCATAAACGGAGAGGAAATCAGCAATACTCAAACCTCTATCAGCGTTAAAGTGGAAACCAAATTCCTGGACAATTGTATTAATCACCCGAGTTTTAAATTCTGCGATAAAACGCTTATATTTAAAAAATAAATGACGAAAAGAATAAATGAGCACACCAAGGATCAATGCGGTACTTAATAGATACCCATTCCCTATCGTTCCGATGAGGAAAAATAACCCAACACATAGCATAATGATCCATTTATTGATGAGGGATTTGATGGCTAAACGTTCCTCATCTAATTTTTCCAATCCAAGAAAACGAATCCCTTCAATCTCTTTTGGTGTATTCATGTTTTTTCCACTTATTGTTTAAATAAATTCCCCACATTCGGGACTTCAGCTTCATTCTGAGGAATATCGAAAAATGTTCCTTTCTGGAAATTAAACAAGTTTGCGATTAAATTTGATGGGAACATTTCCACTGCATTGTTATACTCTTCAACTGCTGAATTATAAGTACGTCTTGCTGCAGAAATTTGCTCTTCCACATCACTAAGTGTGGTCTGAATTTGCAAAAGATTTTGATTGGCTTTGAGATCCGGATAATTTTCTAGACGAACCTGTAAATGGCGCAATAAACCCGAAATCTCATTATTGAGTTGGAATTTCTCACTTGTAGAATGGGCTAATTTAGCACTTTCACGTAACGTCACGATTCGCTCAAGCAGGCTACGCTCATGCGACATATATTCCTTTGCGGTGGCGACAAGGTTTGGCAATAAATCATAACGACGCTTCAACTGAACATCCACACTGGCTTCAACACTACTCACCTGATTACGTTTTCTAATCAGTTTGTTATACATTGAAATAGTGAAAGCTAAACCGAGAAGGACAATACCTACGACTATACTCATCATTTTTTCTCCATAGAAAAATTACCCTACTCAGTATAGGGAAAAGCGTAATAAAATCTATTCACTTAGACAATATTTTGTTGATAAAAATCAATAAAACCAAGAATTTAGTTTTACCCACTTCCTTATTCATATCACACTGAAGTGCGGTCAATATTCACGAAGTTTTTCTGGGCCCAAATCCTTACTTTATTATTGTATTTGGTGTACAAAAAATGGACTCCAAGTGAAGGCAATATTAATAAATAACAATCATTCTCAATAACCAAGTAAAAACAATCACTTATCCACTTATTTTGTAAGGAAAATAAGGGTATTTTTGATTACGATCAAATAAATTTCCCGCATCAGGGCATATCATAGTTAGATTAACCATACAAGTAACGTGCCAATTGGAGTGATTATATGCAACGAAGTGATGGATTATTTTCTGCTTTAGCAGAAGTTTCCCGTCGGGATTTTATGAAGTTATGTACCGCACTTGCGGCGACTATGGGGTTAAGTTCAAAAGCGGGTGCAGAAATGACCGCTGCTTTAACCGAACCTAAACGCCCACCAGTATTATGGATCGGTGCGCAAGAATGTACGGGTTGTACTGAATCCTTACTACGTGCGACCCACCCAACAGTAGAAAACTTGGTATTGGAAATGATTTCCTTAGAATACCACGAAACCCTTTCTGCAGCCTTTGGGGAACAAGCTGAAGATAACAAGCACAATGCAATTAAACAATATTATGGAAAATATGTTTTAGTCGTAGATGGATCTATTCCGGTGAAAGACGGCGGCGTCTATTGTATGGTAGCAGGTAAACCGATTGTAGAACACATCCAAGAAGCCGCTAAAGGGGCTGCCGCGATTATCGCGATCGGTTCTTGTGCAGCATGGGGTGGCGTACCTTCTAGCGGTGGCAACCCAACTGGCGCAAGCAGCTTATCTGAAGTATTACCAAAAGGCACGCCTGTAATTAATATTCCAGGTTGTCCACCAAATCCACACAACTTCCTTGCAACTGTCGCTTATATTCTTACTTATAAGAAACTACCCGCAATGGACAAATTAAATCGTCCATTATTCGCTTACGATCGCTTAATTCACGAAAACTGCTATCGTCGTCCGCACTTTGATGCTGGTCGTTTTGCCAAAGAATACGGCGATTATGGTCACCGCAACGGTTGGTGTTTATATCATCTTGGTTGTAAAGGGCCAGAAACTTACGGCAACTGCTCTACCTTAGAATTCTGTGATGTCGGCGGTAATAACTGGCCAGTCGGTATCGGACACCCTTGCTATGGTTGTAACGAAAAAGGGGTCGGCTTTACCAAAGGTATTTTCCAATTAGCAGGTGTAGAAAACCCAACACCACGCGTTGAAAAACCAGATGTTAATAATACCGAAGGTTCAGGTGCAACCATGACTGCCATTGGTTTATTAGGCGGTGCAGCTGCAATCCTAGCCGGTGTGAGTGTTGTGACCTTACGCGAATTAAGTGCTCAACATAAAGCCCGTTCTGAAGCTAAAGCTACAGAGAAAGAAGAACATACAGGTAAATAATAATGGATAGACGAAAATTTCTAAAAGCGGGTATGCTTGGCGGAATCGCATCTACTTTGCCTGTATCAAATGTGCAGGCATCGGAAGCGGTTGAGCCTATTCCCGGCGCACTTGGAATGCTTTACGACTCTACCCTTTGTGTAGGTTGTCAAGCATGCGTGGCAGAATGTCAAAACGTGAACCACACACCCGTGAATCCAAAAGGTGATCAAACTTGGTCAAATAACGACAAACTCACGCCATTTACTCGTAACGTGATTCAAGTATGGAGCGATGGTGACGGCACAAACAAAGACAAAACAGAAAATGGCTATGCTTACGTGAAAAAACAATGTATGCATTGCGTTGACCCTAACTGCGTTGCCGTTTGCCCTGTTCAAGCACTCACCAAAGATCCAAAAACGGGTATCGTAAAATATGATCCCGATATTTGTACTGGTTGCCGTTATTGTATGGTAGGTTGTCCATTTGATGTACCAAAATACGATTACGACAATCCATTCGGTGAAATCAGCAAATGTGAACTCTGTAACCAAAAAGGCGTTGAACGCTTAGACAAAGGTGAATTACCTGGTTGCTGTCATGTTTGCCCGACTGGTGCGATTATTTTTGGTACACGTGAAGAATTATTGGCAGAAGCGAAACGTCGTTTAAGCTTATTACGTGGTACTGAATATGATTACCCACGTCAACACGTTAATAGTACAGATAAATACCGTGCTACCGTGCCAGCATATCAATATCACATCTACGGTGAAAAAGAAGGTGGTGGTACCCAGGTACTTGCCTTAAGTGGTGTGCCTTTTACTAACCTTGGTTTACCAGACTTAGATGAAGTCGCGACAGGTTCTCGTGCAGCGCATTTACAACACTTCTTGTATCGCGGTTTAGCATTGCCATTAGTCGCACTGGCCGGTTTAACCTTTATGACTTACAAAAATATGCATGGCGATAAAATCGCTGAGCGTATTGCAGCACAAAAAGAAGCCATGCGTCAGGCACGCAAGGAAATCGAAGAAGCGGAGGATGAGCATCATGAGTAATCCACGTCCGGTAGGCGGTCGCCTTGTTTCTGCCGCAATTCTCTTTTTTGCACCACTTGCTGTGCTTTGCGTTTTATTAATTTTAAAACGTTTGGTTTTCGGTATTGGTTCTGTGACCGCACTTAACGGCGGTTATCCTTGGGGTTTATGGATTGCCTTTGACTTACTTGTCGGTACAGGATTTGCCTGTGGCGGTTGGGCACTCGCTTGGACCGTGTATATTTTCAATAAAGGGAAATATCACGCTCTTGTTCGCCCAGCATTGCTTGCAAGTTTATTCGGTTATTCCCTTGGTGGTTTATCTATCACCATTGATATGGGACGTTATTGGCATTTACCGTATTTCTACATTCCAGGCCAGTTCAACACGAACTCTGTTCTATTTGAAACAGCATTTTGTATGACGGTGTATATCATCGTAGTGACCCTAGAATTTGCCCCTGTATGGCTTGGTTTCTTCGGCTTGAAAAAATGGTTTAATAAACTGAATAAAATCATGTTTTTCATTATTGCCTTGGGTGCCTTGTTACCAATGATGCACCAATCTTCAATGGGTTCCTTGATGATTGTAGCGGGTCACAAAGTCCATCCGGTATGGCAAAGCTATGAAGCGCTACCAATTCTCTCCTTGCTGACAGCTTTCATTATGGGCTTCTCTATTGTGATTTTTGAGGGTTCTTTAGTTAAAGCAGGTCTTGCAGGAAAAACACCAGATGAACGTCATTTATTTACTCAATTGGCACGCGTTACCGCAGGATTAATTTTCTGTTTCTTAGCGGTGCGTTTTGGTGAGTTGATTTATCACGACAAACTGCAAATGGTTGTAGGTTTCGATAAATTAACTAAATTTGAAGCATGGATGTTCTGGATGGAAGTCTGGTTGATGGTATTACCATTACTAACCCTCTTCCTTGGGGAGAAAAAATCAGATTCCCGTTGGTTATTTATTTCGGCATTAAGCATGTTACTCGGTGCAGCATTATGGCGTATGAACTACTCGCTGATCATGTATAATCCGGGCAACGGCTATCAATATTTCCCATCTGCGGAAGAATTGCTTATTTCAATCGGTTTCGTATCTATTGAAGTATGTGCCTATATTTTAATCATTCGTTTATTCCCTGTATTACCGGTATTTAAAGAAAAACATACCGAAGACTCAGAAAAAATTATTGCCGAAAAAGCGGCATTCAGCAAAAAAGTTAGCGGAGCAGAATAATGTCAGAAAAAAAACGTATCTCAATTGACCCAATTACCCGTATTGAGGGTCATTTACGTATTGATTGCGAAATTGAAAACGGTATTGTCACCAATGCTTGGTCTTCTGGTACCATGTGGCGCGGTATGGAAAATATCGTAAAAGGTGCCGACCCACGTGATGCATGGATGATTATGCAACGTATCTGTGGCGTATGTACTACAGTTCACGCGATTATCAGCGTACGAGCCGTAGAAGATGCTATCGGTGCTAAAGTCCCCGTCAATGCACAGTATATTCGTAACATGATTCTTGCAGCCCACAGCATTCACGACCATATCGTGCATTTCTATCAACTCTCTGCAATGGACTGGGTGGATATCACCGCTGCACTAAAAGCTGATCCTGAAAAAGCGGCAGATATGCTAAAAGGTGTCTCTACATGGTCATTAAACAGTGCTAACGAATTCCGCAACGTACAGAAAAAAATCCAAGCATTAGTGGATAGCGGACAACTTGGTATTTTCGCTAACGGTTACTTCGGTCATGCTGCAATGAAACTTCCACCAGAAGTAAACCTCATTGCCGTCGCACACTATTTGCAAGCCCTTGAATGTCAACGTGATGCTAACCGCGTGGTGGCATTACTCGGTAGTAAAACACCACATATTCAAAACTTGGCGATTGGTGGTGTAGCAAACCCAATTAACTTAGATTCCCAAGCGGTACTAAACCAAGAACGTCTCATGTTCGTGAAAGCTTGTATCGATCGCTTAACTGACTTCATTAACCAAGTGTATAAAGTAGATGCGGCAGTATTTGCGGCTTACTATCCTGAATGGTTAAGCTTAGGTAAAACATCAGGCAACTACTTATCTGTGCCAGAATACCCAATTGATGCAGATAACTCTAAATTCATGTTGAAAGGTGGTTATATCGAAAACGGCGATTTATCGACTTTCCGTGCAATCGACCAACAAAAAGACGAGTTTGTTGTAAAAGGTATTAAAGAAAGTGGTAAACACGCTTGGTACGAAGATGATGAGCCATTAGAACCTTGGGCGGGCTTAACTCGTCCGAAATATACCGGCTGGCAAGATGATGGTAAATACTCTTGGGTAAAAGCACCAACCTTCTACGGTAAAGTTGTCGAAGTGGGTCCTCTCGCCTATTTAATGTGTGGTTTGGCTGCGAATGACACGCCAACTGTCAACCACTTCAATGAATTAAAAGGCATTTATGAAAAATTGACTGGTAACACGTTAACTACCGATCAATTACATTCTACCCTTGGACGTATTATCGGTCGTACCGTGCATTGCTGTGCGATCAACGACATTTTAAGCGCTCAATGGCAAATGCTCATTGATAATATCGCTAAAGGTGATATGACGGCGTATATCAAAACAGATATTCCAGCAAGCGGTGAATTCCGTGGTGTTGGTTTCGGTGAGGTACCACGTGGTATGCTTTCTCACTGGGTTGTCATCAAAGACGGTCGCATTGAAAACTACCAAGCCGTTGTACCATCTACATGGAATGCGGGGCCGCGTAATGAACAAGACCAAATGGGCCCTTATGAGCTTTCCATTATTGGTACACCGGTGGCAGATCCAACTAAACCGTTAGAAGTGGTCAGAACCATTCACTCTTTCGACCCTTGTATGTCCTGTGCCGTGCACGTAGTTAATACCGAAAACGGCGAAGTGACTGAAGTGAAGGTGTTGTAATGAAGCCGTTAATTCTTGGCGTCGGCAATATTTTGTTGAGCGATGAAGGTGTCGGTGTGCGCGTGGTGCAGGAGCTCGAAAAACGCCCTGAAATTCAACCGCACTTTGACGTCATCGATGGTGGTACTTGTGGCATGGAATTACTGGATGCGATGGCAAATCGCAAGCATTTGATTATTGTCGATGCCGTGCTTGCTAATAAACAGCCAGGTGAGATTGTCGTGTTACATGACGAGCAAGTGCCCACCTTTTTCTCTCGCAAAATTTCGCCACACCAACTCGGCATTTGTGATGTACTTTCTGCAATGAAATTAACGGACGAATTTCCAAAACACCTTTGTCTCATCGGCATCCAACCAGAGTCGCTAGAGTCTGGAATTGGTTTAACGGAAACGATAAAAAACGTGTTGCCAAAGGTTTTTGAAACGTTAAATCAAGTGATTGGTGAATATGGTTTGAATCTAGACTCCCCTCTTTAGAAAAGAGGGGCTGGGGGAGATTTGACTTAATTAATAGAGACAAGTGTTAAATCTCCCCTACCCCCTCTTTACGAAAGGGGGGAACTTTCTTTAAGATTTCACCTGCTATGCTTTAATCTTATTAATATTGAAAAATAAACCATGTATCGACACGAAAAAACACCTGACAAAAAGCAAAGCTTTTTGAACGTTGGCTTTGCCAACGGCTCCGAAGGAGCGAGTAAATCTTCAGGATTTACGAGTAAAAACTCTACCGCACTTTTAACCTCTGTCACTGGCTTTGAAGAAAATCCAACGGAGATTTTCCTTACCGAAATGCAAAACATTGTGCCAGAAATGCAAGATCTCCCTTTCTTTCATAAAGGCATCGAGTGTTTCTGCCCTAAATTTGTTTTATTCGAAGACCAATGGATCGGCACAGTATTAACCCCGTGGATGATGAGTGTGGTGATTCTGCCAGGTCCTCAACAACAATGGGAACCGCGTGAATTAGGTGATAAACTCACCGTTCAACTGCCGTACAAAGCGCTAACCTTCACCGTTAGTAGTCTTGAAAATGTACCGCAATATTTAAGTTGTTCCTTACATTCACCACTCGACCCGAATCTAACTAACGAGCAAGCGGTTCAACTGACGCAAGATTGTTTGCGTATGGTTTTATCCATACCAACCGCACAGCCGACATTTAATTCAGATCGCCGAAACCTGTTTAAGGCCATGATCAAATAAATGTAAGCTGCAAACAGTTAATAAAAATGGGCAAAGTAAGAGAATCTACTTTGCCCATTTTGCTTTCCATCCCACACAAAGTGTGGTCAGTTTTTGCTTAATTTATCAAATTAATACAGCACACGTGCTTTGATTGTGCCTTCAATTTCACGAAGTTTAGCCAATAACGGAGACGCATCATCTGTTTCGATATCCACTACGACATAACCAATTTTCGGATCGGTTTGTAAAAATTGCGCTGCAATATTGAGATTAGCTTCAACAAAAATTTGGTTTAATTTGTTTAATACACCCGGACGGTTTTCGTGAATATGAAGCAAACGTTTTGTGCCAACGTGTTCTGGCAAGGATACTTCAGGGAAATTAACAGAAGAAAGGGTTGAACCGTTATCTGAATATTTCACAAATTTACCCGCGACTTCAAAACCAATGTTTTCTTGCGCTTCCGCGGTTGAACCACCGATATGCGGGGTTAAGATCACATTATCAAATTTACGTAATGGCGAAACAAACTCTTCATTGATTGATGCAGGCTCAACAGGGAATACGTCAATCGCCGCACCACGGATTTTACCCTGTTCAAGTGCTGCAGCTAAAGCATCGATATCCACTACCGTACCACGTGCCGCATTGATCAAAATAGAATCTTGTTTTAATTGCGCAATACGTTCAGCACTCATTAAATTACGAGTTGAAGGTAAATCTGGTACATGAAGCGAAATCACATCACAAGAACCTAACAACTCTTCAAGTGTGTGTAATTGTTTTGCATTACCCAATGGCAATTTATTTTCAATATCGTAGAAATATACTTCCATCCCTAGAGATTCCGCAATAATACTTAATTGCGAACCGATATGGCCGTAACCCACGATACCTAATTTTTTGCCGCGCACTTCATGAGAACCCACTGCCGATTTATTCCATAAACCACGATGCACATCTGCATTCGCTTGAGGAATATTGCGCATTAAGAGCAAAATCTCACCCAACACTAATTCAGCCACAGAACGTGTATTAGAGAATGGCGCGTTAAATACTGGAATCCCACGCATTTTTGCTGCATTAAGATCCACTTGGTTGGTACCGATACAGAAACAGCCAATAGCAATAAGCTTCGGCGCAGCTTCAATCATTTCCTTAGTCAAATTAGTACGAGAACGTAAGCCGATAAAATGCGCATCTTTAATGGCTTCTTTTAGCTCATTACCATCTAAGGCTTTTTTGTAAAAGTCGATGTTGGTATAGCCCGCCGCATGTAAGGTATCTAATGCACTTTGGTGCACACCTTCTAATAGCACAAATTTAATTTTTGATTTGTCGAGTGAGACTTTGTTTGTCATGTTTGCTTCCTTATTTTTATTAATCAATAATTTTTGCGCCGTCTGGTGTACCAACAATCACAATATCTGCCCCACGTAAGGCAAAAATACCATTTGTTACTACACCCGCGACATTATTCAATTCTTTTTCCATTTCCACTGGATTTAAAATGGCGAAATTATGTACATCTAAAATCACATTGCCGTTATCAGTCACCACGCCTTCACGATATTCTGGGGCACCACCAAGAGAGACTAATTTACGACCAACTTGTGAACGTGCCATTGGAATCACTTCTACTGGCAATGGGAATGTGCTGCCTAACACATCCACTTGTTTACTAGAATCCACGATACAAATAAATTTTTTTGCTAAAGCGGCCACAATTTTTTCGCGAGTCAGTGCCGCACCGCCGCCTTTGATCATCATTTTTTGTGGATTGATTTCATCTGCGCCATCCACATAAATATCTAAACTTGATACATCGTTAGCACTAAATACTTCAATGCCCTGTTTACGTAATAATTCTTCTGAGGCTTTAGATGCGGCCACCGCACCTTGAATTTGATCTTTTAATTCACCTAAGGCCTCAATAAAACAATTCACTGTTGAACCACTTCCCACGCCAACAATGGTATCGGGCTTAACATATTTTAACGCCGCACGTGCCGCTAATTTTTTCATTTCTAATTGGTCCATTTTTCTCTCCCTTTTAAATCGTGGATAACAACGTAAACGTTTGCTTTACTTTAATACGACACTATTAAATAAACAAGTGTAAAAATTTATTCATGATGATGAAAAAATTTTATTCATCTAAAAAAAGTGTTAACAGCTCGTTCAAAAACAATTTGCCGTGTTCGGTGATCTGCCAAAAATCTGGTGTTTCCACGATATAATTTTGTTGAATAGCAAAATCAATTTGATTTTTGACCGCACTTTGCGAAACCCCCGTGTAATACTCAAACTCTTGTTTGGGCACCGCTTCCAGTAAGCGGAAGCGATTCATAAAGAATTCAAAAGCGCGGTCATTTTTTTCCACGTTTTTTTCTTCATAAAGGTATTCACCACGCAAATAGCCTTTCGGATGCTTCGTTTTAGAAAAACGTAAAATATCACCATCAGGAAAAGTGAGTTTTCCATGGGCACCGCAACCTATCGCCAAATAATCCCCGAATCGCCAATAATTCAAATTATGCTGACACTGAAAGCCCGGTTTCGCATAAGCGGATGTTTCATATTGCTGATAACCGGCTTCGATTAAAAGTTGGTGACCTTGCTTAAAAATATCCCAAAGCTCATCATCATCCGGCAATGTAGGCGGACGATAAGCAAACATGGTATTGGGTTCAATGGTGAGTTGATACCAAGAAAGATGTGGTGGAGCAAGATCAATGGCCTGCTGCAAATCATCTAAGGCTTCCTCAAGCGTTTGGTTTGGCAAGCCATGCATTAAATCCAAATTGAAACTTTTTAACCCAGAAACTTTCGCCAAACTGACCGCACTTTTAGCTTCCGCCGCATTATGAATACGCCCTAAACGTTGTAATTTATCGTCATTAAAACTTTGGATGCCCATAGAAATACGCGTTACACCAGCCTCCACATAACCTTTAAAACGCTCCGCTTCCACGGTGCCAGGATTGGCTTCCATGGTAATTTCAATATTCTCTGAAAAAGGAATACGACGTTGAATTTCTGCCAATAAAAACTTGATGCTTTCCGCTGAAAATAAACTCGGCGTGCCACCACCAATAAAAATTGAATGAAGTGGACGATGTTGAATACTAGCCTGATATTTCTCTAAGTCTGCCTCAAGATCGGCTATTAGATGTTGTACATATTCTTGTTCAGGAATTGTGCCTTTCTGTGCATGCGAATTGAAATCACAATAAGGGCATTTCTGCACACACCAAGGAATGTGAACATAAAGGGAAAGAGGAGGAAATTTTTGCATAATTAAAAGTCAACAGGGCTTGTTTTCACAAGCCCTAAAAAATAAATCATTAATTGACCGCTCTTGCTGTTTTAGTCGCAGCTTTACGGCGTGGTGCTTTCGCTTTCGTTTCCACTTTCACGAATTCAATGCCTTCTGGTGGATTCTCTAACGCTAAGCCTAACACTTCATCAATGGTTTCTACCGCATGAATCGCAAGATTTTCTTTCACGTTATCTGGAATTTCTTCCAAATCTTTCACATTATCTTTTGGAATCAATACAGTTTTAATGCCTCCACGATGTGCCGCAAGTAATTTTTCTTTCAATCCGCCAATTGGTAATACTTTACCGCGTAGGCTGATTTCACCCGTCATCGCGACATCAGCACGCACTGGGTTACCCGTTAAGCAAGAAACCAATGCAGTACACATTGCGATACCTGCACTTGGACCATCTTTTGGTGTGGCACCATCTGGCACGTGAATGTGAATATCACGTTTTTCATGGAATTCAGAATTGATACCCAATTTTTCAGCACGTGCACGGACTACGGTCATCGCTGCTTGGATCGATTCTTTCATCACATCGCCTAATGAACCAGTGAAGGTTAATTTACCTTTGCCCACCACTGACGCAGTTTCAATAGTCAGTAAGTCACCGCCCACTTCTGTCCATGCAAGGCCTGTTACTTCGCCTACACGGTTTTGCGTATCCGCTTTACCAAATTCAAAACGTTTCACACCAAGATAGTCATGCAAGTTGTCTGAATTAACGGTAATGGATTTCACTTTTGGGTTTACCAATAAATTCTTCACCGCTTTACGACAGATTTTAGAAATCTCACGCTCTAATCCACGCACACCGGCTTCACGGGTGTAATAACGGATAATATCTAAAATGGCGTTTTCTTCGATGGTTAATTCGCCTTTTTTCAATCCATTACGTTCAATTTGTTTTTGTAATAAATGTTGCATCGCAATATTGAGTTTTTCATCTTCGGTATAACCAGAAAGACGAATCACCTCCATACGGTCTAACAATGGACCTGGAATATTCATGGAGTTTGAGGTTGCCACGAACATCACATCAGACAAATCGTAATCCACTTCAAGATAATGATCGTTGAAGGTGGTATTTTGTTCTGGATCAAGCACTTCTAACAAAGCTGACGCAGGATCACCACGCATATCCGAAGACATTTTATCGATCTCATCAAGCAAGAAGAGTGGGTTTTTCACGCCAACTTTTGCCATTTTTTGAATCAATTTACCCGGTAATGCACCAATATAAGTTTTACGGTGACCACGGATTTCTGCTTCATCGCGTACCCCTCCTAATGCCATACGCACATATTTACGACCTGTGGCATTCGCAATAGATTGACCTAGTGAGGTTTTACCTACCCCTGGTGGCCCGACTAAGCAAAGGATTGGGCCTTTGATTTTGTTTAAACGTGCTTGCACCGCAAGGTATTCTAAAATGCGTTCTTTCACACGTTCTAAACCATAGTGATCTGCATCTAAGACTTGTTGTGCTTTTGCGATATCTTTCTTCACTTTAGTACGTTTATGCCATGGTACTTGAAGCATCCACTCAACATAGCTACGCACCACCGTTGCTTCCGCAGACATCGCCGACATCATTTTGAGTTTTTGTAACTCACTTTCTACTTTTTCGCGTACATCTACTGGCATACCTGCCGCTTCAACCTTTTGACGAAGTTGTTCAACTTCATCAATGGTATCTTCGCTTTCGCCTTCGTCCATTTCTTTGCGAATCGCTTTAATTTGTTCGCTAAGATAATAGTTACGCTGACTTTTCTCCATTTGTTTTTTCACACGGCCACGAATACGTTTTTCAACTTGAAGAATATCCGCTTCAGATTCCATCATGCCGAGCAAGTATTCTAAACGCTCTTGCACATCTGCAAGCTCTAATACGCTTTGTTTATGGCGAACAGTTACTGGAATATGCGCAGCCATGGTATCCGCTAAACGATCGGCATCATCAATGCGTTGTAATGCACCTAAAACGTCTGCAGGAATTTTTTTATTGAGTTGAAGATAGCTTTCAAATTCATTTAAAACAGCTGCCTTCACCACATCTAATTCTTTTTCATCACCAAATGTGGTTTCAATCGGTGTAACTTCCGCAGAAAAATGGTCTTCACCATCATTTAATTGATTGATTTTCGCGCGTTGTTGCCCTTCCACCAACACTTTCACTGTGCCGTCTGGCAATTTTAATAATTGAATAATATTGGCAATCGTCCCGACATCGAATACATCATCAACGGTAGGTTCTTCTAAATCTGCTTGCTTTTGTGACACCAATAATAATTGTTTGCCCTCATTCATGGCTTCATCAAGGGCGCTAATGGATTTTGCACGCCCAACAAAAAGTGGCATCACCATATAAGGGAAAACGACAACATCCCGTAATGGCAATACAGGAAGTGTACGTTGTTGAGTTCTTTTGGCGTTCATAATTATCTCTCTTACATCAATTCTATAATTTCATTGAATATGGGGATGAGTTGCATAAATTCAAGGTAGGATTTGGCATATTAAGGAGAAATCGAAAAATAGGCAAGTAAAGAACCACCTTAATTGATGGTTAATTGGAAAAACCATGGAATACGGGTACAATAAGTGCGGTCAAAAATCAGCATGATTTTACCCAATAAAAAACGTTTGAAAAAATAACCGCACTTTATCCATTATGACAGCAAAACAAACTATTACTTTCGCGACCTTTCAAGAATTACTACCCGATTCTTGTAATCATCCATTAAAAAAACAATTAAGGGATAAAGCCCGTTATTACGGACGCAAATTTTTATTTAAAAAACAATGTGATGCACTGGTTGATTTCTTGAATACTAATCAAACCTGGATTCCGCTTTTTCAACAAAATCCATATCGTTTTAATGCATTGCTCGCGACCTATTGTGATAAACGTTTTTCTGCAGCAGAGCGACTCAGTGCCATTACCAATAATCTGTTAATGCTTGAAGAAAAAATGGGCGTAGAATTTTGCCAAAAACTACTCCAAGAAAAATCCCTTTTATTAACACAATTAACAGATCAACTTGGTATTTATTTCAATATCAATCAGATTGACCCTTTTGAAGGTTATTTTTCCATTAACTTAAAAGACAATGATGGGCGTAGCATTTATGATGCTTCTTTCACCTTCTTAAAGCCAAATAAATTACTCATTGCCTCAATTCAAGGCCCTTCTTATGAAGAGGCGCAAGAAGCCGTGAAACAGGCTACAAAAGAATTACATGGCGTTCGCCCGATGTTTATGTTGATGAATGTTTTCCGCTTGTTAGCCGAAAAATGGCAATGTGAATTAATCGGTATTCCTCACACTTCACAAGGTAAATATCGCCTATCTGCGCGCAGTAAAATCCTATTCAATTACGATGAATTCTGGCAAGAAAACCAAGGGCAATTAAATGGTCAATATTGGCAATTACCGCTTGAAAGTGCTCGCAAACCACTGGAAGAAATCGCCAGCAAAAAACGCTCGATGTACCGAAAACGTTATGAAATGTTGGATGATTTGAGTGAAAAAATTGCTCAATTTTCCTAAATAAAATAGACTTAAGCCAGGCTTAATTACAATAAACTCTGGCTTCAGGTAAACGATTGCCAACCTTGCTATTATTACATTCTTTCAAAAATCATCCTTTGCTTTTTTGCTCGTTTTGTGTAGAATACGCGCTCGGCTTATTGATTAATCCGAACACAAGGAGTTCTCCATAATGGAAGCATCAAAGAAAAAGATGAAATTCCCTTCCGCATTTAGCATTCTCTTTATTATTCTTCTTATTGCTATTGGTCTTACTTGGCTTATTCCCTCAGGGTCCTACTCTAAACTTTCCTACGACAGCACCGAAAATCATTTTATTGTCAAAACCCACGGAATTCCCGATCAAAGCTATCCAGCAACAGAACAAACCCTTAATCAACTCAATATCAAAATTCAACTTTCTCATTTCACCAACGGTATTATCAAAAAGCCGATTGCTATCCCCGATACCTATCAACGCATTGAACAACACGAAAAAGGCATTACCGATATGATTCACGCCATGGTGGATGGCACCATTGAAGTCGCGGATATTATGATTTTCATCTTTATACTCGGTGGGATGATTGGTGTCATAAACAAGACTGGAGCCTTTAATGCCGGATTAATGTCGCTCACCAAGAAAACGAAAGGAAATGAATTCTCTGTTGTATTTGCTGTCTGCGTGCTGATGTTGTTAGGTGGTACTGCCTGCGGAATTGAAGAAGAAGCCGTGGCCTTCTACCCGATTCTTGTTCCTGTCTTTTTAGCCTTGGGTTATGATTCGATTGTCTGTGTCGGCGCCATATTTCTCGCAGCTTCAATGGGTACTGCCTTCTCTACAATTAATCCATTCTCCGTTGTTATTGCTTCAAACGCTGCAGGTATTCCATTCACTGAAGGGATGGGATTTCGTACACTGGGTCTGATTCTTGGTGGAGCTTGTGTTATTGCCTACATGTATTGGTACTGTAAAAAACTACGTGCCAATCCTGAGTTTTCTTATACGTACGATGATCGCCAAGCCTTCTATGATCTCTATATGAAAGATATCGATCCGGATGCTAAGGTTGAATTTACCTTTAGAAGAAAACTGATTCTGATTCTATTTAGCGCTGCCTTTCCTCTCATGGTATGGGGTGTGATGTTTGGCGGTTGGTGGTTCCCTCAGATGGCGGCTTCCTTCCTGGCCATCACCATCATTATTATGTTTATCAGCGGATTGCCTGAAAAAGATGTCGTAAATGGATTTACTCATGGTGCTTCTGAATTAGTCGGCGTCGCATTGATTATCGGGTTAGCTCGAGCAGTTAATATCATTCTGGAACAAGGGATGATTTCAGACACTATTCTCGATTATATGACGCATCTTGTTGGTGGAATGAATGGTGGTGTCTTTATTATTGGTCAGCTCATTGTCTTCATTTTCTTAGGATTGGTTGTACCTTCCTCTTCAGGCCTTGCCGTACTCGCTATGCCAATTATGGCACCGCTGGCTGATACTGTTGGCATTCCAAGAGATATCGTCGTATCGGCTTATAACTGGGGACAATATATTATGTTATTCCTTGCGCCAACAGGATTAGTCCTTGTCACGCTACAAATGCTTGGTATTCCATTCAATAAATGGCTGAAATTTGTCATGCCAATCGTGGGCTGTCAATTTGTTATCTCATCGATACTTCTTCTCGTTCAAGTATTTATGTATGCACACTAAGCAATCAAATAAAAAGCCACGCAATCTAGCGTGGCTTCTTTTTATCATCTTATATTATTTGACAAACTCATCAAACTCTAACTCATAATCATCACCATCTCTGGTGTATTTGATATAACGTGGAAATTGTTCACCTGAGAATTTCTTCACCATAATATCCTTATTACCTGTTTTAAATGAATAAGTGATTTCCGTGACAGTTTGCTTGTTATATTGGATCTGTTTTTCCACTTTCTTCACATTCACATTTTCCATTGGGTAAAGTTTTTTACCGTTTGTAATTTGGAAACTGGTTGGCAATTTATCGTAATAGCTCAACTGAAATGCCATGGTGAATAAGTCAAAAGTCGGTAATGTTAACGGTTCGGTTTCTAACCCATTTTTCACTTTACCGTATTCAATTGTTGTTGGCGAAATTTTAGAAATAGCATAAGGCTTACCATTACGCACATCTTGATAATTCACCATTTTAAATTGGCTCGCAGTTTGCGAACCACGAGAAGTAAACACAATGTTGTACAACGGAATATTAATTTTCGCATTGACTGAATACTGTGAACCATCAGCCTTAAAATGCACATACGCCGGCATTAAATAATTGGAACTATATTTAATATTATAATCCACCGCAGACCATGCTGTTGGCACATAAGCAATTAATGCAGCAAAAAGGATTTTAAATAACTTCATTGGTTTTCCTTATATATAAAAATAGGTTGCCCTTTAGAGTATCACAGTGAGAAGAAGTTCCCCATTAAAAAAACCATCTTATCTGCAGACAAGATGGTTTTCATTTATGTTAGCTTAATGGGAGATTATAAAACTGCACCCGCCATTAAGAAACCGAATAATACAGATAAGCTGATTGCAATCACACCTGGCACTAAGAATGGGTGGTTGAATACATATTTACCGATACGAGTTGAACCGGTATCATCCATTTCTACTGCCGCAATTAAGGTTGGGTAAGTAGGAAGAATGAATAATGCTGATACTGCGGCAAATGCTGCAATCGCGGCTTCCGGAGAAACACCTAATAAAATTGCAGTTGGATATAATGCTTTCGCAGTTGCAGCTTGTGAGTAAAGTAAGGTACTTGCGAAGAACAAGATTACCGCTAAACTCCAAGGGTATTGTTGTAAGAACTCAGCTGATACCGCTTTAATTTGATCGATATGACCTTCAACAAAAGTATTACCTAACCATGCTACACCAAGCACACAAATTACCGCTGACATACCAGATTTAAAGGTTGCTGCATTAGTAATTTTTGCGGTATCCACTTTACATGCCATAGTGATAATGGCTGCAGTTGCAAGCATGAAAGAGATAATGGCGTTATCACGAGAAAGAATTGGGTTTTGAATTAAACCAACTGTTTTACTGATTGCAGTGGCATAAAGCATGACCACTAAAATCGCGATAAGGAAAATTGCGACAGAACGTTTTGCATAAGGTTTGATCTCAATTTGCATTTCACCACGCATAGTAATTAAACCTTTTGCTAGACGATCTTGGTAAACTTCATCATCTTTCAAATCTTTACCAAGGAAGTTACAAATCACCGCAGTAATCATACATGCTGCGTAAGTAGTTGGGATCCAAATACCTAATAATTGTAAGTAACTTAAACCAAAGTTTTTCTCTAATTCAGCAGAAAGGAATACCACCGCAGCAGAAATTGGAGAGGCTGTAATCGCAATTTGTGAAGCGATAACCGCAATAGAAAGTGGACGTGAAGGACGAATACCTTGTTCTTTTGCCACTTCAGCAATCACTGGAAGTGTTGAGAACGCTGTGTGGCCAGTACCCGCAAGTACAGTCATAAAATAAGTCACCGTTGGCGCAAGGAAAGTGATGTATTTGGGATTTTTACGTAGGATTTTTTCAGCCATTTTTACTAAGAAATCCATACCACCCGCAACTTGCATTGCCGCAATCGCCATGATTACAGACATGATAACTGAAATTACATCAAACGGAATGGCGCCAGGTTTTAAGCCAAGTAGTGAAAGTGCAACAACACCCATACCACCCATGAAACCGATACCAATACCGCCTAATCTAGCCCCTAGGTAAATAAAGAGTAGGACGACTAAAAGTTGAGCCCAAATCATAATATTTTCTCCATATTAATTTTAAAAATAATTCCGGAACATATATTAACAACAAACTAGTGCATTATCTATATTTATTAATTGGATTAGTCTATTTTATCCGAAAGTGCGGTTAAAATTTGATTCAAATTCTGACCGCACTTTCAATGACTTTCCTAGAAATCCTCGAAGTATTGTTGAATCACTTTTGGATCTTTTGTTTGTGTTAAGGCTAATTGTAATAACACACGTGCTTTTTGCGGATTCAATGTACCTGAAGCCACAAAACCATATTTAGAATCATCTACTTCAGCATCACGTGTTGTGTAACCGGTTGGCACACGAGATGAGCGTACCACCACAACACCATCTTTCGCCGCTTTTTCTAAACGTTCTAAATGTGCTGCATTCACGTTACCATTACCCACACCCGCAGAAACAATGCCTTGATAGCCCGCATCCAATAGTGAATTTAACGGCTCAATTGGAGCATTAGAATACGCATAAACAATGCCTACTTTCGGTAAGCTGTCTAATTTATCTACGTTAAATGGTGTGTTTACAGTATGTTTGCTTTCAGGTGAACGCTCGTAATCTACTTTACTGTTATGGATATAACCCAAGGTACCATAGTTTGGAGAATGGAACGTTTGCACCGCAGTGGTACTCATCTTGGTCACATCACGAGCACCTAATACTTCATCATTCATCGCCACTAATACACCGCGACCAGATGATTTTTTATCCGTTGCCACGACGACGGCGTTATAAAGGTTTAACGGACCATCCGCACTTTTTTCTGTCGCAGGACGCATTGCACCGACTAATACAATTGGTTTTTCACATTTCGCGGTAAGATCTAAGAAATAAGCGGTTTCTTCCATGGTATCGGTACCATGAGTAATCACGAAACCATCGGTATCTTTACACTGTGCATTAATCGCTTTCGCTAATTTTAACCACACATCATCGCTCATATCTTGTGAACCAATTTTTACAATTTGCTCACCTTTTATATTTGCAAGCTGCTTAATTTCGGGCACCGCATCAATTAGTGCATCAACATTGAGTTGCCCTGCTTTATAAGCAGAAGAAACGGCAGTTTCGCCACTTCCGGCAATCGTGCCACCTGTTGCTAAAATTGTAATATTAGGTAATTCCGCAGCTTGTGCGACCGAAAAACCGAATCCGAGCATCATAAGTGCCGTTAATTTTTTTAATTTCATGCGCGTCTCCTTTCACGTTTAATCATCTAAGTTTGGCTATTCTCTACTTAATTAGGCGTAGAATAAACACAAAGATAGTATATTTATGATCCCGATCACATTTTTATTAATCCGATTGTATAAGCTTTCGCCAACGTTACGTTTCCTTGATAATTTTTTTGAAAGATAACTAAAGTGCGGTTATACTTAAAGCCTTATTTCATCTGAAGATAAACTCTTATTCATTATTAAAATTAAGTTGAGAACAACATGCAAGAATTTATACCTCAAGCAATTGAATTTGCTCAAAAACACACTTTTTTAACGATCGCATGGTTTGCTGTCCTTTTTATGACACTTTTCACCTTTTTTAAAAGTGCGACACAAAAATATCGCGTCATCACCAATCCTGAAGCCGTTCGCTTAATGAATGACGAAGAAGCCGTGGTGATTGATTTACGCCCTATTGATGAATTCCAACGCGGCCATATCATTGGTAGCGTAAACTTGCTTCCAACTGAAATTAAAAATCAAAATGTAGGCAAAATTGAACATCACAAAGAAAAACCGCTTATCATTGTGGATGTTAACGGTGTTTCTTCTGCTACGTCCGCAGAACTTTTAACCAAACAAGGCTTTGAAAAAGTTTATGTCTTAAAAGACGGTTTAGCGGCTTGGGCGGGTGCAAATTTACCATTAGTAAAAAAACATAAGTAAGGATCCTCTATGTCTGAACAAAATCAACAACCTGAAGTAGCGGCTGAAGAACAAGAAGCGGTACTTCAAATTCAACGTATTTATGTAAAAGATGTTTCTTTTGAAGCGCCAAATCTTCCTCATATTTTCCACCAAGAATGGAAACCAAAACTTGGCTTCGACTTAAGCACTGAAGCCGTTCAGGTAGGTGAAGATTTATACGAAGTCACGTTAAACATCAACGTAGAAACCACCATGGAAGACTCTGGTGATGTGGCGTTTATTTGTGAAGTGAAACAAGCTGGCGTATTTACAATCAGCGGTTTAGAAGATGTTCAAATGGCACACTGCTTAACATCTCAATGCCCAAATATGCTTTTCCCTTATGCACGTGAATTGATTTCTAACTTAGTGAATCGTGGTACATTCCCGGCATTAAATCTTTCTCCGGTAAACTTCGATGCGTTGTTCATTGATTACATGAACAAGCAGCAAGCAGCAGCCGAAGCGGAAGAAAATCAGGAAACCCAACATTAATTGTGATGAGGGCAGGCGATATCGCCTGCCCTTTTATTTTAAAGGTGATTGAAATGAACGCATCCCAATCTCCAATTACCATTCTTGGTTGCGGTTCTTATGGAACAGCGCTCGCTATCTCATTTTCTCGCAATGGTTCTCCAACCTATCTTTGGGGGCACAATCCCGATCACATTCATCAAATGCAACAGGAACGTCAAAATCGCCGTTTTCTGCCTGATATTGAATTTCCAGAAAGTTTGCATTTAGAATTAGATTTGAAAACTGCGCTTGATCAAGCTAAAGACATTTTAATTGTGGTGCCAAGCCATGCTTTTGGTGAAATTCTGTTAAAAATTCGACCGCACTTAAAACCTGATCATCGTTTAATTTGGGCAACCAAAGGATTAGAACGCAACACAGGCCGATTACTACAAGAAGTAGTGGAAGAAACCTTAGGTAAAGGAATTCCGACAGCAGTGCTTTCAGGTCCCACTTTTGCGAAAGAATTGGCTCAAGGTTTGCCTACGGCGATTACCCTTGCCTCTCGTAATGAAAAATTTGCCTTAGAATTTCAAGCTCGGATTCATTGCAGTCAGCATTTTCGGGTGTATGTAAACCAAGATATGATCGGCGTTCAATTAGGTGGCGCCATTAAAAACGTAATTGCGATTGGTGCAGGTATTTCAGATGGTATGGGATTTGGTGCCAATGCCAGAACAGCATTGATTACCCGTGGGATTGCGGAAATTACTCGCTTAGGCGTATCCATGGGGGCTAATACGCAAACCTTTATGGGTATGTCTGGTTTAGGGGATTTAGTGCTCACTTGTACCGATAACCAATCCCGTAATCGTCGGTTTGGTTTAATGCTTGGTAAAGGTACCGATAGCCAACAAGCCATGGATGAAATTGGTCAAGTGGTAGAAGGTTTTTATAACACCAAAGAAACCTATTTATTAGCGCAACGACAAGGCGTCGAAATGCCGATTACAGAACAAATTTACCAAATGCTCTTTTGTGGTAAAAGTGCACAAGAAGTCTCACTGAGCTTATTAGGTCGTGAACGAAAAGGCGAATAAGGAGAAAAAATGACGTTAGAAGTATGGCAACACATTCGCCAAGAGGCAAAAGAATTAGCAGAATGCGAACCAATGCTCGCCAGCTTTTTCCATTCCACCATTTTAAAACATCAAAATCTTGGCAGTGCCTTGAGTTATTTACTAGCGAATAAACTGGCTAACCCGATCATGCCGGCAATTTCGCTGCGTGAAATTATTGAAGAAGCCTATCAGGCCGAGCCAAATATCATTGATTGTGCTGCTTGTGATATTAAAGCCGTGCGCCACCGCGATCCTGCCGTGGAATTATGGTCTACCCCATTGCTTTATTTAAAAGGTTTTCACGCCATTCAAAGCTATCGCATTACCCATTATTTGTGGAACCAAAATCGAAAAGCACTCGCACTTTATTTACAAAATCAAATTTCAGTAGCTTTCGATGTGGATATTCACCCTGCCGCCAAAATTGGGCACGGCATTATGTTTGACCATGCTACCGGTATTGTCGTGGGCGAAACTTCGGTAATTGAAAATGATGTGTCTATCTTGCAAGGCGTCACCCTGGGTGGTACAGGTAAAGAATCCGGCGATCGCCATCCAAAAGTACGAGAAGGTGTGATGATTGGGGCGGGCGCAAAAATTCTCGGCAATATCGAAGTAGGCAAATATGCCAAAATCGGCGCCAATTCTGTTGTACTCCAACCTGTGCCTGAATATGCCACAGCAGCAGGTGTGCCTGCTCGTATTGTCGGCAAAGACAAAGCGGCAAAACCAGCTTTTGAAATGAATCAATATTTTATTGATGATGATATAAATTTGAATATTTAAGACCAAAATATGATTAACAAAGACACCCAACTTTGCATGTCTCTTTCTGGCAGACCGGGCAATTTTGGCACAACATTCCATAACTATCTGTATCAAAAATTAGGGCTTAATTTTATCTATAAAGCCTTTACCACCACAGATATTGAAAGCGCAGTCAAAGGTATTCGTGCACTTGGTATTCGAGGCTGTGCTGTTTCGATGCCATTTAAAGAAAGCTGTATGCCATTTTTAGATGAAATCTCTTCTTCTGCACAAGCCATTCAGTCTGTGAATACCATTGTGAATGATCGAGGTTTTCTTCGCGCTTACAACACAGACTATATTGCCATTGTTAAACTTATCAAAGAATATCAATTAGATAAAAAGAGTCGTGTGATTGTACGAGGCAGTGGTGGTATGGCTAAAGCGGTCGTTGCGGCCTTTAAAAACAGCGGACTTGAGCATCTGAAGATTTTTGCTCGAAATGAAAAAACAGGTAAAAATTTAGCCGCACTTTATGGCTATGAATATATCCCATCTTTAGACAATCAATCGGCAGACATTTTAGTCAACGTTACGCCAATTGGGATGAAAGGTGGAAAAGAAGAATTTGATCTTGCCTTTCCTGAAAATCTCATTCAACAAGCTCAAACCGCTTTTGATGTGGTGGCGATTCCTGCTGAAACACCGTTTATCCAATTTGCTCAACAGCAAGGCAAACAAACCATTTCTGGTGCAGAAGTAATTGTGCTACAAGCTGTCGAACAATTTGAGCTCTACACAGGTATTAGACCTGATGACCAATTAATCGCTGAAGCGGCTGCTTTTGCTAGGGCAAATAGTTAAGGTTCAATAAAAAAGGCGTTTTGAATTAAAACGCCTTTTTTGTTTATTGCATATTAAGAATTTTTTGCAAGCCACGGTGAGATAAATAGCAGAAAATAAAACACATCACCGCGCCACACATGATGGTATAGAATCCACTACTCCAACCAAATTTATCTACAACAAAACCAAACAATGTTGTACCAAATGTGGAGCCAACGATATAACTCATAAATCCACGTAACCCTACTGCAGATCCTAATGCAAAACTAGGAATAACTTCCATTGCTTGTACTGCAACCATAGATTGAGGAATATAGACCAAACACCCAACTATTGCAGAGAATAAAATAATGGCAAAAATAGATTCTGAGTTCATGTAGCCGAATACACAGAAGAAAACAATCGTCATACAAATCATTGGTAAATACATAATTTTTCCACGGAAAAATTTATCAATTAACCATCCAGCAATGAGCGTTGATGGAATAGCTGCCCATTCAAAAATCATAAATGCAGCGCCCATATCTGTTTTAGTAAGACCTTTTTCTTTAAGAAGATAAAGCGGAATCCAGGTTAACATACCAAAACGAACCATATAGGTGAAAATATCAACACCAACGAGATACCAAGAATTAGGGTTTTTAACGACAAATTTATAAAAAATTTGGAATGCAGTCATGTTTTCTGGCTTTTCAGATAAATGACCTTTTAATTTTGTATTAACCGTTTCTTCGTTATACATTTCCTCAACAGTTGGCAATCCTTCTTCAGCAGGACGGCGTTTCACAAAAAATAACACAAGGAAAACACCAATTAAGGCAATGATACTCGGTACAACATAAGTAGAAATTTCCCATTGTTCAGAACCGAGATAAGCAAGACTAGCACCTACAATAGGAGCCACAATACCACCACCTAAATTATGTGATACATTCCAAGTTGTACTTGCTCGCCCACGTTGGCTACGTGGATACCAATATCCAACTGTAATAATTGAAGGACCTACCCCCATTCCCTGGAATACCCCTAATAAAATGACTAATCCTACGAATAAATAGAAGCTTGTTGAGAACCCCATCATAATATTAATAAGAATACAAAGAAGAAGCCCTAAAGCCATAAAGTAGCGAGGATTAGCTTTATCTGCCAAGATACTCATTGCGCCTTTACTACACCCATATGTAATCAGCAAAGAGGATGTCAGTAAACCAATTTGTGTCTTAGAAAGCTCTAATTTTTCTGCCAGATAGGGAGTGGATAGAACGAAGTTATTACGGACAATGTAGTAACACATGTAACCAATAAAAACACCGATAAGAGAATGAAGTTGATATTTTAAATATTTACTTTTGATTTCAGTTGAATAACTACTATTCATACCATTCATTCTTGATGAAAGATTTGTTGTACTGCTCATAATGAATCCTTTCTAGTAAAGATAACGTTTAGAATTTTAATGAAAAAGGAGACTAAATTTTGTGACGTACATCACATTTTTGTAGCATTTTGAGAAAAATTTGAATATTGAGATAAAAATATTTTCAGAGGTGAGTAGAATTCACTTGTTTTAATATGATGAAAAAATAAAGGCGTTTTAATTAAAAACGCCTTTTACACATTACGCTAACAATTTTCTTGCTGCTTCCACCACCACAGATACTGCTTTTTCTTCCGTATCTTTCATGGTGGCTTCATTTGGAATTTCTTGTTGTGTACGGTTTACAATCACACCTGCCACCATACCTGATCGTAAGCCAAGGGCATTACACATCGTGAATAACGTCGCAGACTCCATCTCATAGTTCATCACATTGAGATCTTGCCATTGTTTTAACAAGCCTTGGTAATCACGATACACTTTGCCGCTATAAGTATCATAACGTTCTTGACCTGGATAGAACGTATCTGAAGAGGCTGTAATCCCTACAAATGGCTCAATGCCTTTTTCTTTAGCTGCATTGAAAAGTGCCGTAGTACATTCAAAATTTGCCACTGCTGGATATTCAATTGGCGCAAAATGACGGCTTGCACCATCAAGACGAACCGCACCCGTTGTAATAAGAATATCGCCCACATTAATATGTGGTTGAATCGCACCCGTTGTGCCAATACGTAAGAATGTACGCACGCCAAGTTGGGCTAGCTCCTCCACACAAATAGACGTAGAAGGGCCGCCAATACCGGTTGAACACACTACCACCGGTTGACCATTTAAATAGCCTAACCAAGAAGTGAACTCACGTGTACTTGCAAGAAACTCCGGGTTATCAAGTTTTTTAGCAATACGTTCGCTACGTGCAGGATCCCCTGGTACGATAGCGAGTGTAGCACCTTTCAGTTGTGCTTTAGTCAGGTTTAAGTGAAATACATCAGACATAACAATCTCCTTTTTATCATTCTTGCTGCAAAGTGCGGTGAAATTTCGTTATTTTTTCAATGCGCCTAAAATACCACGCATGATTTGTTTGGTCACTTCATTACGAATATTGCGACCAACTGATTTTGCCACGCTATTCACAATTTGTTCTGTCGGAGAAAGTTTATCCCCGCGTTTTTGTGTTCCAAAAATCATACGACTTAAGCTACCAAATAAACCGCTCTCTTCCTCTTGCTGCGCTTGTTCAGCTTGTTTTTGTTGTACTGCCGCTAAATCCGCTTGCGCATTTAACACTTCGAAAGCTGACTCATTATCCACATAATCCTTATAGAATGCATAAAGATCATCGTCTTTCACCCAAGCAGCTCGCTCTTCTTCAGTAATCGGTGCAAGTTGGCTTTTCGGCGGATAAACATACGCCACTTCAACTGGCGCTGGCATACCTTTTTCATCTAAGAATGAAATCAATGCTTGACCCACGCCCAAAGTTGAAATGGTTTCAACCACATTGACAGCAGGATTTGAACGGAACGTTTCTGCCGCGGATTTCACTGCTTTTTGATCGCGTGGTGTAAAAGCACGTAGCGCGTGTTGAACACGGTTACCTAATTGCCCTAACACCGTATCCGGTAAATCTAATGGATTTTGGGTCACAAAATAAATCCCCACACCTTTAGAACGAATCAAGCGAACCACTTGTTCCACTTTGTCCACCAACACACTCGGTGCACCATCAAAGAGTAAGTGTGCTTCATCAAAGAACATCACAAATTTTGGTTTATCCGGATCGCCCACTTCCGGTAATTGTTCAAATAATTCAGACATTAACCAAAGCAAGAATGCGCTATACATTCTTGGGGAATTAATTAATTTTTCAGAATTTAAAACATTGATCACGCCACGACCATCACGGGTTTGTAACCAATCTTCAAGATTTAATGCAGGTTCACCAAAAAGATTGGTCGCTCCTTCATTTTCAAGGGTCAGTAAGGCACGTTGAATCGCGCCCACACTCGCAGCTGATACGTTGCCGTATTCTACTTGGAACGATTTGGCGTTTTCTGCTACAAATTTAAGCATTGCACGTAAATCTTTTAAATCGATGAGTAACAAGCCTTTGTCATCTGCCACACGGAATACGAGGTTTAATAAGCCTTCTTGGGTTGCATTTAAATTTAATAAACGGGAAAGTAATAATGGTCCCATTTCAGAAATGGTGGTGCGAAGTGGAATACCGGTTTCACCGAACACATCCCAAAATGACACAGGATAGCCATTTAAATAACTCTCGCCACCTAAATCAAATTGCTCAATGCGTTCTGCCACTTTTCCACTAAATGTGCCCGCTTTGACTAAACCAGACAAATCGCCTTTTACATCAACTAAAAAGACCGGCACGCCATCATCACTGAACGCTTCCGCCATTTTACGTAATGTCACAGTTTTCCCCGTCCCTGTCGCCCCTGCGATCAGGCCATGACGGTTTGCCATTTTAGCGGTAATGCCAAGGGTTTGACCTTGTTCGGTACGCGCGAGAGAATATTGCATAAAGATTCCTTTGTTTTGTTAGTTTTATTTAAACGAATAATAAGGAAAAAACGAAGTGCGGTCAAAATTTAAGTGATTTTACGGTATAATTTATCAAAACTAACTCAAAGCAGGAAAAATAGATGTCAAACGCAAAAATTCTTATTATTAAAACAGGATTGATAGAAACCTTAACGTTCCCTGATGGCAGCTCATATGAAAGTGCCATCCGTAAAAAACCGGTACCCATGGTAAAAGTGCACTCGCTGGGAGCAGAAGGTAACGATGTGGGCTTAAAAGCCCATCACGGTGGTGTTGATAAAGCCTTGTTTTTTATGTCTGATGTGTCTTTCCCTGCTTTAAACGCACTACTTGGTGAAAAGTTTGATTTTCACGGTAGCGCGATTTATGGTGAAAACTTTGTGGTATCTGGCTTACATGAAGATAATGTCTGCATAGGCGATCGTTACAAAATTGGCACCACGCTTTTAGAAGTGTCTCAACCACGTAAACCTTGCGAACGTTTATCTCATAATACCAAGAATGAGAATACAAGAGAGGTAATTCGTCAGTCTGGCTGGACAGGTTGGTATGTTCGCGTGATCGAAGAAGGTGAAATTCATCAAGGCGATGAACTCATCTTGCAACACCGTCCTTATCCAGAATGGACTATTCGTCGTTTAAACACGCTACTTTCTGCTCCTTCAAGTGTGGCAGAATTAGAAGAAGCCTTAGCCATTGAGGAATTAGCGCCAGCGTTTAAACGTTCTGTTAACTCACAATTACGTAATTTACAGCAGGCGGGCTAAAATGTCGGCTAAAACGACCGCACTTTGTCCGTGCCAATCTTCGCTTTCTTACGACGATTGTTGCGGACGTTTTCATTCAGGCAATCTGTTTCCAGAAACAGCGGAACAACTTATGCGTTCCCGCTATTCCGCGTTTGTGCTCAAAAATATTCCTTATATTGTGCAAACCACTGTGCCAAGCCAACAAACCTTATTAGATGAAAAAGCCCTGCAAGATTGGGCTAATGAAACGCAATGGCTCGGTTTAGAGATTGTCAAAGCAGAAACCTTAACCAAAACACAAAGTGCGGTTGAATTTAAAGCACATTTTCAAGGCGGAGAACAGCCGCAAGTGCATCACGAATATTCTCTTTTTGTAAAAATTGATGGCCATTGGTATTTTGTTGATCCCACTGTACCGTTCCCAAGCAATAAACAGCCTTGTGTTTGTGGCTCAGGAAAGAAATTTAAACATTGTTGCGGAGGCTTGCTCTAATGACCTTAACGTCTTTTCTCGCATTATTCTGGCAGCGTTCTCAAGAAAATAAATTAACGCAAGCCGCCGGTTCACTCACCTACAGCACCATGCTCGCTATCGTGCCATTAATTATGGTAGTGTTTTCAATTTTCTCCGCCTTTCCTGTTTTTAACGAAGTAACCGGTGCATTGAAAGAATTCATCTTCACCAATTTCGCTCCTTCCGCGAGTGATGTTGTGGGACAATATATTGATGAATTCGTCCATAATTCAAAGAAAATGAGCGCCGTGGGGATTGTGAGTTTGATTTTAGTGGCATTGATGCTCATTAACTCCATCGACCGTACACTCAATGGTATTTGGCAAGACACTAGTAATCGCCCGATTTTTACGTCATTTGCTATTTATTGGCTCATTTTAACGCTCGGCCCGCTTTTAATCGGTACCAGCATTGCGGCAAGTTCATACGTCAAATCTGTATTTGAACAATCGGAAACGCTCTCTTTTGGCTTAAAACTGCTCAGTTTTGTGCCATTTCTTTCGACTTGGTTTATTTTCACGCTCATTTATATGGTCGTGCCAAATAAGAAAGTGAGCATCAAACATTCTGCAGCAGGCGCATTAATTGCGGCAATTTTCTTTACTTTAGGGAAACAAGCCTTCACTTGGTACATCACCACCTTCCCGTCTTATCAATTAATTTATGGTGCCATGGCGACACTACCGATCATGTTATTGTGGATTCAAATCAGCTGGACAGTGGTGTTATTCGGCGCACAATTAGCCGCAGTACTTGCAGAAGTGCGGTCAACAAATCAAACAAATTTAGAGGAAGTAAAATGATCGCATTAATTCAGCGTGTTACGCAGGCTAAAGTGGAAGTTGAAGGTCAAATTGTGGGACAAATCGGCAAAGGATTATTGGTTTTATTAGGTGTAGAAAAAGAAGATGACCAAGCCAAAGCGGATAAACTCGCTGAGAAAATCTTAAATTACCGTATTTTCAGCGATGAAAATGACAAAATGAATTTAAACGTGCAACAAATCGGTGGCGAAGTGCTTGTGATATCTCAATTCACCCTAGCTGCAGACACGCAAAAAGGTTTACGACCAAGTTTCTCAAAAGGTGCCGCACCAGCATTGGCTAACGAATTGTATGAGTATTTTTCACAAAAATGTGCAGAAAAAGTCACGGTTGCCAACGGACAATTTGCAGCAGATATGCAAGTAAGCCTCACCAATGATGGCCCAGTTACATTTTGGTTAAATGTCTGAATAAAGAGAAAAATTGCTATTTTTTTCAAAGCAAAGGAAACTCTTCCTTTGATCGCATTGTCGTATTAACGCTCAAATGTATATAACAATTTCAAATCCCATCCATAATTGCATTGGTAATCCCCTTATTTTATGGGTAAACTAAGGCGGTTTGATGTGGATCTTCTTAAAGTTTAGCTTGTAATAAAATGAAAAAAATTTCGTTAAAAATAACCGCTCTTTTGCTTGGCTGGATGAGTTTTTCAGCCCTTGCAGAACAAACCGTAGATATTGAGATCCGCGGTATCAAAGGTGAACGTGCCATTCGCAACACCGATCTGAACGTCAAACTCATTGATAAAGGTGAAATGGACGGCTCAGATCGGTATAAACAACTCGTTTCAGATGCCGTCGATAAAGGTCTTCGAGTCTTCGGTTATTATGGTTCTTCCGTGACCTTTGAATTGAAAAAACGCAAAGGTCAACGAGACTTACTTATCGCCAATGTAAAACCTGGTGAACCAAGTAAAATTGCGGGAACAGAAGTTGAAATTACAGGCGAAGCAGCAGAAGACGAAAACTTCACAGCACTCCGTAAAAACTTACCCAAAAAAGGCGAGTTAGTTGAGCATCAAAAATACGATGATTATAAAACCAGTATTTCAAACCTTGCCCTTGCTCGCGGTTATCTTGACGGAAAATTCCAAATTTCTCGCTTAGAAATCAGCCCTGAAACCCATGAAGCATGGTGGCGTATGCTATTTGATAGCGGCGTGCGGTATCATTACGGCAACATCACATTTAACCATTCCCAAATTCGCGAAGACTATTTGCAAAACATGCTCAACATCAAATCGGGCGATCCTTATTTAGTCAGTGATTTATCTGAATTAACCAATAATTTTTCTTCCACCAACTGGTTTAGCTCCGTACTTTTACAACCGCATGTCCGCGAAGAAGATAAATTAGTGGATATCGAACTTTTACTTTATCCACGTAAGAAAAACGCAATGGAGCTCGGGGTAGGTTTTGCAACTGATACGGGCCCTCATGTCCAAATTGGTTGGACAAAACCTTGGATCAATAGCCGAGGCCATAGTTTCCGTACAAATCTTTACGTCTCTGCGCCAAAACAAAACTTTGAAGCCACCTATAAAATGCCATTGTTGAAAAATCCATTAAATTATTATTATGAATTTTCAACCGGTTATGAAAAAGAAAATAAAAACGATACGGATACCAAAGCCCTCACTTTCGCTGCATTACGTTATTGGAATAATAGCGAGGGTTGGCAATATTTTGCAGGTCTTCGTGTCCGTTATGACAGCTACACACAAGCTGATTTCACCGATAAAACTTTCCTAGTTTATCCAACTGGAGGCTTTAGCCGTACCCGTTTAAGAGGTGGTCAATTCCCAACATGGGGAGATACCCAAAAAATCACGGTTGATTTAGGGAATAAGCTTTGGATGTCCGATGCTAATTTCTTTAAAGTTCAAGCCTCTACCGCCTGGATTCGTACGTACGCAGAAAATCACCGTTTTATTACCCGTGCAGAAATTGGTTATTTAAATACGCCCGATATTCGAAAAATTCCACCCGCATTACGTTTCTTTGCAGGGGGCGATCGCAGCGTGCGAGGTTATGGCTATAAGAAAATTTCACCGAAAAATAAAAATGGAAAATTAGTCGGCGGCTCTCGCTTAGTAACAGGTAGCCTTGAATATCAATATCAAGTTTACCCAAATTGGTGGGGAGCAGTATTTGCGGATACAGGCTTAGCCGCAGATGCTTACAAAGCAAATGAGTTACGCTACGGCGCAGGTTTCGGTGTACGTTGGGCATCGCCAGTTGGCGCCATCAAATTTGATATTGCAACTCCAATTCGAGATAAAGATAACAGCAAAAACATTCAATTTTACATTGGCTTAGGGGCTGAAATTTAGGGTATGACTATGTCTGAACAAGAAAAACAACCAGATAACCAAACCACACAACCCGTTAAAAAGAAAAAGACCTGCCGTAAAATTTTATGTGTCGGAAGTGCGGTCATTTTTGTCCCTGTTTTAGGCTTAGTCACAGCTCTTTCTTTTGATAGTGGACAACGTGCACTTATTCAACTCGCCGATAAAATGCTCGATAGCTTATCTATTGAACAAGTCAGCGGTGGCTTACAAGATGGTTTAGTCTTAGAAAATTTACGTTTTCAAACAACCGGCGTAGATGTGGCACTCCCTAAAACGCGATTACAACTGAATTTAGCTCGTTTACTTTCGGGTGATATTATTGTTGATGATCTCAGCTTAACGCAGCCGAAAATTGCCATTGATACCAGTGTCATGCCACCTTCTGAAGAGAAACAAACGGAAAGTGGTCCAATGGAAAAAATCCATTTACCGGTTTCTGTGCAAGTGAAAAATGTGGCGATTACTGACTTTGATATGAAACTCGATCAAAGCAATATTACGTTTTCGTCTTTTCAAAGTGCGATCAGTTTAAACAATGAATCTGGCCTTACCCTTGAGCCCACCACGCTTTCAGACGTGCTTTTCTCAACTGTCTCCCAAACTCAACCGAATACACCTCAACCAGAGAAAAAAGAACCCGCTAAACCCGTTGATTGGGCGCAAATTGAGCAAACACTCACACCGGCTTTTTTAGGTAATTTAAATGCGGTGAACTTGCCTTTTGATATGCACATTCCAAGTTTTTTGGGTACAAACTGGCAATATCAATCGCTCAATGAAAAAGGCGAAGAAATCCAAAAAATCACTGTGCCTAAAGTGGAATTGCAAGCAGATGCCACCGATCATTTAGTGAAATTACAAAAACTCGACATTGACAGCTCTCTTGGTACACTTTCTAGCCAAGGGAAACTCCAGCTCAATGACGATTTTCCAGTTGATCTCACATTAAAATCTGATCTCCAAGCGTTTAAATCAAAAGACAAAACCATTCTGCCTGCCAGCAAAGTTGATCTCAATTTATCGGGTTCCTTGAAAAAAACAACCGCACTTTCGTTAACCACACAGGGTGTGCTTGATGCCACCTTAACAGGTGATGTGAAACTGGCCGAAGATAAAATGCCATTAAATCTGCAGTTAAAAGCGAAAAAAGGTCAATACGCTTTTGCAGATAGCCTTGCACCGCTCAAAATTAACGATGTCGATATCAAACTCACAGGCGATTTATTGAATTATCACGCAGACGTTGTTGGTGGCGTGGAGGGGATGGATCATATCCCTCATACTCACGTTGATTTGAATGCAGACGGTAAACTCTACGAAGTCACCCTCAACGAATTAAAACTTGCTGCCCTAGATGGTACGGCACGTTTAACAGGCTCATCAAACTGGAAAGACGGCGCGCAATGGGATGTGACCGCTGATTTAAACAAAATGAACATTCGCCCTTATGTGCCTGCCATGCCAGCCGTATTATCAGGCAAAGTGAGCTCACAAGGTTCCGCTGATTCCAATCATTGGAAAGTGGATGTACCTACCGTGGATTTAACCGGTAGTCTTTCCTCTCGCCCATTAAGCTTAAAAGGTAGTGTCTTTTTAAGTAATGAAACCTTATTAAACATTCCTGATTTATTGCTGAACTATGGCGATAACCGCATTGCGGCAAAAGGTATATTAGGTGACAAATCAAACCTAGATTTAGATATCAACGCACCAAGTTTACGTGGCCTGTGGCAAGATTTATCGGGCTCCGTAGTCGGCAAAGCACAGATTTTAGGTAAGCTTACTGCGCCAACCATTAATACTGATTTAACTGCACAAGGCTTGCACTTCCAAGGATTAGATTTATCCAAAGCCTTAATTAAAGGTAATGTTGTCAGTGAACCACAAGTGAAAGGTGAACTCACCGTCAAAGCGGAAAACTTCCGTTATGGTGACAGCGTTAAATTGCATAACATTGATTTGAATGCATCAGGTGATGAAAAACATCATACGCTCACCTTAAAATCAAAAGGTGAACCCGTTGCAGCTGATTTACAAATCGCGGGGAATTTTGACCGCACTTCTCAGCAATGGAAAGGCAATTTAAGCCAAGTGAGCCTAAACTCACCTATTGGTGATTTTAAAGTGAATCAAACCATTCCGGTGACTTATGACAATAAAAAAATCCAAGCCACCATTGGGTCACACTGCTGGGTTAACCAAGACTTAGATCTGTGTTTCCCTCAACAATTTACGGCAGGGAAAAACGGCGAAGTCCCTTTTGAGCTTAAACGTATTAATTTAGATTTAGTGAATAAATTGATGGGACAAGACACGCTCAAAGGCCAGTTACAAAGCCGAGGTAAAGTGGCATGGTTCACGGATAAACCGTTACAACTAAATGTGGCAGTGGAAGGAAATAACATTGGTGTGGCACAAAAATTAGACTACCGCACCTTTAAGCTGGATATTCCTAAATTAAGTGTGAATGCCGATATTCAAAATAACAATTTAACCTTGAAATCTGACATTAACGTTCAAAATCAAGGTCGAATCGGCACAGACTTAAAAATTCATGATTTAAGTAAAGGTCGTCAATTAGGCGGTACCTTTACGATTGAAGGTTTACGCTTATCCTTAGCCAATCAACTTTTCTCCAGCGGTGAAAGCATAGATGGTGAAGTGGTCTCACGCTTAAGTTTCGGTGGTAACTTAGAAAAACCATTATTAAATGGCAATTTCGACATTCGAAATGTGAAAACGAAACTGAAAAGCCTGCCTTTTGATGTGACTGATGGCCAAGTCGCAATTCGCTTTAATGGCACCTCTTCAACCTTAAATGGTCATGTTCAAACACCAGATAGCAAACTCAACATCAACGGACAAGCTAACTGGGCGCACATGAATAACTGGACGGCAGAAGTCAGAGCGCAAGCGGATAACTTCAAAGTTGATATTCCATCTATGGCGAAATTAAAAGTCAGTCCGAATGTGGTTGTCAAAGCCTCGCCAAAACTCTTAGACTTGAGCGGAAACGTGGATATTCCTTGGGCAAGAATTGCTATTGAAAGCTTACCGGACAATGCTGAGCCGGTGAGTGAAGATGAAGTCATTTTAAATGGACCTAGAAAAAGTAAAGAAGAGCTCATTAATCGCCAATTTGCTTCAGAAACCAAATCCGGGATGCAAATTCAATCTGATTTAAAAATTAAAATCGGTGATGATGTGCATTTAGATGCCTATGGTTTAAAAACCAATTTGAATGGCTTACTTTCTGTGAAACAGGATAAAGGTAAGCTAGGATTATTCGGTCAAATTAACCTGAAAAATGGTCGTTATGCTTCTTTTGGACAGGATTTATTAATTCGTAAAGGGCAAATCAGCTTCGCCGGTTTACCTTCACAACCGATGTTAAATATTGAGGCGATTCGTAACCCAGAAGCCATGGAAGACAGTAAAGTGACCGCAGGGGTAAAAGTGATTGGTATGGCATCTAGCCCACAAGTCACTATTTTCTCTGATCCAGCCAAATCTCAAGACCAGGCACTTTCTTATTTATTAACCGGTCGCTCATTAGAAAACAGCGGTGAAGCAGGTTCTAGTGGTTCTGTGGGCGCCGCATTACTTGGCTTAGGTTTAGCGAAAAGTGGTAAAGTCGTCGGCGGTATTGGCGAAGCCTTTGGTATTCAAGACTTAAACTTAGGCACTGCCGGTGTTGGGGATAGCTCCAAAGTACAAGTTAGTGGTAATATTGGTAAACGCTTACAAGTGAAATACGGTGTGGGATTATTTGATGGCTTAGCCGAAGTGACCTTGCGTTACCGCTTAATGCCACAACTTTATTTCCAATCGGTTTCCAGCACAAACCAAGTTTTTGATTTATTGTATCAATTTGAATTTTAGGAAAGGACATGCATAACGACAAGCAACTGGCTCAACTCGCAGAACCTCATCACCGAGGTGAGGCCCGGGAGATTGCCGCCATTGATTTAGGCTCAAACAGCTTCCACATGATTGTGGCACGCATTATCAATGGCTCGATTCAGGTGCTTTCTCGTTTAAAACAAAAAGTGAGACTTGCCGATGGCTTAGACGAGCACAATGTATTAAGCCAAGAAGCCATTGAGCGCGGTGTAAATTGCCTTGCACTTTTTGCTGAACGCTTACAAGGCTTTGCGCCAGAAGATGTGAATGTCGTCGGCACTTATACCTTACGAAGAGCGGTCAATAATGACGAATTTTTACGTCAGGCTGCCACTGTCTTTCCCTATCCTATTAATATCATCAGCGGTCAAACTGAAGCTAAAACTATTTATGCGGGTGTTTGCCACACTCAACCCGAAAGCGGACGTAAACTGGTCATCGATATTGGTGGTGGCTCGACAGAAATGATCATTGGTGATGATTTCACCCCCTTAGTGGCGGAAAGTCGTCATATGGGCTGCGTCAGCTTTGCCAAAAAATTCTTCCCGAATGGACAAATTTCAAAAGAAAACTTCGAGCAAGCTCGCCAAAGTGCGGTCAATAAAATTGAAGATTTAAGCTGGGAATATCGCAAACTCGGCTGGCAATCAGTGTTAGGTTCATCAGGCACCATTAAAACCGTCTATCAAGTGATTACTGCAACTCTTGACCCGAACGGCATCATCACGGCTGAACGCTTACAAAATTTAATTGACCGAACCTTACAAGCTTCCCATTTTGAAGAACTCAATATCGCGGGATTAAATCCTGATCGCGTGGATGTCTTCGTGCCAGGCTTAGCCATTTTAAGTGCCGTTTTTGACGTATTTGGTTTAGAAAATATGCGCTACTCTGACGGTGCCTTGCGTGAAGGGGTAATTTATAGCTTAGAAAAAAACTTCCAAGTTTCAGATATCCGTACACGTACCGCATTAGGACTTGCCGAACAATTTAACTTAGATTTAGCGCAAGCCGATCGCGTGGCAAATAGTGCGAAAACCTTAATTGATCAATACACCCATTGGCAAAAACCGTATCTTGCTGATGAAATGAAAAACCTGCTGATTTGGGCGGCACGTTTATTGGAAGTGGGCATCGTAATCAATCATCGAAATGTGCAAAAACATTCGGCTTATATTCTGCAAAATATGGAATTGCCGGGTTTTGATCGCGAGCAACAACGCTTGTTGGTGAATTTAGTTCGTTATCACACGGGTGCATTTAAAAAGAATGATTTACCGATTTTTGCTCGTTATGCGGATGAAGATGTCCTTGTTTTACTGCTTCTTTTACGCATTTCGGTGATTTTAAATAAATCTCGCCAAGCAACAGATAGCACGGATAAAATTAATCTCAGAATTGACCGCTCTTTGCAGACTTGGGAACTGACCTTTGAAAAACATTATTTGGATAATAATCCATTAGTGTGGAATGAATTGCGCTTAGAAAGCAATTTACTCAAAGATTTAGAACTCAGTTTGATTTTTAACTGATAGAATAAGGGCTTTCATGCCCTTATTTTTTATCTTGCTCCAACAGCAAACTATAAATATTGGCGAGATAATAGCTCTGTTCGGCTTCTGGAATATCTTGCGGAATAAAAGAAAGCAAATCGCGGTGAATTTCCAAAACATCAGGGAAAATGACCGCACTTTGCATTTCATCATAAAAGGATTGATGAAGCGGGGAAACGCAACCGCCTCGTTTTAAGCGGGCAAGGCTGTTGGCAATATGCAATAAGAGTGTGATGACAGTCGGAATAGACACATCAATGCGCCAATGATGCTCTAGGCGACTTTGCAAAGTCAGAATAATATCAATAACTTCCTGATCAATCTGACCGCGAATTTTCCAACGGGTTAATTGTTTGAGTAACGACATAACATTCCTTTTTGAGATAGGATAACTTTACCGCTATTTCATAAAATTACCAGTGCACAGATCACAAAATTGAAACAAAGTGAAAAAATTTACGAACTAGGAAAGCAATAAATGATAGATAACAGACTTTTTGAAAAATATGATGGCTTGATTTTTGATATGGATGGCACCTTAATCGACACCATGCCAGTGCATGCACGCGCATGGAACCTAGTAGGGGAACAATTCGGTTATCGTTTTAATAGCCAAATTATGTATGATTTAGGTGGCGCAACCGTGAGCACTATTGCCTCAGCCATTATGCAAGATGCCGGTATGCCACAAGAACGTTTAAATGAAGTCATACAAGCGAAACGCAAACTTTCCTATGAATTGATTCCAACCGAATCAAAATTACTCCCGACCTTTGACGTGGTGCGTCATTACTATCAACAAAAGCCAATTGCGCTCGGTTCAGGTTCGAACCGCCGAATCATTGATATGTTGATGCAAAAATTAGATATCAAACATTACTTTAGCGCCATTGTCAGCGCTGATGATGTGAAAGAACATAAACCGCATCCAGAAACCTTTTTACGCTGTGCAGAACTGGCAAAAGCTGAACCGTCACGTTGTATCGTCTTTGAAGATGCCGATCTCGGCGTAAAAGCAGGATTAAGTGCGGGGATGGATGTGTTTGATGTCAGAACGAGAGAGATTATTAAAGCCTAATGTGGGACATTTTCTCTTTCAGCTTTTTGGCTGATTTTTGGCAAACCCATGGTTTGTGGTTGATGTTTTTCAGCGCTTTCTTAAGCGCCACCATTTTGCCAGGTAATTCAGAAATTGTGTTTGTCTCCCTTGCTGTGCCAAAAGTATTGGTCGGTTCATTATTAAGTGCGGATATTTTTTGGCTTGTTTTTCTGGCAACCGCAGGCAATACACTTGGCAGCCTCACCACTTATTGGATTGGTCGATGGTTTCCGAAAATTGACAGCAAAAATGACCGCACTTTATGGGTGATAAACAAAATACAACGCTATGGTGCCATCACTTTATTATTAAGCTGGTTGCCTATTGTCGGGGATGTGTTTTGTGCAGTAGCCGGTTGGCTTCGATTGAATTGGCTAAGTTGTTTGATTTTTATGACGATTGGAAAAGGACTGCGTTATATTGCCCTGCTCTTTTTCAGTTTACCTTTCGTGTCATAGCCGAGAATAGCCTTTGTGCATAACCTGGTTGTGGGCTAGAATAAAGACGAATTAATATTCAACAGATAAAAAAACGCCCCTTATCAAGTAAGGGGCAAATAACCTAAGGAACCAATTTTATTAAAACAACTGCAAGTTGCTTGTTCTATAAGACCGACGCTAAAAAGAAAAGTTCAAAGAAATTGTAAAAAAATGTAAAAAAATTTACAAAAACTTGCAATTAATTTACAAATCACTGATTTTCAAGGAAATAAATATGCCATTACTCGACAGTTTTAAAGTGGATCACACCCGTATGAACGCACCTGCCGTGCGTGTAGCCAAAACGATGCGTACTCCAAAGGGCGATGACATCACCGTTTTTGATCTTCGTTTTTGCATTCCAAACAAAGAAATTCTCCCACCAAAAGGGATTCACACCCTTGAGCATTTATTTGCAGGCTTCATGCGTGACCATTTAAACAATGACAGCGTAGAAATCATCGATATTTCCCCAATGGGCTGTCGCACAGGTTTTTACATGTCATTAATCGGCACACCAAACGAGCAACAAGTGGCTGATGCATGGTTAGCTTCCATGAAAGATATTTTAACCGTGCAAGATCAAAACAAAATTCCTGAATTAAACGAATACCAATGTGGGACTTACACCGAACATTCTTTAGAAGAAGCACATGATATTGCTAAAAATGTAATTGCTCGCGGTGTGGGGATTAATAAAAATGACGATTTAGCACTTGATGAATCTTTCTTAAAATAAGGACACAACATGACAACCCTAGGTACAGCATTAACCCCGAATGCTATCAAAGTGATGATGCTTGGCTCTGGTGAACTGGGCAAAGAGGTGGTGATTGAATTACAACGTTTAGGCGTGGAAGTGATTGCCGTCGATCGTTATGAAAACGCCCCAGCACAACAAGTGGCCCATCGTGCTTATACGATTTCCATGCTAGATGGGGCAGCCCTCAAAGCCTTAGTGAAAAAAGAGTGCCCAGATTACATCGTGCCGGAAGTGGAAGCCATCGCGACTGATACGCTGATTGAATTAGAAAAAGCAGGTTTTAATGTTGTGCCTACCGCCAAAGCCACCAAGCTGACGATGAATCGCGAAGGCATTCGCCGTTTGGCTGCCGAAGAGCTTGGCTTACCAACCTCACCTTATCAATTTGTCGATAACTTTGCGGACTTCCAAAGTGCGGTTGAAAAAATCGGTATTCCTTGCGTGGTAAAACCAATTATGTCTTCTTCTGGCCACGGTCAAAGTATTTTAAAATCCAAAGACGACTTACAAAAAGCCTGGGATTACGCTCAACAAGGTGGTCGCGCAGGCGCAGGACGCGTGATTGTAGAAGGGTTTGTTAAATTCGATTATGAAATCACCTTACTCACCGTTCGCCACATTAATGGCACCAGCTTCTTAGCGCCAATCGGCCATCGTCAAGAAGATGGCGACTATCGTGAATCGTGGCAACCACAAGCTATGTCTGATGCAGCCTTGAAAAAAGCACAAGAGGTCGCAGAAAAAATCACCACTTCATTAGGTGGTCGCGGTATTTTCGGCGTGGAAATGTTTGTGTGTGGTGATGAGGTTATCTTCAATGAAGTTTCCCCTCGACCACATGATACTGGTATGGTCACGCTAATTTCTCAAGAATTATCTGAATTTGCCTTACACGCCCGTGCAATTTTAGGCTTACCTATCCCAGAAATCACCTTAATTAGCCCATCCGCTTCCAAAGCCATTGTGGTAGAAGGTCAATCGAAAAACGTGCAATTTGGCAATATCACCGAAGTATTGGCTGAACCGCACACCAATATTCGCATTTTCGGCAAAGTCGAAGTCAATGGCCATCGCCGTTTAGGTGTCTTACTTGCTCGTGATGTTTCCGTAGAAAAAGCATTAGAAAAAGTAGAGCGCGCTTACGCGAAGTTGGATGTGAAATTATAAAGTTTGCTCAACTTAAATATCGTTGAAAATAAAAAGTGCAGTCAATTTTTAAGAGGTTTTAAAACCCTTTGGAAATTGACCGCACTTTATATCTAGATATTTTAAATTATATACCTTTTAGGTAGCTAAAAATTTAAAAGCCAATAAAAACCTAACGTCAGAAAACTTAATCTTTTGGATATATTACTGAAATACCTATCCATTAAAATTCAATGATCTATTTTTTCCCTACCTAAGATTCCTAATATAACAATAAAAAGTATATATAAATAAAATTTTTTTATAAAAGAGAAGAAATCCTGTACTCCTCCATATTCTATATATTCAAATAAATAAAAAATTGATGTAGCTAAAAAAGAAACTATAGCTACTTTTATTAGTGTAATAATAAATTTCATTATTCTCCTTTAGAAGGCTTATCTCTATTTATGCTTTCTTTATTATAATCAACAGCATTATTAACTGATGAAGATATAAATTTAGTCATTGTATCACTCAAACCAAATTTTTTACCTAACCCCTCAATGCTCATTGATATGCTATTAGATTTACCAGAATCATAAAAAGCATCGTTAGCACCTTTACCATCTTTAGCAATCCCTTTCAATGTATCAAGTCCTAAAGATTGCAATGGGTTTGCCGTATAAAAAGCGGAATCATAAGCTGCATTTACACCAACATTATATACAGAGCCCAAAACATCTGCTGGATTAGATAAACTTTTCGAGCCATCCATATAATAAAACGATTCACCTGCGACCCCCGCACCAGTACTGACACCAAGTGCTGTCTTATATGGTTTAGGCATTGAAGCTATAGCTTTCCCAGTATCAACAACCAACTCAGCTGGTCGATAAGAATAATAAATCCCTTGACTCACTAATTCCCGAGTTCCTTCAATACCTTCTCGTGCCGCTATTTTAGCTGTATTAACTCCTTTCGCAATAGCATCCGCATACGCAAGCTGTCCGTTGATATAGGCATTTGCTGCTTTTGTTAAAGTGGTATTGTAGGCTTTAATTCCCTTATCAACTAAATTAACATATCTTATCTGACCATCAATGTAAGCTTTTGTTGCCGCATCTTTGCCAAGACGTAACACTTGCCCCCCTTTATTAGCTAGAGTAATAGCCTCACCTCCAACTGTTGCGGCGGCTTTCTCCATGAGGGCAACACTTCTTACAACAGCAGTTCCACTACCTAAAGCAAACATAGAGCCTGCCTCCAACCCATCCTTAACTGAATAAGCTATTTTCCCATTCGCTGAATTTTTATAATTCTCAGAAGCATCAAGTTCGTTCTTGACAGTATAATACATATCTTCATCACGAGAATGTTTTTCAGAACGCCATCCTAGCCAGTTCTTACTCTCTTCTGGCAAAGTATTCACTGCTTGCGATCTTTGCGCATCCGTACCAGCAAAAGGGAAATGACCATAATCTCGTTTTGGTACAGGATCGTTTATTAAATATTCTGATTCAAAACGATTTTGAGCATTAACCAGTGATGTTGGTGATGCCAATTTATAACCAGATGCGGTATTCCCCGTAACAGTTTCTATATAATAACGATCTACATAGCTTAAAAATGCCTCTCTTTCCTTGCTATTTAAGGAATTTGGATCTTTTCTAAATTTATCCAAGAGAATGTCACTACGCTGATCTGATTCAATTAAATCTCTAAACTCCAATTTTTCTTTGTTTGTTAATTTTTCTCCACGATGATATTTTGTTTTTAAGGCATTTAATCTCGCTCTTGATGCATCACTCAAGAAATTATTCTCCACGGCATTCTTAGCTGTAGTTAGTCCTACACCAATTCATTGGCTACTATTTGCTGCCGCTCCGCCCACTAAAGCACCGGCTGCTTGACTAACAGAAGATACGACTTCTTTTTCTTCTCGATTAAGTTGGTTCGGCTTTTTACCATAAAGCTCTTTTGCAATTACATCAGCCATCACCTCACCCGCTAAAGCACCGCCAGCTCCCGCTGCTGCGTTTTGATTTGCGGAGTAAGCCTCTACCGCGCCCCAAAGTGCATGAGCAGTCAAATTGAGAGCCGTATTCACATTGCCTTTTGCATCTGTTGTCGCTTTCTTAATTTGATTATTCACCGTAGGCGATAATCCTGAAGCCACCACTTCCGCTGCCGGTCTGCCGGCTAAAGCGGTGCTGATAACATTTAATGCCGAATCAATGACAAGACGTTGATTTCCACCCGTTTCCCATTCTTTGGCTTCGCGACTCGCTGTCTCAAAATTATCTCGTGCTTGTTTGACTAAAGCGCGGTTCGTTTCGTTGTTGTTTTCTGCCTTGGCTTTTTCTGCTTCTTCTAATGCAATTGCAGCTGCATTACGCTTCGCTTTCGCTTCTTCGCCAAATTTATTAGCAAGCAAACTTCCAGCTTCCACGACATTTGGTCCAAATTTCTCTGTCACCTCACGTTGGAAATCAAGCTCTTTTTGAACATCATCTTTATTAAAACGGTTCTCTAATTTACCACTTTGGCTTTGTGCACTCTCTGTAGTGATATCGGTTTTAATCGCAGCAATCTCTTCTTGTACCGTTTTACCTGTACGTTTTAATTGTTCAGCTTCATCTTTAATAATGATATTTTGTGTATTAATACCACTTTTTGTTGTGCTAGATTGGCTATCTTAATCTTTACTATACACCAATGCAGGGTTTAGGTTTAATAGTAATATTCGCATTTTCGGTAAGGGCGAAGTCAATGGCCATCGCCGTTTAGGTGTCTTACTCGCTCGTGATATTTCTGTGGAAAAAGCATTAGAAAAAGTAGAGCGCGCTTACGCGAAGTTGGATTTGAAATTATAAATAAAGTTTACTTAGCATAAGTATCGTTGAAAATACAAAAGTGCGGTCAATTTTGAGAGATTTTAAAACGCTTTGAAAATTGACCGCACTTTATACTTCAGTATTTTAAATTATAGTTTATTTAAATACCAAACAGCCTACAAGCTACTAAAGGAGCTAACAGCAAAAATTAAACACTGACTCTCAGTTTTTAGATATAAGAATTGATAATCACTATTAATAGTGATTATCTAGAAAAATCATATAAGTTAAATGACAATACACCAATAACACACTTCATAGATACACTTCCAAACCTCACAATAAATTTGAACAATATAAATACGAACAGAGAATAACCTATAAATAAATCATTCTTGATATATTTCTAATGTTTTTTATCTTTGGTTCTCTTATGAAATTTTATTGCAAAATCAAGAAAACTAAGAGGTAAATACATAGCCAGTGTCGGACTCAATGCCTCTTTAAATGCATCTGAATTCCAATATACTTCATTAAATTTAAAATATATAAATAGAGAAAAAATTATATCTCTAGATATAAATAATAAATATAAAAAAGAAAATAACACTAGATTGCTAAACCATGAATTTTTCCTAAGCTTATTTAGCATATTTTTCCTCGAGAAATCTGTAGTATTGTTTCAGTTTTTCTGCATCACCTAAATATTCACTTGTAATAGCTGAACCAGTGGGAACAACCATTTTATTTATCGAAGGCGATATATTTACTTTCGACAATCCATTAGATACTGCAGCTGAACCTAAGGTTCCAGTAACAGCACTGATTGCATTCCAACCATAATCCTCTGGTTTTGTTGTGGCCATAACATTAAGCCCTATATTAATTGCGGTTTGTTGGCCTAGAGATTTGTTTCTATTGAACAATGTAGATAATTCTGCTTTTAATAAGTCATCCCCACTAAATTCTTTCTTTGATGACAGTTGATATCCTGTATTTATAACTCCAGAAACAACTAATTCAGAAAGTAAAGGATATTTCTCTGCAACCATGCCTACTCTAGGCAATACTTTTGAGGTGCCTTGAACAATTAATCCTTCAGCTGAAGATATTGCTTGCGCTCCCCTCAGGGCAAAAGGAGCAATGAAAGCTTCAGGGTATACCGATTCGAGAGGAATTTCTCGGTTAAAGTATTTATAACCACCTGTGAGATCAGTAAGATCAACCAAATTCTTGTACTTTGAAAGCCCTTCTCCAAACTCATACGCATTGCTTTTTTCCATTCTAACTGCTAATGTTGATTCATCCACTGCATCAATAAATTCTTTCCGTAAATTCTCATCAGATTTTAATTTTTTTAAAACTTTAGGATTCTTAGCCATGTCATTTAAATTATTAAGTGACTCATCACCTAAAAGTGCAACACTTGGTTCTTTTTTACTATCGGAATAACCTTGCTCTATACGCTGCCTTAACCATAATTCATTGCGCCCATCAAACATCGGTTTATAAAATTCTTGTACAGCATAGTCAACACCATCTCTAGCTTCTTCAGACATTGTTTGACATTTAGAAGAACTTCCGCCTAATTTACAAGCTGCCACTAAATCAGCATGTTTTTCAGAGTCAAGTTTTGCATATTTTTTATTAATATCCATTTGACACTGTTTATTTCCTTGGCAATTTTGAAGGTCTTTGCGATAATTATCCCAATCATCCTTAGAAAGATAATTATTCTCCACTGCATTCTTAGTTGTAGTTAATCCTACACCAATCCCTTGGCTACTATTTGCTGCCGCTCCACCCACTAAAGCACCGGCGGCTTGACTAACAGAAGATACGACCTCTTTCTCCCCTCGATTAAGTTGGTTCGGCTTTTTACCATAAAGCTCTTTTGCAATTACATCAGCCATCACCTCACCCGCTAAAGCACCACCAGCTCCCGCTGCTGCATTTTGATTTGCGGAGTAAGCTTCCACCGCGCCCCAAACTGCATGGGCAACCTTATTAGCCATAGGGCTACCCTCAGTGGCTAGCTTAATTTGATGATTTATTTCTGGCGAAATTGCGGAGGTAGCAATACCCGCTGCTGGCAAACCACCCAATGCTGCAGAAATAGCATTCATGGCACCATCAATTTTTCGCTTATATTCTCCTCCAGTTTGCCACTTGTCCGCTTCATTATTAGCCGTTATCAGATTTTGGTTAGCCGTATTTAGTGCGGCTTCATTTTCTTTGCTTGGGTTAGCTTTATACGCACGGTCAGCCGCTTCTTGAGCAGCTTGTGCTTCACGTTGTTTGGCAACAGCTTCTTCATCTAATTTATTTGCAATTGCATTCCCAGCAGCACTCGCAGTTTGAACAAATCCTTTTGTTGCCTCCACCTGTATATTCAGTTCTTTTTGTAAGGCATTCTTATCAAAACGATTTTCTAATTTACCACTTTGACTTTCTGCATTATCAGTACTGATATTGGTTTTAATTGCTGCAAGTGTCTCAGTGATAGATTGCCCTGTAAGTGCCTGTTGTGCATTTTCATTACGAATTTCAATATTTTGAGTATTGATACCGCTTTTAGTCACGCTATTTTGATTATCACTTTCGCGGCCATAACCTACACTACCAGAAATACCATTTTTCTCTTGACCAGTCCATCCGCCTTTTGTGTCGAGGTGATAAGACCGCCTTTTAAATCCGTATGGTTGACGTTGATGTCATACCCCTCATCCCCTGCATAGATGCCGGCTTGTTCATTCACACTCGCGTGGTCGGCATGGATGTTTGACTTGTTGAAACTACCTCCAACGGATGCGCCATAACCCACCGTCACACTGCCACTTCCGTTCATTTGTTTGCCTTTGTACGTGGCGGTGTCTTGCAAGCTTTCGATGTTGAGGTTTTGGGCATTGACTTCTACACGTTTGCCTTTCACTTGGCTACCGATGAGGTTCGCATCACCACCGGCATTAATCACTGTTTTACTTTGGCTATCTCCTACATGACTAGCAACATAAGAGGTTTCATCACCATTGCCATAGCCTTTTCCGTAATTACCACCTACTGTAATACCTGCGGCAACACCACTGCCAACTTTAATAGCAACCCCCGCATTAAAGCCACTTGACTTATTGGTGCTACTCTCTTGATGGTTTTGTTCCGCGGCCTCGATATTTACTTGATTACCTGCAATCAAAGTCGTGCCTTGTTTGCCTGATATATCCGAACCTTTAATATTAATGTTTGAATCCTTTCCTGCACCCGTTGCCACAATATTCACCTTGCCACCCGCATTAACTTGAGATTTGGCTGCGGTTTTTCCTTCAGTATGAGTACGTGATTCGCTCTTTTTAAGCTATAAATAAAACTTATAATATTGCACAAATATTTTGCTTAAAAACTCTACAAAGTCTATATTTAAAACACAAAAAGTGCGGTCAATATTCAAGAGATTTTAAAATTCACTGAAAATTGACCGCACTTTTAAGCACCTTTGTTAATTACTGCCAAGGCTTAGCATCAGGCTTGCTGTGTTTTTTTCGCCATTGGATACATATTGGACTATCCCACATTAGCCTTTCTTCACAAACTGGACCACCTTCAAGATACCAACCCTTTTTCTCTAAACAAAGATTCTCTTCTGGATTAACACTTTCACCTGTCACAAAATCCATACCACAATCCGACATGTCTTTTTTTCTTCTTTCAAGAAAATTAATACGTCCTTGAGGATCTGAGTTAGGAAATAAAATCTTAGAATTATGCAAACGCCAATGATAATGTGGTGGTGGTGGTTGAAATCCTCCAAAAGAACAAGCATTGATTGTTAGCAAACCAAATATAAAAAATAGAATCTTCATATCATTCTCCTTTTGATTTATTTAAATTAAAAATGGTTTGCTCATTTCCCATTTTTAGATCTCCCTTCGTTCGATATCCATCAATAACGCATTGTTGTTGCCCTAGTCCATAGCAATTATGTACTGATGAAGTGTCACCAAATATATCACTAATACGTTCAACCAAACCTTTATTGAGATTATTTTCAGATGTTGTTGCAGGGTTTCCTCCCAATAAAATCGGCATACTACCAACAGGGTCACTAGCATGATTCTCAATCCGAATTGAACCATTTGAAGTGGTTCTTTCTTTACCCGTTTGCAATTGACTTAAATAACCATCCGCTCTTGTAACATCAGCTGCAGGACCCACCATTTTAACAGTGGTGTTTGAAAGCAATTTTTTCTCTCGGTTGTCTTCTGTATTTAATGCTTTTAATGCATTACTAACAGTTAATGTTCCACGACTATGAGAACCGAGGTATAAATCATCTTTACCATATTGCTTCATCATGTTCATCGCTTGTAAACTCGAATTATCCATCCCTAATAGGTTTCCAAAAGAACCTTCGAACATCTTTTCATAACCGGCCCCCCACGATGGCGCGCGTCTCCTGACGCGTGCCAAAACATCTGTTTTGTTTAATTCAAATTTTCACTATTTTTATGAGTAATTTCAGTTTGTCTATTCTTAGATAGATACAAGCACGCGTCAGGAGACGCGCGCTATCTAGCAGCAACTCTTGCCTTTAGAAAAGTGCGGTCAATATTCAAGAGATTTTAGAATTCACTGAATATTGACCGCACTTTTAAGCGCCTTTTTTAATTACTGCCAAGGCTTAGCATCAGGCTTGCTGTGTTTTTTTCGCCATTGGATACATGGAGGTCTATCCCACATTAGTGTATTTTCACAAACAGGTCCACCTTCTAAATACCAGCCTTTTTTCTCTAAACAAAGATTGACCTCTGGATTATCACTTTCTCCTGCCGCCCAATCTATAATACCGCAATCAGTCATATCTTTTTTTCTTCTGTCAACATATTTAGTTAAAACATCAGGATCTGATTCAGGGAATAATGCATCCGCATTATGCAAACGCCAATGATAGTATGGCGGTAGAGGTTGAAACCATCCACTACAGCTTGTAAGCAATAAGATTGAGGGTATTAAGAATAAAAATCTTATTTTCATTTTATTTCTCCTTCGCTTTATTTAATTCAAAAATAGTTCTTTCATTACCCATTTTGAGATCTCCTTTAGTTCTATATCCATCAATAACGCATTGTTGTTGTCCTAACCCGTGACAATTATGTACGGATAAACGTTCATCACTAAACATATCTGCTGTTCGCTGTAACCAGCTTTTATTCAGATTATTTTCAGATGTCGTTGCAGGGTTTCCTCCCAATAAAATCGGCATACTACCTACTGGGTCACTCGCATGATTCTCAATCCGAATTGAACCATCTGAAGTGGTTCTTTCTTTACCCGTTTGCAATTGACTTAAATAGCCATCCGCTCTTGTAACATCAGCTGCAGGACCCACCATTTTAATTGTCGTACCTGAAAGTAGCTTTTTAGCTTGGTTATCTTCTGTATTTAGCGCTTTTAATGCATTACTTAATGTTAATGTGCCACGACTATGGGAACCTAGGTATAAATCATCTTTACCATACTGCTTCATCATATTCATCGCTTGTAAACTTGAATTATCCATCCCTAATACATTCCCAAAAGAACCTTCGAACATTTTTTCATAACCGGCAACTAAGAGCTCTGACAAACCATTTTTCGCTTTAGGATGGTGAACAAAATAAACATCTTTATATACCTTTTGATTTATATTGCCTGTCTTATCATCCCTGCCCGCAATATAGTTTTGTACTGCAAATTTTGCGGCGGAATTACGATCATTAAAGATGCCATTAAATGCAACGACATATTTACTCTCTGTTTTCCCTGTTTTTGGATCAGTATAAGTAACTTTTTGTAATTGATTACGCTCTTGATCTGATAACTCATGCAATTGATAAATATTACGTCCTTTATCCAATTGTTCTTGAAGATAGTCTTTTCGACTTACTCCCTTAGCATCCGCTTCTTCATTTATTTTCTTCAGGATTTCTGGATCCTTTATAGGATTCCCTTTTTCATCCACTTTATGAGTAAACATCCGATGTTCTGCGATAAACATTGTTCGATAAGCTTCATCCGTAGCACCACCAACATTCTTCGTAAAACTCTGAATTGTTGCAACATCCTGTTCAACTTCTTTTTGCATTTTCGCATGATCTGCTTTTTCAAGTTTATTTGCGTCTTGCTCTGTTGATTTCTTGATAGTCTCAATATTCTGTTTGCCCTGTATACTCGCAATATTAAAGTTACCATCACTAATCACAGCATTAGTTATACTCTGATTATTTTCACTTTGACTGCTATAGCTCGCTAAATTAGCTAGACCAATTTTTGCTGCAGCGTATAAATCTGTACTATGAACATCATTTGTGCCTAAACCAAATTTTACTGGCAATTGATTTGCTTTATTTGGATTCGCCTGTTCAAAGGTTTCGCCCTTTCTATCATCACCACGATAAATTTTATTTAAAGCTTTATCCTCATCAGAAGTTTGATCACGATCTACAGAAAAACCTCCCATCAATCCCATCGCAGATGATTTCGCATTAGAATAATTTTCAATATTTGAATATTCGAAATCTTCTGCTGTCATTTGATTTTTCTCTTTTTCAGCACTTGAAATGATAGCTCCGCCAACAGAAGAAACTTTATTTTTTACATTGATATCATAACCATTATTACCTGCAAAAATTCCTGCCTGTTCATTTACACTCGCATAGTCTGTATTGACTTTCGATTTATTGAAACTACCACCCGCAGCAAAACCGTAGCCTACTGTCACACTAGCACTTACATTCATTTGCTTACCACGATAGCTAGATTTATCTTGCAAGCTTTCAATTTTCAGATTTTCTGCATCTAATTCGACACCTTTACCTTTAACTTGACTGCCCGCAAGGGTTACATCCCCGCCTGCTTTAACCATTGTTTTACTTTGGCTATCTCCCACATGGCTTGCAACATAAGTGGTTTCATCACCATTACCGTAACCTTTTCCGTAATTACCGCCTAAAGTAGCCCCGGCAACCGCACCATTACTCACTTTAATGGCTACCCCAGCATTAAAACCACTCGATTTATTAGTGCTACGTTCTTGGTGGTTTTGTTCTGTGGCTTTGATATTGACTTGATTATCTGCCATCAAAGTCGTGCCTTGTTTACCAGAAATATCCGAGCCTTCAATATTAATATTAGAATCCTTTCCAGCACCCGTTGCTACAACATTAACCTTGCCACCCGCATTAACTTGAGATTTGGCTGCGGTTTTTCCTTCAGTATGCGTGCGAGATTCATTTTTTTGTTGGCCATAAGTGATTTGAACACCGATCAAGGAGTCGACATCCCCTTCACCATTCATAAAATCTTTGACATCCGTTACAGCTTTAGTTCCAGATTGATAGGCACGATAAGCATCAAAACCAGCATTAGCTGCCGCCATCGCATTCACACGACCATGCTTACTCTCACCTACTTGTCTAGTTGATTGCACTGCACCTTGTACTGCTTGAATAGCAGAAATAACAGGGGAGGTAATAGCAATAGTTAAACCTTTTTGCTCAAATTTTTGTTTGGTATTGGTTTCATATTTGTCATCTGCCGCTTTAATATCAGCTTTTTTCGCCAGAATATTCACATCGCCTTTAATGGCACTCACTGCACTCGCTGTTTGAGTATAAGTGTCTTTAGCAATCATCGTCGTATTGCCGTTTAAGCTGCCCACTTGGCTACTTTGTGCATAACGCTTCGTTTCGTCACTTTCTGTGGTTTGCTTTTGAGAACCAAAGGTAATACCAATACCACCACTAAGCGCTCCAGATCTTTTTTTGCTGTAATAATCATCGGAGTAAACTCGGTTCTCTGCCTCGTGTATATCAATATTATTTGCTTTAATAACCAATCCATTTTCAGCTACAGCATTTGAACCCTGAATATCGACATTACCATTATTCGAATGAATATAAATTTTATCTGCATCTAAGGTTGAGCCCTCTGCAATATCATAATTATGATTATGACGACGAGTTTCGCCTTTTGATTGGAATACACCATGCTTAGTCCATTTTGTTGCCTCTGATAAACGTTCTTGCTGACGACTTTCATGAATATTAATATCACCTTCTGAAAGCACGCTCATTGTGCCATTACTGACCGCAGAAGCCCCGCGCATTTCAATAGCATTTTTACCAACAAAACGAGCATCGCCTTCAATATTAAATTCTGACCCAATCTCATTATTCTGGTTGAGTTTATAATAGTTATTACTGTCTTTTACAAAATATTGTTTATTTTCAGTTTCTACCGTACCAACATTAAGCGTATTGCCAGCTTGAATATCCGCATTCCCTTTCACATTAATCTGTGCACCTTTGAAGGTAATATCTTCCGTGGCTTGTAATAACAACTGCCCTGGATTATTTTTCTCTCCTACATTAATTGCACCAACACGATTAATCGTTTTATGCTTAAAGTGTTCATTATCTGCTGTTTCAGAAAGTGTGCTGGAAATGTTGATATTTTTCGCATGACCAACCAAATTTTCTGTAGCGTTAAGTTCACCCCCTAAATTATCTAGGCGATTTTTCGCAAACAAATAAAGTTCTCTGCCTTGCAGTTTTCCACCCAAGTTTTCAATATTATTGGCACTTAAGTGGGTAAGGTTACGACCTGCAATCACACCACTATTTTTCATATCGCCTTGCGTATTGATAATCACATCATTTGCAGAAATCACTGCACCACGACTGTCAATATCCGTATTACGCCCAACAATATAAACTTGTGGTACCAATACCTCTGCTTTACTACCATCTTTGAGTGTAACTTCACGTTTAACCATCCACACCATATCAGATGTTAGTTCTTTCATCTGTTCTGATGTTAATGCTACGCCTGGAATCAAATTTAAACGCTTAGCATATTGTGCCCCATTATCCATCAGAGCTTTATATTGATCATAATCTGATAAATACCCATCAAGGAAACGTCTTCCTGTCAGCTTATTAACTTGCTCATTCACCAAGCGTTGCTCATAGAAACCATCACCTAAACGTTTAAGCAAATTTTGAGGATCATTGCGTAATTGCTTAAACATATAATCAGAACTTAGCCATTTTGATTTCTGTGTAAAACGTGGATCTGTTTCAACTAAAAACTGTCCTGATGCTGCTGGGTTAATTTTATAAAGACTTGCCTGTGGTAATGAAATATCCGGTAAGTGTGTTTTTATACCAAGATTATCTTTATTTTTTACCAAACCAGAGGTAAGCGCTGCTAAATCAACACGATTTGCATTGAGATCTGTTTTTAAAGGTGTTTTCTGTTCAAGAGATACTCCTTGAAAATCAGATTTACCATTAACAGTTGTCCCTGTTTTTTCGACAGGTTCACCAATTGTCAATAATTTCAAACCAAAACTAAAATCTTGGGTTGGATGAACATCAGTAAAATCTTTGTAATTGTGATAGTGGTAATATTTTTTTCTTTTTCTTCTGATATGTTTTTCTTGAACAAATTCACCTTGATCTGTGATATCAATATTACCGATTAAATCATCATTTTCTAACTTAGATTTTGAGCTACGCAACCGATCATTTGTCGATTGAGTAAAGACTTTATCATCCAGTAGCACTTTCTGTCCCACAAGAATTTGGCTCTGTTTATTATGAAGATCTTCTCCAGAAAGATGCAATTCCCCACCTATTAAGATTTTTGCTGGATCTTGATGTTCAATTGTAGAAGTTGTTGTTGTACGAGTATAATGCCATCTTTTCCAGCCTTCCCCCGCAATTCTCGAACCATCATTCAATTTAAGATAAGAATGGCGACTTCTGCTTCCATCATTGATATAGAAATAGCCATCTCTACCTCCACGGTAACGATGTGTATCACTTCCTAACGAATATTCATCAATTCGTTCTTTTTCTACTTTTTTACCTAATTTTAGGTGTAAATCTTGGTTTAAAAGATGATGTGTCTTAATCCAACCACTTCCTAAAGCTTCAATTGTCGCACTACCGTTATCAATACTATTTGCATAACCAGTAGCTTGATTATTTTCATTCAACTTCCCACCAATATAGATATCACCTAAACTCATAATAAGTGAATGATTACGGTTTACTAGATTACCAACACCTAAATCAAGTCTCTCGCGAGCAGCGATAGTCGCTGCTGTTCCGTCAGAGTTCTCAAGATTATTTAAATTATTTGCTTGAATGGCAAGATGACTACCATAAATACGTGCAGTACCGATATTATTGACATCATTGGCTTTAATCACTGTGGTGTCACCATCTATTAAACCAAAGTTATCCAGTTTATTGGCTTGAATGCGAGTGTTTATCGAGGAAATTTCTGCATTAGCATTATTTTGAATAGTCGCGCCTTCAACTGATGCTGAATTACCTACCACAAGGTTAGAATTATTAACAAAATCACCTTTTGTTTTAAAAGTAAGATTATTACCTACACCAAAGGCTTTATTAAGCGTAAAGCTATCATTTAACTCAATACCCAAATCACCTTTTGTTCTAATCGAACCTTCATCCGCTAATGTTTTGGCTTGTAATGTTGTGCCAATCACCGATTCAATTTTTCCTAGTGCATTATTTACAACCAAGGTTAAATCTGGATTTACAATATCAACTCGACCAGCCGATAAAATCTCACCTTGTTGGTTATCAAGAGATTGATTAACTGTAATATTTGCTGATTTTCCTGCATAAATACCACCAGATTGGTTTTCAATATGCTCTGCATTTATTACTAAATTAGTTGTTTGAATACCTTGAGTAGGGGTATCTTGTTTAGCTTTTGTATTTTTATTATTTACATTTGTAACATTTAACACTAAACGATTTGTTGCACTAACCAAAGAGCCTTTATCACCTTCAGACTGGTTATCCATCTTGGTCAAATTTAATGTTGCATTCACACTTTGAACAATGCCACCTTTGTTATTTAAATTTGTACCAGATAATGTTAAATCCTGAGATGAAATTACACCTTGTGCATTATTTATTGCAGCAGAAGAAATCGCTGCTGTTTTCGCTGAAATATCACCTTGTGTATTATTCAAATTTTGGGTTTGAATCGTTAAATCAGACTCTCCCTGAATCACTCCTTTAAGGTTATTTAAATCATTTGCAAGCAATGTCGCACGAGAAACAGATGAAATAATGCCATCTTGGTTGTGTAAATTTTCTGTCTTTAATGATAGTTCACCTTGGTTATAAACAATACCACGCTGATTATTAAATTGATTAACTGATAAATCTGCGCGATTTCCGACAATTAACTTCCCTTCCTCATTATTAACTTGCTGTGCAGCCAATAAAACCTGTCCACCTAACATTTCACCTTTTTGGTTATTCAAGGTTGAAGTACTAATATCAAGACTATTTTTTCCAAATAAATAACCAGATTGAGACTCTATATGTCCTGCATTTGTGTTAAGTTTCACACCTTGATTTGACCAAATCACACCTTGATTATTTTGAATTAATGGCGTTTGAACAGAAAGCGTACCTTCTGCGACAATTTTTCCTTCAGTATTGTCTAATCCCTTTTGTACATTTAATGCAAAAGCTTCGGCGCCACGTTGAATCCAACTGCCCTGATGATTATTAAGTTGAACACTATCCACCACAAAATGATCAGCATTCAAATGTGCATTTTCAGTTGAAATAAGATTTGGGTTGCTTAATGTTGTTTTTCCTTCGCTATATAGCGTTGTTTTATTCAGATTTAAAGCTGATTGAGCAGATTGGAGAGCGATGCGATCTCCACTTAATTGACTATCAGATAAATCAACCATTTCCGCTCTCACATTAATCTCACCACTCGCTAGATGTTTTGCTTTGGATGAAATGGTCTTTTCAGCTGAAAGAGTAAGATTTGCACCTTGTGCATGTTGAGTATCTAGAGAACGAATCTCACCTTGCGTAGTATCCTGTACCGTAACGCCAGCAGCAACTAAAGCACCACTTTTTACTTCAATATTTTTTGCCTGATACTGAATATCGCCCTTAGCAACAGTTTCACCGGTTTGAGTAACTTTATCCTTAGCTTGAACAAAGCTCCCCCCTTGATGTGAAACAATTGAACCATGCTGCTCTACTCGAGTTTGTGAGCGCAATGCAACATTCCCCTGTTTAGTTTCAACTTTACCTTTATTTTCAATAACCTTTTCTGCATTAAGATCAGCTTGGTAAGTTGCGCTAATTACCCCTTCATTAACAATACGTCCTTGACTATCAATCTTCACATCACCCGCTGATGCACCAATATGCCCCGCATTGCGTACACCAAGACCTTGACCGTTATCCACTAAATGGATTTTTTCAGCATACATCCCACCTAATTGGCTCACATCCACACTGTAGCTTTGGTTTTCGCCTTGGGTATCAGAAGTGCGGTCAGTGTTGTCAGTATTTTTATCACCCACGTACACAACTGAATCATTGGTACGGTCAACATTGTTTTTACCCGTGGTAACTTTAATCCCTTTCTTCGACCAAACCCCACCTTTGATTTCGGCTTTCTCCGCGATAATATCGGTGTAATCAGATTGGCTGTTATCCATCCCTTTTTGACCAACAGTCACTTTACCGCCTTTTACGCGATAGCCTTTCAACTCGCCATTTTCTACTTCTGCTTTACCGGTTGTCAGCGTGGTGCGTCCCGCATTAATCACACCACAGCCATCACATTGGATACCACTTGGGTTGGCAATCACCACATCCGCTTTTTTACCCGCAACTTCCACATAACCTTTTAAACGGCTTGGATTAGCGGAGTTCACCTCGTTAAGAATGACTTTTGCTTCACCGCGAGCAAGATTCGGGTTACCTTGCACCCAGCCCGCCATTTGCGTTTGTGCTGCTTTACGAGCATTGTTTAACACGGCACCTTTCTCTGCCACATCAAATTGTGAATATTGGTTACGTGATACGCCACCAGCGCTTGGTGTTTGAATATTCACTTGCGGTAAACCATTGCCGGTTTGAAGTACTGTGGGTTGTTGATTACCCGGTGCAGATTTATCTGCACGAATGGTCATATCTTCAGCATGAACAGAAGGGGATAAGAAGACAAAGCCTAATGCCAACATTAAGCTAAAATGAATAGGATTAAGTGAAAGTGTACTTGAAAATAGTCCTGTTTTTTCTTGTTCTGGACTCACATTTTCACTTTGTGCTTTACCTTGAGATTTTGCCAACTCAGAGACCACCACAAGCTGGTTTAATACACGGCTAAAAATCACTTTATAATGACGTTTATTCATTTTTTAATTTCCTTTAAAGTTTTAAATTCTGTTTGGTTTTAATCAATTTATTCATCTAAAAGCGTGAGCATTAAAAACGGTAGCTCACATTAAATCCGGTTGTCACATGACTGGTTCTAAATCCTTCCGGTTTTTTAATTGGGACGCCCACAAAATAATCATAGTTAATGCCCCATAATTTACCGCGAAGTCCAATTGCACCACCCATTAAGCTATCACCAATTTGAAGCTCTTCTTGACTAGAATGCACCTTACCTCGGTCAATCCCTAAATAAAGCTCATGTCCTTTATTGGCAATATCCCAACCCAACTCATTTCGCCATAACCAACCTTTTTCACCAGAAAGTGATAGCTCGCCATCAAACCCTCGCACGGTATAACGACCACCAATACTAAATTTATCTTGTTGTGTTAAAGGTGTACCGTTCCATTGTCCACTCCAGCTGGTGTTAAAGCGGAAAGGTTGATTGCCGATAGTGAAAGGATAGGTAAAATCAATGCCTGCAGTAAAAATCTGCATGCGAGAAGTGCCTTCACCAAATTCCTCTTCCGGAGCAGGTAAGGCTTTATTCCCACCCGTACCACGTTTATAGTTCGCAAACAGTTGTAACACTGTTTCGCCAATGTATTGGGTGTGATTAAGTCCCACTTCCCAACCAGCGGTACGACGACGTTGCACTTCAATTTCAGTGTCATTGATGTAGTTATGTGATTTTTTCGTCCATAACGCGGCATTCACATAGGTTTTATGAAGACTTCCACGAGATAATAAGCGACTTAAATTCGCTTTCATTTGTTGGCTTTCACCTGAATAGGTATAAGACTCAAATGCGCCCGCTACCGTTTGGTGATAAGAATATTTTGAACCGGAAAGCGTTAAGAGGTAGTTCTTCCAAGGAATGGAATAATAGAGACTGACATTTTTACTGCCATAATCGCCTTCCGCATCATCGCTATCACGTTTAAAGCTACGTGTACCACTGATATAGAACATATCATTAAGTGTTAACACATTATCCCAAGAAAACGTGGCTGAGCCTTGTAAACGGCCCGTAGCTTTACTGCCTGAGTCATCTAGTCCCAAAGTTAAATGAAAAGGTAAGCTTTGCTTATAAGCAATCACCACATCGGTTTCACCCACTGCATCCGTTGGCACAAGCTCCATATTCGCATCAGCACTCGGTACACGTTTTAAGTTTTCTAAACCTTGTTCAATATTGCGAATATTTAATATATCCCCTTGCGCCATTGGCATAGCAAACCATAAGGTACCACGGGTGGCAAACGGAATCGCACTTTGGTCTTGTAATTGAATACGACCTACTTTACCTGGAATCACAGTGAGTACGAGCATGCCTGAACGCAAATCCTGCGGCTCCACCACTACGCGTGTCGTGACATAACCAAAATCAATTAAACGATTTTGAATACGACGAAGTAAGACGTTAATCCCCTCAGAACCAATACAAGCCGGCAGCGCAAAATCACGCTCAGCATAAACCGACTTTAATGCCCAAGAGAATTGGCTTGGTTGGATTAATTTAAGGGAAGAAGCTGATGAATTTTCTTCTTCAGCTTGATAATCGGTTAGCACCAATTGATTGATAGGAAAACATTGTGCTTCATTTTGTGGAAAGCCAAGTGAGGCCTCTTTTTCACCCTCCAAACGCACATTCGCGGATTGCGTTTGCTGGGCTAAAATAGCCGCATCTTGTTCAGCTTGTTGCCTCTGTTGTTTGGCATCGATTTGTTTTTCTACATCTGCATTTGGTGAGCTTGGCGCCGCCAACGCGAAAGAGGAAATAAATAATAAACTAGAAAGAAAAGAGCGTGATAAGTTCTTCATTATACTTCAGAGATTAAGTTATTGATAAATTTGCGATATGATATCAAAAGTTGTTTTAAAATTCTATAAACTCATATTCTCAATAAAAAAGTGCGGTCAGTTTTTAAGAGGTTTTAAAATTCTTTGAAAATTGATCGCACTTTATATCCAACGATTTATTTTATGTAAGTTTAATCTAGACATTAGAATGGAAGTATTGAATCATTTTTTGATATAAAAACTTTGTCACACTCTTTGTTTAGATATAAATAATCATATATGTTTTTTTCTATCCAATTCTTATCTAAAGAATAAATCGCATCTTTTTTAAAAGCTTCTTTAGGAAAGATGAACGCTATTTTTCCAGCCTTATAACCAGATATAGATAGCAACCCTAGCGGTCTATCAACATCCTCTGTTTCAAAGATGATAAAGTCCACGACTCGATCTGTGTAATAATTCTCCCCCTTATTCTGGATAAAAACTCTAAATATATCTCCAGACCATAACAATTCATCTTCATATTCTTCTAATAAATAAAACATTGTCATACCTTAATCATCTCATTCTTGCATCATCAGTAAGCCATTAATATTTATTATTACCTAAAGAATATATTAATAAAAATAAAACAAATAGAGAAAGCCATATCTTTAAACTAAAGAATAAATGCTCTTTACTTACAAAAAAATCAATCTGATCAACACTTCCCGTAATAAACCATGAATTTATATAAAAAATAAGTTGTAGAATGATAGTCATCAAAAAAGATCTCTTTAAAATAAGTAATAAATATATCATGCCTACTTCTCCTTTTATTTTAATTCATCATGTACTTTAGTAATCATCTCATATGTAACAATCCTTAATAATGAGGATAGAATCTTTAGCATTTCTTACAAGGCTCACTTGAAGTGTCTTAAAGATACAAATCCCAACCCAAAAGAATACCACAGAAGTATTGTCTAACCCCATCCTTCTATGCATTATAAGATTCGCCTAAAGCAAAATGCCATAAATAACCTGTCATTTTTTACAATGTATTTGCTATAAAAAATAAGTGCTATAAAATAGCCACAACAAGCAAATGGTAATTAATGAGATTGGCTCGATATGAACAATGTACAAAAGAAATATTTTATTGGTCTAACCCATTTTTTGGGAAGTGTTCTAGGCCCTAAATACGAAGTCGTATTTCATTCTTTTGATAAAAAGAAGGCTCATATGGAAGCCATTGCGAATAGCCACGTCAGTGGGAGAACACTTTCCTCTCCACTTAGTTCTTTTGGTTCTAGTTTGTTGCAAGATAAAGTATATTTAGATAAAGATTTTATCTTTAACTACAAAGCGGTGGCAGATTCCGAAAAGGTCATTCGAGGTGCAACTTATTTCATTAAAAATGGGGATAAATTAGAAGGCATCCTTTGTATTAATCATGATACCTCTGAGTTGGTTGATGTGATGACCAAATTAATTTCATTAGAAAATCTTGGAAACTTCGTCAATATTTTAGGTATTGATGCGGCCTTTGCCGAAGTGGAAGAAGCTGAAATAATTAATAAAGAAAAACTCGAAAACTCCATCGAAGATATCCTTTGTGAATACCTTGATTTCACCCTATTACATTCCGATAAACCACTCAGCTTAAGACAACGGGAAAATGCCATTAAAGTCTTATTTGATAAGGGTATTTTCAATATCAAGGGTGCCATTCCGATGGTGGCGAAATATTTGAAAATCTCAGAACCTAGCGTATATCGCTATCTCAAAGCGATCAAGGAAAAAGCATAAAAAAGCGCGGTCAATTTTCAAGAGGTTTTAAAACTCTTTGAAATTTGGCCGCACTTTATATCTCCAGGCTATAAAAGCAAACCTTCGCTAATTACCATTAAATAAAACCTCCATAAACTCAAAGAAATCTTTTTCCGATACTTCATCAGGAGAAATCATTTTGTTATATATAATATCTATATCTCTATTTTCTAATTTATATATTTCCAACCCTACCCAATGACTACTCCATAGCTCAATAGTTGCTGTTTTTTTATTTGAATATAAGTCAAATCTAGTTAAATAACCAAAATCTCCCTCTTGCTCAAAATCAACTTGAACAACTCCGAATTTTTCAATCACCCTAGGGTAAACAACATTTTCAAAAAAATTAAATATATCCATTATTTTTATCCTTATTAATTTATTAAGTCACAATCAATACTTAAATTTAATTTCTGTTATTTTTTAAAAGAGTTATAAAGTAAATAAAAAACAATATACAAAAACAAATAAATAAAAAATACTTTTATAGAAAATAAAGCATGATCAACGTTAAAAAAAAGACTTATTTGATCAATTTTTCCTGTGCGGTAATACGCATTAAACCAAAAAAACACTTGAATGAGTAATGTAAAATAAAATGCTTTTTTTACAAAGTTAATGAGTATCTTCACTTCTCACCTTCTTTTTCTAATTCCTTGTTACATTGATTGATTAATTAACTGTCCAGCAAAAGAACTAATTAACACAGTCATACCAATCGGAGTATTTAACGTATAAGGTGCCATAAAGCCTGCTTTTATTGCATCATTATAGTTTATTTCTTCGTTTACTGAATATTATGCAGTTACACTAACACCAGTACCGATTGCAGCTTGCTTAATATAAGTATCGTTGAAAATACAAAGATGCGCTCAATTCTTGAGAAATCTAAAAACTAAGATATTGATATTTTTGACATACTTTTTGAAATATCTCTATTATTTCCTTCTAGATATTAGAAAATGTATAGGTAAAATAATAAAATGCAGTTTTAGAGACATCATAAAGGCTTCCTCAATTAATAAATCATAATGGATATTTTTTATCCCCACATCCATTTGAGCATACAGCAGTACAATAAAAAATAAAATAACACCTCCAAAGAAAGATAGTAAAGTTAAAATAATATTCTTCATTTTCTATCCTTATTTTTATTCATTTTCAATCACTCTAATCTCGTTTAAAAAAGAGAAGATAAATAGGCAAAGCAACCACCTGGAATTTTAGAGACATAAGTAAAGCCTCTTTCATAAGGAGTACATATTGTAAATTCTTCTGCCCTGCATCTAATTCAGCAATCACCATAGCTAAGAAACATAGGAATGTAACAAATATAAAAAATTTTAATATTTTTAAAATCATTATTTATTTAGATGGCAAGTATATACCCCACCTTTCTCCTTTCCTCTAACGCATATTCCTTTTATATATTAAATAGTCATACAAACTTAAAACCAAAAAACTTGAATTTATATATTATAAAAATTAATATAAATATAAAAGAAATCCTAAATCAGTTTATTATTCATAACAATATTTAGATCTCGTAAAAACTCATCTCTCTCAACATCTTCAAGATCCATAATTAAATCATTAAGACTATTTAAAGATAAAATGTCCTCTATATCAGACATGATAGAATAATGGGCTAATTTATTTCTCCCAGATAATCCTGTTATAGCGATAACATATAACATCAATTTTTCTATTGGGAGCTGAAAAGCATTTTCATACGTATCTAAAGCTACTCCCCATTCATTTTCATTAATACTCCAATCATGAATATAACCACCATTAAACTTTTCTTGACACCAAGAAAAGGCATCTTGAAAGAAAATACTTTTTAAAAAAGAATAAGTTGTTCTTTTATACATAATTAAATTCCTTACTTAGCAGTGACCAAACGACCATTATTATCAATTTCAAAATTATTACTCTCCAATAGTATTTATCAACAATCATACCAAAAATTGCTCATTCTTAAACCAATTGAACAAGCCATTTGAACTAACTAATTTTCCACATAGTCAAAGCAATCGTAAAAGGAATGCTTTTACACGCCGGATTGCATAAGTGCTTAGGCAAGCAATCCCGACAAAAATAGAGGAGTAGATTTATTATGAAATCTAAATTGATGAAAGGGTTAGTGATTGTTGCATTAGCAGGAAGCTTAACCGCTTGTGAAATGGACAGACAACAACGTCATACTGCAACAGGTGCAGCAATCGGTGGCGTAGCCGGTGGTTTATTAGGTGGCGATATTGCCACAACACTCGGCGGCGCAGCATTAGGTGGCGTAATTGGTAGTCAAGTGAATAAAGGCGGAGACTACGATGACAGAGAATATCGCCATCATAAAAAACACAAAAGACATCACCACCACAGAAGACATCGTGATTGGGATGACGACTGGGATGATTAATTCAAAATACAGATAAAAACAACCGCACTTTTGAGATACAAATCAAAGTGCGGTCGTTTTTTAGGGGTTTTATGAGTTAATAAGGATTACCACCAGCCGAGTAGTTTCATCCATAATCCACCCACACCAAACCAAATGACTAATGAAAGGATGGAAACAATAAAGCTCACGCCCCACCACTGACCGGTTGAGTTATAACCTGAACCGTATAAAGCAGGGCCAGGACCACCTGCATATTGCGTTAAGCTCATGGATAATGTTGAGGTGTAACCTAAACCAATTGCAGCAATGATTGGTGGTGTACCCACTGCGATAGCCGCTGCCACGAAAGCGAGATACATTGCGGAAATATGCGCCATGGCTGAAGCAAAGAAATAGCGGGTATAGAAATACACCAACACTAAAATAGTAAAGGCAACTGGCCAGCTGAAATCACCCACAGATGCGGAAATGTGGGTGGAAATCCAAGTGATTGCACCGTATTTATTAAGTGCATTTGCCATCATCACCAATACCGCAAACCAAAACATCGTATCCCATGCGGTGGTTTCTGCCACGATATTTTTCCAGCTCATAATATTGGTTAATAATAAAATCACTAAACCGATAAACGCTGAAATTGTTGCAGGGATATGGAAGACTAAATCACCCACCGTCCAAAGGAATAAAAGAAGGATAAAGTCTAGAGCAAGAATCCATTCTGCTTTACTCATTGGGCCCATGCTTTTTAATTCTTCACGTGCCATTTCTGCCATTTTAGGTGTATCTTTTAATTCTGGCGGATAAATTAAATACACGAAATAAGGTAAGACGATTAAGCTCACAACACCCGGCACGATTGCCCCTAAGAACCATGTCATCCAAGTGATTTCTACACCTTGGCTTTTCGCAAGTTCTGCAATTAACGGGTTACCCGCCATAGCTGTTAAGAACATGGTACAAATAATCGTATCGATTTGAGAGACAGCAATCGCTAAGAATGCACCTGCACGACGAGCGGTTGGACCTGGTTTGGACTCATACGCATCAGCAATAGATTGCATAATTGGGTACATAATACCGCCGCCACGCGCAGAAGCCGAAGGAATCCCTGGACCGATAACAACATCAGCCAACGCCATACCATAAGCCACGCCCATCATTTTTTTACCAAAACGACCAACGAAGTACAGCGCGATACGTTTACCTAAACCGGTTTTAATCACCGCTCGAGATAAAAACATAGCAATAGCAATCAACCAAATTGTGCCGTTTGCAAAGCCGGATAACATACCAACATCACCTTGTTTTGGCGAAATTGGTGTAAGCCCAGTTAATCCGCTGATCACCAAGGCAACTAGCGTTGCAGCACCCATAGGCATGGCTTTCGCGATAATAGCCACAATGGTTGCCACAAACAGCGCTAGCATTCCCCATGCTTTAGCGGATAAACCTTCTGGTGTCGGGATTAACCAAATCCCTAAACCAACGATGACGGCTATCAGCAGCCCCTGCCATTTAAAGCCAAGTTTGACTTCTACTGCTGGAATTTTACTTTCCATAGGATAACTCCTAGATAAATGAACAAAAAATAATTCATCACGGATAACGATCGTGACGCAATCGATTAAATAAGCGGTTATAAAGATACCACTTATTTAGTACGAGTAAAGATTTAAGCGATGTTTTTAATAAAATTTGATGAAAACTTGATGCAGATTAAAAAACAACTTTAAGAATGAAGAAATTGATTCACGCGTTCAAACACGGTTTTTCTCACGTTATCCTTTTCAAAAAGGATTTCATGTTTTGCTTGAGGTACAAGCATAGATTCGGCATGTGGAAAAAGTGCGGTCAATTTTTCAAGATTTTTGTTATCTACAATCTTTTCCTTTTCCGCTTGTAGGATAAGCACTGGTGTTTCCACTCTTGGGATGATTTTAGGGAGTGCTTTGATTGCATTTAAACATAAATGTACCCAGCGGAAAGTCGGGCCGCCTAAGTGAATAGCAGCGCGTTTTCGATTAACTCGGTTCATCCATTTCATTCGCGTTTTAGAATGGCTAAGTTCATTAAGGTTTAAATCTGCCGGTTTGTAATGTCCTTTACCAAAAACATAACGATGACCTTGACCAAATGCCATCATCGTTGCAATGATGAGTTCATCTCGTAATGGATGTTTCATGGGAACACCAAAGAAAGGCGAAGAAAGCACGGCCTTTTTAATCTGATGATCGTAATTAGCCAGATAATAAGTGGAAATCAAAGCGCCGAGGGAGTGGGCGAGAATATATTGGGCTTGATAAGCATAAAGTGCGGTCGTTTTTTCAATGATTTTTGCCATATCATCGGTATAAAAACGAAACTCATCTAAATGCCCTTTTTGAGGAATAATCCGCTGTGAATAGCCTTGTCCTCGATGATCAAAAAGCAAAACATCATAACCTTGTTGGTAAAAATCATAAGCCAGCTCAGTCCATTTGAGCATATTTTCTGCTCGACCATTCACCAAAATCATCAATTTTTTGACCGCACTTTCAGGCTGAACCAAATGACGATAAGCCAATTTGATATTTCGTTCACCGGAAAGATATTGCGTCGGAAATTGCTCAAAAAAAGGCAATAACTCTGCAAGGGCAAATTGATGAAAATGAGGTTCTCTGATCATAATTTTCTAATGAAAAGGGCGTAGTAAATACGCCCTTTGTAGTGAAAGTAAACTTATGCCACCAATTGTTTTAAGATACGGCGAACTGGCTCTGCAGCACCCCATAATAATTGGTCACCTACAGTAAATGCCGCTAAGTATTCTGGACCCATTGCTAATTTACGTAAACGACCAACCGGTACGCTTAATGTACCTGTTACTTTAGCTGGGGTTAATTCACGTAATGTGGTTTCTTTGTCGTTTGGAATCACTTTCACCCATTCGTTGTGAGCCGCTAAAATTTGTTCAATTTCTTCTAATGGTAAGTCTTTTTTCAGTTTGATAGTGAATGCTTGGCTGTGGCAGCGTAATGCACCGATACGCACACATAAACCATCAACAGGAATTGGATTGTCGCTTAAACCTAAGATTTTATTGGTTTCTGCATAACCTTTCCATTCTTCTTTAGTTTGTCCCGTTTCTGGAAGAAGTTTGTCAATCCAAGGGATTAAACTACCACCTAATGCTGCACCGAAGTTATCCGTTGGAAAACTATCAGAACGCATTTCTGCCGTCACTTTACGTTCAATATCTAAAATAGATGAAGCAGGGTCTTTTAATTCGCTTGAAACCGCTTGTTCTAATAAACCCATTTGTGAAAGTAATTCACGCATATTTTTTGCGCCTGCACCTGAAGCCGCTTGGTAAGTTGCGACAGATACCCATTCCACTAGATCTTTCTCAAATAAACCACCGATAGCCATCAACATTAAGCTCACGGTACAGTTACCACCCACGAAGGTTTTAATGCCTTTTTTCAAGCCTTCAGAAATCACATGTTGGTTTACTGGATCAAGCACGATAATTGCATCATCTTTCATACGTAGCGCTGAAGCAGCATCAACCCAATAACCATCCCAACCTGTTGCTTTTAATTTTGGATAAACTTCATTGGTATAGTCGCCACCTTGACAGGTCACGATAATGTCTAATTTTTTAAGTTCTTCAATGTCGAATGCATTTTTAAGCTCACCCGCTTCTTTGCCTGCGAATACAGGGGCTTTTTGACCTGCTTGAGAAGTGGTGAAGAAAACTGGATTAATATTGGCAAAATCTTGCTCTTGCACCATACGATCCATTAATACGGAACCGACCATTCCGCGCCAACCGATAAAACCGACGTTTTTCATGAGTTTTTCCTTATTTTATGTTGTGTTGAATGGGTCTATTAATTACAGGCTTTATGCCACAAAATCAAGTTTTTTTAGAAAAAATGAGGCTTTGTTTAATTTTTCTCAATAAAAAATCCCCTTTCGGGGATTTATTGATTATTTATCTGCTTTTTTCGTGGTTTTCTTTACCGTTTTTTTCGGCTCAGATTTACCTTCAGATTTGACAGCACTTTTCTTTGCTGTGGTAGATTTTGTTGTCTTCTCTTTTGTCGTAGCGGGTTTAGTCGCTTTTTTCTTTGGCTTTTCAGCTAAATTTGCCGCTTTCCATTCTTCAAATTTTTCAAGTAACACTTTACCCATTGGGCTTGGATCACCTGTAAATAAGGTTTGTAAGCCGTTATTTTCAATGATATGACGACGAAGTTCTAAACGTTCTTGATGGTTTTCTGCTAAACGAATTGCACGTTCAACATATTCATCTACCGTATTTGCAATTAACCATTCCGGTAAACCTAAACGTTTGAATAACCCTTCATCAATATGTTCATGCACTTCTGCACCGGTTTTACATACGCCCACTAAACCTAATGTCACCATATCAATAATGCCATTCGTGTTACCGAATGGGAATGGGTTTACCATCATATCGCAGTTATGCAAAATACGAAGATATTGATCATAAGGCGCATGTAGATGAGCTGTCGCATCATTGCCTAAATAATATTTAATAAAACGCTCAACGTAAGGATGTGTCACACCACTGGATTGACCTAAAGCAAAGTGGAAATGCACTTTAACATTCGCACGATCACGAATAGCCTTCAATGCTGCCAAGAAATAGGGGTTAAGCTTCATTGTGGTAGAAGCAATACCAATATTCACCACTTCAGGATTTTCACGTAAGCGATATTCTACGTGTTGTGGTGCAAGCGCTGAAGGTACATAAGGTAAGGCATCTTTCGGTAAACGCAATAATTGCTCGCTGAAACATTTTTCCGAACCCACATAATCATCTTCTACAATCACATATTCAATAAAATCAGAATGTGTCGTAGCAGGGTGGCCTAAAGCAATCACTTGAACTGGTGCAAGACGCGTGTTACTTGCAAAAATAGTGGTTAAATCCATCCCAATACTTGGTATATAAAGAACGGCTGCACCATTTTTTTCACAAATCTCTTTTAATTCATTCAATTTACCAAAAATATTATCACCTTTTAATAAATGGAATTCATCAAACACCGCTTGACCTGCTGCATCTACAGCTTCATTACCCACACCAATTAAATGAAAACGCTCACGCGCAGCAATCATTGAGGTGGAATGCGTACGGTAAATTGAATGGGATGAATGGAAATGCTCCAATAATACGACCATGACAGGTTTGCCATCACGTTCACCTAATTTTGTGACATCGCGATCTGTCCATCCACCTTGTAATAAATGACGACGAATAACTTGGTTTAATGCTTTTTTCACCCAGTGTTTATTTTCAGCAATATCGTAGCTGCAATGCATATACACATCATGTGAAATTGCACTTGGTACATTATTTAAGTTTTCAATCGTTGCTAATTTTTCAGGGAACCATTGTAAAAGTGTACCACGCTTAGAGAACGCTTGATCAGTACCGATAAAACGTGGTGATTGCAATGCAAAACAAAGGGATGCACATAATTCTGGATCTAAATTCCATAAAGCATCAAGATTCACGTTTATATTTGATTCCGGCAAGTACAAAATATAGAATTTAATTAATGATGATCTTGCATTATCTAAATGAAAATCAGATAAATTAGTCTTATCTGGATTGCGGTTATAAGTCTGCAACACATGATCCGCATTCACAAAAGGTGATGATGCAAAAATCATGTTAATCCAACGTTGTAAGGTAAAGAAACGTTGAGCCCCGCCTTCAGAAATATCTAATTTAGGATCAGAAAATAGCTCGCTCATAGCCACTGCTACGCGGGTACAAAAATGCTTAATTTTATCTTGTACTAATTCATCATTAAATTGGCTAGGATAATCAATTTCAATGCCTTCAACGCCACCAAAATTAGTATCAATTTTGCTTAAAATATCGAGCAATTCTACGCAAGCTGCTTCATAATTTTTTGCCGCAACTTCTTGTTCAAAACGGATAACACTTGGTTGCTTTTGTGTTTCTGCCATTTTTTAATTCCTTTGGTAAAAAATAAATAAAATTAATAATTAACAGGTTCCCCACAGATCGTATTCATCTGAATGAGTAATGGTTACTTTAATAAATTCACCCACTTTCACAGGCGTACCACTTAGATTTTCAATATAAACTAAGCCATCAACTTCAGGTGCATCGGCTTTTGTACGGCCGATAATACCTTCATCATCAATTTCATCCACAATTACATCAAGCGTTTGGCCAATTTTTTGTTTTAATCGTTCAGCCGAAATTTCTTGTTGTAACTGCATAAAGCGGTGGAAACGTTCTTCTTTTACATCTTCAGGCACTTGCTCGGCCATTTCAGTTGCAGGTGCACCTTCTACTGGGCTAAATTTGAAACAGCCCACGCGATCAAGTTGCGCTTCTTTTAAGAAATCCAATAACATTTGGAAGTCTTCTTCTGTTTCACCTGGGAAGCCTACAATGAAAGTTGAGCGTAAGGTTAAATCCGGACAAATCTCACGCCATTGCTTGATACGCTCTAAAGTGCGGTCAATTTTTCCTGGTCTTTTCATTGCTTTTAAAATTTTCGGACTCGCATGTTGCAATGGAATATCCAAATAAGGCAACAATAAACCTTCCGCCATTAATGGAATTAAATCATCCACATGAGGATAAGGATAAACGTAATGTAAACGCACCCAAATACCTAATTTACCAAGCTGTTTACACAAGGTCATTAAGTCATTTTTTATTGGCATACCATTCCAGAAAGCCGTTTTCACACCACCTTCTTTGCGTTGTGTATCCATCGCATAAGCAGAAGTATCTTGTGAAACAACCAATAACTCTTTCACACCTGCATCAGCAAGACGTTTTGCTTCATCCAATACTTGCGTGATAGAGCGGCTTTCTAAATCCCCACGTAATGAAGGGATTATACAGAATGTACATCGATGATCACAGCCTTCTGAGATTTTCAAATAAGCATAGTGTTTTGGTGTTAATTTCACCCCTTGTTTTGGTACAAGGCTGGTGTATGGATTATGCTCAGGTTTCGGAACGTACTTGTGTACTTGAGCCATTACCGTTTCATAACTGTGCGGACCGCTCACTTCCAAAACTTTCGGGTGAACTTGACGAATTTGATCTTCTTTCGCACCCAAGCAGCCGGTCACAATCACACGTCCGTTTTCTTCCAACGCCTCTCCAATGGCTTCTAGGGATTCCTGTACAGCACTATCGATAAATCCACAAGTATTCACAATGACCAAGTCCACATTTTCATAACTTGGCACAATGTTATACCCGTCAGTACGTAATTCAGTCAGAATACGTTCAGAATCCACTAAATTTTTAGGACAACCTAAACTTACAAAGCCAATATTCGGCGTTGATTTTTGCATAAATTTATTCTCAGCTATCATCATCTTTCAAAACTTTAGATTTTACTCAATTTCAAGCCGAAAGGCGATAAATTAAAGGTAAATTGATTGTAAATTTGCCCATTAAAGTCCTTTTTTCAGGTAGAATAATGCCCGTTTTTTTATTTACTTATATTAATTATTAACATGGAAAATTCTTTTCTTTTTTCGACCGCTCTTGAACAGACGGCTTACTTACTTATCCTAGGGAAAATGCTACTCGCACTTGTACTTGGCGGGATTATTGGCTTAGAACGTGAACTTAAACACAAACCGGTTGGAGTCAAAACCTGTGCCATTATTGCGGTGACAACTTGTGTACTGACGATTGTCTCCATTCAAGCCGCAGAACATTATGCACAAGTTTCAGATAATATTCGAACGGACCCTATGCGACTTGCCGCACAAGTAATCAGTGGCATTGGTTTCTTAGGTGCAGGGGTAATTTTACACAAGAAAAATGATGCTATTTCAGGCTTAACCACTGCTGCCATTATTTGGGCAGCGGCGGCTATCGGTGTGGCAACAGGTGCAGGCTTTATTTTTGATGCGATTATTGCCACTTTAATGATTTTAATCGCTATCCGTATCAGCCCGATTGTGCAACGTTATGTTCGTCGTAAAACCTATAAAAAACGTACTCGCTTAGCTATTCAACTAAGTTCTGCGAACGGCATCAGTAAAGTGACAGATTTATTATTGAAACATGACTATCGCATTGAAAATATCTCGGTAAAAGACCAAGCAAGTGGCGAGGTTCGCTTGCAAGTACGATGCTACAACATTGATAATGAAATGCTAAAAGATGTCTATACGCTATTAAAAACAGAAGATGAAGTACTGAGTGTGGATGTAGAAAATTAAAATCAGCTTAAAATAACACATTACTTCTATCGTAAAACCTATACTTGCTAGACAAAAAGTTAAACACTTAAACTGGATAACGTCATGAATTTACAAGATAATTTCGAGCAGCATACGCCGATGATGCAGCAATATCTCAAGTTAAAAGCAGAAAATCCTGATATTTTGTTATTTTATCGAATGGGGGATTTTTACGAGCTTTTTTATGATGATGCAAAAAAAGCGGCGGCATTGTTAGATATTTCTTTAACGAAACGTGGACAATCAGCAGGTAATCCCATTCCCATGGCGGGCGTGCCTTATCATGCGGTAGAAGGTTATTTAGCAAAATTAGTGCAATTAGGTGAACCTGTAGCCATTTGTGAGCAAGTGGGTGATCCCGCCACGTCAAAAGGACCAGTTGAACGCAAAATTGTACGAATTGTGACACCAGGTACAGTAAGTGATGAAGCGCTTTTACCAGAACGCCAAGATAACTTAATTGTGGCGGTTTATCAGGAAAAAGAAAAATTTGGTCTAGCCACATTAGACATGACATCTGGACGTTTCCAACTTTGTGAACTTCATTCAAAAGAAGCCTTTCAAGCTGAATTACAGCGTATTAATCCCGTAGAATTACTTTATTGTGAAGATTTTGCTGAAATGGCCATTATCGAACATTATAAAGGATTACGTCGTCGTCCAATTTGGGAATTTGAACTTAGTACCGCGATCTCAGAACTTAATCGTCAATTTGGTACGAAAGATTTACGTGCATTTGGTGTGGAAAAATCCCCCCTTGGCTTAGCTGCTGCAGGCTGTTTATTGCAATATGCAAAAGAAACACAACGCGCTTCTCTTCCACATATTCAAAGCATCAGTGTTATTCAAAATAACGATAATATTCAATTAGATGCCGCAACACGCCGAAATTTAGAGCTCACTCAAAATCTTGCAGGTGGCACAGAAAACACACTGGCTTCAGTATTAGATAAATGTGTTACCCCAATGGGTAGCCGTTTGTTAAAACGTTGGATTCATCAACCTATCCGTCAAACCAACATTCTATTAAAACGCCAAAAAACCATTGGTGAAATTATTGAGCAAGATTTGTATCACGAATTGCAGCCTTATTTGCAACAAGTGGGGGATATGGAACGTATTCTTGCCCGTGTAGCACTGCGTTCTGCTCGTCCTCGTGATCTCACACGTTTACGAACTGCATTAGAACAAATTGAACCGATAAAATCGCTAATTCATACAAAAACATCGTCAAATTTGACCGCACTTTCCGCACAAATTGATGATTTTTCCGCGCAAATAGCGTTACTTCAAAAAGCAATTATTGAAACCCCTCCGTTATTAATTCGCGATGGTGGCGTTATTGCTGAAGGCTATAATGCAGAATTAGATGAATGGCGAACCCTTTCCGCTGGCGCAACGCAATATTTAGAAAATTTAGAACAACGTGAACGAGAAAGCACAGGTATTGATACCTTAAAAATTGGCTTTAATGCAGTGCATGGTTATTACATTCAAATTAGCCAAGGGCAAGCTCATAAAGCACCGATTCATTATGTTCGCCGTCAAACATTAAAAAATGCCGAGCGCTACATTATTCCTGAATTAAAAGAATATGAAGACAAGGTTTTAAAATCAAAAGGAGCGGCGCTTGCTTTAGAAAAGCAACTTTATGATGAATTATTTGATTTATTGCTGCCATATTTAGGCCAATTACAATTAGCCAGCTTAGCATTGTCTGAGTTAGATGTGTTAGTTAACCTCGCAGAGCGAGCAGAAACCTTAAATTATGTTGCACCACAATTTAGCGATGAAATTGGCGTAAAAATTGAAAATGGTCGTCATCCTGTAGTGGAACAAGTCTTAAAAGCCCCCTTTATTGCTAACCCTGTTAATCTCAATCAGCAGCGTCATTTGCTGATTATTACTGGCCCCAATATGGGTGGTAAAAGTACCTATATGCGTCAAACGGCTTTAATTACGTTAATGGCTTATATAGGCAGTTTTGTGCCGGCTGATAGCGCAGTTATTGGGCAAATTGATCGGATTTTTACTCGAATTGGTGCCTCTGATGATTTAGCCTCGGGTCGTTCTACATTTATGGTAGAAATGACTGAAATGGCGAATATTCTTCATCAAGCCACTTCACAAAGTTTGGTTCTGATTGATGAAATAGGACGAGGAACTTCTACTTACGATGGGCTTTCTTTAGCTTGGGCTTGTGCCGAATGGTTGGCGAAGAAAACTCGTTCGCTTACGTTATTTGCGACTCATTATTTTGAACTCACGGCACTACCAGAACAAATCGAAGGTATTGCTAATATTCATTTAGATGCGTTAGAACATAACAATACCATCGCCTTTATGCATGCGGTTCAAGACGGGGCTGCAAGTAAAAGTTATGGTCTTGCCGTTGCAGCACTGGCGGGTGTACCACAATCCGTGATTAAACTGGCGAAGCAAAAATTGCATCAATTAGAAAAACTGTCAGCACAAAATGGTGATCAACAAATTCAACATTTGAGAGCATTAAATCAATATCAAGGTGAATTGGCTTTTGAAGCAGAGCCAGATGCTTTACGTGAAGCCATTGAGCAGCTTGATCCAGATGAATTAAGTCCAAAACAAGCCTTAGCTTATCTGTATCAATTGAAGAAAATGCTGTAAGAAATAAAAAGAGCGGTCAAAAAATTCATTGTTTTTTATGACCCCTCTTTTATTTTCACTAATTTCTTAAAATCTCATAGATTTCAGAATCTTTTCTATCAAGATAATGGATGGATTGGATTTTACGAATAGTGCGTGATTTACCACGGATTAATAAGGTTTCTGTAGTTGCTAAGTTACCACGACGAGAAATTCCTTTAAGTAATTCACCGTGTGTAATTCCCGTTGCAGCAAAAACAAGGTTATCATCACGTACTAAATCTTCTAATTTTAAGATTTCATTGACCTTCACGCCTAAGGCTTCACAACGTTGAACTTCTTCAGCGGCAATTTTACAGTTTTCTTCTGTATCGCCTTTCACTTCATTACGTGGAATAAGACGAGCTTGCATATCCCCACCTAATGCACGAATTGCAGCAGCAGCTGCCACACCTTCAGGCGCACCGCCAATACCATAAACCATATCCACTTCAGCATCCGGTAAACAACATAAAACCGAAGCGGCAACATCACCATCTGGAATAGCCATTACACGAATACCTAAATTATGCATTTGCTTAATCACTTCATCATGACGTGGTTTAGCAAGTACCATTACCGTTAAATCCGATAAGGATTTACCTAAACGAGAAGCCACACGACGAAGGTTTTGTTCAATAGGTAAACTTAAATCAATCATGCCTTTAACTTCTGGACCGACAACCAATTTTTCCATATACATATCAGGTGCTTTTAAAAAAGTTCGTTTACCACCGGCAGCCAATACCGAAATTACATTTGATTGACCCATTGCTGTCATTCGTGTGCCATCAATCGGATCAACCGCAATAGAAACGAGCTCACCGTTACCCGAGCCTACTTTTTCGCCAATATAAAGCATTGGTGCTTCGTCAATTTCCCCTTCTCCAATCACAATTTCACCGTCCATATGGATTAAATTCAGCATATAACGCATGGCTTTGACCGCTGCCTCATCTGCCGCATTTTTATTACCACGTCCAAGCCAAGTATAAGCCGCTAATGCAGCTGCTTCGGTTACTCTTGAAAATTCAATAGCTAATGCACGATTCATTTTTCTCTCCCAATGCAAAAAGTCTCGTTATTTTAGCACTAAGCAAACGTTTGCATAATAAATTTTGACAAGAGGCTTTTAAAAATAGGATTAAGTGGGTAGAATAAAGCCGTTTCGGACTTATTTTAAAAAAGGAAATCACTATGTCTTTAGAAATTTTAGATCAGCTTGAAGAAAAAATTAGACAAGCAGTAGAAACTATTCAATTACTTCAACTTGAAGTGGAAGAATTAAAAGAACAAAAAAATCAATCTCAACAAGCGGTAGAAGCTTTGCAACATGAAAACGAGCAACTTAGAAATGAACACCGCAACTGGCAAGAACACATTCGTTCATTGTTGGGTAAATTCGACAACGTATAATGACTATAAAGGCTTAGAAAATCTAAGCCTTTTTTCTTATTAGGAAACAATATGAATATTTGCGTGATTTCAGGCAGCACATTAGGCAGCGCTGAATATGTGGCGGAGCATTTAGAAGAGGTGTTAAAAACACAAGATTTTTCTACCGCACTTTTCCACGGACCAGAACTTGATGATGTGATTGATGAAAATATTTGGTTGATTGTCACTTCAACACATGGTGCAGGTGAATTACCTGATAATTTGAAACCACTCTTTGAACAAATTGCGGCATCAGATAAAGATTTATCTTCCCTCCGCTTTGCCGTTGTAGGCTTAGGTAATTCAGATTACGATACATTCTGTCATGCAGTGAATAAAGTCGAAACACAATTAAGTGAAAAAAGTGCGGTCAAAATTTGCGAGAGTTTAAAAATCGATGTCTTGCATGTTGATGATCAAGAGCAATTTGCTGAAGATTGGCTACCACAATTTATTCATGCTCTTTAGTCATAATAAAGCGATAATTTGAGTTATCGCTTTTTCTTTATCCATTATCAAAAAAAATCACCTGTGGATAACTTTGATAAAACCTGTCAAAAACTTGTTCTTTTCCACTGAGTAAATATGATGATTGTTTTAACTGTGGATAAAATTAAAGGTTATCCACAAGAAAAAGCCTCCAAACTGACGACATTTCAACACAGTCTAAAATGATCTAACTTCTTCATTTAAAAAAGGAAAAGGATCTTATTCACAAGGTAAAAGGATCTTAATAGTAACAATAATAAGATCTTTATATATAAATAGATCTTATTTTTATTATCTCTCGATCTTCTCTCATCACAGATTGAATTCTTACTTTCAAGCACACGTAATTTTCAGTAGAATAGCGCCTATTTTTAGATCGAAGATCAAATTGAAGACGAAGAGAGAGATATGTTTTATACCGAAAATTATGATGTGATCGTTGTTGGTGGCGGTCATGCCGGTACAGAAGCCGCATTGGCACCAGCACGTATGGGATTAAAAACCCTGTTATTGACACATAATGTTGATACCCTTGGACAAATGTCATGTAACCCTGCTATTGGTGGTATTGGTAAAGGCCATTTAGTGAAAGAAGTGGATGCTATGGGCGGCTTAATGGCGCATGCTGCAGATAGGGCGGGTATTCAATTTCGTACTTTAAACAGCAGTAAAGGGCCTGCTGTACGTGCAACTCGTGCTCAAGCTGACCGCGTGTTATATCGCCAAGCCGTACGCATCGCACTTGAAAACCAACCAAATTTAGATATTTTCCAACAAGAAGTAACCGATATTTTAATTGAGCAAGATCGCGTTTGTGGTGTGGAAACCAAAATGGGGCTTAAATTCCGTGCTAAATCGGTCATTTTAACTGCCGGTACTTTCTTAGCGGGTAAGATCCATATTGGTTTAGAACATTATGAAGGTGGCCGAGCTGGTGATCCGGCATCTGTTACACTTTCTCATCGTTTACGTGATCTGAATTTACGTGTTGATCGTTTAAAAACGGGTACGCCACCGCGTATTGATGCACGCACGATCAATTTTGATATATTGGCTAAACAACATGGTGATGCTGTATTACCTGTATTTTCTTTTATGGGATCGATATCTGATCACCCGCAACAAATTCCTTGTTATATCACCCACACTAATGAACAAACCCATGAAGTGATCCGTAATAACTTGGATCGCAGTCCAATGTATACCGGAGTGATTGAAGGGATCGGTCCACGTTATTGTCCATCCATTGAAGATAAAGTGATGCGTTTTGCGGATCGTAATTCACATCAAATTTATTTGGAACCAGAAGGCTTAACCAGTAACGAAGTTTATCCAAACGGGATCTCTACCAGTTTACCGTTTGACGTGCAAATGGGCATTGTAAATTCCATGAAAGGTTTGGAAAAAGCTCGCATCATTAAACCGGGTTATGCCATTGAATATGATTATTTTGATCCACGTGACTTAAAACCAACGTTAGAAACTAAATCGATTTCGGGTTTATTCTTTGCCGGTCAAATTAATGGTACAACGGGTTATGAAGAAGCGGCAGCACAAGGCTTATTGGCGGGGATTAACGCAGGTCTTTACGTACAAGATAAAGAGGCATGGTATCCACGTCGCGATCAATCTTATACAGGTGTATTGGTGGATGATCTTTGCACGCTTGGCACCAAAGAACCGTATCGTGTATTTACTTCTCGTGCTGAATACCGTTTGTTATTACGTGAAGACAATGCAGACATTCGTTTAACGCCAATTGCCCATGAATTAGGTTTGATTGATGAGGCTCGCTGGGCGCGCTTTAATAAAAAAATGGAAAATATTGAACAAGAACGCCAACGCTTACGCAGTATTTGGCTGCATCCACGCTCTGAATATTTAGAAGAAGCGAATAAAGTGCTTGGCAGCCCACTTGTGCGTGAGGCCAGCGGTGAAGATTTATTGCGCCGTCCGGAAATGACCTACGATATTTTGACTTCTTTAACGCCATACAAACCGGCAATGGAAGATAGAGAAGCCGTAGAACAAGTGGAAATTGCTATTAAGTATCAAGGTTATATTGAGCATCAACAAGAAGAAATTGAAAAACAAAAACGCCATGAAAATACAGCTATTCCGGCTAACTTTGATTACAGCAAAGTGTCTGGTTTATCTAATGAAGTACGCGCGAAGTTGGAACAGCATCGTCCGGTTTCCATTGGTCAAGCAAGCCGAATTTCAGGTGTTACTCCTGCAGCAATTTCAATTATTCTGGTTAATTTGAAAAAACAAGGCATGCTAAAACGTGGGGAATAAACTTCTCAGGTATTGAAAGCAAAAGTGCGGTGAATTTTCATCGCACTTTTTTATATTACAAATTAAAAAGATGTATTGGTAGGCTAAATTTTTGCTGAAATAAAAACACTAAGGATTTTAACCGCACTTTCAAGTAGAATGGCTACAAATAGATAAAATAGATAGAAAAATGAAAGCAAAACTCGAAAATTTACTGGCTCAAGCAGAAATTCAATTAACCGATCTGCAAAAAGATCAGCTGATTAAGTTGGTACAATTACTCAATAAATGGAACAAGGCTTATAATTTAACCTCTGTACGTGATCCACAAGAAATGTTAGTGAAACATATCTTGGATAGTATTGTTGTTAGTCCTTATTTACAAGGGGATCGTTTTATAGATGTTGGAACGGGTCCAGGCTTGCCAGGCCTGCCTTTAGCCATTATTAACCCTACCAAGCAATTTGTCTTGTTAGATAGTTTAGGTAAGCGCATTAGCTTTATTCGAAATGCAGTACGTGAGTTAGGACTAACAAATGTAGAACCTGTTCTTAGCCGCGTTGAGGAATACCAATCTGAACAAAAATTCGACGGTGTATTAAGTCGTGCATTTGCTTCGTTAAAAGATATGACAGATTGGTGTACTCATTTGCCAAAACAAGATGGATATTTTTATGCTTTAAAAGGCATTTATCACGAAGATGAAATTCAAGAATTAGACAAAAAATTCGAAGTAAAAGACGTGATAACTTTACATGTCCCTGAGCTTGTTGGTGAACGACATTTAATCGTTTTACGATAAAACACACTTTTTTTACGGCTATTTTGTTAATTATTTTTTAAAAGTGTGATTTGTTTAACATTTTTTAGTGGTTTAAAAGTTGAAACTCTTTGTAGCACGGGTATAATTAGATAGTTTTTGTATTTTAAAAAAATAAGATAATGTCTAAGGTTTTAACACAGGCTAAAAATCGATATCAAAAGGCTATAATCATTGAGTCGGTTTGTCTTGTTGTTTTGGGATTATTCCTTGCAATTTGGCAAGGTGAAAGTGCGGTAGATTTTAGTTTAGGATTTATCAGTGCTTTTGTACCATTTTGTGCTTTTGCTTATATTGTTTTTTTTCGCAAACAAGATTTTTCAACAAAATTAACGGCATTTTATCGTGGTGAAGCGTTAAAGTTTATACTAACGATTGTGCTTGTGGGTGTGTCCTTTAAATGGCTTGCTATCTCACATTTTATTTTGTTTTTTGTTGGTTTTTTTACAGCATTAGCGTTGAATAATATTATTCCGTTTTTGTTAAATAGATCTTAATTTTTTCTACAAAGGGTTGACTATGTCTGGACAAACAACTTCCGAATATATTAGTCACCACTTGTCTTTCTTGAAGACAGGTGATGGTTTCTGGAACGTTCACTTCGATACGCTTTTTTTCTCAATTGTATCGGCAGTGATTTTCTTGTTTATCTTTTCTCGTGTTGCAAAAAATGCTACGACAGGCGTACCAGGCAAAATGCAATGTTTGGTTGAAATTGTTGTAGGTTGGGTTGATGGCATTGTGAAAGAAAACTTTCATGGTCCGCGTAATGTGGTCGCACCAATTGCTTTAACCATTTTCTGCTGGGTATTCATTATGAATGCTATTGACTTAATCCCAGTTGATTTTCTTCCTCAATTTGCCGGTCTTTTTGGTATTCATTATTTAAGAGCAGTACCAACAGCAGATATCAGTGCAACATTAGGTATGTCAATCTGTGTATTCTTCCTCATTCTTTTCTATACAATTAAATCAAAAGGTTTTGGTGGTTTAGTTAAAGAATATACACTCCACCCTTTTAATCATTGGGCGTTTATTCCTGTAAACTTTATTCTTGAAACCGTAACTTTATTAGCTAAACCTATTTCTCTTGCTTTCCGTCTTTTCGGTAATATGTATGCAGGGGAATTAATCTTTATTCTTATCGCTGTGATGTACTCTGCAAATGTGGCCATTGCAGCATTGGGAATCCCATTACACCTAGCTTGGGCTATTTTCCATATTTTGGTTATTACGTTACAAGCATTCATCTTTATGATGTTAACGGTGGTTTATTTAAGTATTGCTTATAACAAAGCAGAACATTAATTTTTTATTAACCGGCTCTAGGGCTAAACTTAACTTCTATCTATTGGAGAACATTATGGAAACTGTAATTACAGCGACAATCATTGGTGCATCAATTCTTCTTGCATTTGCTGCATTAGGTACTGCAATCGGCTTTGCGATCTTAGGTGGTAAATTCTTAGAATCATCTGCTCGCCAACCTGAATTAGCATCTAGCCTACAAACTAAAATGTTTATCGTGGCTGGTCTTTTGGATGCGATTGCAATGATTGCTGTTGGTATTTCATTACTTTTCATTTTCGCAAACCCATTCATCGGTTTATTACAATAATCACCTTATTTGCTTATCAACGTAAAACAAGCATAGTAAGGAGGACGTTGTGAATTTAAATGCAACATTGATTGGTCAACTTATTGCGTTCGCACTTTTCGTGTGGTTCTGCATGAAGTTTGTTTGGCCACCAATTATTAATGCGATTGAAACACGTCAAAGCCAAATTGCGAACGCGTTAGCGTCAGCTGAAGCAGCGAAAAAAGAGCAAGCAGATACTAAAAATCTTGTTGAACAAGAACTTCTATCTGCCAAAGTACAAGCTCAAGAAATTTTAGATGCTGCGAATAAACGTCGCAATGAAGTGTTAGACGAAGTGAAGGCAGAAGCCGAAGAACTGAAAGCAAAAATTATTGCTCAAGGTTATGCTGAAGTAGAAGCAGAACGTAAACGTGTTCAAGAAGAATTACGTGTTAAAGTAGCTTCATTAGCAGTGGCTGGTGCTGAGAAAATTGTGGGTCGTTCTATTGATGAAGCGGCAAACAATGACATTATTGATAAATTAGTTGCAGAGTTATAAGAGGCTTAGCTTATGTCAGAATTAACTACAATAGCTCGCCCTTATGCAAAAGCTGCATTCGACTTTGCCATTGAACAAAGTGCGGTTGAAAAATGGACTGAAATGTTAGGTTTTGCTGCAGCCGTAGCTGAAGATGAAACGGTAAAAGCTTACTTAAGTAGTTCTCTTTCTGCACAGAAATTAGCTGATACAGTAATTTCTATTTGTGGCGAACAATTGGATCAATATGGGCAAAATCTTATTCGGTTAATGGCTGAAAATAAGCGTTTGAGTGCGATTCCTACCGTGTTTGAAGAATTTAAACATTATGTGGAAGAACATCAAGCTATTGCAGAAGTTGAAGTAACTTCAGCACAACCATTGAATGCAACACAAATCGAAAAAATTGCAGCTGCAATGGAAAAAAGATTAGCTCGCAAAGTGAAATTAAATTGCAATGTAGATAGCTCACTGATTGCCGGTGTAGTGATTCGTACAGAAGATTTTGTGATTGATGGAAGTAGTCGTGGACAACTTGCTCGTCTCGCAAATGAGTTGCAATTATAAGAGGAATACAAGATGCAACTAAATTCAACTGAAATTAGTGAATTGATTAAAAAACGCATCGCTCAATTTGACGTGGTGAGCGAAGCCCGTAATACAGGGACTATTGTTTCTGTAAGTGACGGGATTATTCGTATTCATGGCTTAAGCGATGTGATGCAAGGCGAAATGATCGCCTTACCAGGCAACCGTTACGCAATGGCACTTAACCTTGAACGTGATTCTGTTGGTGCGGTAGTAATGGGCCCTTACGCAGATTTAGCTGAAGGTATGGAAGTACAATGTACTGGCCGTATTCTTGAAGTACCAGTTGGTCGTGGTTTATTAGGTCGTGTGGTAAATACACTAGGTCAACCAATCGATGGTAAAGGTGAAATTGAAAACGATGGTTTCTCTCCTGTTGAAGTGATTGCACCAGGTGTTATCGATCGTAAATCTGTTGATCAGCCTGTACAAACCGGTTATAAAGCGGTTGACTCCATGGTTCCAATCGGTCGTGGTCAACGTGAGTTAATCATTGGTGACCGTCAAACGGGTAAAACAGCATTAGCAATCGACGCAATCATTAACCAACGTGATTCAGGTATTAAATGTATCTATGTAGCGATCGGTCAAAAAGCGTCGACTATTGCAAACGTAGTGCGTAAATTAGAAGAGCACGGTGCGCTTGAAAACACTATTGTTGTTGCGGCATCTGCATCTGAATCAGCAGCATTACAATATTTAGCGCCTTATGCTGGTTGTGCAATGGGTGAATATTTCCGTGATCGCGGTGAAGATGCGTTAATCGTTTACGATGACTTATCAAAACAAGCCGTTGCTTATCGTCAAATTTCATTATTATTACGTCGTCCACCAGGTCGTGAAGCCTATCCAGGTGACGTATTCTATCTACACTCACGTTTACTTGAACGTGCAGCACGTGTAAATGAAGAATACGTAGAAAAATTCACTCAAGGTGCAGTAAAAGGAAAAACTGGTTCTTTAACCGCTCTTCCTATTATTGAAACTCAAGCTGGTGACGTTTCAGCATTCGTTCCAACCAACGTAATTTCGATTACCGATGGTCAGATTTTCTTAGAATCTAACTTATTTAACTCTGGTATTCGTCCAGCGGTAAACCCTGGTATTTCGGTATCTCGTGTGGGTGGTTCTGCACAAACTAAAGTAGTGAAAAAATTAGCTGGTGGTATCCGTACCGCATTAGCTCAATATCGTGAATTAGCGGCGTTTGCTCAGTTCGCATCTGACCTTGACGATGCTACCCGCAAACAACTTTCTCACGGTGAAAAAGTCACTGAATTATTGAAACAAAAACAATATGTACCGCTTAGCGTAGCAGAGCAATCTGTGTTGCTTTTCGCGGTTGAGTTTGGCTATTTAGAAGATGTGGAATTGCAAAAAATTGCAAGTTTTGAAGCCGCACTTTTAGATTACGCTCGCCGTAACCACAGCGAGTTTATGGCTGAATTGACCAAAACCGGTAATTACAATGATGAAGTAAAATCATCATTGAAATCGATTTTGGATAACTTTAAAGCCAACAGCGCGTGGTAAAAGTAACGGAGAAATAAGATGGCAGGTGCAAAAGAGATAAAAACCAAAATTGCCAGTGTACAAAGTACACAAAAAATTACAAAGGCAATGGAAATGGTGGCGACCTCGAAAATGCGTAAAACGCAGGATCGTATGTCGGCTTCTCGCCCGTATTCTGAAACAATACGAAATGTTATCAGCCACGTCTCTAAAGCAAGTGTTGGTTATAAACACCCATTTTTAATTCAACGCGAAGTGAAAAAAGTCGGGATCTTAGTGGTCTCGACTGACCGCGGAATGTGTGGTGGTTTGAACATTAACTTGTTTAAAACCGTCATGACAGAAATCAAACAATGGAAAGATAAAGGTGTTAATGTTGAATTGGGTTTAATTGGCTCAAAAGGCATTAGCTTCTTCCGTTCATTAGGATTACCTGTTCGTGCACAACTTTCCGGTTTGGGTGATAATCCGACAATGGAAGACTTAATTGGTGTTGCAAACGGTATGTTTGGTAGCTATAAAGACGAAGAAGTAGATGCAGTTTATATTGCCTACAATAAATTCGTTAATACAATGGCACAAAAACCTGTTTATCAACAATTAATACCATTACCGGCATTAGAAACCGATAATTTAGAGCAAAGACAAAGCACCTGGGATTACCTTTACGAGCCAGAGCCAAAAGTCTTATTAGACAGTTTGCTTACTCGTTATTTGGAATCACAAGTGTATCAATCTGTGGTAGATAACCTTGCTTCCGAGCAAGCTGCTAGAATGGTAGCAATGAAAGCGGCAACTGATAATGCAGGTAATTTAATCAATGACTTGCGATTAGTTTACAATAAAGCCCGTCAAGCAAGTATTACAAATGAATTAAACGAAATCGTCGCCGGCGCGGCAGCGATTTAATGAAAGAGGAACGGTAATGTCAGCAGGAAAAATTGTACAAATCATCGGTGCGGTGATTGACGTTGAATTCCCACAAGATGCAGTACCAAAAGTTTACGATGCATTAAAAGTTGAATCAGGTTTAACCCTTGAAGTTCAACAACAATTAGGTGGCGGTGTAGTTCGCTGTATCGCATTAGGTACATCTGACGGCTTAAAACGTGGCTTAAAAGTAGAAAATACGGGTAACCCGATTCAAGTTCCAGTAGGGACTAAAACGTTAGGCCGTATTATGAACGTATTAGGTGAACCAATCGATGAGCAAGGTGAAATTGGCGCGGAAGAAAATTGGTCTATTCACCGTCCGGCACCAAGCTATGAAGAACAATCTAACAGTACGGAATTATTAGAAACTGGTATCAAAGTTATCGACTTAATTTGTCCATTCGCAAAAGGTGGTAAAGTAGGTCTATTCGGTGGTGCGGGTGTAGGTAAAACCGTTAACATGATGGAATTAATCCGTAATATCGCGATTGAGCACTCAGGTTACTCCGTATTTGCGGGTGTAGGTGAACGTACTCGTGAAGGTAACGACTTCTATCATGAAATGAAAGATTCTAACGTATTAGATAAAGTATCATTAGTTTACGGACAAATGAATGAGCCACCAGGTAACCGTTTACGTGTTGCGTTAACCGGTTTAACTATGGCAGAGAAATTCCGTGACGAAGGTCGTGATGTTTTATTCTTCGTGGATAATATCTACCGTTATACCCTTGCTGGTACTGAAGTATCTGCGTTATTAGGTCGTATGCCATCTGCGGTAGGTTACCAACCAACATTAGCAGAAGAAATGGGTGTGTTACAAGAACGTATCACTTCAACCAAAACAGGTTCTATCACCTCTGTTCAAGCGGTATACGTGCCTGCGGATGACTTAACTGACCCATCTCCGGCAACAACCTTTGCGCACTTAGACTCAACAGTTGTATTAAGTCGTCAAATTGCATCTTTAGGTATTTACCCTGCGGTTGACCCATTAGATTCAACTTCACGTCAATTAGACCCACTTGTTGTTGGTCAAGAGCACTATGATGTAGCGCGTGGCGTACAAGGTATCTTACAGCGTTATAAAGAATTAAAAGATATTATCGCAATTCTTGGTATGGACGAGTTATCTGAAGATGACAAACTTGTGGTAGCACGTGCACGTAAAATTGAACGTTTCTTATCACAACCGTTCTTCGTTGCTGAGGTATTTAACGGTACTCCAGGTAAATACGTTTCTTTAAAAGAAACTATCCGCGGCTTTAAAGGTATTTTAAACGGCGAATACGACCATATTCCAGAACAAGCGTTCTACATGGTCGGTACAATCGACGAAGCGCTAGAAAAAGCCAAAAATATGTAATCACTTCAAGTCATTTGAAGGAGAACAAAAATGGCGACATTTAACCTAATAATAGTCAGCGCAGAGCGAAAAATCTTTGAAGGTGCTGTGAAACAAATCCAAGCAACAGGTGTGGAAGGTGAACTTGGTATTTTACCAAACCACACCCCTTTGATGACGGCGATTAAGCCAGGGATTGTTAAATTCACCCTTGAAGATGGCAATGAAGAAGTTATCTATGTTTCAGGCGGCTTCTTAGAAGTTCAACCTAAAGTAGTAACGGTACTTGCCGATGTTGCAATTCGCGGTAGCGAGTTGGATGCAGATCGTATTCGTGAAGCAAAACGTAAAGCGGAAGAAAATATTGTGAATCACGCTGTTGATGTGGATCATGATTTACTTGTAGCTAAACTTTCTAAAGAGTTAGCGAAACTTCGTGCTTACGAACTTACTGAAAAACTCGTTAAATCAAAACGATAAGTTAATGATAATAAAAAAGAGCGGTTATTTTGACCGCTCTTTTTGTTTTTCTATCGTAAGAAATATCGATAAGCTTTACTTTCACTCACATCTTCATAAACATAGCCGAGTTCAGCTAAAGCTTTTTCAAATTCTGCGTTATCTTTTTCGCCTAATTGGAAAGCCGCAAGAATATTACCGTAATCAGCTCCATGAGCACGATAATGGAATAATGAAATATTCCAACGTTTACCCAAAATTTCTAAGAATTTAAGTAAAGCGCCTTTTTGTTCTGGAAATTCAAAGCTATAAAGTCGTTCATGATGATTAGAAACTCGTCCACCCATTAAATAACGCACGTGAGTTTTCGCAATATCATCATCAGACATATCTTCTACATCAAAGCCGTTTTTCGTTAAATCAGCAATAATTTCCGATTTTTCAGCTTCATTAGCCGTGCGCACACCAACGAAAATACAGGCTTTTTGATTATCTGCATAACGATAACTGAATTCTGTTACTGCACGGTTGCCGATGACATGGGCAAATTTTAAGAAGCTACCCGGTTGTTCCGGCATAGTTACTGCCAATAAAGCTTCACGGTTTTCACCAATTTCACAACGTTCTGAAACATAACGCAATGTATGGAAGTTAAGATTGGCGCCAGATAGAATTGCCGCCATATTTTTGCCTTCCAAATTGTTTTGTTTTACATATTTCTTCAAACCAGCTAATCCTAGGGCGCCAGAAGGTTCTGCGACAGCACGCACATTTTCGAATAAATCTTTCATTGCTGCGCAAACTTCATCGCTGTCTACCAATACCATACCGTCTAAATATTTTTGACATAAACGGAATGTTTCGTCACCAATACGTTTTACAGCTACACCATCAGCAAATAAGCCAACATGTGATAAATTGGTAGGTTGACCTTTTTCTAAGGCTGCATTCAAACAGGCTGAATCTTTGGACTCGACACCAATGACTTTAATTTCTGGCATGAATTGTTTGAGTAAAATGGCTACGCCAGCGGCGAGACCACCGCCTCCGACTTGCACAAAGACATAATCCAAATCGGCAACTTGTTGCAACATTTCCATCGCCAATGTGCCTTGACCTGCGATAACCAATGGATGATCAAATGGCGGAATAAATGTCATATGTTTAGATTTTGAAAGCTCAATGGCTTTAGCTTTGGCTTCATCAAAATTAGCCCCGTGTAGCAACACTTCACCACCAAAACCTCGGACTGCATCCACTTTGATACTCGGTGTATTTTGTGGCATAACAATTAATGCTTTTAATCCAAGTTGTTTTGCTGATAAAGCAACACCCTGAGCATGATTACCCGCAGAAGCAGCAATGACACCAGCCTGTTTTTGTTCATCAGAAAGGCTAGAAATCATCGCATAAGCACCACGAAGCTTAAAGCTATTTACTGGCTGGCGGTCTTCACGCTTAATCCAAATATTATTATGTAGGCGATCAGACAATTTGCCCATTTTTTGTAGTGGAGTTACGGTAGCGGCTTCATATACTCTGGAGCCAAGTTTGACAATCGCGTTAATGTAATCCGATTGAGAGGGTTGAGGATTGGTGAGTAGATTTTTCATGGTATTTGTTGTTTATGATGAAGTGCGGGTAATTTTTTCTTTGTTTTATTTCTCCCTCTCATAAAAGAGAGGGGGAACCATACACTATTTTAAAAGTGTTTTATCACGAACGGCACCTTTATCCGCAGATGTTGCAAAGTGACCAAATACTTTTAATGCAAAAGACACTTCACGTTCACGGTTAGCTGGTTGCCAACCTTTGGCATCTTGCTCGGTACGGCGTTTTGCTAATTCTTCATCGCTAATTTTTAAATTAATCGTGCGATTTGGAATATCGATTTCGATAATATCGTCATCATGTACTAAGCCGATCGCACCACCAGAAGCTGCTTCAGGTGAAGCGTGACCAATAGATAAACCGGATGTACCGCCAGAGAAACGACCATCTGTCAATAAAGCACATTTTTTACCTAAGCCCATTGATTTTAAGTAGCTGGTTGGATACAACATTTCTTGCATACCAGGGCCACCTTTTGGACCTTCGTAGCGAATGACTACCACATGGCCTTCTTTCACTTTACCGCCTAAAATGCCAGCTACAGCATCTTCTTGGCTTTCAAATACGATTGCACGACCGGTGAATTTCCAGATAGACTCATCTACACCTGCAGTTTTTACGATACAGCCGTCTTTAGCGATGTTACCGAATAATACCGCTAGACCACCTTCCTGAGAAATCGCATTTTCTTTGTTGCGGATACAACCGCTTACACGGTCATCATCTACACTATCCCAACGACAATCTTGTGAGAAGGCTTGTGTGGTACGAATACCAGCAGGGCCTGCACGGAAGAATTTGTGTAATTCCTCGTCTTTATTGCGGATGATATCGTATTGATTTAATTGCTCTTCTAAAGTCATACCTAACACAGTTTTGGTGTTACGGTGGATTAATCCTGCGCGATCTAATTCACCTAATAAGCCCATAATCCCACCTGCACGGTGTACATCTTCCATGTGGTATTTATTGGTGTTTGGTGCAATTTTGCTTAAGCAAGGCACAACGCGTGATAAGCGGTCAATATCCGCCATTTTGAAATCTACACCCGCTTCTTGAGCAGCCGCTAATAAGTGTAAAACGGTATTACTTGAGCCACCCATCGCAATATCTAAACTCATTGCATTTTCAAAGGCTTCAAAGGTGCCGATTGAACGTGGTAATACGCTTTCATCGTCTTGCTCGTAATAGCGTTTACAAAGCTCAACAATTTGACGACCTGCTTGTAAGAATAATTCTTTACGGTCAGCATGGGTCGCCAACATCGAGCCATTGCCTGGTAAAGATAAACCTAAGGCTTCGGTTAAGCAGTTCATTGAGTTAGCAGTGAACATCCCTGAGCAAGAACCACAGGTTGGACAAGCGCTACGCTCAATGGCATCAACATCTTTATCGCTGACATTCACATCAGCGCTTTGGATCATGGCATCAATTAAGTCTAATTTGATGAGTTGGTCGGAAAGTTTGGTTTTACCCGCTTCCATCGGACCGCCTGAAACGAATATGGTTGGAATATTTAAACGCATTGCTGCCATCAACATTCCCGGGGTGATTTTGTCACAGTTGGAAATACATACCATTGCATCTGCACAATGAGCATTAACCATATATTCCACGCTGTCTGCGATTAAATCACGGCTTGGTAAGGAATAAAGCATCCCGCCGTGGCCCATCGCGATACCATCATCTACTGCGATAGTATTGAATTCTTTTGCCACGCCGCCAGCTTTTTCAATTTCAGCTGCGACTAGTTGACCCATGTCTTTTAAATGAACATGCCCTGGTACAAATTGGGTGAATGAGTTCACCACCGCAATAATCGGTTTACCAAAGTCATTTTCTTTCATCCCTGTTGCACGCCATAAGGCACGTGCACCCGCCATATTACGACCTTGTGTACTGGTCGCTGAACGTAGTTTTGGCATAAATAATCTCTCCAAGTAAATTTTTGTTAAAGTTTGTTATGTTATTTAATTTCTTCGTTAATTGATACTGCCAAATCTCCCCTACCCCTCTTTGCTAAAGAGGGGGAAATCTTTAGTTAATCGGCAACAATTTTGTCACTTTCATTTTAGCGGTACTAAATTATTAACGCTAATATCAAATTTTATCTCATTTCAATCCCCTCTTTAGCAAAGAGGGGTAGGGGAGATTTGGCAGAAGATAATACGAAGAAATTATTCGATAAAATTAAGTTTATAAATGCAATTATTTAGATAAAGAGCCTATCGATTAAAATTTTTTAACCATATTTAAATTAAATTGATCCATTAGCTATATCTACACACTTGTAAACCATTTGTTTTGTATCGTATTGTCCTTCAAATTCTTTTTAAATAATATTTAAAACATCCGGCAATTTTGCTAACTGATTAACCAACAGATCAAAAGTGCGGTCAGATTTTACAGTGATTTTTATCTGAACTTTAGTTTCTACCAATGCCATATCCATATTAGTCACAGTAAAGCCACGTAAACGAATAACGCGTAATATGCGTTCTAAAACCTCTGGACGATGTTGAGCAGTCAATTCAAAAGTATATTGATTCATCTTAAATTTCCTCCAACATATCAGCATTACACGCACCTGGTGGGACTAATGGCCATACGCATTCCTCCGGAGGAATGCATACTTGTAGTAAATAAGCGGTTTCGCTATTTAATAAGCGATTAAGTGCTTCATCCACCTCATCAGCACGCTCAATGCGTTCAGCTGGAATATCAAAGGCTTTCGCCAGCATCACGAAATCAGGGTTATCTTCTAAAATGGTTTCTGAACGGCGTTTGTTCCAGAAAAGGTCTTGCCATTGACGCACCATACCAAGACGTTGGTTATCTAACAGCAAAATTTTTACCGGTAATTTGCCGCGTTTGATTGAACCTAATTCTTGAATGTTCATCATCAATGAACCATCACCTGTCACTAAAATCACTTCATCATGAGGGCGTGCTTTTTTCGCACCCACTGCTGCAGGTAAACCAAATCCCATGGTGCCGAAGCCCGCGGAGGTAATATAGTTTTCTGGTGCGAAATGGCGCATATGTTGCGCAGACCACATTTGATGTTGGCCCACATCGGTACAAATCACCGCATTTTGTGGTTTACGCTGAGAAAGCGTGTTGAGCAACGACCAAGGGTCAATAGGTCGGTTGCCTGCATTGTCGATATAAGTGAAATCGAGTTTGGCTTTCAATGCTTGAATGTGTGCTCGCCAATCGTCAATTGCAAGAGGGATACTTAAAGCCTCTAAAGCTTGAATTAAATCTCCTTGAAGGGCAACATTTGCCACACGAAGTTTGTTGATTTCTGCTGCATCAATATCACAATGAATCACCTTCGCGTGTGGTGCAAAACTGTCTAATTTACCGGTCACACGGTCATCAAAACGTGCACCGCATACTAACAATAAATCACATTCTTGTACGGCAACATTTGCGGCTCTTGTGCCATGCATACCAATCATGCCCATATAAACGGGATCGGTTGGGTCAATTGAACCTAAACCTTTTAATGTTGAAACGGATGGCATTTTGGTGATTTGTAGGAATTTTTTGACCGCCTGTGTGGCTTTTGCCATACCTACACCACCACCTACATAAAGCACTGGTTTTTTAGCTTGTGCCAATAATGCTTTTGCTTCAGCTAATTTTAATTCTGAAAGTGCGGTTGGTTTTACGATAGGTTTGACAATAGGTTTGATATGTTCAGGTACATCGCTCACTTGGATGTTGCGAGGCACATCGATGAGAACTGGACCAGGTCTGCCACTTTGTGCAATTTGAAAAGCAGAGGCAATAATTTCGGGGAGTTCTTCGATGGATTGCACAATGTAGCTGTGTTTGGTACAAGCTAGGGATAAGCCTAAAACATCGGCTTCTTGGAAAGCATCGGTACCGATAAGAGGGGCGGCGACTTGGCCAGTAAATGCCACGATTGGCACAGAATCAGCAAAGGCATCGCCTAAACCGGTAATTAAATTGGTGGCACCAGGGCCTGACGTTGCGACACAAACGCCGACTTTGCCTGTGGAGCGAGCATAACCAATTGCGGCTATCGCGGCACCTTGTTCATTACGACAAAGGAGATGGTCAAGACCTGAGTCATAGATGGCATCATAGGTTGGCATGATTGCCCCGCCTGGGTAGCCGAAAAGATCGGTTACACCGTGCGCTTTTAAACATTCGATAATGAGTTGTGCGCCTGTCATGTTGCTTCCCGTTTTTATGATTATTAAATAATTTTATGAATATTGAAGTTCAGCATTGTAGCGGAATTTTTCGCCTTTGGTTAGGTTTTCGCGAAAAAACAAATGAAAAAAACACGATAACTAAGATTATCGTGTTTTTTGATAAGAAGTGCGGTCAGAAAACGCGATGTTTTCTACACAAAATTAGAAGCCTGCTTGTTTTTCTAATTGTTCAACAAGCGCATCATCTAAACCTAACGCTTGAGCTAAATCTGCTAAGAAAATGATTTCTTTGCGAGATAAATCTTTGCTTACTAAGCGAGCTGCTAAGTACACATTACTTGCAAGTGCAGTATCGTTACCTACAAGACGTGCAATCTCGTTGATAGAAATTGGATTTTGAATTTCTTGTTCAAGCCATTGCGCTAATTCAGGGTTGTTGCCTGCTTCATTTGCGATAGTTTGTTTTTCATCTTCAGTGATTTCACCGTCTGCTGCCGCTGCGGCGATCATAGTACGTAAAATTAATTCACCCGCATCGACATGGCTTGATGAATTTAATACATCAAATGCATTTTCTGAAATGTTTAGTTGGCTATTTTGTTGGGATTTTTGATAGTTTTGGTACGCTTGGTAAGCAAGGTTACCTAAAACGGCAAGTGAGCCTAATTTTGCTAAGCTTGCACCGCCGCTACGGCCTAAAATCATTGATAAAATACCGCCTAATGCTGCACCACCGCCTACTTTGGTGAGAGAGTCGATTGTTTGGTTGCCGGTTTCAAGTTTGCTTGCAGAGTTTTTAGCCACATCTAAAACTTGATTTAAAATGCTGTTGAGATCCATAAATGTTTCCTTTTGGTTGTTAATAGAGATTAAATTCGGCCTTTGGACAGTGATTTTTAAAAAAAATTCATTATTTTTAAGCGCACTTTAAATCAAATTCTTGACTCGGTTTTAGAATTCATTATATTGAAATCTTTCTTCATTCAAAAGGAACTTAATATGACGCAGTCAAACGCAAAGCGTGAGACCTTCTCTGGTCGGAAAGCATTTATTATGGCGGCGATTGGATCCGCTGTTGGCTTAGGAAACATCTGGCGTTTCCCTTATACCACTTATGAAAACGGTGGCGGTGCATTTATTATCCCTTACCTTATTGCACTTTTAACCGCCGGTATTCCATTGCTTTTCTTAGATTACGCAATCGGTCATCGCCATCGTGGTGGTGCTCCTCTTTCTTATCGTCGCTTTAACCCACACTTTGAAGTGTTTGGTTGGTGGCAAGTAATGGTGAACGTCATCATCGGTCTTTACTACGCGGTAGTATTAGGTTGGGCGGCAAGCTATACCTATTTCTCACTTAATTCTGCTTGGGGCGACCAACCGATTGATTTCTTCCTACACGAATTCTTAAAAATGGGCGATATCAGCAATGGTGTGAGCTTTGAGTTTGTCGGCATGGTAACTGGTCCATTAATTGCTGTGTGGTTGGTGGCGTTAGGTGTGCTTTCTTTAGGTATTCAAAAAGGGATTTCTAAATCTTCAGATATCTTAATGCCTGTTTTAGTGGTGATGTTTGTGGCGTTGGTAGTTTATTCTTTATTCTTACCAGGTGCAGAAAAAGGCTTAAACGCACTATTTACACCAGACTGGTCAAAACTCTCTAATCCGAGCGTGTGGATTGCGGCTTATGGTCAAATATTCTTCTCTCTTTCCATCTGTTTCGGGATTATGATTACGTATGCATCGTACTTGAAAAAAGATTCTGATTTAACAGGTAGCGGTTTGGTTGTTGGCTTTGCAAACTCGAGCTTTGAAGTACTTGCCGGTATCGGTGTATTTGCGGCATTAGGTTTCATCGCAACTGCACAAGGCGTAGAAGTGAGCGAAGTGGCAAAAGGTGGTATTGGTTTAGCCTTCTTTGCATTCCCAACTATTATTAACAAAGCACCATTCGGTGAAGTATTAGGGGTATTGTTCTTCGGTTCATTAACCTTTGCGGCATTAACCTCATTTATCTCTGTTATTGAAGTAATCATTTCAGCGATTCAAGATAAACTGCGTTTACGTCGAGCAAAAGCGACCTTTGTTGTTGGTTTACCAATGATGGTGGTATCAGTCATTTTATTTGGTACGACAACCGGCTTACCAATGCTTGATGTATTAGATAAATTCGTGAACTACTTTGGTATCGTTGCAGTGGCATTTGTTTCATTAATTGTGATTGTAGCAAATGAAAAATTAGGCTTATTAGGCAACCACTTAAATCAAAGCTCTTCATTCAAAGTCGGTTTCCTATGGCGTTTATGCATTGTCATCACCACCGGTATTCTCGCCTTTATGTTATTGAGTGAAGGTGCGAAAGTATTTACAGAAGGTTATGAAGGCTATCCAAGCTGGTTTGTAAATATCTTTGGTTGGGGTATGGCAATTTCGCTAGTGGTTGTTTCGTTCATTCTTTCTCGTTTACAATGGAAAAATGAAAACAACTTCAAGCTTGAAGAAAAAGGAGAATAAAGATGACAAGTATTGCAATTACAATGATGATTGTGGCGCTTTTTGTGATTTGGGGCGGCTTGATCTTTTCCTTAATCAGACTTCCAAAAGAAGAAAAATAAGGTCAAAATTGACCGCACTTTGAAATAAGTAGGGCGTGCTGAGCACGCCCTTTTTTGTTATTTCGATAAATCAATTTGATATACCGCAAAGCCCACTTCATCGGTGCCGACTTTTTTCATTGGGTATTGTGCATTATCTTGAATGAATTTCGCCGCTTGTTCGCTTGGTGAGGTTTCAAAACGCACATCTAATTTATCGTTACCTTTAATCGGTGCAAAGCGCCAGTTTTTATCCGCACTTGGGTTTACATGGCCATTTTTTTCGCTTTCTGCTTTGATGTAATCCGCAAGAATTTGGCGGTTTTCATCTGGAGAAGCGTAAACAATGTGCGCATCGCCTGTGCCTGGGAATTTATTACCGTAAGCACGATAGTTATTAGTCGCAATTAAGAATTCTGCTTTTGGATCAACCGGTTTACCTTGGTAGGTTAAATTCACCACACGGTGTGAATTCGGGTTAATCAATTTACATTCGCCGTCATAACGCGGTGGTTGAGTGAGGTCGAATTCATAATTTACGCCGTCAATCACATCGTAGTTATAAGTACGGAAACCGTCCCAATCAAGTAAAGATTGTGGTTTGTCGCTGGTAGGATCGATTTGTTTGAACATACCTGCGCTACATTCTAACCACTCTTTCAGTTCTTCACCGGTTGCTTTGACAACAACTAAGGTATTTGGATAGAGGTATAAATCTGCTGCGTTACGGAACGTTAATTCACCTTTGTTAACTTCAGTATAGCCCGTTGGGTCATTTTTACGTCCGCCTGCTTTAAATGGTGCGCCTGCACTTAAAATTGGTAAGCCCGCCATTGCTGCAACACTTGGTGCTACTTTTTCAACGTAAGCTTTTTGTGCTTGGTTCACAATTTGAATGGTTGGGTCATCTTGCACTAGGGCTAAGTAGCTATACATGTTATCTGTCGCTTTACCGATTGGCTGTGCCACGAATTCACGGGTGGCTTCATGCACAGGTTTTAAAAGTGCGGTCAATTCGGCATCACTTTCTGTGGTCGCTTTTTTGTTTTCTGCATCGTAAATTGGACGAAGTACCGCTTTACCATCAGCCACTAACCATTTGCCGTTGTGTTGAGCAAGGGTTAAGTCGATTACACTAATGTTGTTTGCCCAGTAGCCCGCCATACTTTCAGGTACGCCTTTTACGGTTCCTTTAGCAATATCTGCATTTGGTGATTTGGCGAACTCTTTGTTTGGGAATAAACGGTGAGAGTGACCGAAAACAATCGCGTCAATGTGTGGTACATCAGCAAGGTAGAATGCTGAGTTTTCTGCACCTTCTTGATATGGCTCATCTGATGGGCCTGTGTGAGCAAGTGCCACAATAATATCGGCGCCTTTTTGTTTCATTTCTGGCACATATTTTTGTGCGGTTTTCACGATATCGCGCGTTTCAACTTTGCCTTGTAAATTTGCTTTATCCCATACCATAATTTGTGGTGGTACAAAACCGATATAACCAATGTTTAGTTTGTGCTTTTTACCTTGGCTATCTACCACTTCTTTGGTTTGAATCACATAAGGTGTGAAATAGGGCTCTTCGGTACCGACTTTTACTACGTTGGCATTGATGATTGGGAATTTCGCTTGTTTAATCGCATCGGCTAAATAATCTAAGCCATAGTTAAATTCGTGGTTACCTAATGTGCCCACTTCATAGTGCATCGCATTTAAGCAATCTACGGCTGGGTTTGGTTTGCCTTCTTTATAACCTTTCGCGGCTTGATAGTCAGCAATTGGGTTACCTTGGATTAAGTCACCGTTATCAACTAAAACGCTGTTTTTCACCTCTTTACGAGCTTGACGAATCAAGCTTGCTGCACGGGTAAAACCGAATTTCTCAGTAGGTGCATCTTTGTAGTAATCGAAGTCAGTTAAAAAACTGTGAATATCGGTCGTTGCTACGATACGCAAATCGACTTGTGTGTCGCTTTTCGCAAAAGCAAAACGGCTCGCACTCAACGCTAAAATGCTGCTTGCGCCAAGTTGGATGAAATCTCTTCTGTTGATCATATGTGCTCCTGTTGTGTGAGAATCGACGGGATTTTAAATCTCTTTTATATATAAAGAAAGCGCAATATAAAGTTCTGGGATGAAGTGTGATGAGCATCACAAAATAAAGGATTGAATTTTGTTGCAAAACTCCGCATTTGGGACAAAAATAGGCTATCCAATCCACTAGAAATTAAGTCATTCATAGTAAGGTAGCCTGCATTTATTGATGGCATCCGATAAGGAGATCGCTATGGCTTTTAATCTTAAAAATAGACACCTATTGAGTCTTGTTCATCATTCAGAACGCGAAATTAATTATTTGTTAGATTTATCACGTGATTTGAAACGAGCGAAATATGCTGGAACTGAACAACCTCAGCTTAAAGGTAAAAATATCGCACTTATTTTTGAAAAGACATCAACGCGTACTCGTTGTGCCTTTGAAGTAGCGGCTCATGATCAAGGTGCACAAGTGACTTACATTGATCCAAATTCCTCTCAGATTGGACATAAAGAAAGCATGAAAGACACCGCGAGAGTTCTCGGGCGAATGTATGATGCGATTGAGTATCGAGGTTTTAAACAAAGTACCGTGCAAGAACTTGCGGATTATGCTGGAGTGCCGGTGTTTAATGGTTTAACGGATGAGTTTCATCCTACACAAATGCTCGCGGATGTTCTCACGATGATTGAGCATTGTGACAAACCACTTCATCAAATAAGTTATGTGTATATTGGTGACGCACGCAATAACATGGGGAATTCTCTTTTACTAATTGGATCAAAACTCGGGATGGATGTGCGAATTTGCGGCCCTAAGGCCCTATTACCTGAAGATAGCTTTATTGAAATGTGTAAAGGTTTTGCTAAAGAAAGCGGTGCGCGGATTACTGTAACGGATGATATCGATAAAGCTGTAAGCGGCGTTGATTTTGTGCATACTGATGTTTGGGTCTCAATGGGTGAGCCATTAGAGGCTTGGGGAGAACGTATTAAGTTATTGCTTCCTTATCAAGTAACGCCAGAACTCATGAAGCGTACAGGTAATCCAAAAGTAAAATTCATGCACTGTTTACCTGCATTCCATAATAGCGAAACCAAAGTGGGTCTCCAAATTGCTGAAAAGTATCCTGAATTAGCAAACGGCATTGAAGTGACTGAAGAGGTGTTTGAATCGCCGATGAATATTGCATTTGATCAAGCAGAAAACCGTATGCATACGATTAAAGCAGTCATGGTAGCGAGTTTAGGTTAGCGGAATGATAGCTTGTTATGCTACTAATATTCCTATGATATTTATTAATCAGAGCGAAACAAAGCAAAAACATTGTAGTAACTTATAATCTTTGTTTAATTAGAAATTTTTATTTTCCTTTGATAGGTTGTCTCTTTACCATCAGAATTTATATTGTTCTCACGCTAATTATAACCCAGTTAGCTGATGTTGTAGATATCGTGATATCGTAAGTTTCTCTCTATATAAATGATATGCTAATTAAAATTATGACAATACTCTCAACAAAACAGGCTGAAATTCCGTTTGTTGGCCGAGTTTGTGGGTATATCGTTTAACCATCACAAAGGAAAGAGCGGTCAACATAAAGATTAAAATCGCACGGATGAGCTCATTTGCACTGATATAGCTAGAAAGCAATGTTGCAACCAATAGCGTGAAAAGCGGCACGATATACATTAACAATGCAGAAAATAACATGGATTTTTCTTCTAGACCGATTTCCACCATTTGACCTGCACGGAGTGGCGTGATGGTTTCGAGCGGGAAGATATGTTCGCCTCGTTTTCCATTGAGTTCAGACAGGGAAGCTGTTCCACAGGCTTCTCTAGCCGAACAAGCTCCACAGGCGCTTTGTGATTGACATTTCACTTTAGCAAGGCCTGTTTCCGCATCATAGCTCATCACAACGGCACTTTCTTTTAGCATTTTGCTTCTCCCATATAAATATCAAAGCGGTGATTTTTGGTTTCACGACTAACATGGGGCGCTTTTTGCGCTAAAAATTCCGCATAGTCAGGACGTTTTACCACCACACGTTTACGGGCTAATTGTAACGCAGGTGTCAAGAGTTCATCGGCATCCAAATCGGCACCAACCAAATGTTGGAATACACGCATTTCTTTTTTGACTAGGGCGGATTTTTGCTTGTGCGGATACATTGGATCCAAATACACCACATCGGCATTCTCTTTTTTTGGATTGAGTTCGGTAATATGATGAATGTCCAATAATTGCATATTTTGCTGCATCATTTCGCCTATTTCTGCATCCTGATAGGCTCGGTTAAGTCCATCCTGCAATAGCAAATACACCACGGGATGGCGTTCCACTAAACGCACTTGGCAACCGATAGAAGCTAAAACAAAGGCATCTCGACCAAGTCCTGCTGTGGCATCAATCACGCTCGGCAATTCTGCACCCTTAATGCCTACAGCTTTGGCAATAGCTTCGCCACGTCCACCGCCAAATTTACGACGATGCGCCATGGCTCCAGCTACGAAATCCACAAACACATCGCCCAATTTGGGCTCGTCTAGCTTACGCAAGGCGAGATGAGTTTCAGTTAGCACCAATGCAAGCGGACTTTCAGTGCAATGCTCGATACCAAGAGGGGCGCAAAGTGCGGTCAATTCTGACAATTTTCCCGCTTCGGCAAGCAGTTGAATTTTTATTTTCTCACCAGCCATACGCCACTTTCCATATGATCTGTGTAAGGGAATTGATCAAACAACGCCGCTTTTTCAATGCGGTGGGTTTGGCTTAGGGTTTGCAAATTCTCACAAAGGGTATGTGGATTGCAGGAAATATACAAAATACGATCGTAATTCTGCACCAGCTTTACCGTGTCAGGGTCAAGCCCTGCTCGTGGTGGATCGACAAAAATCGTATTGCATTGATAGGCTTTTAAATCAATGCCTTTTAAGCGATTAAACTCACGTACACCATTCATGGCTTGGGTAAATTCTTCTGCCGACATACGAATAATTTGCAGATTATCTATACCATTTTCCGCAATATTAAATTGTGCGGCAGCCACGGATGGCTTGGCAATTTCGGTAGCAAGGACTTTGCGGAAGTTTTGTGCAAGGGCAATAGAAAAATTGCCGTTACCACAATACAGCTCTAATAAATCCCCTTGAGAACCTTGAGTGCAATCAATTGCCCATTCCAACATCTTGCAATTTACAGCTGCATTAGGCTGGGTAAAGCTATTTTCCACTTGGCGATAAACATAATTACGCCCTTTTACCGGTAATACTTCATCAACAAAATCTTGCTCTAAACAGATTTTTTGTTTACTCGCACGACCAATCAGTTGCACATCAAAACCAAGTTGTTGTAATTCACCTTTTAGGTTTGCTGCAGCGCTTTGCCATTCTTCCGTGAGTTGCTTGTGGTAAAGCAGACTTACAATAATCTTATTGCTAAGTGTGCTCAAATAATCAATTTGAAAAAGTTTTTTATGCAATACTTCCTGCGTTTTTAATAATGGCAGTAAGGCTTTCATCATGCGATTGATCAGCTCGCTGGCAATCGGGAACTCATCCACTCGATAACGTTGCAAAGTGTTTTGATCAAACATGATGTGATAAAAATCGCCTTTATCATGCCAAATACGAAATTCTGCACGCATCCGATAATGGCTGGTTGGCGAATCAAACACGGCTATTTCAGGGGCGTTAAAAGGCTGCAAAAGTGCGGTCAGTTTTTCAGTCTTTTTTTGCAGGAGTTCGGTATATTGGGAAATGGGTAGTTGCATTGATGTTTACGTTTGAATGATAAATATTCCCCAGCCCTTGGCAAGCATGGGGATTGAGTAAAAAAGCAAAAGGCAAGCTTCTGCCTGCCTTTTAAAGTGTATTATTCGCCAGAATAATCTTCGCCGCCAGAAGCCGCTTCGCTCACATCACCTGATAAAGTGTAAACACGTTTTGTTGTGTTAATGCGAGTACGATATTTATTCCAGGTTTTTTCGAAGAAAGTTTCCGGTGCACGTTCACCACGGCAAAAAGCAACAAATTCTTTTTCTTCTTTTGTCGCTGGCTTGCGCTCGCCTGAATCTAATGCTTTAAACGCTTGACCATATTGCTCTAATACTTGGGATTCTTTGATTGTATAATCACCGTGACGGGAAAATCCGCGTGGGTAGTTTTTGTCGTCAAAAAAACGACGAGTAACACTGAAACTAGCAGCCATAATCATCTCTCTTCTTTATATTTAAAAACGGCAGGCATTAAACCAATTTTTTTTTATTTTTGCAATAAACCTTTCACGGTTTCTACATAATCTTTGACGAAATCATCGTAATTTAAGCCTTCAGGGTTTACACGATATTTGCCATTTACATAGAAATCAGGTACGCCATGTACTTTAAACTGCTCAGCCGCATTCACTTGTTTATTCACTAAACCGTTTACAGCAAAGCTATTGATATTGTTATCAAATTGTTCAGCAGTCACACCGTTATCAATGAAGATTTTACGAATATCGTCCATTGAGCTTAATTTATCTTGTTGTGCAGCTTCAAATAAAGGCGCTTTCACTTTGCTTTCTGCACCAAGTGCCATCGCTAATGCCCATGCACGAGTGAGGTTTTCAGATTGACGACCTAAGAAGTTAACATGATATTGTTTAAATTCAGTGCCTTTGGGTAAGCTTTCTGCAACTTGTTTTGGAATGTGGTATTCCATTTCAAAGGCATAGCAATGTGGGCAGTAGAAAGAGAAAAATTCAATCACTTCAGGCTGTGCAGAAGCGGTTTGGCCCACTTGAACGTATTGTTTACCTTCTTCTAAATTAGCTGCGAATGCGTTAAATGAAAATAAAGCACTGAGTAAAAATAAAAATTTTTTCATTTGTTTTCCTTATTTAATAATTCCGCGCGCTTTTAACAATGCGGTTTTAAAATCTTCTTCATAATCTTTTTTGATGCCAGGAATTGGCTCGAGTTTATCTGTGCCGTGCATTTTTAAATGATAAATAATCACTTCATCAGATAATTCTGCTACGGGTTTATCAAAACCTGCTTCATCAGCAATTTTTTGCAAAATTTGTAACAAGCTCAGATCTGGGTCTTTAGACCAATAAGGTTGTAAAAGTTCCAATACTTCATTTAAACGCTTACATTTCATTGCTATTTCCTTTTAAATGGAGAAAAATAAGGCTAGATCATACTTCAAATAAGGCAATAAGAAAATATGAAATACACAATAAGTGCGGTTATTTTAGCGGGTGGAAAAGCGCGGAGGATGAATGGTGCGGATAAAGGCTTACAGCTTTTACAAAATAAACCGTTAATTAGCCATGTAATTGAACGCTTACAACCTCAAGTGATTGATATTTCAATTAATGCTAATCGTCACTATGCGGAATATGCACAATGGGGTTTTCCTGTATTTTCAGATGAATTACCTGATTTTCAGGGGCCATTGAGTGGTATGTTGACCGCACTCGAACAAGCTAAAACAGATTTTGTACTTTTTGTGCCTTGTGATAGTCCGTATTTTCCACAAAACTTATTAGAAAAACTAAAAAGCGCGGTTAAAAATGACCGCACTTTAATGGCTTATGCAAAAGATAAGGAGCGTGAACACCCGACATTTTGTTTGATGTCCGTTCGGCTTAAAGAGAAGTTACGTGCTTATTTAAACGAAGGCGAACGTCGTTTATTACAATTTATGAACAAAAATGGCGCGGTTGCTGTCCAATTTGACGAACAAGAAGGACGATTTGTAAATTTTAATACCTTAGAAGATTTACAATAAATTATTTGTTTAACCTTGAATTTTGTAAAAAATTCTCCATTATTGCAGTGTTTACTTTCTATTTTATTGAGGAACTTTATTATGATGCGAATCCTTTTATTTTTAGCCACTAACTTTGCTGTGATGCTTGTGTTAGGGATTATTTTAAATGTGACCGGTATTGCAGGAAATAGTACAGGTGGCATTTTAATTATGGCGATGCTTTTCGGTTTTGCCGGATCATTGATTTCGTTATTTTTATCAAAAACCATGGCATTGCGCTCTGTGGGCGCGGAAGTGATTACTGAACCACGTAATCAAGCGGAACGTTGGTTAGTAGAAACGGTACGCCGTCAAGCACAACAAGCAGGCATCCCAATGCCAGATGTGGCGATTTATCATTCTAATGATGCGAATGCTTTTGCTACGGGTGCAACTAAAAACAATTCTTTAGTGGCGATTAGTACAGGCTTATTAAACTCCATGACGGAAGAAGAAGCTGAAGCAGTATTGGCTCATGAGGTCTCGCACATCGCGAACGGTGATATGGTGACCATGACTTTATTACAGGGCGTATTGAATACCTTCGTGATTTTCTTATCTCGCGTGATTGCCAATGTGGTGGCGAGCTCCCGTAATGGTGATGAAGAAAGTCGGAGTTCAGGCATTTACTTCTTAGTTTCAATGGTGTTAGAAATTGTATTTGGTATTTTAGCGAGCATTATCGCGATGTGGTTCTCGCGCTATCGTGAATATCGTGCAGATGCAGGTTCTGCACAGCTTGTTGGAAAAGAAAAAATGATCGCGGCATTACAACGTTTACAACAAATTCATGAGCCACAAGAGATGGAAGGTTCACTTAATGCCTTTATGATTAACGGCAAACGTAGCGAACTCTTTATGAGCCATCCTCCGCTTGAAAAACGTATCGAAGCATTACGTAGTTTATAAAAGATAAAAAAATAAAGGGCTAAATGTAATATTTAGCCCTTTTTATTTGTAGATTATTTAATATCCGCTAAGACTTTAGTGAGTAATTCCCAGTAAGTTTGTACTGTTGAAATTTGGACTTTTTCATCTGGCGAATGCGCATTACGAATAGTTGGTCCCACAGAAATCATGTCAATATTCGGATAATGTTCTTTCAATAAGCCACATTCAAGCCCTGCATGAATCACTTTAATAACCGGCTCTTTGCCAAGCACTTCTGCATAATGTTTTTTCATTAAGGCTAAAATTGCCGTGTCGTTTACCGGTTTCCAACCAGGGTAAGAACCTGAGAATTCAACCGTTGCGCCAGTGAGTTCAGCGAGTGAAGTTAAGGTTTCTCCTACATACTCTTTACCACTTTCAATAAGCGAACGAATAAGAATCGTACCTTTGATTTTATCTTCAAGAGTTTTCAACACACCAATGCTCAACGAGCTCTCCACGACATTTTTGATTACATCACTGTTGCGGATTACGCCATTTGGTAAGACGTTCAGCAAATTAATCACTTTTTTGGTGGTTTCAAGCGTGAAGGTTTGTTGTGGATTTTCAACTAGCTCAGCGGTTAAGGTTAAGTTTGGTTCAGCGATAGCAAGCTCATCTTTCAATAAAACTTCAAAATTTTTGACCGCACTTTTTACGCTTTCTACATCATGATTGAAGCAAATAGTTGCGGCGGCTTCACGTGGAATCGCATTACGAATTGAGCCTCCGCGAATTTCTGCAAGGGCAAAGTGCGGTTGATTTTGTGAAAGTTTTGCTAATAAACGCGCCAATACTTTAATTGCATTCGCACGTGTGGTGTGAATATCACAACCAGAGTGACCGCCACGTAAACCTTTTAAGTTAATTTGCAAAGTGTGGTTGAATGAATTGGTTTCACGGTGAACAGGTAGCTCAACATTAGCATTCACACCACCAGCACAACCAATATAGATTTCACCGATTTCTTCGGTATCGGTATTAATTAAGATTTCTGATTTTAACCAGTTACGACGAAGGTGTACGGCACCATCCATGCCGGTTTCTTCAGTCATGGTGAGTAACACTTCAAGTGGTGGATGTGCAATATCGGTACTTTCTAATACCGCTAAGGTCGAGGCTAAGCCGATACCGTTATCCGCGCCAAGTGTGGTACCTTGTGCTTTCACCCAATCCCTATCAATATAAGGGCGAATTGGGTCTTGAGCGAAGTTATGTGGATTGCCTTCATTCGCTTGCGGAACCATATCTAAATGTGCTTGTAACACAACAGGTTGGCTGTTTTCCATTCCTGCTGTGGCTGGTTTACGGATTAATACATTACCGGCTTCATCACGCTCGGCAAAAAATTGTTTTTCTTTTGCCCAGTTAACAATAAAGGTCGCGAGCGCATCTTCATGATGTGAAGGATGTGGTATCGCACAAATTTGATCAAACCATTTCCAAAGTAATTGCGGTTGTAATGTGGTAATTTCTGACATAATGAACTCCTTTTTTCATTAAAATTTTTGCGGAAATCATAGCATAAAACGCCATTTCAGGTTAAAATTCCGCAATTTTTTTATTTAGCGACAAAGTTTAAGGTATTTGTTATGAGCGAAAAATATGTTGTGACTTGGGATATGTTCCAAATGCATGCCCGCAAATTAGCGGAACGTTTACTTCCTGCTACTCAGTGGAAAGGTATCATCGCAGTAAGCCGTGGTGGTTTGTTCCCAGCAGCGGTACTTGCTCGCGAATTAAATATTCGTTTCGTAGAAACCGTGTGTATTGCGAGTTATGATCACGATGAACAAGGTGCATTAAAAGTGTTACACCGCGCAGGTGGTGATGGTGAAGGAATGATCGTGGTAGACGATTTAGTGGATACCGGCAACACTGCTCGTGCAATTCGTGAAATGTATCCAAAAGCAAAATTTGTCACAGTATTCGCAAAACCTGCGGGTGCGGAGTTAGTGGATGATTACGTGATTGATATTCCACAAAATACTTGGATTGAACAACCTTGGGATTTAGGTTTAACTTTCGTGCCACCATTGGCAAGAAAATAATAAAACCTAAATATAAAATTTCGTTACGCCGGTGCTTTTATAGTTCCGGCGTAATAATTATGACCAATTTATTTTGATTATGAATAATATGGACGCACAAAAAGCGCTAGAGCGTTCTTACGTTTCTTCCCTTGAAAACAAAGAATATAATGAAGCAGTCAAGCTGGCTGAAACGCTTTGCTTACTTGATCCCAATAATCCTGAATACCCTCATAAAATTGCTTATGTTTATTTGCAACAATTAAAATGGCAAGAAGCGATTGAAGCAGAATTAAAAACATTAAAAGTAGATGCGCAATATATTCCGGCTTTAGATTTATTGGCACATGCTTATGGTGCAGTAGATGATTGGGAGCGCTCAGGTTTTTATGGTAGTTTAGCCCTTGAGTTGAAAGATAAAGCCATTCCCGTTCCAACACCGGAAATGGTTCCTGTGTCTGCGCCTAAAAATGGTAAGCGAATTATCGCATTTTCTTTATTTGGTAATAACTCCAAATATATTGAGCCGGCTGTATTAAATACACAAGTTTCTCCGATGTTATTCCCTGGTTGGGTATGCCGTTTTTATGTAGATGATTCAGTTTCTCCTGAAGCGATTCAACGATTAAAAAATAATGGTGCGGAAGTGGTTTATGTCACTTCACCTGTGAATAAATGGCCTGGTGCAATGTGGCGTTTTCTTGCAATTAATGATCCCGAAGCGGAGTATGTGATCTTCCGTGATGCTGACTCAGTTGTATCTCACCGCGAAGCTGAGGCCGTAGCTGAATGGATTGAAAGTGGTCGTTTATTCCATACGATGCGTGATTCTGGCTCCCATACCGCACTTATTTTAGCGGGGATGTGGGGTGCTAAAGCTGGCGCGGTGCCAGATATGGAAGCAAGAATTCAACGTTTTGTTGATAAGGGTTATGACTCTCGTCATTTTGCTGATCAGGATTTCCTTGCTGAAGACTTGTGGGGTTATATTCGCCAAGATGTATTTGCGCATGATAGAGTATTTAACTTCTGTAATGCAAAACCTTTCCCTGGGGAGTTTTACCCTCATTACCAAATTGCGCATTGCGAAGGGGCAAGCAGTTTTGATGCGAAAACCTCTTTTGAAGAAGGGTGCAAAGTAAGATGGACGTTATATTCAAAAATATCGCCTATGGTCAATGTTGATTATTCCTTTATTCGTGTGCCTGAATTTAAAGTTTGCAGCTATGAAACCACAGTAGAGAATGGTCGATTTGAAGCATCAATACCAAGACGTTATGGATACGCTTTTAAAGAAGGCTTAGCTAGAATAGATATTAAAAAAGCCTAAGTTATCTGTTTTAACTATCAACATAAGGATTATTCATGTCAACTCAACCGCGTTTTGTACATCTTCGTACACACACCGATTTTTCAATGATCGATGGTATTGTGAAAGTGAAACCATTGGTCAAAGCGTGTGCTGCAAACAATATGGTTGCGTTGGCATTAACGGATTTTACCAATTTCTGTGGTGTAGTGCGTTTTTATGGTGAAACCCTTTCTTCGGGGATTAAACCGATTATTGGCGCAGATGTTCATGTTAAAAGCGAGCTATGTGGTGAGGAATTATTCACCCTCACTTTACTTGCCAAGAACAATGAAGGCTATAAAAACATCACATTATTACTTTCAAAAGCCTATCAACGCGGCTATGTGGACTTGCCTTATATCGACCAGGAATGGTTGATTGAACACCGTGAGGGTGTAATTGTTTTATCAGGTGGTACACAAGGCGATATTGCAAAAAAACTCCTTAAAGAAAATATTTCCGAAGCGGAAAGTGCGGTCAGTTTTTATCAAGAATTTTTTCCTGACCATTTTTATCTTTCGCTTTCCAGAACAGGGCGTCCGGATGAAGAGCGTTATATTCAAGCCGCATTAAAATTGGCTGAGGAGCATGATTTACCGCTTGTTGCAACCAACGATGTTGTCTTTCTCGCACCTGATGATTTTGAGGCACACGAAATTCGAGTTGCTATTCATGATGGCTATACCCTTGACGATCCGAAACGTCCAAAACGTTATACCGAGCAACAATATTTCCGCTCAGAAGAAGAGATGTGCGACTTATTTGCGGACATTCCTTCTGCACTTGAAAATACGGTATTAATAGCGCAACGCTGTAATGTGACTTTGCGTTTGGGGCAATATTTCCTCCCTCAATTTCCAACTGGTGAATTGAGTACGGAAGATTATTTGGTGATGAAAGCCAAAGAAGGCTTGGAAGAGCGTTTGGCGTTTTTATTCCCTGATGAAAAAGTGCGGGCAGAAAGACGACCAGAATATGATGAGCGCCTTCAAGTCGAACTCGATGTGATTAACCAAATGGGTTTCCCGGGTTACTTCTTAATCGTTATGGAGTTTATCCAATGGTCAAAAGACAATGATATTCCTGTAGGGCCAGGACGTGGCTCTGGTGCAGGTTCATTGGTGGCTTATGCACTAAAAATTACCGATTTAGATCCCCTTGAATTCGATCTTCTTTTTGAACGTTTCCTCAATCCAGAGCGTGTTTCTATGCCCGATTTCGACGTGGATTTCTGTATGGATGGACGGGATCGTGTTATCGATCATGTGGCAGAAACTTATGGTCGTGGTGCGGTATCACAAATTATTACCTTTGGTACCATGGCGGCGAAAGCGGTAATTCGAGATGTAGGTCGCGTATTAGGCCATCCTTATGGCTTCGTGGATCGTATTTCGAAAATGATTCCCCCTGATCCTGGCATGACTTTAGCCAAGGCTTTTGAGGCTGAACCACAGTTACAAGTGGCATATGATTCAGATGAAGAAGTCAAAGCCCTAATTGATATGGCGCGTAAGCTAGAAGGTGTCACGCGAAATGCGGGTAAACACGCGGGTGGCGTGGTAATTTCTCCTTCTTTGATTACAGATTTTGCACCACTTTATTGTGACAATGAGGGGCTTCATCCTGTAACTCACTTTGACAAAAATGACGTGGAATATGCAGGTTTAGTGAAGTTTGACTTCTTAGGTTTGCGTACACTCACCATTATCAAATGGGCGTTGGATATGATTAACGCTCGCCTTGCTCGAGAAGGCAAACCGTCAGTCGATATTGCTGCTATTCCATTGGATGATCCCGAATCTTTTGAGTTGCTGAAACGGTCAGAAACGACAGCTGTATTCCAGTTGGAATCGCGTGGGATGAAAGATTTAATTAAACGCCTTCAGCCAGACTGTTTTGAAGATATTATCGCGTTGGTGGCATTATTCCGCCCTGGTCCATTACAATCGGGCATGGTGGATAACTTTATTGATCGTAAACATGGTCGAGAAGAAGTCTCTTATCCTGACGCAAACTATCAACATGAAAGCCTTAAACCGATTTTAGAGCCAACTTACGGTATTATTTTGTACCAAGAACAAGTTATGCAGATTGCTCAGGTGCTAGCGGGCTATACTCTTGGTGGTGCGGACTTATTACGTCGTGCGATGGGTAAGAAAAAGCCGGAAGAAATGGCGAAACAGCGCTCAGTGTTTAAAGAAGGCGCGGAAAAAAACGGCGTTGATGGCGAGCTTTCCATGAAGATTTTCGACTTGGTGGAAAAATTTGCCGGCTATGGTTTCAATAAATCGCACTCCGCCGCTTACGCATTGGTATCTTACCAAACCCTTTGGCTGAAAACCCATTTCCCTGCTGAGTTTATGGCAGCAGTAATGACCTCGGAAATGGATAATACCGATAAAATTGTTGGCTTGTACGATGAATGTTTACGTATGGGCTTAAAAGTCACCCCACCGGATATCAACGTAGGGAAACATCATTTCAGTGTGAATGAAAATGGTGAGATTGTTTATGGTATCGGCGCCATTAAAGGGGTGGGTGAAGGTCCGATTGATGCACTGATTACCGCTCGTAATGAAGGTGGGATTTTCAGAGACTTATTTGATTTATGTGCTCGTGTTGATTTGAAGAAAATTAATCGTCGTACCTTTGAAAGTCTGATTATGTCGGGTGCATTTGATAAGTTAGGGCCACATCGTGCGGCGTTATCTAAGAATCTAGAAGATGCTCTCAAAGCTTCAGATCAGCATGCAAAAGATGAGGCCATGGGGCAAACCGATATGTTCGGTGTGCTGACAGAAACACACGAAGAAGTGGAAAATGCTTACGCCCATACGCCACCTTACACAGAAAAGCAAATTCTAGATGGTGAGCGAGAAACTCTAGGTTTGTATTTAAGCAGTCATCCAGTAAGTCGTTATTTAAAAGAGCTTTCTCATTACAGTTCTACGCGATTAAAAGATCTCACCCCAAATCGCCGTGGGCAAATTAGCACTGCAGCTGGTTTGTTGGTGGCAACGCGTTTTGCGACAACGAAAAAAGGCAATCGTATCGGTATCGCAACCATTGATGATCGATCAGGGCGTTTAGACCTCACCCTATTCGGCGAAAGCTTAGACCAATTCGGCGAAAAGTTGCAAAAAGATACGGTTGTGGTGGTATCTGGCCAGGTAAGTTTTGATGATTTTTCAGGCGGATTAAAAATGTCTGTACGGGATTTGATGACCTTGGATGAGGCGCGTTCCCGTTATGCGAAATCTTTGGCAATCAGTTTGTCAGAGGAGCAGATTAGTCCAAGTTTTATTAAGAAACTGAAAGAAATGTTAGAGCCTGTTAGTGGCGGGACTTTACCAATTAACGTATATTATCAAAGCGCAAAAGGTCGTGCGTTATTGCGTTTAGGGATTCAATGGTCGATTACACCAATGGATGAGATTCTAACAGAATTGGTGAATTTGCTCGGCGAAAATGCGGTAGAGCTAGAATTCGGTTAATATTCCAGTAAAAGTGCGGTCAAAAAATCAGTGTTTTTTCAACCGCACTTAGTCTATGTAAACAAAGCGAGAGATAAAATGGAAAAAATTATTATTGATGCAGACAGATTTTTACGCACCATTTCACGTATTTCTCATGAAATTATTGAAAAGCACCAAGATTTCGATAATGTAATTTTAGTTGGGGTGAAACGTCGTGGTGCTGAAATTGCCGAATTGATTCAACGTCGCATTGAAGAGTTGAATGGAGTAAGTCTTCCAATGATGGAATTGGATATCACATTTTACCGCGATGACTTAGAGTATGTTGAACCTGAAAATCCAACTCCTGTGTATAGTGGTGCCTCCAGTTATATGAATATTCAGGGTAAAGAAGTCATTTTGATCGATGATGTACTATTTACTGGAAGAACCATTCGTGCGGCGATGGATGCGTTAACGGATTTTGGTCGAGCTGCTAAAATTGAATTGGTGATTTTAGTGGATCGTGGACACCGTGAATTACCAATTCGGGCAGACTATGTAGGTAAAAATGTGCCGACTTCCCGTGATGAACAAGTTCAAGTGCGTACATTAAAATACGATGGTTGTTATGAAGTGGCATTATTGCCTAAATAACGATCAGCCTATTGTGAACCTTTGATAAAATTGATAATCTAACGAGCATTATCCTATTATTTTTTAAGACAACTAAAATGAAAAAATCAATGTTAAAATCTCTTTTATTTGCCATGATCGGTCTGTTTACTTTTTCTCAAGTTCAAGCAGAAGAACGCGTTGTGGCGACTGTGAATGGTACACCAATTTTACAAAGCCAAGTGAATGCTGTAATGGGTAAGAAAGGTAGCCAACGTGCAGCATTAGATAAGATTATTGATGATATGCTGACTGATAAGGCTATCAAAGAATCAGGCGTAAAAGTAAACCAAGCGGAAGTAAACCGTATCGTAGAAGATATTGCAGCAAAAAATGGTTTAACTTATGGTCAATTCTTAGATGCGTTGGATTATCAAGGCATTTCCTTAAATGCATTTAAACAACAAATCTCTCGTCAAATGTTAATGGCGGGTGTGCGTAACCATGCCATTCAAAACAGCGTAGATGTGACTCGTGAGCAAGTGGATGCATTGGGTAAACAAATGCTCGATGAAGCGAAAGCAAAAGGTACCGCACAAAAAGTAATGGGTAAAGAGTATGAAGTTCGTCATATTTTATTAAAATTAAATCCATTACTGAACGATGCACAAGCTAAAGCAGAATTAGAGCGCATTCGTAGCGAGATTATTTCGGGCAAAATGACATTTGCTGATGCGGCATTAAAATATTCTAAAGATTATTTATCAGGTGCGAATGGCGGAAGCTTAGGCTATGCTTTCCCAGAAGCTTATGTAGGTCCATTTGCAAAAATGGTTGAAACAACCCCACAAGGTACTATTTCTGCACCATTTAAATCTGAATTTGGTTGGCATATTCTCGAAGTAACCGGTAGTCGTGATGGCGATAAAACAGAAGATGCCTATCGTCAAAAAGCTTATGAACAAATCGTGAATAGCCAATTACAAGATGCAACCAAAGACTGGGTGAAAGCATTACGTAAAAATGCTGATATTCAATATTTCGATAAGTAACAGAAACCGTTAGAATAAGGGGGCATTTTTGCCCCTTTTGTCGTTTTTATAAAATGAGTGACGCATGAAAAAATTTTTTGTCTTTTTACTGATTATCTTGCTAATTCTTGGTAGTGTTGGTTTTTGGGGTTATCAAAAATTAACTGAGTTTGTTCATACGCCGGTGAGTGTCACGCAAGATCAATTGCTTACAATTGAGCGAGGCACTACTGGCAGTAAACTCGCCGCTTTATTAGAGCAAGAAAAAATTCTTGAACATGCCGATTTATTGCCTTGGTTATTGAAATTACAACCGCAGCTCAACAAAGTGAAAGCGGGGACTTATTCTTTAACGGGCGTGAAAACGTTACAAGATTTATTGGATATGCTCAATTCCGGCAAGGAAGCACAATTTAGCGTGAAGTTTATTGAAGGTAAAACGTTCAAGGAATGGCGTAAAAACCTTGAAAGTGCACCGCACTTAAAACAAACCTTGCAAGGTAAAACGGATAAAGAGATTATGGCGTTATTAGATATTCCAGCCGTTGCAAAAGCCGTTTTCGAATGGAATAACATGGAGGGGTGGTTGTATCCAGATACCTATAATTACACGCCTAACTCGACGGATCTTGAATTATTAAAACGTTCAGCTACTCGCTTACAAAAAGCTTTAGATAAAGCGTGGAGTGAACGGGATGAAAATCTCCCATTAGCAGATCCATATCAGATGCTAATTTTGGCTTCTATTGTGGAGAAAGAAACAGGAATTGCGGCGGAGCGTCCACAAGTGGCTTCAGTATTTATTAATCGTTTAAAAGCCAATATGAAACTGCAAACTGACCCAACCGTGATTTATGGAATGGGTGAGAATTATACCGGCAATATCCGTAAAAAAGATTTGGAAACGATGACCCCATACAATACCTATATGATTGAGGGTTTACCGCCTACACCAATTGCCATGGTGAGTGAGAGTGCTTTGCAGGCTGTGGCTCATCCTGAGAAAACGGATTTTTATTATTTTGTTGCAGATGGAAGTGGCGGTCATAAATTTACCCGCAATCTGAACGAGCATAATAAAGCGGTGCAAGAATATTTACGTTGGTATCGTAACCAACAAAAAGGAGCCAACTAATGCAAGGCAAATTTATCGTCATTGAAGGGCTGGAAGGTGCAGGTAAAAGTACCGCCATGCAAACGGTGGTGGATACATTAAAATCCCTTGGTGTGAATGATATCGTATTTACTCGTGAGCCGGGTGGTACACCACTAGCAGAAAAATTGCGCCATTTAATTAAACATGAAACAGAAGAACCTGTTACGGATAAAGCGGAATTATTGATGCTTTATGCGGCACGAATTCAATTGGTAGAAAATGTGATTAAGCCAGCATTGGCAGAAGGTAAAATTGTGTTGGGTGATCGACATGATATGTCTTCACAGGCCTATCAAGGCGGCGGGCGTCAGTTTGACCAAACGCTTATGGCGAATTTAAAAAATATGGTATTAGGTGATTTTGAGCCTGATTTTGTACTGTATTTAGACATTGATCCTGCAGAAGGGCTTGCTCGAGCTAGAGGCCGTGGTGAATTAGACCGCATTGAACAACAAGGACTAGATTTCTTCCATCGTACCCGCCAACGTTATTTGGAATTGGTGCAGAACAACCTGAAAGCCGCCATTGTTAATGCAGGTCAGCCTTTGGAACAAGTACAAGCAGACATTCAAAGTGCGGTCAAAAATTGGTGGGTTTCACAAACAAAATGAGCGAACTTTATCCTTGGTTAGTGCCTACTTATCACAAAATTAGCCAAACTTTTAGCGAAGGTTTGGGGCATCATGCATTATTGATTAAAGCTGATCAAGGTCTCGGTGCTGAAGGTTTGTTTGAGGCTTTGACAAAACACATTATGTGTCAAACGCCAGATAATGCACCTTGTGGTCATTGTCATGCTTGCCATTTAATGGCAGCGCACAGTCACCCTGATTTTCATGTTTTAGCCTCTCAAGAAGGCAAAGACATTGGAGTTGATCAGGTACGGATGATTAATGAAGTTGTCAGCCAACACGCGCAACAAAACGGCAATAAATTAGTATATATTCAAGATGCAGAACGCCTTACGGAAGCGGCAGCTAATGCATTGCTCAAAACCTTGGAAGAGCCACGTCCGAATACGTATTTCTTGTTGCAAACAGAGCCTTCCTCTTCGTTGTTAGCGACTATTTACAGCCGTTGCCAAGTGTGGAATGTTCCTTTGCCAACGGAAGCAGAAGCCTTAACTTGGCTTTCTTCTCAATTTCAGGCAGAAACATCTGAATTATTGACCGCACTTGCGATGAATTTGGGTCGTCCACTGTTAGCATTGGAAACTCTCCAGCAAGGATTAATTGAACAACGGAAGAATTTCCTACGCCAATTTTGGCTGTTTTATCGTCGTCGTTCGCCTTTGGAAATTTTGCCTTTCTTTGAAAAAGAACGCATCATACAGAAAGTGGATTGGATTTTAGCGTTTTTAAGCGATGCCATTAAATACAAACTCGAAATACAAAGTGGCTGGCAAACACTTGATCTTAAAACAGGTGTAACTCAATTTGCAGACGAGCAAACAGCGCTTGGGTTATTAACCGCAAATAAAATTATGCAAAAAGTACGCTCGGATTTACTCACTATCAACGGCGTTAACACAGAATTAATGTTACTAGATGGTTTGACAAAGTTAATTACCGACGTATTTAAGGACTAAATAAATTATGTTTATCGTAGATTCCCATTGCCATTTAGATGCATTGGATTATGAAAATTTACACAAAGATATTGCTGATGTAGTGACCAAAGCCAACGCACGAGATGTGAAGCATTTATTGGCGATTGGCGTAACATTAAGCCGTTTTGAAAAAGCTTACCCTGAGTTAGCAAAATTTCCGAATGTGTCTTTAGCTTGCGGCGTGCATCCATTAGATCTTGAAGAAGAACCTTACGATGCTGATCGTTTATTACGTTTATCCCAAGATAAAAAAGTGATTGCAATTGGCGAAATTGGTTTGGATTATTATTACAGTGCAGATAATAAGGCATTACAGCAAACGGTTTTTGCCGATCAAATCAGAATTGCTAATGAAGTGGATAAACCCGTGATTATTCATACGCGTTCAGCGCCAGAAGATACCATTGCCATGTTACGTGAACATCATGCTGAAAAGTGCGGTGGATTAATTCATTGTTTTACGGAAACCTTGGATTTTGCGAAAAAGGCACTTGATTTAGGGTTTTATATTTCTTGTTCAGGCATTATAACCTTTAAAAATGCGGAAAGTATTCGTGAAGCTATTCGTTATGTACCGGCAGATCGTTTGTTAGTTGAAACGGATTCGCCTTATTTAGCACCTGTACCTTATCGTGGTAAAGAGAACCAACCTGCCTATACACGTGAAGTGTGTGAGTATGTGGCAGCGTTAAAAGGGTTGTCTATGGAAGAATTTGCACAAATTAGTACACAAAACTTCGAGCGTTTATTTAAAATTAATGTACAATAAATCATCGATTTAAATGAGGGAGTTTTATGCGTAAGTTTTTTAAGTACTTTTTATTTTTAGTAGTCTTTGTTTTCCACGGCTTTATGTTCGCGGTGGTAGACTACGTTTTCCCACACTATGATGTAACGCGAGTAACGGGTGTGGAAGTGAAACGTGTGGATAAAGATGGCCCGATTACAAAATCGAATCCGGCTGATGGTCCAACGCGTGATGTGTATTTTATCAATACACAAAATGATGATGGCAAAATCATGGTATATCGTAATGAAGATACCCGTTGGGGTTTTCCATTCTATTTCAAATTTGGTTCAGCTAACTTACAGGCTCAAGTTCAAGCCTTGGGTAATGAAAACAAATTAGTGCAAATCAAGTATTACGGTTGGCGGATGACGATGTTCGATGAATATCGCAATGCCGTTGCGGTGAAAGAAATCAGTGGCGATGTGACACCAAGCCATCCGATTTTATCTTGGGTATTCTATGCTTTCTTATTAGTTACTCTTTTCCTTTCTATACAATTTGTACGTGGCTGGTTCGACAGCGAAAATTAGCGTTTCTCAAATGGGGCGTCATAGAACGCCCTCACAATTTAATAATAACATTTCTAACCTAAAAACCAGCGGTAAATTGACCGCACTTTAAAACCAATTAAAGAGAACATTATGAGTTTATCTGCAGCGATTTTTATTTTAATCGTATTAATTATTATCAGTGCAATCTTGTCATCAGCCGAGATTTCTCTCGCGGGTGCAAGACGCATTAAACTACAAACGTTAGCCAATGAAGGCGATATCCAAGCGGAAAAAGTCTTAAAATTACAGGAGCAGCCAGGACGTTTTATTACGGTGGTCCAAATTGGACTCAATATGGTTGCAGTACTTGGTGGGGTGATTGGTGAAGCAACAATTAGTCTTCACTTACAGAGTTTTTTACATGAATACACCAAGGCAGAATGGGTTGAGCCTGCCTCCTCTTGGATTGCCTTTTTCATGGTAACCACAACATTTATTTTATTAGCTGATTTAATTCCGAAACGCCTTGCACTGATTGATCCTGAAGGTGTTGCGCTACGGACTATTGGCATTATGCAAGCCTTTATTTTCCTCTTAAAACCTATTGTATGGTTTTTTGATGGTCTTTCTAATATCTTCTTCCATTTAATGGGTGTACCTACTAAACGTGAAGATAACATGACGCCAGAAGACATTGTGGCGATCGTAGAAGCGGGAGCCGAAGCGGGGGTGTTAAAAACACAAGAGCATTATTTGATTGAAAATATCTTTGAAATGCAAGAACGCACCGTGTCTTCAACCATGACGACTCGTGAAAATATCGTATTTTTAGACCGCACTTTCACCCGTCAGGAAGTGTTGAATACCTTATCGGCAGACTCTCATTCTAAATTAGTGATCTGTGATAATGGTTTGGATAAGATTTTAGGTTATGTGGAATCACATACCTTATTAACACTCTATCTTCAACAAGAAGTGGTAGATTTAACGGATAGCCGTTTATTGCGTAAAGCGTTATTTATTCCTGATACGTTGTCGTTATACGAAGTATTGGAATTGTTTAAATCCACGGGTGAAGATTTTGCCATTATCGTCAATGAATATGCACTTGTGATGGGCTTAATTACTTTGAACGATGTGATGAGTATTGTGATGGGTGAATTGGTTTCTAACGAAGAAGAACAAATCGTTAGCCGTGATGAAAACTCTTGGTTGATTGATGGGGCAACGCCACTTGAAGATGTGATGCGTGCTTTAGATATTGAATCTTTCCCAGATGAAGAAAACTATGAAACCATCAGTGGTTTTATGATGTATATGCTACGCAAAATCCCGAAAAAAACCGATTTTGTGTTATACGATAAATATAAATTTGAAGTCATTGATACCGAAAACTTCAAAATTGATCAAATTTTAGTTTCTATTGTCAAAGACAGCGGAGTGAGCAAAGAATCAGCGTAGTGCTAGGCGTTTCCTTGCTTAATCCCCCATTCTAAGTATAATTAACAGCGGTTTTAACCGCCTATAAATAAGGAAAATTTAATGTTTAAAAAAATCTCGATATTCTTTGTTGCAGTAATGCTTGCGGGTTGTTCTTCGATTTCAGATATGACCTCTTATATTCCGTTTATGGGTAAAGACAAAAAGGTCATTGATTTAGATAAAGATAAAATCGACCAAAAATCTTATGCCGCCGCTTATGAAGCCACTGTGGCAACCTATAAAGATCGTGTAACAAAAAATTTCTTTGTGGATAATTTTGCAAGTGGTGCGAATGACTGGTATCTCGGTCGTATTGTTGTACCAATCAAGCAAATTCAAGATAAACTCTACACAGGTGGTCATGATTCTGATGTGTATGCTTACTATAGCGGTGTGTTACATGCAGAAGCATTACAAACTAACTTCAGCCGTTTAAGTGCAAATTGTTGGCAAAAAGTGGATTCGCCAAGTGTGACGCAAGGGATCTACGATGCAATGCGTGATTTGCAAAAAGGCAAAGAGCGCGGTGAAAATGACGCCTACATTTCCCAAGGTAGCGAAATGCTACTCAAAGCCTGTACCGGCCAATAATCAATTTGAGCTGTTGATGAGCGATCTCATCAGCAGCTTTTCTTTTTTTAAATCATCAATGTGAAGGAGCAAGAATGTTAGAACTTTCGGAAAGCAACATTCATTTAAATGCTACAGCAACAAATAAGCTGCAAGCTATTGAAATGGCTGCAAGTGCGTTAGAGCAAGCTGGCAATGTTGAACAAGGCTATTTGCAAGGCATGCTTGGACGAGAACAACAAACCTCCACTTTTTTAGGCAATGGAATTGCAATTCCACACGGTACATTAGAAACCCGTTCAATGGTGAAAAAAACCGGTGTGCAAGTTTTCCAATTCCCACAAGGTATTGAGTGGGGAGAAGGCAATATTGCTTATGTTGTGATTGGTATTGCGGCCCGTTCTGATGAAGATCTTGCTTTACTTCGTCAATTAACGCATGTTTTAGGTGATGAAGACACTGCGGCACAGTTAGCGACATTAACAGATGTTGAAAAATTCCGTGCGATTTTGTTAGGCGGAAGCGATGCTTTTAGCATGACTGAAGAAACATTAAGCTTAGATATTGAAACACAAAGTTTGCTTACACTTACTGCTATCAATGCAGGCAAATTACAACAGCAAAGTGCGGTTGAAAATAGCTTTGTTTCTGAAGTAGTTTCCAATTCTGCTCTGCCACTTGGCAAAGGGTTATGGGTAACTGATGCCGTATCAGGTAACGTGAAAAATGCGTTGGCATTCAGTCGTGCGAAAACCATTTTTAATCATAATGGCAAAGCGGTGAAAGGTGTATTGACGATTTCGGCTGTCAGTGACCAAATCAATGAGACGTTAGCACGTTTATTGGATGATGAAGTACAAAATATTTTATTAAGTGGTAATACGCAGCAAATTTTGACCGCACTTAATGGCGGTAAAGTGCCGGCTTCGCCAGCTACTCAATCTGAAGACCAAATCGCGACAGGTGCAGTGATTGGTACCTTTACGATTCGTAATGAACATGGCTTGCATGCTCGCCCAAGTGCCGTGCTTGTTAATGAAGTGAAAAAATTCGCCTCCAAGATTACCGTACAAAATCTTACTCGAGAAACCGCACCGGTTAGTGCAAAAAGTTTAATGAAAATTGTGGCATTAGGTGTCACACAAGGTCATCGCTTACGTTTTGTTGCTGAAGGTGATGATGCAAAACAAGCCATTGAAGCCTTAGGTAAGATTATTGCGAGTGGGCTTGGTGAAACTGTCTCTGCCGTGCCACCAGCTGAACCAGATACTATTGAAGTAAGCAGTGAGCACGCACCACAAATTCACGAAGAAAAAACAGGTTTACCAGCCGATGCCATTGAAGCCGTATTTATGATTCGTAATGAACACGGTTTACATGCTCGTCCAAGTGCGGTACTGGTTAATGAAGTGAAAAAATACAATGCGTCTGTTGCGGTACAAAACTTAGATCGTGATACCCAATTAGTCAGTGCAAAAAGTCTAATGAAAATTGTGGCGCTCGGTGTCGTGAAAGGTCACCGCTTACGTTTTGTGGCGAGTGGTGAAGAAGCTCAACAAGCGATTGACGGTATTGGTGCAGTCATTGAAAGCGGTTTAGGTGAAGGTAAGGAGTAAGTGATGGCAAAAGTAGCAACAATTACCTTAAATGCCGCTTACGACTTAGTCGGGCGTTTGCCGCGTATTGAAATCGGCGAAGTGAATACCGTAGAAACCCTTGGTCTTTTCCCTGCCGGAAAAGGCATTAATGTTGCCAAGGTGTTGAAAGACTTGGGCGTAGATGTCGCGGTTGGTGGCTTCTTAGGTGAAGACAACGTGGGTGATTTCGAAACCCTATTTAAAAAACAAGGCTTAGAAGACAAATTTCATCGCGTAGCAGGTAAAACTCGCATTAACGTAAAAATTACGGAAACCGAAGCCGATGTGACGGACCTAAATTTCTTAGGTTATCAAATCACCCCAGAAGCTTGGCAGCAATTTACAGCAGATTCATTAGCGTATTGTCAAAACTTTGACATCGTTGCGGTTTGTGGCAGTTTACCGCGAGGTGTGAGTCCCGAATTGTTCGCGGATTGGCTTAAGCAGTTGCATCAAGCCGGTGTGAAAGTCGTATTAGATAGCAGTAATGCGGCACTTACAGCAGGTTTGAAAGCCCATCCTTGGTTGGTAAAACCAAATCATCGCGAATTAGAAGCGTGGATTGGTCATCCGCTAAATTCTCTTGATGAAATTATTGCGGCGGCTAAAAAACTTAAAGCAGAAGGCATTGCTAACGTCATTATTTCGATGGGTGCGAATGGTTCTTTATGGCTGAGTGATCAAGCTGTAATTCAAGCTCAGCCACCTAAATGTGAAAACGTAGTGAGCACCGTAGGAGCGGGTGATTCTATGGTGGCAGGCTTAATTTACGGTATTGAAAAAGGCTTGTCTCAAGCGGAAACCTTAGCATTTGCGAGTGCGGTTTCTGCCTTTGCAGTTTCGCAAAGTAACGTGGGGGTGAGCGATATCGCCTTGCTTGAGCCAATTCTGGCGAATGTCAAAATTTCTGTGATTGAAGGATAATGTAATGAATTTGTTTTTAACTCAATCTCCGCAAATTGGTGCGGCAAAAGCCTATTTACTTCGCCAAGCATTGAGCATGGCAGCGAAAAAAGCCAATCATACTGTGGTTAAGCAAGCCAAAGAGGCGGATTTAGTGATTGTTTTCGGATCTACTTTGCCAAACTCTGCTGAACTTGTGGGCAAAAAAGTCTTTTTAGCCAATGAAGATGCGGCGATTGCATCACCTGAAGTCACGCTGACGAATGCGCTTAATCAAGCAGTGGATTATGTTCAACCCGCTCAAAGTGCGGTTGGATTTGACAGTGTTTCTGGTGTCAAAAATATTGTCGCGGTGACAGCTTGTCCAACGGGTGTGGCACATACCTTTATGTCTGCTGAAGCTATTGAAACCTATGCAAAAAAACAAGGTTGGCAGGTAAAAGTAGAAACGCGTGGTCAGGTGGGCGCAGGTAATGAAATTACCCCAGAAGAAGTTGCTGCGGCAGATTTAGTCTTTGTTGCGGCCGATATTGATGTGCCGTTAGATAAATTCCAAGGTAAACCGATGTATCGTACGTCGACCGGTTTAGCGTTAAAGAAAACCGCACAGGAATTCGATAAGGCATTTAAAGAAGCAAAAATTTATGAAGGCTGTGCGGCAAAAGCTTCTGCGAAATCAGAAGAAAGCGGTGAGAAAAAAGGTGTTTATAAACATTTGATGACTGGTGTGTCGCATATGCTGCCGTTGGTGGTTGCCGGTGGTCTATTAATCGCGATTTCCTTCATGTTTGGTATCGAAGCCTTCAAAGATGAAACAATTTTTCATGGTATTCCAAAAGCCTTAATGGATATCGGCGGCGGTGCAGCATTCCATCTGATGATTGCAGTATTTGCTGGCTATGTGGCCTTTTCTATCGCAGACCGTCCGGGGCTTGCGGTAGGTCTTATTGGCGGCATGTTAGCCACCACGGCGGGCGCTGGGATTTTAGGTGGGATCATTGCGGGTTTCTTAGCGGGTTATGTTGTGAAAGGATTAAATGCAACCATTAAATTGCCGGCGAGTTTAACCTCCTTAAAACCGATTTTAATTATCCCACTCTTTGGTACCTTGATTGTTGGCCTTGCCATGATTTATGTGATTAACCCACCGGTTTCACAAATTATGACCACCTTAAGCGATTGGTTAAAATCCATGGGGGAAGTCAATGCGATGGTCTTAGGTGCGATTATCGGTGCCATGATGTGTATTGATATGGGCGGTCCAGTAAACAAAGCAGCTTATACGTTCTCTGTGGGAATGTTGGCCTCTCAAGTTCACACCCCAATGGCCGCCGCAATGGCTGCTGGTATGGTGCCACCAATTGGGATGGCGATTGCAACTTGGATTGCTCGCAGTAAATTTACCCGTAATCAACGTGATGCAGGTAAAGCTTCTTTTGTCTTAGGCTTGTGCTTTATCTCTGAAGGGGCGTTACCGTTTGTGGCTGCCGATCCATTGCGTGTGATTATTAGCTCGGTGATCGGTGGAGCAACTGCAGGTGCCATTTCTATGGCATTAAATATTTCTCTGCAAGCACCACATGGTGGTTTATTTGTCATTCCGTTTGTTTCAGAACCATTACTCTACTTAGGTGCAATTGCAACGGGGGCATTATTAACCGGTGTGGTTTACGCGGTGATTAAACCAAAGGCGACAGAATAGCCAATTCTTTGATTAAAAAAGTGCGGTAATTTTTAACCGCACTTTTCATTTATCAGGTATAATTACAATGATTTAGGGAGAAATTATGGATAAATACAATAAACTCCGCATTGAATGGGATTGTCGTCGAGGTATGCTTGAGTTGGATAAAATCATCATGCCTTTTTATAAAGCGCATTTTGACCAACTGACTGACGACAAAAAAGATATTTTTATTCGTTTACTTGCCGCCACGGATTTACAACTTTTTTCGTGGTTTTTTAATGGCAGTCAATCAGACGATGCCGAAGTGCAAGCGATGGTTGAATATATCCAAGATGTGCAGAAAACGAATGTCCGTTAATTTTTTTGAAATTTTTTATACATAAGGAACTTTTCAATTTTAACTCTGTCTGATAAAGCAACAATAGCTTGCTGTCTTGAATATATGAAGGCGTGTTAGACGTAGCATAGGAGATATATGGCTGAACAGCTAACAGATCAGGCTTTGGTAGAAAGAGTGCAGCAAGGCGATAAAAAAGCCTTTAATTTATTGGTTTCTCGTTATCAAAATAAAGTAGCCGGACTTTTAACCCGCTACATTTCTCATAACGACATTCCAGATGTTGTACAAGAATCCTTTATTAAGGCCTATCGTTCCATTGAATCCTTTCGGGGCGATAGTGCATTCTACACTTGGCTATATCGAATTGCCGTTAATACGGCAAAGAATTACTTAACGGCACAGGGGCGCCGTCCACCGAGCGAAGATATTTTGGCTGAAGATGCTGAAAGCTACGATGTGGGAACTCATCTACGTGATGTAGATACCCCTGAAAATGAAATGTTATCTAGCGAATTAGAAAAAGTGGTATTTGATACCATTCATAGTTTGCCAGAAGACTTAAGAACCGCGATTACCTTGCGTGAGCTTGAAGGGTTAAGCTACGAAGAAATCGCAGAAATAATGGATTGCCCAGTAGGCACTGTACGTTCTCGCATTTTCCGTGCTCGGGAAGTGATTGAGAACAAAATACAACCGCTTATGCAACGTTAAAATAAAGTCGGAGTTTATAAAATGCAAAAAGAGTTACTTTCAGCCTATATGGATGGAGAAGAAGTCAGTGCCGAGTTAACGGAACAACTTTGTCAGGATAAAGATTCACAAGAGTCTTGGGCGGTGTATCACACAGTAAGAGCAGTTATGCGTAAAGAGTCACCAGTATTATTAGGTGCTGATTTTACCGCGAAAATGGCTGATTTAATTGAATTAGAAGAAGTAAAACACGTTGAGATTACTGTTTCTCAACCAACACCAGAAGAAGCAGACAGCTTACCATTCGTGCAAAAATTAAAAGCATTCTTTGCACCAATGACACAAATTGCGGTGGCTGCAGGTGTGTGTTTAGTGGCAGTAGTAGGTGTACAATCATTCAATGCAAAAAGCACATCGGTTACACCTGAAAACCCAGTTTTACAAACCTTACCATTTAACAGTTCAGTTCAAGAAGTAAGTTACAACGCTCCGACCAAAGATGTAGCCACTTCGGAACAGGTTGAACAAAAAAATCGCCGTATTGGTACGATGTTACAAAACTATGAATTACAGCGTCGTATGCATGCGGACAGCTTAAATGTGGGTAGCAACCAAGCGAAATAATTACAGCAATTAATCGATAATTCACCACCTTAGGCGTGGTGAATTTTTTTATGGATCAATTGATTTATTTATGAAAAAAACGTTTCTCAAATTAACCGCACTTTTAGGCTTATTCTTGTTGCCTTTCACGGCATTTGCAGAAGAGCCAATCCAGTCATTAAATAAAATGTCGCAAGCCATGCGAGATTTAAATTATGAGATTGCTTTTGTGCAAACTACGCCAACGAATATGGACTCGTTCCGTTATCGCCATATTAAGCAAGGGCAAAAAGTGTATGCGCAGTTGGTGACATTAGATGGTGAGCAACAAGAGATCATCCAGCGCGGTAATTTAGTCAGCTATTTCCAGCCAGGGTCACGTGCTTTCACGATTAACAGTGGTGAGATTGTGGATGCACTTCCTGCAGTCATTCGTACGGATTTTAGCAAGCTGAGTCAGAATTATGATTTTATTAAGCTTGGAAAAGACCGAATTGCAGGCCGATTCGTTGATACCATTCGTATTGTGCCAAAAGATGATTTTCGCTATCAATATCTCGTTTTCTTAGATGAAGAAAATGGTTTGTTATTACGTGGCGATATGCTTGATCGCGAAGGCAAGTTATTGGATCAATTCCGCGTGGTGACGTTATATATCGATAATCGTCTGCGTGGTTTAACCGATTACCTTAATAAGGTATCAGTGCCGCCACTTTTAAATGAAGGAAAACAAGAATCATCGCTTTCAATCAATTGGAAAACTGATTGGTTACCGCAAGGGTTTGATTTAATTCGCCAGAATCAAGATGTGATAGATGGTGAAGTGATTGAAAATGCGTTATTTAGTGATGGTCTTTTCACTTTTACGCTTTATGTTAACAAAGCTGACAGTACTGATGCAAAAGAAAACACGTGGAAACAAGGGGCTTACACGATTTACAGTGAAGTCATGGGCAATAAAGAAATAACCTTTATCGGACAGCTTCCAATTGCCGCAGCGAAACGAATTGTGCAAGGCGTAACATTCCTAAAATAATTCAATAGCAGTGAGAAAGTTGCTATTTTGTTTCCCCTTGCTATACTCTCTCCACCTAATGGATTTTCATAGCTAAACCCCGTCCTGCGGGGTTTTGTTTTATCAAGTGCGGTCATTTTTCTTAAGGTTTTTACAATGAATAATCCCCTTCCTCTTCTTGGCATCACAGGTTACAGCGGTAGTGGCAAAACCACATTGCTGGAAAAATTGCTTCCTCAATTAATTAAAAAAGGCCTACGTGTTTCAGTGATTAAACACAGCCATCACAACGCTCATGTGGATAAAAAAGGAAAAGACAGTTGGCGCATGAAAGAGGCAGGTTCCGCGCAAGTTATCATGGCTTGTGATAATCGCTGGGCATTGATGACAGAAACCCCTCAAGAGCCGGTTTCATTAACCTATTTAAGCCAACAATTTGATTGTCATTTAACGGATTTAGTTTTGGTGGAAGGATTTAAACAAGAACCTATTCCAAAGATTCTATTGCATCGACAAGAGATGACAAAACCGTTGCCGGAATTAGATGAAAACGTGTTGGCTTTAGCAACAGATTATTCGCTTGAAACTGACCGCACTTTATTAGATATTAATCATATTGAACAGATCGCTGAGTTTATTTATCAATGGTGGAAAAAGACACAGTAATAGAACGTCAGCATTATAAAGGGCTGGCTTGGGTGGCTTCCATGGCTTTGTTTATGCAAAGCTTGGATGCGACTATTTTAAATACTGCCTTACCCACCATTGCAACAGATCTGCAAACCCCTGTCTTTGAAATGCAAATGGCGATTATCGCCTATTCTCTTGCCGTTGCCTTATTTATTCCTTTAACCGCTTGGGCTGCCGCTAAATTTGGTACGCTTACGGTTTTCCGCTCAGCTGTTTTTACCTTTGTATTCGGTTCAGTAGCTTGTGCGATGGCAACGTCTCTCGAGGCCCTTGTGCTTGCACGGATTCTCCAAGGTATTGGCGGAGCATTTATGATGCCTGTCGCTCGCCTTGCGATTATTCAAACCGTACCGAAAAATCAATTAATTAACGCCTGGAATTTAATGGCTACAGCAGGACTCATCGGCCCGATTCTTGGTCCGATTTTAGGTGGTTGGCTTGTTGTGCATACGTCATGGCATTGGATTTTCTTAATCAATATTCCTATCGGCATGTTAGGCTTCTGGGCTGCCGCTAAAGTGATGGGAAATCATAAGGGCAATGCGAGTAAGTTAGACTGGACAGGCTTTTTACTCTTTGCATTTGGTTTAGTCGGTTTAACGCTCGGACTTGATTTACTGGGCGAAAGTCATCGTGACAACATGACTACATATAGTGCATTGTCGATTGGTATTGCATTATTGGTGGCCTATTATTTTTATGCAAAAGGTAATGAACGTGCCATTTTGCCTTTATCTCTTTTCAATACAAGAACATTTCGATTAGGCATTGCAGCCAATATCTTTATCCGTCTTTCTGGTTCGGCTGTGCCATTCTTATTGCCATTAATGTTCCAACTTTCTTTTGGCTATTCAGCTGAAGAGTCAGGCTGGTTGCTTGCACCCATTGCGCTAATGTCTGTCGTATTTAAACGTTTTATTGGGCACATCTTAAATATTTTAGGTTATAAAACCACGTTAATTTTATCGTCACTTTTAATGGCAGGCTCAACGGTTTCCATGTCATGGCTTGATACCTCATCATCAACGACGTGGATTATATGTAATCTGATGTGGTATGGTGCCTGTATGTCGATGATTTTTACCTCAATTAATACACTTACCGTTGGCGATCTATCACAGGCACAAAGTGGTGTAGGCTCAACGGTGCTGAGCATTGTGCAACAAGTGGGTATCGGATTTGGTATCGCTGTAGCATCGATTATTTTGACGTTATATCGTCAATTTATGGGTAATGAAGGTGAAGCGTTACAACATGCTTTCAGTTATACATTTCTGACCACTTCTGTTTTTGCGATCGCACTTGTTTGGATATTGAGTTATTTACGTAAAACAGACGGGGATCATTTGCGGAAAAAACGCTGATATTGAATGTCTTAGTTTAATTAGTTATAAGAAAGATCTTTTTCTTATTTCGTAAAAGTTTGATTTGCTTATATCTTAGGTAAAATTTTATATTCATGTTTGGGTGTTTTGCCCGATTAAAGAAGGAAAACTTATGAAATTAAAAGCGACCTTAACTCTTATTGCTGCCAGTTTGTTTTTAGCGGCTTGTGATCAATCTGGTTCTGCTACAAAAGAAAATGCGAAAGCAGAAACAGCAAAACCTTCAGGTAATAACACATTTGTGTACTGTACAGCGAAAGCACCACTTAGCTTTAGCCCAGCATTGGTAATGGAAGGTACATCTTACAATGCGAGTTCACAACAAGTGTATAACCGTTTGATTGAATTCAAAAAAGGTTCAACTGACCTTGAGCCAGCTTTGGCTGAAAGCTGGGAGATCAGTGACGATGGTTTAACTTATACGTTCCATCTACGTAAAGGGGTGAAATTCCATACGACAAAAGAATTTACACCAACACGTGATTTTAATGCGGATGATGTGCTCTTTTCTTTCCAACGTCAGTTAGATCCTAACCACCCTTACCACAATGTATCAAAAGGGACTTATCCGTATTTCAAAGCAATGAAATTCCCAGATTTATTAAAATCAGTTGAGAAAGTGGATGATAACACCGTTCGTATTACTCTGAATAAAAAAGATGCGACTTTCTTAGCTAGCTTGGGTATGGACTTTATCTCTATTTACTCAGCTGAATATGCAGATGCGATGTTGAAAGCGGGTAAACCAGAAACTATCGATAACAAACCGGTAGGTACAGGTCCGTTTATTTTTGTGGATTACAAAACTGACCAAGCGGCACAATACGTAGCAAATGAAACCTATTGGAAAGGTCGTACACCGCTTGATCGTTTGGTGATCAGTATCGTACCCGATGCGACGACGCGTTATGCGAAGTTACAAGCGGGTTCTTGTGATTTAATTTTATTCCCGAATGTGGCGGATTTAGCCAAAATGAAAACCGATCCAAAAGTACAGCTTTTGGAACAAAAAGGTTTGAACGTGGCATATATCGCATTCAATACGGAAAAAGCACCGTTTGATAACGTGAAAGTGCGCCAAGCATTGAACTATGCGGTGGATAAAAAAGCGATTATTGAAGCGGTTTATCAAGGTGCAGGCACTGCAGCGAAAAATCCATTGCCACCAACAATTTGGAGTTATAACGACGAAATCCAAGATTATCCGTATGATCCAGAGAAAGCGAAACAGCTTTTAGCGGAAGCAGGTTATCCAAACGGTTTTGAAACGGACTTCTGGATTCAACCAGTGGTACGTGCGTCTAACCCAAATCCAAAACGTATGGCTGAACTTGTGATGGCAGACTGGGCGAAAGTGGGCGTAAAAGCAAATCCAGTCACGTTTGAATGGGCTGACTATCAAAAACGTGCTAAAGCAGGTGAATTAACGGCGGGTATCTTTGGTTGGTCAGGCGATAACGGTGATCCGGATAACTTCCTTTCTCCGTTACTTGCAAGTGCTAACGCTGGCAACTCAAACTTTGCTCGTTTCAAAAATGCAGAATTTGATGCCTTATTAGATAAAGCGATTGGCTTAACCAATAAAGATGAGCGTGCGGCACTTTATAAAAAAGCACAAGTGATTTTCCATGAGCAAGCGCCATGGATTCCAGTTGCACACTCAGTTGGTTTTGCACCACTTAGCCCTCGTGTAAAAGGCTATGTACAAAGCCCATTTGGCTATGATGCGTTTTATGGCGTGAGTGTTGATGGTAAATAATTAACGGACTATACTAGCCCTTGCAGTTGCAAGGGCTTTTTGTTTTCAAGCAAAAGGAGAAAGAAAATGGACTTACATGATATTCGAGAGGATTATTGCAAACAGGCGCTTTCTCAGCATGATTGCGATCCAAATCCGATAAAACAATTTGAAAAATGGCTCAATGAAGCAATTACAGCCAAAGTCAATGAGCCGACAGGTGTTAATGTTGCGACAGTCAATGAAGACGGCCGCCCAACAAGTCGAATGGTGCTGTTGAAAGAAGTGAACGAACAAGGCTTTGTATTTTTCACTAATTATCACAGTCGAAAAGGTCGCGCCATAGAACATAATCCTTTCGTAGCCCTGACATTCTTTTGGCCAGAATTAGAACGTTCTGTTCGCATTGAGGGCAAAGCCGAAAAAATCTCGCCTGAACAATCAGATGAATATTTTGCAACGCGCCCTTACACCAGTCGAATCGGCGCTTGGGCCAGCGAGCAAAGTGCGGTCATTTCTAGCCACAAATCTTTATTAGCGAAAGCCGCATTGATTGCAGCAAAACACCCATTAAATGTGCCTCGCCCACCACATTGGGGCGGTTATCTTGTGATTCCTGATCGCATCGAATTCTGGCAAGGTCGCCCAAGTCGTTTACATGACCGAATTTGTTATTTATTCAATGAGGGAAAATGGGAAAGAGAGCGGTTATCGCCATAAACGCCTTAAAAACATGCTAAAAAAACAACCGCACTTTGATTTCTCAACCAAAGTGCGGTTAATTTTTACGTTATTTTTATTTACCGATGATTTCTGATAAATCAACTTTGCGGTTTTCGTAACGAGAACGGGTACAAGCATCGGCAGTGGCGATAGCTGCACGGGCAGCTTCACCAGTGAGTAATTTTACAAATTCCTCTGTTGGTTCCATACCATGAAGAATATCGTTTAAATAACGCATTTCTTTTTTCATGATAGAACTCAACCAGAGCGGTGTGCGTTTGCCCGGTTTGCCGTATTGAATCGCACCGTCCATTTCTGTGCTGTTGTAAATACGGGTACGGTCATCATCTTCTTCTTGGGTTTCGTGAATGAGGAAATAGGTGTCTTTTCCATCTACACGAAGGGTACCTTTGGTATTGTACATATCAAGTTTGATCGCACCTTTTTCCCCTTGAATTAATACATAATGCTCACCCCAACGGAAAGCGGAGCCCCATTCTAGAACAGCGAAGCGATTATCATCATATTCCATGGTGACAAAAATCATATCGTCTTCATCACCGAATTTTTCACCTTTGTGTGCAACATTGGCGGCTGCCATGGTAACGGTTTTTGGCATACCACCCATAATGAATTGTACACAGTCTAATTCGTGAATATGGTGATATAAGTGACCGCCAGATTTTTCACGGATTTTTTTCCATGAAATGGTTGGTTGTTGTTCTTCCCAGCCATTACGTGCAGTATGACAGTAAAGCACTTTACCGATCACACCTTGATTGATTAATTCTTTGGCATGGTGAACACCGTTAAAGAAGTTCATCACGTGGCCAGCCATAAAGGTGACGCCATTTTCTTCGCAAGCGCGCACCATGTCGTCACAGTCTTGATAACTTAAGGCGATTGGTTTTTCACAGAAAACATGTTTTTTGTTTTTCGCGGCAAGGATTACCGGTTCTTTGTGTAAGTAGTTTGGGGTGGCGACAATTACGCAATCCACCTCAGGGGAAGTGACTAATTCTTCAAGAGATTTTGCCGCTACGCATTGTAATTCTTTCGCAATGGTTTCACCATTTTCAGGGTCGTATACCATGGTAATCTGTGCATCATCAAATTCATTCATGAAACGGGCTAAATCCGCACCAAAATAGCCAACGCCAACAACACCATATCGCATCATAATAAACTCCTTATTTTTTCACTGAGATTTGTTTTTCCGTTACCATGGATTGCTTCGCTGCTTCTGCAACTTCGATGGCTTCAGTTAAACATAGACTTAATGGGCTGGTTTTTCCTTGCGTTAAGTGCTCTACCACGCTTTGCACTTCGATTTCAGCCGCTCGGCTTAACCAAAGTTGGCAAGGTGCGTGGGTGACATTATATTGCTGTGTGCCTTTGGCACTTTCGCGTAAAGATAAATCAGCCTCAAATTCATCAAATAAATCAACGTGTTCTATTTTTCCATCTAGATAATTAAATGTGACACTTGAGGTAAAGAAATTGACTTCAATCACACCGTTTTCACCATGAATTTGAATGCCCCATTGGTGTAATCGATAAGCCGTACCCATTTCGAGCGAACCTAACACGCCATTTTTAAAACGTAATAACAACTGCAACACATCACGGCTGTCTGGCGTATCGTGATGCGCTTGATTAGCTGCTTGAGCAAAGACCGCCTCAATATCGCCTAGTAACCAACAGAGTAAATCCAGTTCATGAATGAGATGGAAAAGCTCACCGCCCGTAAGATTGGCATCTAATTTCCACCATTCTTTGTTTGGTAGGTTTTCAATCCAACGTTGGCGCATAGCTCGTGCGACCGTAATGCGGCCTAATTTTCCTTGTTCTAAAGCCGCTTTGACTTTCAACATGCCTGGTAACGTACGTTCTAAATGGCCTACAAAAATGAATTTGCCTTTTTCTTCGGCAAGACGGCGTAAATGTTGGCCTTGAGAAGAGCTTAAGGTAAAAGGCGTTTCAATAAAGACATGACAGCCGGTATTTAACGCTAAGATAGCTGGGGAATAATGAGCGTAGTTTGGTGTGGCAATAACCACTAAATCAGGTTTGGTTTCAGCCAACATTTCTTCCACACTAAAAAAGGCTTGGCTGCCGTACTGATCTGCAAGTTTTTGTGCAAGAGAAGGGTTGATATCGGTCACCGCAATTAAGTTTGCTTGGGCTTTATCAAATGCGGAAGCCAACTGAACGCCAAAAAAGCCGCAGCCGATTAAGGCAATGTTTAATTCATTAGTTTGCATCATGCCCTCCTTGTTGTAAGCGTTGGCGAATACTTTGGAAATATTGCAAGATCGCGCGTTGCATGCGTACCAAATCATGCGCTTCTACCGCATCAATTAATTCGCGATGTTGCATGGCTAATTTTTCAGGAGAAAGTATTGGTGGAGGTAAGCCTTTTTCTACTTGCTGATAAATTTGCCAAAACGCATCTAAATATTGAATCAGTAACGAGTTATTTAATGGTTCATAAAGTTTTAAATGAATGTGGTATTCATCTTTAGGGGAAAACTTTTGCTCACGGGCATTTTTCTCCATATTGGCTACCGATTTTTGCAAAAGTACGGTCTGTTCTTGGCTAATTTTTCCCAATACCATTGGAGCAAAACCGTATTCCAAAATTTCCCGAATATCCAAAATATTAATTAGCTGATTATGATCATTATGCAAATTCAGTTGGGTGTGAAAGCTTAATCCGCGAATCATGGGTACAAGAGAGGATTCACTCACAAAGGTGCCGACGCCATGGCGAATATCTAAAATATGTAGCGCCTCTAAAGATTTAATGGCTTCACGCAAACTGGAACGGCTCACTCCGAGCTGTTCAATCAGCTCATTTTCTGTTGGCATCAAATCGCCAGATTTAAGATTTTGTTTAATGATGAGCGATTTGATTTTATCCTGCAAAACGAGACTTGCTTCTTTTTTACTTGTTTTTTTCATTTCTGTTCTCATTTTCTAATCTATTTTCTGAATTTGTGATCCAGCTCTCATTCTCTCTAATTGACATAAGACATCATACGTCTTATCTTTATTTATGCAAGCAGAAATTAGCAGTGATTTTAAATTCTGTGATCTATACCACAAAATTCTCAAATACAAGGAAGGGAGGTTGTTATGGCAACATCATTACCATGGTATAAAGAAGTCAGTCCTACGCAAAAAAAAGCGTTATTTGCGGCTTGGTTAGGTTATGTTTTTGATGGCTTCGATTATATGCTTATCACTTACGTGCTTTTGGATATTCAAAAAGAATTCGCCATGAGCACAACGGAAACATCCACATTATTACTTGCAGCGTTCGTCGCACGTCCATTAGGTGGGGCAATTTTCGGTAGTTTTGCCGATAAATATGGTCGTCGTTTGGCGATGATTGTTTCCATTATCACGTATTCCGTTGGCACATTCTTGTGCGGCCTATCCACCAGTTATATTTGGCTTTTTATCTTCCGTATGATTATCGGTATGGGGATGGCAGGTGAATATGCGTGTTCTTCCTCTTATGCCATTGAAAGTTGGCCACAACATTTACGTACAAAAGCCAGTGCATTTTTAGTAAGTGGCTTCTCTATTGGTAATATTCTTGCTTCTCAAGTGATCCCTTGGGTTGCGCAAGCTTATGGCTGGCGTATGGCTTTCTTTATTGGTTTAGCACCAGTCGCTTTAGTACTCTATGTTCGTCGCCATGCACCTGAAAGTGAAGAATGGGCACAAGCGAAAGCAGCAGGTAAAGTGAATAAAGTTCCACTTACTGACCTATTCACTAAAAAACAATTACCAATCACCTTAATTATTTTCTTAGTTTGCTATTCAATTTTCTCCGTAAACTGGCCAGTAGTGGGCTTGCTTCCACTTTACCTCAAAGAAAACGGCTATGCTGAAAATGTGAAATCACTGATGTTCTGGGCTGGATTTGGTATCCTCATTGGTACCTTAATTGCAGGCTTTATCGGTGATAAATTGGGTGAGAAGAAAACCTTTGTATATAGCTTATTGTTATCGCTTTTCTTCCTTTTCCCAGTATTCTATTTGCCGGAAAATAATGTATTAGCGCTTGGTGCATTGCTCTTCTTCTTACTCGCAACTAACTTAGGGATTGCTGGTTTAGTGCCAAAATATATGGCGACTTTCTTCCCGGCTGAAATGCGAAGCACTGGTATTGGTTTCATCTATAACTTTGCTGCGATTGGTGGAGGGGTGTCTCCTGTGATTGCCGCGGCCCTTAGCGAAAGAGTGGGACTTGGTTCAGCCCTTGTGTATGTCACCTTATTCTGGACAATTGTTCTTGTTGCTCTTGTTGGATTAAGATTGCCAGAACGCATTCAAGCTCGTATGCAACAATAAAAAATGAAAGTAAAACAGACCGCACTTTGAGGTGCGGTTTGTTGTTTATACAAAAATAGTTTGAAGTATGTCACAAATTTGTTAAAAATATGTTTCAATTCTTTCCGTTAAATGCTAATTAATAATCTCCCCTATCGTTTTATAGGAGATTGTATATGCAAACTCAACAAACCTTTCTCTCTAAATATAAAAGTCTCATTATTCTTGCCTTAGACTTTGTCTTCATGTTGGTGTTAATCAAAATACTGCCGTTTTCTGCTCAAGAGAATCGCGGGCTAGCCTTGCTGATTTTTATTGGGATTTTATGGTTAACGGAAGCCTTTAATATTACCGTAACATCCCTGATGGTACCTGTTGTGGCCATAGGATTAGGCTTGATTAATACACAAAAAGCGCTTGCACCATTCTCTACCCCAATTATTTATATGTTCTTTGGGGGATTTGTGGTGGCTGCGGTGTTACAAATTCAGAATCTAGATAAGATTATTGCGAATTACATTATCCGTTTAGCCAAAGGAAACTTAAAACTTTCTATCACCTATCTGTTTACTGCAACTACATTTCTTTCTATGTGGATTAACAACACCGCCGTAGCAGCGATGATGTTGCCGCTTACGATGGGGATGTTAAAAGGTATCAATGCTGAAAAAAATCATCGGTTGTACGCCTTCGTGTTATTAGGCATGGCATTTAGCGCCAGTATCGGTGGTATTGGTACCTTAGTGGGAAGTGCGCCGAATGCGATTTTGGCATCTCAAATTCCAGTGACTTTCACGGAATGGCTAGGCTACGGTTTCCCAGTGATGGTATTGCTTGTGCCTTCAATGATTTTTTCTTTATGGGTAGTTCTACGTCCAGACTTTTCTGTGGAATTTAATCCGTCACTTGAGAAAGTCAGTTTTAACCGAAAAAATATTATTACTTTGCTGATCTTTATCGGTATGGCGATTATGTTACTTTTCAGCTCTCTCTTAAATCCATGGATTAGCTCTCTTCTTGAATTGCCGAAAAAAATCGAAAATTTTGATACGGTGATTGCACTATGTGTGGTGATCTTTATTTGTATCTCAGGTGTGGCAAGCTGGAAAGAAATCCAAGAGCGTGTTGAATGGGGCGTGCTCGTTTTATTTGGTGGTGGTTTGACACTCAGCATTGTGATGAAAGATTCTGGCGCCAGTAAAATTATGGCAGATAGTATCGTTCAGTTTGTGCAAACCAAACCACTTTGGGTACTTTGCTTTGTGATAACCGCATTTATTATTTTCTTAACGGAATTTACATCGAATACCGCTAGTGCTGCATTGATTATGCCAATTGTGATTTCAGTGGCACAATCCATGAATTTACCGCCTATTGCTTTAGCCGCAATTATCGCTTGTGGGGCAAGTTGTGCATTTATGCTACCAATCGCTACACCGCCAAATGCTATTGTATTTGCAACAGGCAATGTGAAACAACTTGATATGGCCAAAGTCGGTTTGATTTTAAATCTATTCTGTATCGCCATCATCGGCAGCATGACTTATTTTGTTTGGTTGTAAATGTGGTTAAAACTGACCGCACTTTATTAGCCTATAAAAGTAAACCGCACGTTGAAGTGCGGTTTATTGTTTATCTCGAAATAACCTCTTTCGTGAAGGCTTCCATTTCGGCTTTACGCCATGGTGTTGAGAAGAAAATAGTATCTTTCAAACCTGATTCACTATTTAGTGGGCGAACACCAAATTCTTGGCTTAATTTCTGTTGTACTTCAGGTGAGGTAATCCAATGCACGAAAACAAGTGATGCTGCTGGGTTCGGTGCATTTTTTGCTACGGTTACAACATTACCACCGCCAGGCATCCCAAAATTTGGTACATAGAATTTTAAACGGTCAGTAATTGCACCTTGTTTTTGCAAGCTGAACAAGTGATCTTGCCATGCGGAGACAATTACTAACTCACCATCGTTTAAACGGGTTAGACTATCAGCATTTGAAGCGGTACGGATTAGTGCATCTTTTTTACTGCTGAACCAATCCCAGGTTTTTTTCCAATTAGCAATCTGTGCTTCATCGATTTTATCAGTACGATAATCATAATCACCATTGATGTACACTAAAGCTCGTTGAATGAAGGCATTACCAGAGCTACCACCATTTGGATCTGAATAGCCGAATTTTTTTGGATTTTTATCAATATAGCTTTCCATGTCTGCCCAAGATTGTGGCAATTCCTCTTCTTTAATTCGCATAGGATCATAAGCTAGACCGGTTTGATTACCCCAGTAACCTACAGCCATATCACCTAATTCAACACCTTGTAAGTGGTGATTTAATTTATCGAAATTTGGTAAGTTATTGAGTTTTACAAGAATGTCATTTTTCGCTACATTGCCTAAACGGTCAGCATTTAACACAACCACATCCATTTTGCCGGTTTCTAGATTTTTTTCAGCGATCAGTTTATTGATATTACCGTCCAAGGTGCCTTCAGGTACTTTGACTTTAATACCGTATTGATTTTCAAATTCTTTGACAAAATTACGGAATTGCGGCTGCAAATACCAAACGCTAACTGTCAATTTTCCTTCTTTTTTGGCAAGTTCTTCGATTTCACTCCAAGATTTACCACTTAAGTCAGTAGAAGCCGAGGCGAAAGTACTAACGGCTAAGGCTGCAGCGGTAAGACCAATGGATAGAAGTTTACGGATATTTTTTTGCATAAGATGCTCCTTGTGAAAATTATGCTTTTCCTGTGGATTGAGAGAGATAATTCCCTTTCAACAATTTTTCGATAATCATCATCAAAATAATGTTTGGTACCAACAAAATAATCGATACAACGGCCGCATTCGGACGAATAAAAGAATAACCGAGGAAAGAATATAAAATGGTTGGCACGGTAATAAAGTCTGGTGAGCCGATAACGAAAGCGATAGCAAACTCTTCAATACTTTTCACTAAACAGAAAATAATTGATGCTAAAAAACTGGGTTTTAACATCGGCATATACACGTCTTTGAAAACGGTAAATTTAGATGCACCTAAGTCACGGCTAGCATCAATGAGGTCTTGTGGTACAGAAGAAAAGCCCGCGGATAAAATCCGAATAGCATAAGGTAACGTGAGTACAACATGCCCAATAACAATGCCGATGAATGGATTATTAATATTTAAATCCAATAACATACGGCTAAAGAATAGGGCAATAATCATGCCTGGAATAACCAATGGAATCAGTGTTAATAATTCGGCTAATTTTTTACCTCTAAACTCCATACGTCCAAATGCATAAGCTGTTGGGAGAGAGAGTAAAATAGTGATCAGTGAAACCGTAGGCGCAATGGTATAGCTATTAAACATTGCTTCAGGTAAGGAGGTGGTTTCCCATACAATTTTCCAACGCTCAAAAGATAATGATTGAGGGAAAATATCTGGATAACTCCACGGTTTAGCGGGATCTACCAATGACCATAAACCAGCCATTAAAAAGGGTAAGAATAACCAAATAAAATTAGCCAGAATAAAGAAAATTAAGGAAATACGTGCGATTAATCGACCATTTTTCGTTGTGATTTGTATGGAACTACTCATTTGACTTCTCCACGTTTGACGGCTAATGGTTTAATCAATAATGATACGAGGATGGTGAAGAAGGCAGAGGTCAACATAATCGTTAATGCCATGACCGCACTTTGATTCCATTCTTCAAATTCATAGGCAGACATTTGCATTAAACGCGCTAAAGAATAGGTACTACGAGGACCTGCAATACTATAAAAGGCGAAATCACCGAGTGCGCCGATAAAGATCAAAATAAAGGAAACTTGTATCGCACTTAAGGTCAGCGGAAAGATGACATAACGAAAACGTTGCCAAGGGCTCGAACCTAAATTTGCAGCGGCATCTAATAAATCGGTTTTCAAGGAATTAACCGCGCCACCAATAAGAATTAAAGCAAAGGGAATGTTTTTCCACATTTGTAAAATCACTACCCCCCAACCAAATTCATCATTTTGTAAGGTTTTCGGTTCGTCCCAAATGCCTAAATAAACAAATACCTCATTAAGAATACCATGGTAAGAAATCATATTGACGAACAAGAAGGCTGCAACTAATCCTGGTACCAACATAGGCGCCCGCAAGATGGTTATAATTGTTACCTTGGCTGGTAATTTTTTACGTAACCACATGGCAATGGGATAAGCCACGATGATAGATAAAATCGCCCCTAGTAAAGACACTTTTACGGAATAAATATACGAATTTTGGAATACAGGACTATTTAATACGGCTTGCCAATACTCCAAACTAAATTGGCTTTCTTCCCCGCCCATACTGTATAAACCAAGGCTTTGAGATACTACAATGTAGAACGTGGACCCCATTAAAAATAGGATCGTACCTAAACCGCTGCATAGCAATAACCATGCTTTTATATCATTTTTGAGACTTTTCATTTTACAGACTCCAAGAATTTAATCGCATGGCGGGGAACCGTAAAGGTGAGTTTATCGCTCAAATTCGGGCATTTTGTTAGTTGCAGACGTAATTTTTTCTCTTCATCATTACGTTTAATGATTCCTTGCACTTCCGTGATATTGCCCATAAAAGCGGTGTTGATGATATCTACTGTAATTTGGTTTTCCGCTTCCGTTTGTGCATTTGGTAACAATTCAATGTCTTCCGGTCGAAAACAAATATAAATTTGTTCTGATTCCGGTTTTTTCTCAGAAAATACGGTGAAATCGCCAAAAATAGAACTCACCGCATACAGGTTATCACCGATGTTTTTCACATTAGCTTCCGTGATATTGGCAATGCCAATAAAATCTGCCACAAAGCGGTTTTTAGGATGATGATAAATATCTTGAGGGGAGCCAATTTGCTCAATAGAGCCCTTATTTAACACGATGATTTTATCTGACATAGTTAGGGCTTCAGCCTGATCGTGAGTCACATAAATACTCGTCAAATTATATTGTTTTGAGAGTTGCTTAATTTCAAAACGTACACTTTCGCGTAATTTGGCATCTAAGTTAGAAAGTGGCTCATCAAATAAAATCACATCTGGACGAGTGACCATGGCTCTGGCTAAGGCGACACGTTGTTGTTGGCCTCCAGAAAGCTCATTGGGTAATTTCAATTTATGAAATTCTAAATCCATTTGCTTCAATGCGAGATCTAAACGCTGTTTTTGTTCTTCAATATCAATTTTACGTTGCTTTAAACCATAGCAAATATTATGAGAAACGTTGAGGTGAGGGAAAAGGGCATAAGATTGGAAACACATGGCTGTATTGCGTTTTTCTGGAGGAACATTGTTAACATTTTTTCCTCCAATAAGGATTTCACCTTCATCAGCCACATGAAATCCAGCGATTAATTTTAATAAGGAGGTTTTACCACAGCCACTTGGTCCTAATAAGGTGACAAACTCGCCTTCTTCAGCGGTAAAAGTAATATTATTTGCTGCGTAAAAGTCACCAAATTTTTTTGTAATATTTTTTATTTCTAACTTTGCCATTTTTACATCCTCTATTTGGCTATACAACTATAGAGGTAACCATAAAACACTTGGTTATTTTTTCAATAAAATAAAAATATTTTTTATGAATTTGTGATGAAGATCACGCATTTAGATAAAATATGGTTTTATTACATTTTAATAATGTGGAGGCGGTGTTTCTTCTGCTTGGCTGGCAATATTAGAAGGCTGCATATCTTTTAATTTGCCGGCGAGATAGCGGAGTTGAAGTTGAATTTTATCCATATCAAACTGTTGTTGAACTAATGCTTGGTTTAGCTCGTCTAAAAGTTGTTCTTGAAAAGCAATTTTCATTTCAAGTTCAGCAATGCGATCTTCTAAAATTTGTTGATTTTGCATAAAATTTCTCTAATTTTTAAAAAAATGTTGTGAATTTGGTCAATCCGATTTAACCTATTCGCTATTCCGTTTCTATTATAAAGGATCAAGCAAAATGTTGAAAATTCAAAAGCTTTCTCTTGCTGCACTTATGGTAAGTGCGGTCGTTTCTGGTTCTGTTTTTGCAGAAGATAAAGCTGCGCCAAGCGCAAGTGACGCGTCTTATGCTGTAGGTGCATTAATGGGTAACCAAGTAAAAGATTTAGTGGATGCTCAAAAAGAGGTCATTCAATACGACAATGCGCGTATTTTAGATGGCTTAAAAGATGCATTAGAAGGTAAAGTTGATGTTCGTAAAGACGAGAAAATTCAAAAAACCTTAGATGGCATTCAAGAGCAATTAGTGTCTGCGGCGAAAGCAAAAGTAGAACAACAAGCGAAAGCAGCAAAAGAAGAAGGTGATAAATACCGCGCTGAATTTGCGAAAAAAGATGGCGTGAAAAGCACCAAAGATGGCTTACTTTACAAAATCACTGAAGCTGGTAAAGGTGACGCGATTAAAGCAACGGATACTGTGAAAGTACATTACACCGGTAAATTACCAGATGGCAAAGTATTTGATAGCTCTGTTGAACGTGGTCAACCGGTTGAGTTTAAATTAAATCAAGTGATCAAAGGTTGGACTGAGGGTCTTCAGTTAGTGAAAAAAGGCGGTAAAATCGAATTAGTGATTCCACCTGAATTAGCTTACGGTAAACAAGGTGCAGGCGATGCAATTCCACCTGATGCAACACTTTACTTCGACGTTGAAGTATTAGACGTTAATCCTAAAAAATAATCCTTAATTCGACCGCACTTTGTCCAAAGTGCGGTCATTTTCCCTACCAGATTTGAAAAATGATACTAACCGATAGACAACCTTTCACTGATGAAGATCGTGCTATTCTGATTTCCTATAAAGCGGTAGTTGATGGCGTAAGCGCGTTGATCGGCAAGCATTGTGAAATCGTCTTACACTCTTTGGAAGACATTGAGCATTCCGCCATTTGTATCGCCAATGGGCATAATACCAATCGCCAAGTGGGTTCTCCGATTACGGATTTAGCCTTGAAATCTTTGCGTAATATGCAAAGTGAAAGTGTGTCTAAGCCTTATTTTACGCGTGCGAAAGGCAATGTGTTGATGAAGTCTGTCACCATTGCGATTCGAAATGGCAAACAACGTATTATTGGTTTACTTTGTATCAATATTAATTTGGATGTGCCGGTTTCTCAATTTATGCAGGCCTTTATGCCAACGCAGGAACAAAATGAAACCTCTTCCGTTAATTTTGCAAGTTCAGTGGAAGAATTGGTGGCACAAACGGTAGAAAAAACCATTGAAGAAGTGAATGCAGATCGCTCGGTTTCGAATAATAATAAGAACCGTCAAATTGTGATTTCACTTTACGAAAAAGGCATTTTTGATATTAAAGATGCGATCAATTTAGTGGCTGATCGCCTCGCGATTTCTCGCCACACCGTGTATTTGTATATTCGTCAAATCAAACAAGAGCAAGAGTAATGAACTATGTTCTCGCTGTGAAAAGTCCCGTTTATGGAAAACAAGGGGCTTTTCTTGCCTATCAATTTGCCCAAGCTTTACTTGAAAAAGGGCATGTCATTAGTCAAATTTTCTTTTTCCAAGACGGTGTGAGTAATGGCAATGGTTTAGTTTATCCTGCCAATGATGAATTTAATCTCACGCAAGCTTGGCAAGCCTTTTCAGCGCAACATCATATTCCTTTGCATTTATGTGTAGCCGCTTCACAACGTCGTGGCGTGGTGGATGGGCTTACAGCAAAAGAGACTGATAAAACCAATCTGGCAGAAGGTTTTGAGATTACAGGCCTAGGCGAGTTTATGGCGATGGCATTAAAAGCGGATCGGGTGGTGACATTATGAAACTGGCATTCTTATTTCGTACCGCGCCACATGGAAACGCAATTTCTCGAGAAGGCTTAGATGCTTTGCTTGCGGCAACAGCATTTTGTGATGAAGAGGAAATCGGTGTCTTTTTTATTGATGATGGTGTATTGAATTTACTCGATGGGCAAAATCCTGAGTTATTGTTACAAAAAGATTTTATCCGCACCTTTAAATTGTTGGATTTATACGATATTGAACAGCGCTTTGTCTGCGCCGATTCGCTCGATCAATACAATTTGCAAATAGAACAACTTATTATTTCTGCTGAAAAAATTGACCGCACTTCGCTGTTCAATAAGCTTAGCCAAGCAGAAAAAGTATTTACGTTTTAAGGAATATTATGCTTTATACCTTTTCTCAATCTCATTATTCTGAGACAGAACTTCAACGTTATTTGACTGACATCACGGAAAATGATGCGGTGGTGTTATGGCAAGACGGTGTGTTGCTAGCGGTAAAGTACGGAGAAATGTTTACTCAATGCAAAGGACAATGCTTTATGTTGGAACAGGATGTTTTAGCCCGAAATTTAACCGCACTTTTGCCAGAAAACAATCAAGTACGGTCAATTTCATTCACAGATTTAGTGGATTTAACGGCTCAATATTCGCCTCAAATCGCCTTATAGCGGACGTTCTTTCGGTAACAAGAGCGGTAATACCATAACAGAATAAAGTGCCAAACCTGCGGCCATTAAGCAGGTAATTTCTAATCCTCCAGCGCGTAACCATTCGCCAAATCCCATGTTATTCACTAGCGTTGCATAAAAGATCCCCGCTACGACGGTATAACAAAATCCAATTAATACCGAAATTAATGCGATGGCTTTTACGTGATAACTCGCATAACGGTGAAATGCTGCCCAAAGTGTAATGAGAAAAGTCGGTACCGCAGCCACGATAAAGACGGTAATCGCTGAAGACTGAAACCCATCGGCACCATTGTTTGCGAACATTAGGCCAATCGTGCCGATAATTTGAATAATCAACGGTAAAAGAATAAATGCTTTAAGATATTTTTTCATGAGATGTCCAGTTAATAGAAAAACGGAAGCATTGTATCAATCAAATGAAAGACAACCAATCTTTTCCCTATTCGGTTTTTATTACATCCACTAATGTGGGCTGAACGATTGAGGCATAATCTTGCGTGTTAAGAATAATGGAGCGTTCTAACGTACCTGCATTAAATGCCAATTCATCATAACGAGAAAGTAAGCTAGGATCAGCAATTAATAATAAATCAGGATGAAAGCTAAAAGGTGGAATTGCACCAAATACACAGTCAGTCAGGGTATCCACTTCTGCAGGGCTGACAAGCGAGGCTTTCGTGCCACCTAAATAGGCCGCCACTTTGCTTAAATCAGATTGTTGATCGGCAGGTAATATGACTAATACTGCTTGTTTTACGCCATTCCCTTTTACTTTGCATACCAAGGCTTTTGCCCCTTGTCCTAATTCTGTGCCACGGATTTTAGCCACTTCCTCTGATTTTCCTGCAGTGGGATGTTCAACCACGCGATAGCGTGCTTGATGCTTATCTAAAAGAGCGGTCAATTTTTCAAATGTTTTGACAGACATGAGAGATTCCTTCAATAGCGATGTTTTTAATCAGTTTAGCAAGGATTGATGTATGTGAAAATCAAAGAAAAAGAATTCATCTTTTGAGTCATATTTATTATGAGATAGACAAATACCTTTATGCCCCGTACTATGTTTCTTTTTCTTTGGTATCGTTTATGACTCGAATTAATCTTGTTCCGCCTGAGGAACTCTGTGATCAGCATCTTTTAGCTGAACATCGTGAATTAACCCGTATTCCTAATGCCGTAGCGAAAGGTAAATATCACTTAAAAGGACAGCCTGCGGAATATAAGTTAGGTGAAGGGCATGTGCGTTTTTTCTTTAATAAATTGGCATTTTTAAAGAAACGGTATGATGCATTACATGCGGAATGTAAAGCCCGAGGCTTTAACGTGCAGTATATTTGGAATGAAACATTACCAGATGATCCAAGTTTATGGTTGGACTATGAGGCCACAGAGGCTGCATTACAGATTAATCGGGAACGTATTCAGGAACGAATGCCATTAAAGGCGAGATTTACACCGCATCTTTCAAAGAGCGGTCAAAAATAAAGGAGTTTTCACTTCCCCAGTGGGAAAATTATAGGGGAAGTGAATGGAGTTAAATTATTTATATTCAACCACGATATCGCTTTCGCTGACGGTATCACCATAAACTGGCAATAAGGTTTTTTCGTAAGCTTGTTTTAAACGCCCATCTTTGCCTAGAGTTTGGATTTCGTTATTTAACCAATTTAACAATTCAGGTGCATCTTTGCGAACAGCTGGTGCAATAACATCTTGATCACCAAAGTTTTTTACGCCCACGGTATAACCTGGATTTTGTTTTGCCCAAGCGAATAAGAAGGTATTGTCATTAGATAATGCATCGCCACGACCATCACGTAAGGCTTCAAAGGTTTCTGTATTTTGTTCGAATTTCAATAACTTCACATCTGGATAGTTTTTGGTGAAGAAAATATCAGCAGTAGTACCTTTATCTACAATTAAAGTTTTGCCTTTTAATTGTTCAAGATCAGTAATGACTGAGCCATCTTTTGAAACGACACCGAGTGCCACTTTCATATATGGATTAGCAAAATCTACCACTTCTTTACGAGCTGGTGTCACAGTAAAGTTAGCTAAGATAATATCAACTTTCTTAGAAAGTAAGTATTCAGCACGGTTTGCGGCATCCACTAAAACAAACTCTACTTTGTTTTCGTCACCTAATAAATCTTTACCGATCGCTTTACCAATTTCGACATCAAAGCCTTGGCTTTTACCTTGCGCATCCACATAACCAAATGGTGGTTTATCGCTAAATACACCAATGCGCACTTTGCCATCTTTTTGTATTTGCTCAAGGCTTGAGATTGTTTTTGCTCCATCTTTAGCTGGCTCTTTATCATTACACGCGGTTAAGCCAAATGCTAAGGTGGCAGTGGCTAAAAGTGCGGTCAATGTTTTAAATGTTTTCTTCATAGTTTGTCCCTCTCGGTTCATAATTTAAGATATTTAAGAATGTTTTCGCACGATCCGTGGTTGGATTCGTGAAGAAATCTTCCGGTTTTGCCTGTTCAATGATTTGCCCTTTATCCATAAACACAATGCGGTTAGCTACTTGACGGGCGAAGTTCATTTCATGGGTAACGATGAGCATCGTCATACCATCTTTGGCAAGTCCTAAAATTACATCAAGTACTTCGCGTACCATTTCAGGGTCAAGGGCAGCAGTGACTTCATCGAACAGAATAATTTCAGGGTTCATGCAAAGTGAACGCACAATAGCAATTCGCTGTTTTTGCCCACCTGATAATTCACGCGGATAGGCATTTTTTCGGTCATATAGACCTACACGTTTAAGTAACTCATCGGCTTGTTTTTCAGCTTCTGCGCGATCGCGTTTTTGTACTTTTAAAGGGCCGAGCAAAATATTGTCAATCACTGATAAATGAGCGAAGAGTTCATAACTTTGGAATACCATCCCAATGCGTTGACGCGCTTTAACCCAAGGAATATCTTTACCTAACTCTCCTGCATTTTGCAGCAAAATCTGACCGCTCTTTATTTCTTCTAATCCATTTAGGCAGCGTAAAAAAGTACTTTTACCACAACCCGATGGACCTAAAATAACGACAACTTCGCCTTTTTCTATGGAAAGATTGATGCCTTTTAGTGCTTCTACATCACCGTAATTTTTGACGAGGTTTTTAATTTCTAATAACGCCATGTGTTTTCCTAATTAAAATTAACTTTCCCAACGGGTTTCTAAATAACGGGAAAATAAGGATAGCGGGTAACAAATCACAAAATATAAACCGAAAATGACACCATAAATCCAAAGCGCCGCCGATTGATTACTAAATAATGAATGCTCGATAATTTGTTGACCGACTTTTATCACTTCTACTACACCGATTAACATTGCCAAGGAACTGGTTTTTACCATGCGGGTAAAGAGGTTAATAGCACTTGGTGTCACACGTTTTAAACTTTGTGGAAGTAAAATATACACAAAGGTTTGAAACGGCGTTAAACCTAAAGCGTAGGCTGATTCCACTTGATGTTTTTCAATGGAAGTTAATGCGCCACGCACTAAATCCCCCATTTCTGCTGTTCCCCAGAAAATAAATACCAAAATACATACAGAAATGCCATCTAAGTGAATATCAAACCATTTTGCCAAACCAAAATACGCGAGAAAAAGTAAGGCTAATAATGGAATAATACGTACAAATTCTAAATAAAAGCGGCAAATGGCTTTGATAATGGGATTTTTGCTTGTCATGATTACGCCAAAAATCACACCTAAAATACAGGCGAAGAAGACGGAAACAAACGCAATTTCAGCCGTCACCCATAAACCGTTGAGCAAGCGTTCAATGTTGCTGCCTTGGAATAATAACTCAAGCCCCATATTTTGCTCTCCGAGTACGGCGTTCTAAATAACTGATGAACAGAGACATCGGTAATAGAATGATCAAATAAAACACCACTAATAAAAATAAGGCTTCATTAGTTTTGTAATCGAGCCCGATGACTTCTTTTGCGACAAACATGAGTTCTGCAACTGCGACAGCACTGATCACCGAGGTTTCTTTCATTAAGAATAAGCAATTTGCGCCGATTGCAGGTGTTGCAATCGCAAAGGCTTGTGGAAAAATCACATAGCGAAAAGCTTGAAAAGGGGTTAGACCAATACTTAAGGCTGACTCAATTTGCCCTTTTGATACCGCTTCCAGACCGCCACGAATAGCTTCTGCCATATAGCTTCCACCTAAAAATGCTAGGCCGATAATACCGCAAGTAAACCCATCTAATTTCAGACCAATTTTAGAAAGCCCAAAATAGAGAAAAAACACTTGAATTAATAAAGGCGTATTACGAGAAAGCTCGATATAGCCTTTTACTAGCCAAGTTAATGATTTGACTTTGTAGGTGGTAATCACCGCACAAATCACACCAATCACCAGCGACAATAAAATGCCCCAAAAGGCGAGATGAAGGGTCATCAGCGTGGCATGAATAAAACGTGGGGTGACACTTAAAATATAATCCCAATTCATTTTTTATAATTTAATCGTTTGCGTGACGATATAGTAAAAAATTTTGAAACGGTGAGAAAAGAATGGAAATGCATTATTTATAATGAAATGTAATAAGAGATGTGTTTTAAATGAGATCGGTGAGTGTTAAATAATAAAAAAAGACGGGGCTTTATTCAGCCCCGTCTTTGTTTATTTTAATCACGTTTTGCGATAAGTGCGGTTGGTTCTTCGTCTGTTTTTACTTCAGTTTGTGTTTCAGCGGGTTTGTCTTGAATTGACATGGCTGATTTTAAACTGTCCTGACGAATTTTTTCCGCAGCTTCTTTGTCGCCAGCTTGTTCGAACACATAAGATGCCATCATGACATCATTTGGTTGAAGCTGAGTTGGGCAAGCTGTGACTTCTTTAAATGCTTCTGCGGCTTTAGCAAAATCATTGTTACGCACATAAAGATAGCCTAATGCACGATTGAGACAACAACGTTGGCTTTCATCGGCACGTTTTGCACGTTTTTCCACAAGTTTGAGCAGTTTGCTGTTATCTTCTGCTTGTAAACGAGTAATTTGCGTGCAAAGCTCAGGGCTGATTGGAGTGTTATCACCCAATTTCTTCATGATTTCAAGCGTGAATTCGTAAGCTGACTCATGATCGTTACAATCAATTAAGCGTTGAATTAAAGCCGTTTTTAACTCTAAATCATTGCGACGACGACGTGGCTGAGCTTCCCACCATGCGAGCAAGCCTTCAACGCCTTCTTCATTCATTTTCTCATCTAACAAGCCATTTTCAGTTTCTTGTTGAAGCGCTTTAAATTCTTCTGCTGAGAATAATCCAGAACCTTCGATTAAATCTAAGATGCCATCAAGTGCTTGATAAGCTTTGGAACGACTATAAATTTCAGCCGCAAGTTTTAACACTTCTTTGTTGCGATCTGACATTTCAAGTAAGCTATCCACAGAACTACGCGCTGCCGGTAATTTATTTTGTTGTAATAAAATACGGGTGCGAGCAATTTCGACAACTAGGTTATCTGAACCTGCAAGTTCAGTCGCCTCAATTAAATAACGGTTTGCGCTGAATTCATCACCGCGTTGCTGTGCAGCTTCAGCGGCTTTAATCAGATTTAATACTGGCTCTGCAGAATGTTTCGCATTTTTACCAATCAGTTTTTCTGCTTTGGCATAATCGCCTTCATTCATCTTCATCAAGCCTTCAAGGGTTTGACGTTGTGCTTTCACACGTTTACGGCGAGAAAACCAGTTATAGGTATTGCTACTTAAACGGAAGAAACGGGTAACAATCCACTCTAATGTATAAATCACTGCAAGTGCGACCACAAAGAGAATGACTAATGTGGTAAGTGACATTTCATACACGGTGTTTGCCGTTTCAACTCTGACATAACCTTGCTGACCGGAGAGGTAAGGCCCTGCAATCAATCCGGCAAGTAAGGCGATCATTAAAAAGAGAACTCTAAACATTATCTATCCTTATTGTTGGGGTTCAGTTGCCGGTTGTGCAGCTGGTGCTTCAGCGGGTTTTTCTTCCGCTTTTGGCTCTTCCGCTTTCGCTTCAGGTGCTGGTTTTACTTCTTCTTTTCTTGGTGAATTATCAACCGCTTTTTCTGCTTCGATTTCTACTTTTTGCACATCTAAAGGTGTACGGTTTAAGTATTTATCAAGCATGCTTAAGCTTTGTAATTGGCTTGGCACATCCACATAGATGGATAATTCAGATAATTCATCCACTGATTTTAAGAAACTTTGAGTCACTTCAGCATTGGTATCAAAATAGCTACGAATCCAAGATGCAACGGCTTCTAAAGATTGTTTATAAAGCTCGTTTTGTTGACGAGGCACAGCCATAATCGCTAATTGTAAGCGTAAACGAATATTTTCACGCAAGTAGATATCTTGGTTTGGTGCTAATAATTCTTTGCGATCCGCACCATGTTTTGGTGAAATGCGAATAAAGTGATTTAAGAATGAGGTTGCACTTTTTTCTGCATTTTCAGCCCAATCTGAAAGGGAATCCGATAATTTTGTTGCATTTTGAGCGTCACCGAAATTCACATCTAACACAGGTAACTCATCAACCGTATTGGCTAATTGCGATAATTTTTGCATGACCGCATTTTGATCCACGCCAGTTACGGAGAGAAGTTGTTTCAGATCTTGATTAATGGCACTACGAATAGCTGCTGATTGTGAGTTATTCACTTTAGCAAGAGTTTCATCAGCGAGTTTTAAGAGTGAAACCGCTGTATCCACGTCATTATCTAACACTAATTTACGTAATGCATTGTTGAGCAAGAAATCTGCCTCTGAGAATAACCAATCAGTAGGTTGTTGAGCATTAGCTTGCGCACTCACTTTATTGATTTGTGATTGTAAGCCAACTAACTCGTGTGATTTAGCATTGATTAGTTCTTCTACTTGTGCAATTTTGTCTTGTGTTGCTTTATTCGCAGATTCTAATTGAGCAAGTTGCGTGGTATCAAATTTTACGTCTTGAGCAGGTGCTGAAACCACCGTTTTATTATTGATTTGAGCTTCAAGTGCGGTCAATTTTTGTTGGAATTCATCCACTTTTTGTTGGCCAAAATAATAACCTGCACCACCCACGCCAAGTGCAATGAGAATAGCCAATAAACTTAATCCAGTACCACTTTTCTTCACAACAGTTTGTGTACGTGGCGCAACAGGCTCGCGATCTTCAGTTTGAATTTCCACTGCATCTGTTTCTTGGATTTCATCTGTCGTTTCAGGGGTTAATTTCTCTTTCGCCATATCTTTTCCTTAGTGAGAAAGGGGAGTTACTTCATTAAGTAAGGTATTAAGTAAATTTTGATTGTCCGCACCAGCGGAAACCACCACATTATGCCAACCTTGTTGTACTGCGATATCCGCAATGCGTTGACTTACCGTGACTAAGCAGCAATTTTTTAGCCAATTTTGTTCATTTTCAGGCACAAATTCGATTAACGCCTGCAAAATTTCAAGGCTTGTGACCACAAGGGTTTGCACACCAGAACGAATACAAATACTGGTTTGCTCTTCGTTATTATAACTAATCGGCGTGCGTTGGTAACATTCGACTGTCTCAACAGTTGCGCCGCGTAGTGTGGTCTGTTCGCGTAATAATTCTCGTCCACCGTTGCCACGTAAAATTAACAAGTTTTTATCTGTTAATTCTACCATTTGCGGTAAATTTAATACACCTTCAGTATTTTCCGACGTTATTGGATAACGAACAGTACATTCAGTTTGACAGGAAAAATGCTGTGCCGTTCTATGTCCAACTGTAAAGTATTGTAAATCTTGACGCCAGCTAAAGCCAATATCTTTCAGGGTTTTATCCGCAAAATTGACCGCACTTTTTGAAACCAAAAACACATAATCACCACTTTTTAGCTGATTAAGTTTTGTCGGTAATTGTGCCAACTCGGCTCCCGCTTCAATAGAAAGCAAAGGCAAATGCAAGGCAACTACACCGGCTTGATTTAGCCGGTCAACTAGGGCTTTTCCTCGTTCATCTGGGCGAGTGACTAGTACGGCCATGGTGATTTCCTATGCTGAATAAATCTTCGCCAGAATCTTATCTGCGCCTTGTGCTAGAAGTTGTTCTGCAATGCTCACACCTAATGCTTCGGCATTTTCAACCGCACTTTTACCTTCCGCTCGAATAATCGCAGAGCCATCGGTTTCTCCGACGAGTGCACGCAAGAAAACTTCGCCATTTTGCTCAATGGCATAGCCACCGATTGGTACTTGGCAGCCGCCTTGTAAGCGGGTATTCATTGCACGCTCAGCCAAAACACAAGTTGTCGTGGTTGCATCCGAAAGTGGAACAAGCAATGCTTTCACTTCTTCGTCATCAACGCGACATTCAATGCCCACTGCACCTTGTCCAGCTGCAGGTAAAGATTGTTCTACTTCAATAAATGAGGTAATACGTTCTGCTAGCCCTAAACGAATTAAGCCAGCAGAGGCCAAAATAATGGCATCGTATTCGCCATTGTCTAATTTACTTAATCGGGTGCCCACATTGCCACGTAAGGAACGGATATCAAGATCTGGGCGTAATTGTTTTAGTTGGCATTGACGACGTAAGCTTGATGTTCCCACGATAGCGCCTTGGGGCAATTCATCTAATGAGCGGTATGTATTGGAGACGAAAGCATCGCGTGGATCTTCACGTTTACAGATCACACTTAAACCTAAACCTTCTGGAAATTCCATTGGTACGTCTTTCATTGAATGGACGGCAATATCGGCACGTTTTTCGAGTAAAGCATTTTCTAACTCTTTAACAAATAAGCCTTTTCCACCAATTTTAGCTAAAGGGGAATCCAGGATGACATCGCCTTTTGTCACCATCGGAACTAATTCAACAGAAAGCGTTGGATGAAATTTCTCTAATTGTTCTTTTACAAAATTCGCTTGCCAAAGGGCTAAAGGGCTTTGACGAGTCGCTATTTTTAAGGTTTTAAGTACTGCCATAAATACCGCTGATTTTAAATAGAAATATGCCCTATGCTACCATTTTTAGGGCAAAAAGTCAGATCATTTAAATTTTTGATTTCTGATGAGCTAAGTGGTACAGTAATATCAGTTATATGGTCATAGGTAGGAAGCCTTGAAATACGATCTCACTCAAGCCCGAAAATGTATCGAAACTCTAGATAAACGTCGTTTTGATCGTGCATTATTGGGCTCTGGTGATGCATTCCGACACATTGTCTCTTTGGTGCCGCTGTTGTTGCATCTTAATCATCCAGCTCTGCCGGGTTATGTGGAAGATGCCCCTGCAGGCATTGCCGATTTTATCCTTTCTAATTATCAGCAAAATTTTCTCTCAAAAGAACATCCTGAGCTTGTCGAAGACGTGCAAAGTGCGGTCAATTCTGATGCTGTTTTCGCACCGATCTTAGGTATCTATGTGATGGGCAGTTTTGGCTCCATTAGCCAAACCTCAGCTTCGGATTTGGATATTTGGATCTGCCATCAAGATGATTTATCTGAACAAGATCAGCAACGTTTGGCAGAAAAAACGAAGAAAATTAGCCAATGGGCATCCACATTTCATGTAGAAATGCATTTTTATTTGATGACGCAAAAACGCTTCCGTAATGAACGTTATTCCGATCCATTAACCAAAGAAAACAGCGGTTCTGCTCAATATATGTTGCTGTTGGAAGAATTTTATCGTTCTGCTGTACGCCTTTCGGGTAAACCATTATTGTGGCTCCACTTGTGGGTGGAAGATGAAAAACAATATGAAGCGGAAGTTGCACGTCTAGTGGCGGAAGGTGAGCTTAATCCAAATGATTGGGTGGATTTTGGTGGATTGGGGCAATTCTCTGCGAGCGAATATTTCGGTGCGAGCTTATGGCAACTTTATAAAGGTATTGATTCACCGTATAAATCGGTAATGAAAATCTTATTGTTGGAAACCTATGCCCAAGAATACCCAAATGCCCATTTAATTGCTCGTCAATTTAAAGAAGATTTACTTTCCGGTCGTAGTACCGCTGCACATCATTTTGACCCTTATATCGCGATTCTAGAGAGAATTAGCCAATATTTGACCGCACATTCAGAATTTAAGCGCCTTGATTTTGTACGCTCTTGTTTTTATGTGAAAGCCACCGAAGACTTTGCGTTATATCACGCGTCAAACTGGCGTATTTCTTATATGGAAATGATGGCTCAAGAATGGGGTTGGTCAAAAGAGCGCATTGAAGAATTGGATCACCGTCCAAATTGGAAAGTCAAACGGGTGAAAGAAAGTCACACTAATTTAGTGACCTTCTTGATGATGAGTTATCGAAATCTAGTGGATTTTGCGCGTAAACATAAAATTAATTCTAGCGTGATTCCTCAAGATATTACGGTGTTGTCTCGCAAACTTTATACTGCATTTGAAGAGCTACCAGGTAAAATTACGCTACTGAATCCACAGATTTCGCATAATTTAGCGGAAGATCATCTCACATTTATCGAAGTTCACGGTAATAAGAATTTTAAGGATGGGTGGTATCTGGTGAATCAGCCACCAAATCATATTATGTTTTCGAAAGAACGCGTGATTGAATATGGGGAAAGTTTAAATAAAGTGGTCGCATGGGCTTATTTTAATCGCTTGCTGACCGCTGAAACGTGTTTACATCTAATTAGTCAAAATATCGACCAACTGACTTTGCGTAATTTTGTTGCCGATTTACGGTTATTTTTCCCGCATACCAATGGCCAAGCGCCTACAAATGAGGCGCTTTCGTCCCAATGTGAAATCCGTGATCTATTTATCGCTGTGAACTTAGTAAATGACCCAACTGCACAAGTGGAAGAACTTAAATCCAATATTTCCCCAAGTGATTTATTCAGTTTTGGTCAGTTAGAACAGAGTTTGGTCGGAAGCATTGATTTCACTTACCGTAACGTATGGAATGAAATTCGAACCTTACACTTTGAAGGGCAGAATGCGATTTTGCTTGCCTTAAAAGTGCTTTCTAATAAAATTGATCAGGGTGTAAATCAGCCGCGTTCTGTACAGGTTTTCTGTTACAGTAAACACTACAATCGTACGTTGCGAAACTTAGTGAGTGCGTTAGTCAATCGTTGTATTAGTATTCAATTGGGGGATAGTCGTCCAACAACCCATTCTCGTTTACGTGTAGCAGGGAAAAACTGGCAATTCTTTTTTGAGGAAAAAGGGATCAGTTTGCAACCTATTGAAGGCGGAAAAGAAAGTGCGGTCAATTTTGAGGACGTTTTACCGACTCAGTTGGAAGAAAAAGAAATTATTCCGGAAGCCCGCCGATACCCACCTGAAATTGATTTATTTGCCAGTGAAGGCTTTTTACAGTTCTTTTTTGAAGATAATGTGGATGATAGTTTTAACGTCTATTTGTTAGATGAAAAAAATCGTCTCGAAATTTATCGTCAATGTGAAGGTTCGAAAGATGATAAAGTACGTGAAATAAATCAGATTTATCAGTCGCTTGGTTCGAAAGATTGTGAAAATCCGTATAAAATGGTGCAACGGAATTTTAATTATCCGCAATTTTATCAATTGCATCCGACAGAAAGCGGCATGCGTATTATGCCGTTCAAATTTAAAAGCAAAAGGACTTGCTAATAGCTAAATCAAAACAAGCATTGTTTGGGATAAAACTCATTTATCTGCAAATTATGCATTGGAAGATAAGCAAAATCCCGATAGAATCCCTCGTCCGAAAATCTATTGAGAAATAATCTAAGGCGGTAGACGTTTTTGCCTTCGGGCGATAAAATGTGCGCCTGCTTATCTCTTGGAGAATATTATGCAAGAAAAATTAAAAGTATTAATTATCGACGACCATCCATTAATGCGTCGTGGTATCAAGCAATTAGTTGAATTAGAAGAGAATTTTGAAGTCGTCGCTGATGTAGGAAGCGGTACCGAAGGTATTTCCATTGCAATTCAAGAATCACCGGATTTAATTATTTTAGATCTTAATATGAAGGGTCTTTCCGGTTTAGACACGCTCAAAGGTTTACGTGCAGAAGGTATTGATGCGCGTATTTTAATCTTAACCGTATCTGATGCGAAAAATGATATTTTCACCTTAATTGATGCGGGTGCTGATGGCTATTTACTGAAAGATACTGAGCCAGATGTATTACTTGAGCAAATTAAACGTGTTGCACAAGGTGAAGTGATTTTAAGTGATTCGATTAAAAATCTTCTTTTAGAACGCAAACATACTGTTGATCCAATGGACTCACTCACTGATCGTGAAATGGATGTGTTACGTTTAATCGCGACAGGTTTATCCAACAAACAAATTGCAGGCCAACTTTTCATTTCGGAAGAAACAGTTAAAGTGCATATTCGTAATTTACTTCGTAAACTTAACGTGCATTCACGTGTTGCTGCGACTGTCTTGTTCTTCGAACGAAATGGTCGATAGTCAAGTTTCAAAACGTAAAAAAGTGCGGTCAAAATTGACCGCACTTTTTATTTATCTCGGCACACCCCGTAATAAAGGAATTGGCTCAAATGGCGCAACTGAGGTTGGCGCAGGAATATCATTAAAAATTAAGATAAATGGTTTAGGTGGTAAGATTTTTTCATTTCGCCACAAGCTTCCCATGCTGACTAATTGAATATCATCTGGTAAATTCTTTATTCCTGATTTTAATACGGCTACGGTATTTGGGCGAGGGTGCCCAATAGCAATGGCTGTGCCATGTTTACGCGCATATTGAATCGCACTTTGAAATTGACGTTGTACATCTGCCAAATTATCACTGTCATCTAAAAACACATGGCGATCTAATACACGTACGTCTTGTTCTTTTGCTATTTTCCCCGCGACTGATTTTCCAATTGTGCGACTATCTAAAAAGAATAAATGCTGCTCGCGAAGTGCGGTCATTAAATAGGTCATTAATGTGGCATCGGCTGTGGCTGCACTGCCCATATGATTATTCATTCCTATAGCATTGGGCACAATAGATTTAGCTTTTTTCACTCGCTCATTCACTTGCGCTTCAGACAAGCCTAAAGTCAAACCACCCTCTTCAATTTTAATGTTGCTGACAGGCTGCATCGGCATATGGATGAGAATATCATGATTTTGTGCTTTCGCTTCTTGATTGCGTATTTTGGCATAGGGTGCAGCTGGAATAATAGCAACGGAGATTTCTTTTGGCATGGCTAAAACCTCGGCATCTTCTTTCGGATGATAGCCAATGTCATCAATTACGATAGCCAGTTTGCCTTGTGCAGAAGTAAACGCAGAGAAAAGTGCGGTTGAAAAAATGATCGTATTTTTGACCGCACTTTGAAAGAATGCTGCCATTATTTAATCCACCCAGCCGGATTTACAGGCACCCCTTTACGGCTGATACCAAAGTAAAGCGCCGGTTTAGAGAGCTCTCCCGTATTACCCACTTGTGCGATAGTTTGTCCCGCAGACACCAGCTGACCTTGTTTTACAAATACCGCTTGATTGAAACCATATAAGCTCAAGTCGCTGTCGCCGTGTTTCACAATCACCATATAACCATAGCCATTAAGATGACCTGCTAGAATGACACGACCACTTGCAATAGCTTTTACCGCGGTACCCGTTGGTGCACCGATAACCATGCCTTTCCAACGTACCTCGCCCGCTTGGATTGAACCAAAGGAATATAACGTCGGGCCAGAAACTGGACGACTGTATTGACGTGCAGCCGTACCTAAACCACTGGTGCTGTTAATCAACTTACGTTCTTGATCAGTTGGTTGATAAGGTTTTGAGGTACGTTTTTCTTCCTCTTGTTTTTTCTGAGCAAGGGCTTCACGCTCACGTTGTTCTTGTTGGCGAGCGGCTTGTTCAGCACGTTGAATTTCTTGGCGAAGGGCATTTTCGTTCGCTTTCAGCGTTTCCAATTTATTCTGATCTTTCGTTAAGTTTTTATTGAGTTCATTTAACGTAGATTGACGTTCTTGTTGAGCTTTTTGTAATTCTTGCTGCTGTTTCTTTTGCGTAGAAAGCTGATCGCGATGATTTTTTTGTTGCCCTGAAATCGCTTCGCGTTGTTTCGCTAAATTCTCTTGTGTCGCTTTCAGATTGTTAATCATATCAATGCGAACTTGATTTAAGTGCTGATAATACACTTTCATGCGTTCCGCTTTTTTCGCATCCTCCGAAAGCATTCTTTCCAAGGTAGAGGGATTGACACCTGAACGATAAATGGCATCGATTTGCTGTGCGAGCTTCGCTTTTTGCACTCGCTCTTGCTTTTCTAATTGCTTGATTTGCTTTTCCGTTTCCGCCATTTGCTTGCGGATTTCTTGCAAACTTAATTCTGTTTCACGTAATTCACCAACAACGCTATTAATTTTGCTTTCTTGATCTTTAAGACTGGCTTGGAGTTTAGCTTGTGCGCGTTTTTGCTCGGCGATCTTCGATTCTTGTTGTTTAATTTGTTTTTGAATTTGGTTGAGATCGTTGCCTTGCGCGAAAGATGAAAAGCCAAGCAGACCGCAAACAAAAAGTGCGGTCAGTTTTGATAAGATTTTTTTTCTACGATTGCTTTGCTGCATACATCTAAACTTGAGAGAAATTAAGGGACGAATAAGCTTAAATACTAGCATTATTTTTGAGTGGCTAAAAGTTTACAGACGTTTTTTTGCGAAAGATCAGTAAATACCGCCTTTTTGCTTTTAAACATAACGATTTTTTGCTATAAAAGAACCATTCATTTTTTTATTAATACTTAGGAGATTCTTATGGAATTAGTATTCATTCGTCACGGTTTCAGTGAGTGGAACGCAAAAAATTTATTCACCGGTTGGCGTGATGTGAATTTAACCGAGCGCGGCGTAGAAGAAGCAAAAGCTGCGGGTAAAAAATTGTTCGAGAAAGGCTATGAATTTGATATTGCCTTCACTTCTGTTTTAACTCGTGCAATCAAAACCTGTAACATCGTGTTAGAAGAATCTCACCAATTATGGATTCCTCAAGTGAAAAACTGGCGTTTAAATGAGCGTCACTACGGTGCATTACAAGGCTTAGATAAAAAAGCAACCGCAGAACAATACGGTGACGAACAAGTTCACATCTGGCGTCGTTCTTATGATATTTCTCCTCCAGATTTAGATCCCAAAGATCCAAACTCTGCACATAACGACCGTCGTTATGCAAACATCCCATCTGATGTTGTACCAAACGCAGAAAACTTAAAATTAACCTTAGAACGTGCATTACCATTCTGGGAAGATCAAATTGCACCAGCAATGCTTTCTGGTAAACGTGTTTTAGTGGTGGCGCACGGTAACTCACTTCGTGCATTAGCAAAACACATCATCGGTATTTCTGATGCGGAAATCATGGATTTTGAAATCCCAACTGGTCAACCGTTAGTGTTAAAACTTGACGATAAATTAAACTACGTAGAACACTACTATCTTTAATTTATAAATGATTTCAAAGTGCGGTTAATTTTGACCGCACTTTTTGTTTAAGGAGAATAACGGATGAAAAAATTACTCGCAGTGATTTTTGCTTTTTTACCTGTTTTGGCCTTTGCTGCATCGCCAAATCATACGGCAAAATCAACTCAAACTAAGTCAGTGAAAACGGCAGTTAAAAAAGTGGAAGCCAAGAAAGCAACCACACCTAAAGCCGTAGCCAAAACAGCTAATAAAAAAGCGGATGCCAAAAAAGCAGAAGCGAAAAAGCCCGCTAAAATTGTCGAAGCGAAAAAAGCGGTAACGAAAAAAGAAAAAATAAAAAATAAAACGACAAATAAAGCCGCTAAAGCAGAGCCGACAAAAACGAAAGGCAAACAGCCAGTAGAAAAAACTAAGCAAGCGGCAGTAAAAGACAAAAAGACGGTAGTGAAAAGCAAACAAAATGCAGTTAAAGAATCTGCAAAACCTGAAAAGGTGATGGCTAAAAAAACACCAACGGTTAAAACAGAAGTGAAGAAAGCGGAACCAAAAGCCGTTGAAAAAGTAACTGAAAATAGCGTGGAAACTGTTGCTCAGAAAACAGCGAATACTGTGACAAAATCCGTCGTTGTGCCAAGATGTAATGATTCAAAAGTTTTTGCGGTATTATCTGATGCCTTTAAAAAACAAGGTGCAGCCACTAACACCCAAATGACAGTGAAACAAATCACGCAAGCCCGTGAAACGCAATCTTATCCTCAACAAGGGATTCGTAGCTGTAATGCGATAGTGGAAACCAACAGCGTTAAATATGTTACGGATTACAGCATTATCTTGAATGATAAAGGTTTCTTCGTACAAGTTGAAAACGCACAACCCGCTCAACGTTTCTAATCTTAACGTGCGTTATTTAAATGAAGTTGTTTGAATAACGCACGCATTTCTTCTTCATTCAAACAGCGATATTCGCCATTACCTAACCCATCAAGTGTTAAATGGCTCATTTGATAACGAATGAGTCGTAATGTCGGAAAGCCGATATGTGCCGTCATTCGACGCACTTGTCGATTGCGTCCTTCACTAATTTTGATTTCCAACCAGCTCGTTGGAATACTTTGACGTTCACGAATAGGTGGATTGCGAGGCCAGAGAAAATCCGGTTCAGAAATCAACCGTACTTTTGCGGGCTTCGTCATTCCATCTTTTAATTCAATACCTTGACGAAGCTTGTCTAAGTCCGTTTCTTCAGGAATACCTTCCACTTGCACAAAATACGTTTTTTCTGTTTTAAACTTTGGATCCGCTAAACGATGTTGCACTTCACCATTATTCGTTAAAATTAGTAGCCCTTCGCTATCACGATCCAATCGCCCTGCCGCATACACATTCGGAATATTAATAAAATCTTTTAATGTGGCTCTGCCGTTTTCATCGGTGAATTGTGTCAGCACATCAAATGGTTTGTTAAATAAAACGATAATCGTCTGTTCTAATGTGAGTGGCTTAGCTTTAGGCTTAAATGAACGAGTGGGTTTTGCCGTTCGTTTGGTTGTAAATGAGCGGGAAGGGAAAGGTTTCGACATATTATTTATTCAGTAAAAAGAGAAAAAGGGCGGATTTTATTCCGCCCTCTTATATTACCATTGATAGCGATAAACCGCTTGAATTGCATAAGGTTTGTCGAAGTTTTTACCGTCAGCACGGCTTACTTCTAAACCAAAACGATGATTTGCAAATCCAGCATTTAAACCGACCGCACTTTCAAAACGTCCACGGCTGCTTGCAACATCAAGCGCACTGTTTGTGTAATGAATTTTGCTGCTACGGTTTTTACTAGTAATCGCATTCACTTCTGCGTAAGGTTGTAAATTCCAACCATTACTTAATGCAAAGCCTTTGGCTACACGTAAACCAATTCGAGAATAAACAGAAGATAAGCTATCTTCATTCTCTTGTGATGAAATATGTGTCCACGCTAATTGGGCTTGCGGAGTGATTGTCCAATCGTTTGCAAGGCTAAAGCGTTTACCTAATTCACTCGAAATCGTATAAGCGTTGTAATGACGTTTTTCGGTGAGATCCGAGTTAGCGTGTAAACGGCTGTATTTCACAATGTTATCTACATAAATACCGTTATCTGCAAGGTAAGCTGCATATAAGCCCACGCTGTTGCTTCTTACTTTGCCATCACCGTAATGACCATTGAAATCAACGTTAGCTTGGCTACGACCAACAAATCCACCGACACGGAGATTATCGGTTACAGCAGCATCAGCGCCCACTTGTACGCTATGTACGTTTTGTTTAAAGCCAGAAGTTTCACTCTCACCAGTTGAAAGTGCGGCTAATTTTTGGCGAGAATTCACATTGCGAACCCACACATTGCCTTTTTCACCATTTTTCACTTCACCTAGACGTTGATGAATGCCACTTAAATCATCTTCCACTAAAAGCAATTGTGCTTGGCGAAGAGAAACTTGTGCATTCGCTAAGTCTGAAAGTAATGGTGTGCTTGGTAGAACTGCAGGTGGTACTACTGGATTACTTGGGGTTACTACTGGAGTGCTAGGCGTTACCGCAGGTTTGCTTGGGGTCACTACTGGTTTGCTTGGTGTAACTGGTGCAACAGGTGGAGTTGGAGTAACTACATTTTTAGAGTTAGCTAATACCCAATTATTTCCCTCTTTGGTTAGAAAATATTGGTAAGCCCCTAAATCTACACGATTATTCGGGTTAGTTAAGCTAAACGCCGCATTACCACCATTGGTTTCTACAAGTGTCACTTTGCCGTTAGCAACGTTTGCACCTTGGTTAGTTACCCCAATTTTATGATTACCTTCGGCAGTACCTTTAACAACGATTTTATCGCTTTTGTTTTCAGCGATATTGGTGTTGAGGTTGAAGATACCTGAGCCAGTGAGATTACCCGTGATAGTTAATGTTGCATAAGGAGCGTTTGTATTAGTTAAAGAAACCGCTGAGTTATTTAAATGCAAGTCTGTTACTTCTGAATTATCCACTAAATCCCATGTAGTATTGTTAGTTAGATTTAATGTAACAGGCGTTTTATTTGTACCGTCATATTGCTTTACTGCACCATTTAACTGTGAGTTATCTGCATTTAACACAAATCTAGGTGAGCTAGTTTTCTCTCCTTCAGATAAGTCCGTATCAGCTAGATCGGGCATGTTTAATCCAACCAATACTTTTGCATCGGGGATTTTAGTATTTTTTAGATTAACTGTTGTTGAGCTGTAATTATTTGTTGTATCTCGAGAATCTTGTTTATTAGTAAAAATAACAACATCTCCAGTGTTATTTTCAATGTTGGAATTTGTAATGTTGGTCATACCACCATCAAGTACAAAACCTAAACCTTTACTTTGACCTTTCGCTTCAATTGTGAGCAAGCTGTCCTCAATATTTAATGTAGTATTCTCAGATATGTATGCAATAGTAGTTGATTTATCGCTACCTGCTGGCTGTAGCGTGATATTTAAATTTTTGATATTTAATGCTGAGTTTTCGGCATCTACAGCAGTGCTGTTATCTCCCCCTAGAAAAATAGAGGAGTTAGTAATATTTGCTGTAGATTTATCAAATAGTTGGTACCCGATGCTCTCTTCAGCTAAACTAACAATACTCACTGAATCAATATCAATGGTGCTATTACTTTGAAGTTCAAATGCTGAATTTCCTGAAACTGACTCGCCCTCTTCATTAACTGTTGAAAGCCCCTTAAATAAATTGATATTACCGGTGTGGAATTTGAGATTTGCATCTCTCAATTCAAAAACAGAACTTTCAGGAAAAGCCTTCGATAATGTGAAAGTGCTATTAGGTTTGATTTCTAATGAACTAGGCCCCTTAGAAAATTGAGGATAAAGGAAAATTAGTGATTCTGTTGGATAATCCTTATTATTTAAACCATTTTTCATTCGAAAAGATACAGTTGCAAGATTCTTTTTATTTGTTAAATCATATCCATAATCTGAATTAAAATTCATATTTTTTACTTCAGAGTCAGTTCTTTCCGGATTCTTATATACGGTACCTTCATATAGTTTATAATCAATGGCCCATGCCGAATTAACTAATCCTAACGCCATAGCCACCAAACTCACTTTAAAAGTGCGGTTAAAAATTTTATTGTTTTTCATATGAATTCCTTTGGATTATAAAAAAGCCAACTTATTGAATAAGCTGGCTTGAATTTTACCGATTTAATAATTAACCTGCAACTGCGATACGTTTCATATCTGTCATATAACCACGTAACTCTTGACCAATTAATTCAACTGGGTGGTTACGAATTGCATCGTTTACATCGCGTAAAGTGATGTTGTCGATAGCAACTGCTGGTGTTGGTTCACCTAAATCACCTTTTTGTAAGGTTGGGATGATTTCTTTAGCAAGAATTGGGGTTGCTACGTTAGAGAATAAGTAGTTACCGTATTCTGCAGTATCAGAAATAACCACGTTCATTTCATATAAACGTTTACGCGCGATAGTATTAGCGATTAACGGTAATTCGTGAAGTGATTCATAGTAAGCTGATTCTTCATAGATACCGCTTGCTACCATTGCATCAAAGGCTAATTCAACACCCGCTTTCACCATTGCTACCATTAATACGCCGTTATCAAAGTATTCTTGTTCAGAAATTTTGATGCCGTCTGCTTTTGGTGCGTTTTCAAAGGCAGTTTTGCCAGTTGCTTCACGCCATGCTAATAAGTCTTTATCACCGTTCGCCCAGTCAGCCATCATGGTTGCGGAGAAGTGGCCACTGATGATGTCATCCATGTGTTTGTAATATAAGAAACCAAGGCTTTCTTTGATTTGTTCAGCAAGTTCAAATGCACGTAATTTTGCGCTATTTGATAAGCGATCCATCATTAATGTGATACCGCCTTGTTTTAATGCTTCAGTAATGGTTTCCCAACCGTATTGGATAAGTTTACCTGCGTATGCTGGATCTTTACCATCAGCAACAAGTTTGTCGTAACATACGATTGAACCTGCTTGTAACATACCGCAAAGAATGGTTTGTTCACCCATTAAGTCAGATTTTACTTCTGCAACGAATGAAGATTCTAATACGCCCGCACGGTCACCACCAGTTGCTGCCGCCCATGCTTTCGCAATTGCCATACCTTCACCGCGTGGGTCATTTGCTGGGTGAACTGCGATTAATGTTGGCACACCGAAACCACGTTTGTATTCTTCACGTACTTCAGTACCTGGACATTTTGGTGCACTCATCACCACAGTGATGTCTTCACGGATTTGCTCACCTACTTCAACGATGTTGAAACCGTGTGAGTAACCGAACGCAGAATCTTTTTTCATTAATGGCATTACATCAGCCACCACTTTAGAGTGTTGTTTATCTGGTGTTAAGTTGATCACTAAGTCTGCAGTTGGAATTAATTCTTGATAAGTGCCCACTTTAAAACCGTTTTCGGTTGCACGTTGGAATGATGCACGTTTTTCTGCAATCGCTTCAGGGCGTAATGCATAAGAAATGTCTAAGCCAGAGTCACGCATATTTAAACCTTGGTTTAAACCTTGTGCACCACAACCTACGATAACGATTTTTTTGCCTTTTAAGTAGTTGCAACCGTCAGCAAATTCGCTGCGATCCATAAAACGACAACGACCTAATTGGTCTAATTTTTCGCGTAAATTTAATGTGTTGAAATAGTTAGCCATTTTTCATCCTTTCTATGATGTTGATTAATGTGTATGAGGTTGTGTTTGAATATAGTTTTTTGTTGTGAAGTGGATTATAAGGTTTTTAGTTGTTGCGTAAAGTGATATTATTCGCACTTAGTGTTGCAATTTTTGCAATGTCATTTGCTTTTAACGATACATATGAACTTTCAAGACCTCCAAGTATTTCTTCATCTTGCTGATACACAAAATTTTGCTAAAACCGCTACGCAAAATCATATGTCGCCGTCCACGCTTTCACGCCAGATTCAACGCATGGAAGAGGAGTTAGAACAACCTTTATTTATTCGTGATAATCGACAAGTGCGCTTAACCGAACAAGGCGAGAAATTTCTGCAATTTGCGAAAACAGAATGGCAAAACTGGCAGCAGTTTAAGCGCCAACTGCGAGATAATTCAGCGGAATTAAGCGGAGAGTTGCGCTTATTTTGTTCAGTTACCGCTTCATATAGTCACTTACCACAGGTGTTAGCCAAATTTCGTTCTCGTTATCCGAAAGTTGAAATCCAACTGACGACTGGTGATCCAGCCTCTGCAGTGCAATTTATTCAATCAGAACAAGTGGATCTCGCTTTGGCAGGGAAACCCAACAATCTACCGACAGGATTGGAATTTTATAAGATTGATGATATTTCCCTTTCATTAATTGCACCACGAGTCGCTTGTTTAGCCACACAATTATTACAAGAAGAACCCATCAACTGGCAACAGATGCCTTTTATTTTGCCGTTAGATGGAATGGCACGCCAGCGTATTGAACAATGGCTACGTAGCAAACATATTAAACATCCCAAAATTTATGCCACAGTGGCGGGGCATGAAGGTATCGTGCCAATGGTGGCACTTGGTTTCGGATTAGCGATGTTACCGGATGTCGTGATTGATAATAATCCTATGTCAAAAGACGTGTCTCGTTTAAATTTAGACAATCCCGTTGAGGCGTTTGATTTAGGGGTTTGTGTGCAAAAAAGAAATTTAGCGAACCCCCTAATTCGTGCATTTTGGGAGATGTTAGACTAAAATAATAAGCAGAATTAACCTAAGGATTTATTATGTTAAGAGGCATACTTATTTCACTTTTAGCCTCGCTTTTATTTGGCTATATGTATTATTTTTCCACGTTACTGAAACCGCTCAGTGGCACGGATATTTTCGGCTATCGAATGCTGTTTACATTCCCTTTCGTTGCCCTTTCCGTCATCATGTTTAAACAAAAACAGGCATTGGCAGGGCATTTAAAACGCATTAAAAAACAACCGCTCTTTGCCCTTTCCTATATTATTTGTGGTGCATTAATGGGGTATCAAATGTGGCTCTTTTTATGGGCTCCCAATAATGGTAGCTCCTTAAGTGTTTCTTTTGGTTATTTATTGTTACCAATTGTGATGGTGGCTGCGGGGCGGATCATTTTTAAAGAGCGAATTTCAACATTGAAATTCATTGCGGTGTTAATTGCGGCAATCGGAGTGATTTCTAACATCATTTTAAAAGGCGGGTTATCTTGGGAGGCCATTGTTATCTGTGTGGGTTATACCACTTACTTCTCGATACGAAAAGCTTTAAAAAACACCGATCTTGGTGCCTTTTGCTTAGAAATGATTGCATTATTGCCGGTTAGTGTTTACTTTGCTCTTCAAACCGATTTTGCCACCGTGCAGGAATCTAATCCTAACATTTGGGGATTATTGGTATTACTCGGGCTTATTAGTGGCTCTGCATTGATTGCTTATGTGATCGCCAGCAATATGCTGCCAATGAATTTACTTGGCCTTCTAGGCTATGTTGAAACCATTTTGATGGTGATTATTTCATTTTTAATTGGAGAGGAAATGGATGCGGACAGCTACCCGTTATTCATTTGTTTAGTATTGGCGATGAGCCTGATTATTTTTGATGGCGTGTATAAACAGCGCGCAAAAGGAACAAACCGTGTCGTTTAAAGAAATTACTCCAGAACAAGCTTGGGAAATGGTGCAAAATGGCGCCATGCTTGCTGATGTTCGGGACCCTCAACGTTTTACCTATTCTCATGCGAAAGGGGCATTTCATTTAACTAACCAAAGCTTTTTACAATTTGAAGAACTGGTGGATTTTGACTCCCCGATTATCGTGAGTTGTTATCATGGCGTGAGCAGCCGAAATGTGGCGACCTTCCTCGTTGAACAAGGCTATGAAAATGTGTTTAGTGTCATTGGTGGATTTGATGGTTGGGTAAAAGCTGGTTTACCGATAGAAACGGCTTATTAGTATTTTTTGATTTAAAGTGCGGTGAAATTTACCGCACTTTTTATTTTTTGTCTCGCTATTGCTTATCCACAATCGCTTTCAACATCGTGTAAGATTGAGCTTGTTTTTGCTCATCAAAAATATAGCTTACCGCCATAATTTCATCAAAATGCACTCGTTCACGTAGTTGTTTAAGTTGAAATTCCACACTTTCAGGACTACCGATAAGTGAACAAGCAGTCATTTGTTCCACCACTGCGCGTTCTTGGTTGTAAATTGGGATTTCCTCGAAATCGACTGGGCCAAAGTGTGGTTTCTTTTGGGCGTGCATTTGAGCTTTCCAAACATCTTCTTCTGATGCCATAGGCGGTTGTAAATTTTGTTGCGCGTTAGTCACCACGTTTAAGAAAAATAGTGTTTGTGTTGTCGCCAGTTGTTTCGCTTCTTTATCGGTTTCAGCAACAATCGCGTTCACACCTAAGATGACATAAGGTTCAGCAAGATAGGTAGAAGGTTTGAAGTTTTTGCGGTAAATCTCCACCGCCATTTCCATCATGCGTGGCGCAAAGTGTGAAGCAAAGGCATAAGGCAAGCCAAGCTCTGCCGCAAGATACGCACTTTCGGTGCTAGATCCTAAAATGTAAAACGGTATATTCAAGCCAGCGGAAGGATAAGCCGAAACAGGGTTGGAATCTTTAAAGTAACCGCGAAGTTCTGCAATTTCCGCAGGGAAATCCAGACTGTTTCGTCCACGACGAAGTGCTGCAGCCGTTTGCATATCAGTTCCTGGTGCACGGCCTAAACCGAGTTCAACACGGTTTGGATAAAGCGTCTCCAGTGTGCCATATTGCTCAGCGACTACATACGGCGAATGATTCGGTAACATCACTCCACCCGATCCCACGCGCAAAGTTTTCGTGTTGGCTAGCGTATGTTGAATTAAAAGTGCAGTCGCTGAACTCACCAAATTTTTCATATTATGATGCTCAGCAATCCAATAGCGTTCAATGCCAATGTTCTCAGCATGTTTTGCAAGACTTACCATAGACTCAACGGCTTGCAAATAAGTTTGTCCTTCTCGGACAGGGGCGAGATTGAGAATAGAGAGCTTCATTTTATTTCCTCATGATTGATTTGTTGAGCGTCATTATACACGTTTTTTTCTGGCAGAAACATCGATAAAATTGGAATAGACAGTTCCGATAAAAGGAAAAATATTGCAAAATAGGCACAAATTCAGATGTATTCGAAAAAATGATTGTATTTAATAATATTTCCCTAAAGCGCGGGCAAACCGAATTGCTCGAAAATGCCACGGCAACCATCAATCCGAAACAAAAAGTCGGCTTGGTGGGGAAGAATGGTTGCGGTAAGTCGTCTCTTTTTGCCCTATTAAAAAAAGAATTAACGCCAGAGGGCGGCGAAGTCACTTACCCATCCAACTGGCGGGTATCTTGGGTGAATCAAGAAACGCCAGCATTGGATATTCCCGCCATTGATTATGTGATTCAAGGGGATCGCGAATATTGCCGTTTGCAGCAGGAACTTAATGAAGCCAATGAACGTAATGATGGCCATGCGATTGCGCGCATTCACGGGCAATTAGAAACCTTGGATGCTTGGACAATTCAATCTCGCGCAGCTTCCTTATTGCATGGTTTAGGTTTTAACCAAGAAGAAATCGCTCAACCGGTGAAATCCTTCTCTGGTGGTTGGCGTATGCGCTTGAATTTGGCGCAAGCATTGCTTTGTCCATCGGATTTATTATTGCTGGATGAGCCGACCAACCATTTGGATTTGGATGCGGTTATTTGGTTAGAACGTTGGTTAGTGCAATATCAAGGCACCTTGGTATTAATTTCCCACGACCGTGATTTTCTCGATCCGATTGTGACAAAAATCCTCCATATCGAAAATCAGAAGCTCAATGAATACACGGGCGATTATTCTTCCTTTGAAGTGCAGCGGGCAACCAAATTAGCACAACAAACAGCGATGTATCGTCAGCAACAACAAAAAATCTCTCATTTACAAAAATATATCGACCGCTTTAAAGCCAAAGCGACCAAAGCTAAACAAGCACAAAGCCGTATGAAAGCCTTAGAGCGCATGGAACTGATTGCACCGGCTTATGTGGATAATCCTTTTACTTTTGAATTCCGTCCACCACTATCCTTGCCGAATCCTTTAGTGATGATTGAGCAGGCGAGCGCAGGTTATGGCAGCGGCGAAAGTGTGGTAGAAATTTTAAGTAAAATTAAGCTGAATTTAGTACCGGGTTCACGCATTGGTTTGCTCGGGAAAAATGGTGCAGGAAAATCAACCTTAATCAAATTGTTAGCCGGTGAGCTCACCGCCCTTTCTGGTACAGTACAATTAGCTAAAGGCGTGCAACTTGGCTATTTTGCGCAACATCAGCTTGATACGCTACGTGCAGACGAATCCGCTCTCTGGCACATGCAGAAACTCGCACCAGAGCAAACGGAGCAACAGGTACGGGATTATCTTGGGAGTTTTGCGTTCCATGGTGACAAAGTTAACCAAGAGGTGAAAGCCTTTTCCGGTGGAGAAAAAGCTCGTTTGGTGCTTGCACTGATTGTTTGGCAACGACCAAACTTATTGCTGCTCGATGAACCAACTAACCATTTGGATTTGGATATGCGTCAGGCATTGACCGAAGCGCTGGTGGATTATGAGGGCTCTTTGGTGGTGGTTTCCCATGATCGTCACTTACTACGTAATACCGTGGAAGAATTCTATTTGGTACACGATAAAAAAGTGGAAGAATTCAAAGGCGACTTAGAGGATTATCAAAAATGGCTTAACGAACAAAACAGTGCACCAGAAAATAAATCCTCGGAGAAAAATGACGACAATGAAAATTCCATGCAAAATCGCAAGGAACAAAAACGTCGTGAGGCCGAACTTCGCCAACAAACTGCACCTCTTCGTAAACAAATCTCTCAATTGGAGGAAAAAATGAATAAGCATGCCTCCAAACTTGCGGAGATTGAAAACCAATTGGCAGATTCCGAACTATACAGTGCAGAAAATAAAGAAAAATTGACCGCACTTTTGGCACTGCAAGTAGAGGTGAAGAAAGCATTGGAAGAAGTCGAAATGGATTGGTTAGCGGTCCAAGAAGAATTGGAAGTAATGCTACAAGCATAGGGACAGCGTATGAGTCAAAGTCTTTTCCAACACACAAAACACGAAGAATATTGCCCACAATGCGGCGCGCCTCTGCAAATGAAACAGGGTAAAAAGGGACTGTTTTTAGGTTGTACCGCATATCCCGCCTGTGATTATTTGCGCCCCTTGCATAAGGTGGAACATAAGGTGTTGAAAGAGCTTGATGAGACCTGCCCGCAATGTGGCAATCCACTCCAACTCAAACAAGGTGCCTTTGGCATGTTCATCGGTTGTAGTCATTATCCCGATTGTGATTTTGTGGTGCATGAGCAACAGGATGAAGAACAATCTATAGACTGCCCGGAATGCCATAAAGGACATTTGGTTGCCCGTCGCGGACGACAAGGGAAAATCTTTTATGGTTGCGATAACTTTCCCCATTGTAAATTTTCCTTGCCGGCAAAACCCTATGCCATGCCTTGTCCACAATGCCATTTTCCACTTGCGCTATTAAAAAGTGAAAATGCCGAACAGCAAGTGTGGCAGTGTGCGAATAAAGGCTGTCGACATATTTTTGAGAACGAAAAATGAATGTACAACAAATTGCCACCCGTTTAATGCAAGACGAAGTCGTTGCCTATCCTACTGAGGCGGTATTCGGTTTGGGCTGTAATCCACTAAGTGAAAGTGCGGTCAGAAAATTGCTTGATTTAAAACAACGTCCGATTGAAAAAGGCCTTATTTTAGTCGCGCCGAGCTTGCATTTTTTGCAGCCTTTTGTTGATTTTTCCCATTTGTCTGACGAACAGCTTGCACGCTTACAGGCACAATATGAACATCCAATCACCTGGGTGGTGCCGGCAAAGGCAGAAGTCCCACATTTTCTGACGGGGCAATTTAATAGCATTGCGGTGCGTTTATGTACTCATCCTGCCGTCAAAGCCTTATGCGAAAAAACAGGCTTTGCCCTCACCTCGACCAGTGCGAATTTAACTGGTTTATCACCTTGCCGCAACGCAGATGCTGTGCGTTCCCAATTTGGGGCAGATTTTCCCGTGCTTGATGAAGCAGTCGGCCAAGCACAAAATCCATCGGAAATTCGCGATTTGCTCACAAACCAACTATTCAGACAAGGATAAGATATGCAGCACTATGCCGTTTGGGGCAATCCGATTGCCCAAAGTAAATCCCCGTTGATTCATCGCTTATTTGCCAAGCTAACCCAGCAAACGATGGAATATGTTGCCAAATTAGGTGATCTTGAGGATTTTGAGCAGCAATTGCAGGCCTTTTTTTCTGAAGGAGCACAAGGTTGCAATATCACTGCACCATTTAAAGAACGCGCCTATGCGCTCGCTGACGAACATAGCGAACGGGCGAAACTGGCAGAAGCCTGTAATACACTAAAAAAATTATCTAACGGCAAACTTTATGCGGACAATACCGATGGCATTGGTTTAGTGACAGATTTACAACGCTTAGGTTGGATTCAGCCACAACAACGCATTTTAATTTTAGGTGCTGGCGGAGCAACCAAAGGAGTATTACTGCCTTTATTGGAAGCACAGCAGCAGATTGTCTTGGCTAACCGCACCCTAGAAAAAGCACAACAACTGGCAGATAAGTTCAAGCCTTACGGCACAATTGAAGCTGTCGCGATGGGTGCGATTCCCGCGCAAACCTACGATTTAGTGATCAATGCAACTTCGGCTGGATTAAGCGGACATACCGCCGCTGTTGATGCCTCAATCTTATCAGAGGTCCACGCCTGTTATGACATGCAATATGCCAAAGGCAGCGATACGCCTTTTATTGCCTACTGTAAATCCTTAGGTCTGAATAATGTCAGCGATGGTTTTGGTATGTTGGTGGCGCAAGCCGCCCATTCATTTTGTTTATGGCGTGGGGTAATGCCCGATTTTGTCGCAATCTATGAACAACTCAAAAAGGATATGGCATGAGTACAAGATGCCCTTGGGTGGGTGAACTTCCAATTTATATCGACTACCATGACAAGGAATGGGGCAAGCCACAATTTGATAGCCAAAAGCTATTTGAAAAAATTTGTTTAGAAGGGCAACAAGCGGGGCTTTCCTGGATCACCGTATTGAAAAAACGCGAAGCCTATCGAGCAGCCTTCCATCAATTTGACCCAGCCAAAATCGAGCAAATGACCGAACAGGATATTGATCGTTGCATGGAAAATACCGGGCTTATTCGCCATCGGGCAAAACTGGAAGCCATTGTGAAAAATGCCAAAGCCTATCTAGCCATGGAAAAGTGCGGTGAAAATTTCAGTGATTTTGTGTGGTCGTTTGTGAATCATCAACCGATTATTAATGATGTCCCCGATATTTCTGTGGTGCCCGCTAGAACTGAAATCTCAAAAGCAATGTCAAAAGCGTTGAAGAAACGTGGTTTTGTCTTTGTTGGGGAAACCACATGTTATGCCTTTATGCAATCTATGGGGTTAGTTAACGACCATATAAATGGCTGTTGTTGTAAATGATATTCCAGTATAATCCCCCTAGTTTCATCTGAATAAGAACTGAATTATGAATAAAAAATATACCTTAATTTCAATCTCAATTCTGACCGCATTTTATAGTCAACAAAGTTTGGCCGATCTGCATGCTCAATGCTTACTCGGCGTGCCTCACTTTACTGGGGAAGTCGTGAAAGGTGATGTTAATAATTTACCGGTTTATATTGAAGCAGATAAAGCAGAGATTAATCAGCCAACTCAGGCGATTTATCAAGGCAATGTGGATTTGAAACAAGGAAACCGCCATTTGGTAGGGAATTCAGTTGAAGTCAAACAAACAGGTGAGGGCAACCAAACTCAACGATGGGCTTATTTGCGAGGCGGATTTGATTACAAAGATAATCAAATTAATCTATTAGGTAATGATGCGAGTTTTAATTTAGATAGCAAAAACGGTAACGTAACCGATGCAGACTACCAACTTGTAGGACGTCAAGGCCGCGGTAAAGCACAAGAAATTGAGTTAGGTGATAATTACCGTTTAATGAAAAATGCGACATTTACCTCTTGTTTACCCGATGATAATGCTTGGGCGGTAGACGCCTCTGAGATTCGTCAGCACATTAAAGAAGAATATGCTGAATTTTGGCATGCACGTTTTAAAGTATTAGGTGTGCCAGTATTCTATACCCCTTATCTGCAATTACCGATTGGTGATCGCCGTCGTTCAGGTTTATTAATGCCAACAGTTGGTCATTCTAGCCGTGATGGCTATTGGTATAAACAACCAATTTATTGGAATATTGCACCAAATTACGATGCCACATTTGCACCAAAATATATGTCTCGTCGTGGTTGGCAATTAAATGGTGAGTTTCGTTATTTAACACCCGTTGGTGAAGGTAAACTTGCTGGCGAATATTTAGGACGTGATCGCTACGATGAATACATCAGTGATAACCGTAAGCGTCATTTATTCTATTGGAACCATAATTCCTCTTTTCTTGAAAATTGGCGTTTAAATGTTGATTATACTAAGGTAAGTGATAAACGTTATTTTACTGATTTTGATTCAGATTATGGTAACAGTACTGATGGTTATGCGAACCAGTATGCTCGTATTGCATATTATCAACCTAACTATAATATCGCCATTTCCGCACGTCAGTTCCAGATTTTTGATGAAGTCGATATCGGGCCTTATCGTGCGATGCCACAAATTGACTTCAATTATTACAAAAATGATTTGGCGAACGGTTGGGTAGATTTTAAATTATTTTCGCAAGCAGTACGCTTTGATAATGATAGTGCTTTGATGCCAAAAGCATGGCGTTTTCATGTTGAACCAAGCTTGTCTACAGCAATGTCAAATAAATATGGTAGCTTGAATATTGAGACTAAACTTTACGCGACCCATTATAACCAGAAAAAAGGTTCATCTTCTGCAGCAGAAGACGTACAAAAATCGGTAAATCGTGTATTGCCACAATTAAAAGTAGATTTACAAACGGTTTTAGCGAGTAATAAAACTTTATTTGATGGTTATACACAAACGCTTGAACCTCATGTTCAATATCTGTATCGACCATACAAAGATCAAAGTAATATTGGTTCAAAACGTGTAAATAATTACCTTGGTTTTGGTTATGATTCTGCGCTAGTTCAACAAGATTATTATTCTTTGTTCCGAGATCGTCGTTATAGTGGTTTAGACCGTATTTCATCAGCAAACCAAGTGACAGTTGGGGGAACAACTCGTTTTTATGATAGAAATGCCGATGAGCGTTTCAATTTCTCAGCAGGACAAATTTATTATTTAACGGCATCAAAAATTGATGATAATCCAAATAATCGTACGCCAAAATCCTCTTCTTCTTGGGCCTTGGAGTCTAACTGGAAAATTAACGATAAATGGAATTGGCGCGGTAGCTACCAATACGATACATTGCTAGATAAAGCCTCATTGGCGAATAGTAGTTTGGAATTTAACCCGATGAAGAATAATCTGATTCAGTTAAATTATCGTTATGCGAGCAAAGAGTACATCAACCAAAACTTGGGTGCTTCCGCAAACCGTTATCAACAAGACATTAAACAGGTTGGTGTTGTGGCTGCATGGGAAGTGTCGGATAACTGGGCGCTTGTTGGAAAATACTATCAAGATATTGCATTGAAAAAACCGGTTGAGCAATATGTGGGCGTGCAATATAACTCGTGCTGTTGGTCTTTAGGCGTTGGCGCAAGACGTTATGTGACGAGTCGCCAAAATCAACGTAACGATCAAGTGGTTTATGACAACAGTGTTGGTGTCACCTTCGAATTACGTGGTTTAGGTGAAAATGATCACCAAAGCGGTATTGAAGACATGCTGAAGAAAGGTAAACTTCCTTATATTCAAGCATTTAGCTTATAGTTGAATGAATAAAGGCTACCAAAAGGTAGCCTTTTTGTTTAGAAGTACGGTTAAAAAGACGACGATTTTTGACCGCACTTTGTTTATTTTTTTCGTTTTGCTCGAGGATGGGCTTGATCATACACTTCAGCAAGATGTTGGAAATTTAAATGCGTATAAATTTGCGTGGTGGACAAATTGCTGTGTCCTAAAAGCTCTTGAACAGCACGCAAATCTGAACTCGCTTCCAGCATGTGAGTAGCAAAAGAGTGACGCAGTTTATGCGGATTGAGATGGCTGTTTAATCCTTGTCGGATGCCCCAGGTTTCCATTCGTTTTTGAATAGAGCGATGAGTAAGGCGATTTCCCTGTTGGCTCACAAAAAGGGCGTCATCCTTTGGATTAAATAAAGGGCGTACTTTCAACCATTGCTGAATTGCATGAGAAGCATAGCGTCCAAAAGGCACAATACGTTCTTTGTTCCCTTTACCAATCACTCTGACTTCTCGTACTCGAGTGTTAATGCTATTGAGGTTTAAGCCTTGCAATTCAGATAAGCGAAGCCCCGAGCTATACATCAATTCCATCATGGCGCGATCACGCAAATCAATCGGATCTTTGCTGTCATTTGAAAGCAATTTTTGGACCTGTTCAGCATCAATATTTTTTGGTAAATGTTTGCCTTGTTTCGGCGCTGAAATACCCGTTGCCGGATTCACTTTCATTTGCCCTTGTTGCACAAGATAGCTGAAAAACTGACGAAGAGCTGATAAACGTAATGCCAAGCTCTTTTCTTTTAAACCTTGCTTACGGCTTTCCGCCAAAATAAGGCGAACCACGCTTGGATTTACTTGCTGCCAGTGCTGAATACCTTTTTCAGCGAGAATCGCTAAAATGGCATCCAGTTGATGTTGATAATTAGTGAGGGTATGTGGGCTTACTTGGCGTTCAATTCGCAAGTAATCCCAATATTGATTGAGGAGCGTATGCATTAGAGAGTTAATTCAAACAAACTTTTTTTCGTGTTTAGCTTAAATCCTTCGCGTTCTAAAATACTCTGTTGAGCTTGGCTTAATTCCGCTACTAAACGGTTAGATTGTGTATAACGGACAAACTCTTTTGCTTTAGAAATAAGCGCTGCATAAATCTCGGCTTGATGTTTATCTTCTTTGACAAAAATATCAGTTAATTGCCAATAGCGTTGTAGTTGTAAAGAAGATAAGCGAGGATAAAGTTGAACAAAGCCAATCGCTTGTGCATTTTCGTTTACAGCAATAAAAAACATGCTTTCATTAAAACGCATACGATTTGTTAGAAAGGTTAAAGTGCGGTCAGGATTTTCACTCATTCCGTTGGCAAGTCGATAGGCTTCAAAGAGTGGAGCAAGCACTTCTATATTCCATTGTTCGGCTTTGAAAATTTTCATTGTTACCAGACCTATTTTCCGTTTATTTATAAAATTGGTTATTTTTTATCGGTTCCGTACAGTAGATTGTAGCTTTTTAGCACAAAATAATCATCATTTCCCCAAAAAAATTTTCAAAATGTGATTTTGCACAAAGAAATCTGTTCAAAGTTTGGTATAGTAAACATACTTTTTATTTATTCAATATGGAGAAACAAAAAATGGCACGTCGTCCTTTAGTGATGGGTAACTGGAAATTAAACGGTTCCAAAGCCTTTACCAAAGAATTAATCGAAGGATTAAAAGCTGAATTACAAGGTGTAACAGGTTGTGATGTGGCAATTGCCCCACCTGTTATGTACTTAGGTACAGCTGAAGCGGCACTTGCAGGCAGCCAAATTGCTTTAGGTGCACAAAACGTTGATGTGAATGTTAAAGGTGCTTTCACCGGCGATATTTCAACTGAAATGTTAAAAGATTTTGGTGCAAAATACATCATTATCGGTCACTCTGAGCGTCGTACTTACCATAAAGAAAGCGACGAATTCGTAGCGAAAAAATTTGGTGCATTAAAAGAAGCAGGTTTAGTGCCAGTATTATGTATCGGTGAAACTGAAGCTGAAAACGAAGCTGGCAAAACGGAAGAAGTATGTGCGCGTCAAATTGATGCAGTGATCAACGCATTAGGTGTAGAAGCATTTAATGGTGCCGTGATTGCTTATGAACCAATTTGGGCAATCGGCACGGGGAAATCAGCAACTCCAGCACAAGCTCAAGCTGTTCACGCATTTATCCGTGGCCACATCGCAGCAAAATCACAAGCTGTAGCAGATCAAGTGATCATTCAATACGGTGGTTCAGTAAATGATGCTAACGCAGCAGAATTATTCACTCAACCAGATATCGATGGTGCGTTAGTGGGCGGAGCTTCACTTAAAGCGCCTGCGTTTGCAGTAATCGTGAAAGCAGCGGCAGCAGCGAAAAACTAATTTTCTTGTCCTAAAAGAGATAAAAAAAGTGCGATTAAAATTAACCGCACTTTTTGTTTTTGATTAATGTTGATTGCGTTCCCACAAATCAGCATATTTCACAAAGGTGGAGTGGGCAGAAAGTACTGCAAGCAGAAAACCTTGTTTCCCATCTAAGAAACCGGCTTTTAAAATGTACATTTTGACAAAGCAACCAATCGCATGGCTAATACCTTGCCATAACGTCGCTTTTTTCCCTTTGGTTTGGCGTTGGTCTGCCCAAGCTTTGGCGTAGCCTGCAGATTTCACCAAATAGTGATGGATGCTTTTATAGGTGAAATGCTCTAGATCGCCAGTTAATTTCTGTACTTTCGTGTTTTCAGGATAAACTACTTTTTCATGTACCAGAGAATCGTTATATCCCGCATAATTTGTGCGATATAAACGCACCACATAATCCGGATACCAACCAGAATGACGAATCTCACGCCCAAACACTTCACTCACACGAGGAATATCATAAACCGTATTTGGCGTATCTTGTTGAACTGCTTGTTGAATGGATTCACGAAGTTTCGGAGTGACGCGTTCATCGGCATCTAACCATAAAACATAATCACAGGTGACATATTGTTGTGCACGTTGGCGTTGTTTGCCAAAGCCTGGCCAATCAGGATGCGAATAAAATTTTGCACCATATTGTTCTGCGATTTCTTGGGTATTATCAGTACTGCCTGAATCGACGATAATGATTTCATCTACCCAATCTTTTACCGTATCGAGACATTGAGCGAGATCTGCCGCTTCATTTTTGACAATCATGGCAACGCTAATTGTTGGCATATTTTGATCCTTTTTTTGCTATACTAGCCGAAATTTTTGTAAGTATAACCGAATTTATTTTATGTGGCGTTTTTTTTATACCTGCCTGATGTATCTGATTCAGCCTTTTGTCTTGTTCTTCATGTTGCTACGAAGTCTCAAGGCGCCGAATTATCGTAAGCGTTTAGGCGAGCGATATGGTATTTATGCGACTCTTGCTAAGCCCGTGCAAGATGGGATCGTCATTCATGCTGCATCAGTCGGTGAAGTGATTGCAGCCACACCGCTAGTAAAACGTATTCAGAAGGAATATCCACATTTACCAATCACGTTTACAACGGTTACACCAACAGGCTCTGAACGCGTAAAAGCCGCATTCGGGGAAAGTGTGACGCATTGTTATTTGCCTTACGATTTACCTTGTGTCATCAATCGTTTTATTGATTTTATTCAACCTAAAGTATTCATCGTGATTGAAACGGAGCTTTGGCCAAATTTGATTGATTGTTTGGCTCATCGAAATATTCCTTTCATTGTGGCGAATGCTCGTCTTTCTGCGCGTTCAGCGAGACGTTATGGCAAAGTTAAACAACATCTACAACGAATGTTTTCTCAAATCAGCTTGATTGCACCGCAAGATAGTATTAGCGGAAAGCGTTATTTAGAGTTAGGTTATGAAAAAGAACGCCTTCAATTAACCGGCAATATTAAATATGATCTTGTGGTCAGTGACGAATTACTCAAAGACATTGCAACACTTCATGAAAGCTGGGCGAAAGATCGTCAGATTTGGATTGCGGCGAGTACCCATGAAGGGGAAGAAGAGCTTATTTTACAAGCGCATCATTTGCTACTGAAAAAACATCCAAACTTGCTGTTATTGCTTGTACCTCGTCATCCTGAGCGTTTTAATCCTGTGGCTGATTTAATTGAAAAAGCCCACTTTAACTTTATCCGCCGTTCAACGGGTGAGATTCCTTCAGATAATACTCAAGTGATTCTAGGCGATACCATGGGTGAATTGATGTTGATGTATGGTATTTCTGATATTGCATTTGTCGGTGGAAGTTTGGTCAAACATGGGGGACATAATCCTCTAGAGCCTCTAGCCTTTAAATTACCCGTTGTGAGCGGAAAGTATACTTTCAATTTCCCTGAAGTCTTTACTTCGTTGCTAGAAGTACAAGGTGTATTGCAAATCAACTCAACAGAAAAAGCATTGGCAGATATTATTGATAAGTTATTGAATTCAAAAGAAGCGCGTCATCGTTTAGGCAATGCAGGCTATGAGGTGTTAATTGAAAATCGTGGTGCATTACAGCGACTTTTAGATTTGCTTCATCCTTATTTAACCAATATTTCGGAGAACCATAAATGACAAGCGTAATTTACCCCGGCACGTTCGACCCGATTACCAACGGGCATTTAGATATCATTGCGCGAAGTGCGGTCATTTTTCCGAAAGTTTTTGTCGCGGTGGCGAATAGTCCGAGCAAAAAGCCATTGTTCTCATTGGAAGAACGCGTTGAGCTCGTGCGTCAATCGGTCGCTCATTTGTCCAATGTGGAAGTATTTGGCTTCTCTGATTTACTCGCGAATGAAATCAAAACGAAAAAGATTACCGCCATTATTCGTGGCGTGCGTACAACGACTGACTTCGAATATGAATTACAACTGGCCGCGTTAAACCGTTTATTAACTGATGGTGTGGATAGTTTGTTCTTCCCCCCAACAGAAAAATGGGCGTTTGTGTCTTCCACGATTGTACGAGAAATTTATTTGCATCATGGCAATGTAAAAGAACTGGTGCCGGAAGCCGTCTATTTAGCTTTACAAGCACGTCGTGAATGAAAAAAACACTTCTAATTTTAACCGCATTTTTAGTGTTAACGGGTTGTGGTACGGTGGTGAAATTAATTGACCCATCGGAGAAATACACGCCTTACGCGGGTGCGGCTTATGATTTAGAGATGGCACAAAAATGGGGCTTACCTATTTTAGATTTGCCACTGTCATTTTTATTAGATACCGCATTATTGCCTTATGCGTGGTCAAATTAATTTGCATTAAGATATGAAACTCAATCCTCAACAACAACAGGCTGTCGAATATGTCAGCGGACCTTGTTTGGTGCTAGCTGGCGCAGGCTCAGGCAAAACTCGCGTGATCATCAATAAGATTGCTCATTTGATTGAACATTGCGGTTATTTACCTAAACAGATCGCCGCCGTAACTTTTACCAACAAAGCCGCTCGTGAAATGAAAGAGCGTGTAGCCCATTCGATTGGTAAAGAAAAATCCAAAGGATTGATTGTTTCCACTTTCCATACCTTAGGTTTCGACATTATCAAACGGGAATATAAAGCGTTAGGCTTTAAATCCAATATGACCTTGTTTGATGAGCACGATCAACTTGCCTTACTCAAAGAGCTGACGGCAGATATGCTGCAGGAAGATAAAGACTTACTGCGTGAATTAATTTCCGTTATTTCCAATTGGAAGAATGATTTGGTTTCGCCAAAACAGGCTTATGCCTTAGCGAAAGATGCTAAATATCAAACCTTTGCTAAATGTTATGAGCGTTATGCGGCGCAAATTCGTGCTTATAATGCGTTGGATTTTGATGATTTGATTATGTTACCGACCTTGCTTTTCAAACAGAACGAAGAAGTGCGGTCAAAATGGCAGGAGAAAATCCGTTATTTGTTGGTGGATGAATATCAAGATACCAATACTAGCCAATATGAACTCATCAAACTACTCGTTGGTGAGAGAGCTTGCTTTACGGTGGTAGGAGATGACGACCAATCCATTTATTCTTGGCGAGGTGCTCGACCGCAAAATATGGTGCGCTTACGTGATGATTTTCCGCGTTTGCAAGTCATCAAATTAGAACAAAATTACCGTTCCACTCATCGTATTTTGCATTGTGCTAACATTTTAATTGATAACAACGAGCACGTGTTCGATAAAAAACTGTTTTCTAACTTGGGCGAAGGTGAAAAACTGCAAGTCATTGAAGCGAAAAATGAAGAGCATGAAGCCGAACGGATTGTGGCAGAATTAATTGCTCATCGTTTTAGCCGTAAAACCAAATTTAAGGATTATGCGATTTTATATCGCGGTAATCATCAATCTCGTCTATTGGAAAAAGTGCTGATGCAAAACCGCATTCCGTACAAAATTTCTGGTGGCACGTCTTTTTTCTCTCGTGCTGAAATTAAGGACATGATGGCTTACCTGCGTTTAGTGGTAAATCAAGACGATGATGCGGCTTTCTTGCGTATTGTGAATACACCGAGAAGGGAAATTGGTACCGCAACATTGCAAAAACTAGGCGAGTTGGCACAGGAAAAACATATCAGCTTATTTGAGGCGATTTTTGAGTTTGAACTCATGCAACGTGTTACACCGAAAGCCTATGATGCTTTGCAAAAATTTGGTCGTTGGATTGTGGAGTTAAACGATCAAAGTTTACGTTCCGATCCTGAAACGGCTGTGCGTTCTTTACTTTCTTCATTGCATTACGAAGAATATTTGTATGAGTATGCCACCAGCCCGAAAGCTGCCGAAATGCAAAGTAAAAACGTGGCAACCTTATTTAGCTGGGTAGAGGATATGCTCAAAGGCGATGAAGTGAATGAACCAATGAATTTAAATCAAGTGGTCACTCGTTTAACCTTGCGCGACATGATGGAACGTGGCGAAGACGATGACGAGAGCGATCAAGTGCAATTGATGACGCTGCATGCCTCTAAAGGTTTAGAGTTTCCCCATGTGTATTTAATTGGTATGGAAGAGGGGATTTTGCCGCATCAAACCAGTATTGATGAAGACAATGTGGAAGAAGAACGCCGTCTAGCTTATGTGGGCATTACGCGAGCACAACAAACGCTGACTTTTTCTCTTTGTCGTGAACGGCGTCAGTTTGGCGAGTTAATTCGCCCAGAACCTAGTCGTTTCTTGGCTGAGTTGCCACAAGATGATGTGCAATGGGAAAAAGATAAGCCAAAATTAACGGCAGAGCAGAAGCAACAACAAACGTCTAGTCAGCTTGATCGTCTGCGGGCAATTTTAAAAGGCTAGAGATGATAAAAATTAAAGTGCGGTGAGAAATATATTTGTTTTTTCAACCGCACTTTATTTATGCAAAATGTAGATAAATCAAGCAACCAACATCGCTTTTTCAAAAAATGATTTGACATATTTTCAAAAAAACGTATTATACCGCCCACACACCGAATGTGGTGAGATGGCCGAGTAGGCTGAAGGCGCTCCCCTGCTAAGGGAGTATGGGGTCAAAAACTCCATCGAGGGTTCGAATCCCTCTCTCACCGCCATTTGTTGTTAGTTTTATTTATTCTGCACCCGTAGCTCAGCTGGATAGAGTACTCGGCTACGAACCGAGCGGTCAGAGGTTCGAATCCTCTCGGGTGCGCCATTTTAAATCGGCTCTATCAGTTAAAATGGTTACGAATAATAAAACATCACTACGCACCCGTAGCTCAGCTGGATAGAGTACTCGGCTACGAACCGAGCGGTCAAAGGTTCGAATCCTTTCGGGTGCGCCATCTTCTCTCTTCAAACTTTTCTTTTTATTAAAAACAATTAACAACTAACTCAGTTATTTTTCTCTATCATCAATCATTTTTAATAAATAATTTCCGTGTGCATCAGTAACACTTCTAAAACCGACATTCGTGATTTTATAAGGGAAATTTGTCTTGTACTCGACATTATCGTGGTGATGACCATGGAAAACGTGTCTTACCCCTAATTTTTCTGCGAGTTGATTAATCACACGAAATCCCATGGGATGGGGTTTAGGTGCTTCATGGCAAATTAAAATATCGGCTTGTTCATTTTCAATGGCTTCGATATCAGAAGGGAAAATAGACGTGCGATGACGCAATGGTACACCGCCACGCCAAATTTTTTCTTGTGGACTATATTGGCAATAGTGGATGGGATCAAAATACATTGGCTTATTGGGTGGCATCCAGATTTGCCCACGGAATACTCCTCCTAAGCCTGCAATGCGTTGTCCTTGAATTTCAATAACACGATTATGCAAATTACGCGATTTCCAATGAGTGCCCCAAATCGAATCAAATGCGGCGACGGTTTTGCTATCGTGGTTGCCGTGAATAAACCAAATATCACAATGTTGTGCGAGTTTATCTAATTCATCAGGCGAAGAAAGTTGCAAGTCGCCCAAAATAATCAGGGCAACGTTATCATTTTCTTGCACGAAAGGATAAAGATGTTCATAACTTCCGTGTGGATCGCCTGCGAATAAAAGCATTTTATTTCTCGGTGGTTAATATGCGTTTAGTATGTGGTAAACCTTCAAGTTCTTCATCATTTAACACTTTTTCCACAACAGATTTGACCTGGTTATAACGATCCAAATAACTTGGCGATTCAATTTCAATGTAAGGCACTTTGTATTTATCTAACAATTTCTTCAATAACTGTTGGAATTGTTGACGTTGTTTTTGGCTGCCTAGACTACGTAAGCCATCATCCACCCATTTTGTGTTGTTTTTCAATAAGATTGTTACATCAAATGGGTATTCTTTGATCATGGAATCGAGGAAAGGATGCGCTTTGCCTTCGTATTGAATACAAAAAGCCTGCGTGGTAATAAAATCGGTATCAATAATCGCTACTTTATGGGCATGACGCACCGCATAATCAATATAGCGTTGATGACCTAATGCCATTTGTGGATAGTCAGAATATTGCATGGCTTGCTCATCGCCACCTAATTTTTCGAAGACATATTCACGACCATATTCCCAGGCGGAAGTGGTGTTAAATACGGCAGCTAGTTTGCTGACTAACACGCTTTTACCGCTACTTTCGCCACCCAAAATGGCAATGGTTTTCGCAAAGAACGGACGGACTTCTTTCGGAATGAATTTCCAATATTGGAAAGGAGTAGTACGAATTTTCGTTGCAGATACGTTAAAGAAAGATCGGTCAGGATCCACTAAAGAAACTTCGAGACCCAAGTATTTTTCGTATGGTGCTTTGTCTTGTGGTTCACTACTAAAAACCATCGTCGGGGTAAATTGTTTTTCTTCAAAGAGATTTTTTACCGCTTCACTCCAAGCTTGCCAACCATTCGGATAACTTGGAATGCCATCCTCAACTAAATGATGAATGAAAATTTGATTTTTTTGATATTTAAAGATTTGCTGCATCCAGCGAAGACGATCTTGTACCGTCGGCATACGCTTCATTTTACTATCATAAAACAGCTTTAAATCGCGTTCGGTATCGCTACAGACAATCACGTGAAGCTCATCCACTTTACTGAATGCTTCATAAATCATATTAATATGGCCGGTGTGAACAGGGTAGAATTTTCCAAAAATCACACCCATTTTTTTATCGTGTTTGTTCGACATAATGTATCCTTCGCTAAATCGCCACCGCATAGTGACAGTGTAGCCCTATTTTATGCAATCTTTGTGCAAATAAAAACATTTTTCATTGAATGATTTTTTACCGCGACATTTTGCGTTATACTACAGCCTGCATTCTCAGGGCAGGGTGAAATTCCCTACCGGTGGTGACAGCCCACGAGCACTTAAAAGTGCGGTCAATTTTGATTAAGTTTTTACAAAATTGTTTCGCTTTGTCCTTTTAAGGTTAGCAGATTTGGTGAAATTCCAAAGCCGACAGTATAGTCTGGATGAAAGAGAATAAAACGGATTGGGTTCCCAATTCCGTCCTATTTATTTGCATTTCTCAGCCCTGATTCTGGTTAATTTTAACGTAACAACAAAGGAAATTACGATGAATCAGTCAATTTTATCTGCATTTGGTGCGACCGGTGAAGAACGGGTAATTAACGCATTGAACGCATTCAAACAAGGCAATGGCGTATTAGTATTGGATGATGAAGATCGCGAAAATGAAGGCGATTTAATTTTCCCTGCAGAAACCATTACGCCAGAACAAATGGCAAAACTTATCCGTTATGGCAGCGGTATTGTGTGTTTATGTATCACCGATGAACAATGCAAACAGCTTGATTTGCCACCAATGGTTGAGCATAACAATAGCGTGAATAAAACCGCGTTTACTGTGACGATTGAAGCGGCAGAAGGTGTGTCAACAGGTGTATCGGCACAAGATCGTGTTACCACAATCAAAGCGGCAATTGCAGATCAGGCGAAACCGACAGATCTTCACCGTCCAGGACATGTTTTCCCATTACGTGCGGCAGAAGGTGGTGTTTTAACGCGTCGCGGTCATACGGAAGCCTCAGTTGATTTAGCGCGTTTAAGTGGTTTTAAACCGGCAGGGGTGATTTGTGAAATTATGAATGATGATGGCACTATGGCTCGCGCACCAGAAATTATCGAATTTGCGAAAAAATTTGGTTATGTAGTGTTAACAATTGAAGATTTAGTGGCGTATCGTCAAAAACATCATTGCTAATTAAATACTCAGAAAAAAAAGTGCGGTCAGAAAATCTGTTAAATTCTGACCGCACTTTACATTTTATAGATTTAATGGGTTTCCACAAAGCTTAATGCCGTTTCAACCACTTCAATGCCCGCGCCTTGTTTAAAGGCATTTTCACTTAGATAGCGTCGCCATTGTCTTGCCCCTTTGCAGTTTTGGAATGCACCGAGCATATGTCGAACGATATGATTTAAATAAACGCCTTGGCTCAGTTGTTTTTCAATATAAGGGAACATGGCTTCCACCGCTTGTCTTGGTGTGACGATATCCGCATTAGCATCAAAAAGCATTTGATCAACATAGCCCAATAACGACGGATTCTGATAGGCCTCACGCCCAACCATCACGCCATCAACAAATTGTAAATGATGTTTCATTTCTTCGATGGTTTTAATGCCGCCATTAATAGCAATGGTTAATTGTGGGAAGTCTTTCTTCAATTGATAAACACGATCATAATCCAAAGGGGGAATTTCTCGATTCTCTTTTGGGCTTAATCCTGAAAGCCAGGCTTTTCGGGCATGAACAATAAATTCTTGGCAGCCTGCATGATGGACTTTTTCGATAAAGTCGCAGAGAAATTCATAGCTATCCAAATCATCAATGCCAATACGCGTTTTCACAGTGACAGGAATATTCACGACATTTCGCATTTCAGCAATACATTCAGCTACTAAATCTGCTTTTGCCATCAAACACGCACCAAACATGCCATTTTGCACGCGATCGGAAGGACAGCCCACATTCAGATTAATTTCATGATAGCCTCTTTCTTCGGCTAATTTAGCACAATGTTTAAGCTGTGCGGGATCGCTTCCGCCGAGTTGTAGGGCAACCGTGTTTTCTTGCAAATCAAAATCTAAATGATCGTATTTGGCATGAATAATGGCAGGAGCCGTAACCATTTCGGTATAAAGCAACGCATTTTTACTAAATTGACGATGAAAATAGCGGCAATGGCGTGTCGTCCAATCTAACATTGGCGCAACGGAAAAGCGTCCACGATAAAAGTGCGGTTGGTTTTCTGACATATATTATTTCTCTTGAATCTCGTTACGGCGCAGATCTTCTGCTTGTTGTTCCTGCATTCGTTGACGGAAACGTCCAGCCGCAAAGTGGTAAAAAGGTTTTGGACTAAATTGGCGCGAAATTATGGAGGCAATGATACTGGAAATCAAGAGCCAAATCAGCACTGGTTGAGCCCCGGTCATTTCCATCACAACCACACTCGCTGTCACGGGGGATTGTGTGCCGCCGGCTAAAAAGGCGGCCATACATAAAATGACGAGGAAGCGTTGATCAACCATGCCATTGCTGATTTCCCATAACATGGTGCCAATGCCTGCACCGGTGGTGAGGGATGGAGTAAAAATCCCACCTGCGATACCATTCCAATACGTCGTAACCGTTGCGAAGAGTTTTAGTATCCCCACTTCAGGCGAAACAAGTTGTCCTTCCAATGCTCTTGCGACAACATTATAGCCCGTTCCATAAGTTTGCCCTTCGATGTAGGTTCCCATCGCGGCAAGTACTAAACCGAGTAATAAGGCAATGTAAATGGGGTGTTTGCGGATCCAATCACGCCATTTGAGTGGAGAGAGTCCCGCTAATCCTTTTGCAAGGAGTCGCCCAAATATACCGCCCAGTACGCCACAAACTACGCCACAAATAGCAAGCCAAAGATATAAATAGGGAATAGCTGTTGCACCTTTATAGGCAGGAAAGTAAGGGCTATTGCCTTGAATCGCCACTAAAATAAAACCGGCTGCTAATACACCAAGCAATACTCGGCGTTCCCAGCGTAACATCACGCCTCGACCCAATTCTTCAATGGCAAAAATTACGCCAGCTAAAGGCGCATTAAATGCGGCAGCAAGACCACCTGCTGCACCCGTTGCAACGAGTTCATTCGTACTTAATCCGCGGAAAGCAAAGTTATATTTACGACAGAAATTTCCCCAACTCAGCATAACAGCAGCACCGACTTGAACAGAAGGGCCTTCTCGTCCAACAGACGCGCCGATAACCATAGCAAAGAAAGTAAGCGGAATTTTCCAAATAGTTTGGCGAAATTCAACCAGTTTTGTTTTATAACCATTATAAGGAATATTGATAGAGGCGATCACTTGTGGAATACCGCTGCCGCCAACATAAGGCGTGTATTTGGCAGTAAACCAAGTGAGGAAAGCAAGACCAAGCGGTAAAACGATCCAAACGGCGAGAGGGTATTTAGCAGACCAATAGGCATTAAATTCAAGTCCGATATCGGCTAGCTTGGCAAATCCAAAGGAAAAGAGGGCAACAAACGTCGCACCAATCAGTAAACATACAAACTCGAGTGTTTTATGAGAGATACGATGCGTTTGTCGAAGTTTTTTATGATAGAAATAACGTAAGTGAAAAATAAATGAACGTAACATAATGATTGCCAACAAAATAATTCTGTTTGGAATTATAAAACCCTGGCTTCAGGCAGGCAATTGATTTGGCAAAGTGCGGTCTGTTTTATCTGAATTTTTTTGCTAAGCGATCCTTTGCGATCCTATTTCTGTTTAAATATTGACAATGCTAGGCGAAACCATTAAAATTCAGCGTCTATTTCTTCTGTCTATTGGATAGAGAGATAGATTTTGTAACAAACATTCTATTATGAATAACATTTAAACTGGAGCTTTTTTAATGGCAACTATCAACCAGCTAGTACGCAAACCGCGTGTGAAAAAGGTTGTAAAAAGTAACGTTCCTGCATTAGAGGCTTGCCCGCAGAAACGTGGTGTGTGCACTCGTGTATACACAACTACACCTAAAAAACCGAACTCAGCATTACGTAAAGTATGTCGTATTCGTTTAACTAATGGCTTTGAAGTAACTTCTTACATCGGCGGTGAAGGTCACAACCTTCAAGAGCACAGTGTTGTGCTTATCCGTGGTGGTCGTGTTAAAGACTTACCAGGTGTTCGTTACCACACTGTACGCGGCGCATTAGACTGTGCAGGCGTTAAAGATCGTAAACAAGGTCGTTCTAAATACGGCGTTAAACGTCCTAAAGCTTAATGGAACTCCGTTAAGTAAGGCCAAACGTCTAAATTAGTAAAAATTTAAATCAGAAACTCCAGTATCACATTAACTCACTTTAAAGTGCGGTTAATTTTTATAGAGTTTTGGATATCCTGAAGATTAAATATACGGAGAAATTCGCAATGCCACGTCGTCGTAGTGTTGAACCACGCAAGATTCTTCCAGATCCGAAGTTCGGTTCAGAGTTACTTGCAAAATTTATTAATGTATTAATGGTAGACGGTAAAAAATCCGTTGCTGAAACCATCGTTTACGGTGCGTTAGACAAACTTGCAGAACGCACAGGTAAAGAACCTTTAGAAGCATTTGAAATTGCACTTGAAAACGTTCGCCCAACCGTTGAGGTTAAATCTCGTCGTGTTGGTGGTTCTACTTACCAAGTGCCAGTTGAAGTACGTCCAGTTCGTCGTAACGCATTAGGTATGCGTTGGATCGTTGAAGCTGCACGTAAACGCGGTGATAAATCAATGGCTTTACGTCTTGCAAATGAATTATCTGATGCATCAGATAACAAAGGTGCAGCTGTGAAAAAACGTGAAGACGTTCACCGTATGGCTGAAGCTAATAAAGCATTTGCTCACTTCCGTTGGTAATACGCTTTTAAAATTTAAGGGCTTCATCCTCGATGAAGCCTTACCCTTATATAAACAGATATTAAACTTAACAAGGTTATAATAATGGCTCGTACAACCCCTATTGAAAGATATCGTAATATCGGTATTAGTGCGCATATTGATGCTGGTAAAACTACTACCACTGAACGTATCTTATTCTACACTGGTGTAAGTCACAAAATTGGTGAAGTACACGATGGTGCAGCAACAATGGACTGGATGGAACAAGAACAAGAGCGTGGTATTACCATTACCTCTGCGGCAACTACCGCATTCTGGTCTGGTATGTCACAACAGTTCCCACAACACCGTATCAACGTTATCGATACTCCGGGACACGTAGACTTTACTGTTGAAGTAGAACGTTCTATGCGTGTTCTTGATGGTGCGGTAATGGTTTACTGTGCGGTTGGTGGTGTTCAACCTCAGTCTGAAACTGTATGGCGTCAAGCTAACAAATATCAAGTTCCACGTATTGCGTTCGTAAACAAAATGGACCGTACTGGTGCTAACTTCTTACGTGTTGTTGAACAACTTAAAACTCGTTTAGGTGCGAATGCTGTTCCTCTTCAACTTCCAATCGGTGCAGAAGAAAGTTTCACTGGTGTTGTTGATTTGATCAAAATGAAAGCGATCAACTGGAACGAAGCTGACCAAGGTATGACCTTCACTTATGAAGATATTCCAGCAGATATGCAAGCAGCGTGCGAAGAATGGCGTCAAAACCTTGTTGATGCAGCAGCTGAAGCAACTGAAGAATTAATGGAAAAATATCTTGGTGGTGAAGACTTAAGCGAAGAAGAAATCAAAGCAGGTCTTCGTCAACGCGTATTAGCAAACGAAATCATCTTGGTAACTTGTGGTTCTGCATTCAAAAACAAAGGTGTTCAAGCGATGCTTGATGCAGTTGTTGAATACTTACCAGCACCAACTGATATTCCAGCAATCAAAGGTATCAACCCAGATGAAACTGAAGGTGAACGTCACGCAAGCGATGATGAGCCGTTCTCTTCATTAGCATTCAAAATTGCAACTGACCCATTCGTAGGTAACTTAACCTTCTTCCGTGTGTACTCAGGTGTAATTAACTCTGGTGATACAGTATTAAACTCTGTACGTCAAAAACGTGAACGTTTTGGTCGTATCGTACAGATGCACGCTAACAAACGTGAAGAAATCAAAGAAGTTCGTGCGGGCGATATCGCTGCAGCAATCGGCTTAAAAGATGTAACTACGGGTGATACATTATGTGCTATCGATGCACCAATCATCCTTGAGCGTATGGAATTCCCAGAGCCAGTAATCTCTGTAGCAGTAGAACCTAAAACTAAAGCTGACCAAGAAAAAATGGGTCTTGCATTAGGTCGTCTTGCTCAAGAAGACCCTTCATTCCGTGTACACACTGATGAAGAATCTGGCGAAACCATTATTTCTGGTATGGGTGAGTTACACTTAGACATCATCGTTGACCGTATGAAACGTGAGTTCAAAGTGGAAGCTAATATCGGTAAACCACAAGTATCTTACCGTGAAACTATTCGTACTCGTGTTAACGATGTGGAAGGTAAACACGCAAAACAATCTGGTGGTCGCGGTCAATATGGTCACGTTGTTATTGACTTATACCCATTAGATCCAGAAGGTCCTGGTTACGAATTTGTAAACGAAATCAAAGGTGGTGTAATCCCTGGTGAATACATTCCTGCAGTTGATAAAGGTATCCAAGAACAGCTTAAATCTGGTCCATTAGCGGGTTATCCGGTAGTAGATATTGGTGTACGTTTACACTTCGGTTCATACCATGATGTTGACTCATCAGAATTAGCGTTTAAATTAGCGGCTTCTTTAGCATTTAAAGCAGCGTTCGCTAAAGCAAACCCAGTTCTACTTGAGCCAATCATGAAAGTTGAAGTAGAAACTCCACCTGAGTATGTGGGTGATGTAATCGGTGACTTAAGCCGTCGTCGTGCTATGGTTAACGGTCAAGAAGCGAACGAATTCGTTGTTAAAATCGATGCAGAAGTTCCACTTTCTGAAATGTTCGGTTATGCAACAGACTTACGTTCACAAACTCAAGGTCGTGCATCATACTCAATGGAACCGTTAAAATATGCTGAAGCACCAACAAGTGTTGCTGCTGCAGTAATTGAAGCGCGTAAAAAATAATTTTTTGTAACAATCCGCTCTATAAGTCGAATGGCTTATAGAGCATTTTCTAGGAAACTAAACAAATGTCTAAAGAAAAATTTGAACGTACAAAACCGCACGTAAACGTGGGTACAATCGGCCACGTTGACCACGGTAAAACAACTTTAACAGCAGCAATCACAACCGTATTAGCAAAACACTACGGTGGTGCAGCTCGTGCATTCGACCAAATCGATAACGCGCCAGAAGAAAAAGCGCGTGGTATCACCATCAACACTTCACACGTTGAATACGATACTCCAACTCGTCACTACGCACACGTTGACTGCCCAGGACACGCGGACTATGTTAAAAACATGATTACCGGTGCGGCGCAAATGGACGGTGCTATTTTAGTAGTAGCAGCGACAGATGGTCCAATGCCACAAACTCGTGAGCACATCTTATTAGGTCGCCAAGTAGGTGTACCTTACATCATCGTATTCTTAAACAAATGCGACATGGTAGATGACGAAGAGTTATTAGAATTAGTAGAAATGGAAGTTCGTGAACTTCTTTCTCAATATGACTTCCCAGGTGATGATACACCAATCGTACGTGGTTCAGCATTACAAGCATTAAACGGCGTTGCAGAATGGGAAGAAAAAATTCTTGAGTTAGCAAACCACTTAGATACTTATATCCCTGAACCAGAGCGTGCAATTGACCAACCGTTCCTTCTTCCAATCGAAGACGTGTTCTCAATTTCAGGTCGTGGTACAGTAGTAACAGGTCGTGTTGAGCGTGGTATCATCCGCACTGGTGATGAAGTTGAAATCGTAGGTATCAAACCAACAGCGAAAACAACTGTAACTGGTGTTGAAATGTTCCGTAAATTACTTGACGAAGGTCGTGCAGGTGAAAACATCGGTGCATTATTACGTGGTACCAAACGTGAAGAAATCGAACGTGGTCAAGTATTAGCGAAACCAGGTTCAATCACTCCACACACTGATTTCGAATCAGAAGTTTACGTATTATCAAAAGATGAAGGTGGTCGTCACACTCCATTCTTCAAAGGTTACCGTCCACAGTTCTATTTCCGTACAACTGACGTAACTGGTACAATCGAATTACCAGAAGGCGTGGAAATGGTAATGCCTGGTGATAACATCAAAATGACAGTAAGCTTAATCCACCCAATCGCGATGGACCAAGGTTTACGTTTCGCAATCCGTGAAGGTGGCCGTACAGTAGGTGCTGGTGTTGTTGCGAAAATCATCAAATAATTGATGTATTAACTGTAACAAGTTAGATTAAGAAGGCGTATCGAAAGATACGCCTTTTTGTTTGCCTAAAATTCAGTGAAATTATAATGAAAGTTCAAATTAAACATGTGAATGTTAGGGAGAGAGAAATATTCTTTGGAAGAAAAGAGTGGCGGAAGGTCATGGGAGTTGAACCCACCCAGGAACGCTGGCGTCCCCAACAGGATTTGAAGTCCTGCCACCTCACCGGAGATGACGACCTTCCGTTATTGAAATTGCGGTTACTTTAGCGTAAATTAGTTCGCAATTCAACGCCATTTTGAAATAGGAATTAAAAATGACCGCACTTTTTCAACAACTTCCTTCGGTAGATAAATTTTTAAAAACACCAGAAGGTGAAATGCTTTTAACTGAATTTGGTCATTCAGCTGTCGTGCGTGAATTGCGCCAATTATTGTCTGAAGGGCGCGAGTTTATTAAACAGCATCAAAATTTACCGCACTTTTTTGCCGATCACCTAAGTACATTGCATTATTTACAAGAACGATTGACTCAACAAAATCATGTACAAATTAAATCAGTTCATAATTTAACGGGCACGGTATTACATACAAATTTAGGGCGAGCATTATGGGCTGAAAGTGCACAACAAGCGGCACTTCATGCGATGAAAGGTAATGTTGCACTGGAATATGATTTGGAAGAAGGCAAACGTAGTCATCGGGATAATTATATTAGTGAACTACTTGCACAACTCACAGGTGCAGAGGCTGCATGTATTGTGAATAATAATGCGGCAGCCGTACTCTTGATGTTAGCTACTTTTGCAAAAGATAAAGAAGTGATTATTTCTCGAGGTGAGTTAATTGAAATCGGTGGCGCATTTCGCATCCCTGACATTATGGCTCAAGCAGGCTGTAAACTTGTTGAAGTCGGAACTACAAACCGCACACATTTGAAAGATTATCGTCAAGCAATCAATGAAAATACCGCTTTCTTAATGAAAGTACATTGCAGTAATTACCATATTAGTGGATTTACCGCATCGGTTTCAGAACAAGAGTTAGTTGATCTTGGACGAGAATTTGATATTCCTGTGATTACGGATCTGGGCAGTGGTGCATTGATTGATCTGGGTCAATATCATTTACCGAATGAGCCGACGGTGCAAGAAAAAGTTGCACAAGGCGTAAACTTAGTGTCATTCTCGGGCGATAAATTATTGGGCGGAACACAAGCTGGCATTATTGTTGGTAAAAAAGAGTGGATTACTCAGTTACAAGCTCACCCATTAAAGCGCGTGTTGCGTTGTGATAAAGTGATTTTAGCCGGGCTTGAGGCTACATTACGCCTTTATCTCCAACCCGAAAAACTTACTGAGACATTGCCAACTTTGCATTTGCTCACCCAATCAATAGATGTATTAAAAGAAAAAGCTGAACAACTTAAAGCCTGTTTAGCAAATCGTTTAAAAGATTACAACGTTGAGATTGAAGAAAGTTTTGCTCAGATTGGGAGTGGTTCCCAACCAATGGCGACGATCCCTTCTTTTGCAGTGACGATTGCCGAAAAAACAGAGGCAAAATTGACCGCACTTTTAGCAATATTCAAAGCGTTAGAACAGCCAATAATTGGCCGTGTTGAGAAAGGAAAGATTTGGTTAGATTTACGTAGCGTGGCTGACTTTAAGGCATTATTAGATACGGTGGAAAAATTATGATCATAGTAACATCAGGGCACGTCGATCATGGTAAAACAGCCCTTTTAAAAGCACTGACAGGTACGAATACCGCTCATTTGCCGGAAGAAAAAAAACGTGGCATGACCATTGATTTAGGCTATGCCTATTTGCCTTTAAAAGAGAAAGTGCTTGGGTTTATTGATGTACCTGGCCATGAAAAGTTTCTCGCCAACATGTTGGCCGGGCTTGGTGGTGTGCATTATGCCATGCTTATTGTTGCAGCCGATGAAGGGATTGCCGCACAAACTAAAGAACACTTAGCGATTTTGCGTCAGCTTCAATTTACTGAAATCATGGTAGTGATTACCAAGGCTGACCGAGCAACAAATGAGCAAATCGAGGCACTAAAAACACAAATTCAGACAGATTATCCATTCTTAGCTGAATCTCATTATTTTATTACATCGGCACAAACGGGCTTAGGAATTGATGCGTTACGTGATTATTTAGCCAATTTACCGGAATTAGCCGAAATAAATAAACCGTTTCGTTATGCTATCGACCGTGTCTTTAGCGTGAAAGGGGCGGGGACAGTGGTAACGGGCACAGCATTTGCGGGAACGGTGGCCATTGATGATGAACTCTTCCTTTCTACAGGACAAAAGGTTCGTGTTAAGAATATTCATGCTCAGAATACGCCGAGTGAAAAAGGCTTGGCTGGCCAACGCTTAGCGCTCAATTTAAACGTTGATTTAGATCGTATTCCAATGCAACGCGGCGATTGGTTGTTAGCCTCAGAACCACTTGAGCCAACAGATCGTATTACCATTGAAATTACACCTGAAGTGAATTTGAAAGACAGTCAGCCTGTGCACATTTATCATGCAGCAAGCCGTACGACGGGTAAGCTCACCTTGCTTGAAAGCAAAAATGCAATGAAAAATGACCGCACTTTGGCAGAAGTTATTTTAGAACAGCCATTATTTTTGGCATTCGGGGATAAATTAATTTTACGTAGTGGCGATGCAAAAGTATTAATTGGTGGGGCGAAGGTACTAGAAATTCATTCACCAAAACGTTATAAGCGTACAGAGGCTCGTTTAGCGTTCTTGGCTAAACTTAATCAGGCTCAAACCGCCACACAACGCATCGGATTAACCTTACAAAAAGAGTCGGTTTCAGCTCAAGCACTAATGTGGAGTGAGCAGCTAACTGAAAATCAACTGGCGGAAGCGTTAGCTGAAAATGGTGACATTCGTTTCCAAAATTGGTGTTTTAATCGTGATTATCAACGTGAAAAAACGCAGCAAATTTTGACCGCACTTGCTACCTATCATGAACAACATAATGATCAGCTAGGTTTGAGTAAAGCCCGTTTATATCGTATTGCGACTTTAAACCAACCAGAAAACCTGATTTATCATTTTATTGAAGAAATGCTTGATGAAGGCCAATTGCAGCAGACTCGTGGCTGGCTACATTTGCCTTCACACAAAATCCAATTTTCAGCTGAAGAGCAAACATTATGGCAAGCGGTGTTAGCTGAATTTGAGAAAGCGCATGGTCAAGCCATTTGGGTGCGTGATATGGCAACAGCCTTGGCGCAAGATGAAAGTGTGATGCGTAATTTTATGTATAAAGCGGGTAAATTGGGCTATCTTACGCCAATCGTAAAAGACCGTTTTTTCCTGACTGAAAGTATTTATGCTTATGCTCGCTTAATTAAGGAAATGGCGGGTGAAGAAGGTAAAATTGCCGTAAATGAATTACGTGACAAGCTTAATTTTGGTCGAAAACTGACAGTGCAATTAATGGAATATTTTGACCGTACCGGCTTTTTACGCCGCAAAGGCAATGATCATATTCTACGTGATAAAGACACATTTGATTTATAGGTAATACATGAAAAAGACATTCATTTCAGCCTTAATTTTAACCGCACTTTTTACGGTAACAGGTTGCGAAGATAAAGAAGCGAAAGCAACGATTGAGCAACAAACACAGACAATTGCGCAACTGACGGTAGAAAATACGCAATTAAAAGCTGAAAAAGAGAAGGTTGAGAAGGTTATTCCGGCAATTATTGCTCAAGATGATGTGATTTTTGATAAAGAGGAAACCATCAAATACCCTAAATCGACCAAAGAAGATGAATATGTCCCTACTGAAGGTAAACTTCATTACAGTATTTCTACACTAAAAACGAATATTGAGTGGTTAGATACACTACTTTTAGAGCAAATTTCAAAAAATGCTGATGGTAAACCAAGAAGCCGTGAGCAGCTTATTGAGGATTACCAAAAAGCATATGATGAAGCCAAAAAAGAAATGTTGGAATCTCCAATAATGGGGATTGATGAAACCTTAGATTTAGCATTTAGTCACCAAAGAGGTAAGCTTGCTGTATTTTTAATAAATTATTACAGCTACAGTGGTGGCGCTCATGGAGTTGGTGGCTACCATTATCTTAATGTTGATTTAGAAACGAAAAAACTACTTTCATTTGATGATGTTTTTAAACCAAACCAGCAAGCTAAATTAAAAGAGTTGCTTTGGGAACGTTACACTCGATATGGTGAGGTAAAAGATGAGGAAGCATTTACATCAAAAGATGCTTTTGAGGTGACCGATAATTTCTATTTAGATCATGATGGGATTCATTTTGTATATAACGTGTATGAAATTGCGTCTTATGCAGAAGGACCACAGGAGCTGGTGATTGAGTGGTGGAATGCCTCTGCGTTATTGAAGCCTGAATTTCTTCAGAAACAGTATTACCCCGTTTCGAGTAATACGGCAGAATAACAAAAGTGCGGTCAAAATTGGCCGCATTTTTATTGGCCTTTTTTCACCCAGTATTTAAAAGGGGTGTCTTGGGTTTCACTCGCTAAAAGCGTATGTTCCATAAATTGGCAGAAGCTGGGAATATCGCGAGTGGTAGCAGGATCATCCGCTAAAATAAGCAATACTTCACCTTCATTCATGTGGCGAATGTTTTTTCTCACGAGCATTACAGGTTCAGGACAACGTAAACCAACGGTGTCAAGGGTTTTATCGACAGTAATTTCAGTCATTGTTATTCATCAGTTTTATTGAAATTGAGCTACATCATACAATAATTATGGGGAAATTTCGATAAATCCGCTATCAATGATAAACTACGCAACAAATTCATTTGAACAATTATTTCATGGCTGAATACCTTATCCCCAAAAGTGCGGTCGTTTTTGAAGAAGAAATTAAGAAAAGTCGATTTATCACGTATTTGCAACATACGGAAGGACTTGAGCAAGCCAAAGCTTTTTGGGCAGAAATTAAATCGCAGAACCCTAATGCCCGCCATCATTGTTGGGCTGCAGTGGCAGGCAAGCCAACGGATTCTCAACAATTAGGTTTTTCCGATGATGGTGAGCCAGCAGGCACTGCAGGAAAACCAATGCTATCCGCTTTACAGGGTAGCCAAGTTGGTGAAATCAGTGCTGTTGTTGTTCGTTATTATGGTGGCATTTTATTAGGCACGGGCGGTTTAGTTCGTGCTTATGGAAATGGTGTGCAGCAAGCTTTAAAATTATTAGAAACTGAACGAAAAGTAGAGCGTCAGTTATTCCAAGTTCATTGTGACTATGCACAATTAAATTGGATTCAAATTTTATGTGAACAGCATCAAATTGAAATTTATCAGCAAGATTTTCAAGTGCAGATTACATTGCAGTTAGGCATTAGTGAAGATCAAATTAAACCTTTTGAACAAGCATTAATTGAGCGTTCGGCAGGAACGTTGAAATTAGAAGAAATGAATTAAGCGAGATATTGTGCATATTTTATCCATTATTCGGATTATCGGCATTTTGATCATGTGCTTTTCCGGCACGATGCTGATTCCAGCCTTTGTGGCGCTTATTTATGGCGATGGCGGCGGTAAAGCGTTTATGCAAGCTTTTGCATTAAGCTTAACTGTGGGCATATTGCTTTGGTGGCCTTGTCATCACCACAAACAAGAATTGCGGTCTCGAGATGGTTTCTTAATTGTGGTGGCATTTTGGTTTGTTTTGGGCGGTCTAGCAACCTTGCCATTGCTATTATTTGATTCACCTCATTTAACAGTAGCTTCCGCCGTGTTTGAGGCATTTTCTGGGCTAACAACCACGGGTGCTACCGTCATGACAGGGTTAGATAATTTACCGAAAGCCATTCTGTTTTATCGTCAATTCCTACAATGGCTAGGCGGGATGGGGATCATCGTACTTGCGATTGCGATTATTCCTTTATTGGGTATTGGCGGAATGCAGTTATACCGTGCAGAAATGTCAGGCCCAATGAAAGATCAGAAAATTCAGCCACGGATAGCTGAAACGGCAAAGGCATTGTGGTTTGTTTATTTCTTTTTAACCATGTCTTGTGCTTTGGCTTACTGGCTAGCGGGTATGACACCATTTGATGCGATTACACATAGTTTCTCAACCGTATCTATTGGCGGCTTTTCTACTCATGATGCTAGTATCGGCTATTTTAATAGTTCGGCGATTAATTTTATCACCGTCATTTTCCTGTGGATTTCGGCTTGTAACTTCGCATTGCACTTCAGAGCATTTTCGACTTTAGGACGAGAAAATATTTTGAAGATTTATACAAAAGATCCAGAATTCCGATTCTTTATGAGTATTCAAATTTTGCTTATCGTGGTTTGTACATTGGTGATGATAAGCCATCAATATTTTGATTCCTCATGGCAAGATTTTGAGCAAGTCGTATTCCAAGCCGTATCGATTTCAACCACAACAGGCTACTCCACATCGAATTTCGCTGAATGGCCTTCTTTTGTACCGATGCTATTAATTATTGCTTCTTTTATTGGGGGTTGTGCAGGCTCAGTTGGTGGTGGTTTGCGTGTTGCGCGGATTTTAGTGCTATATCTTCAAGGTGCGAGAGAGCTAAAACGATTTGTTCACCCAAATTTAGTGTATCCAATTAAGTGGGGTCAAAATGTCCTTGATGAACGTGTGATTGGGAGTATTTGGGCCTTTTTCTCTGCATATCTATTGGTATTTACTATTTGTTTATTAAGTGTGATTGCATGTGGTGTCGAACCTTTTGATGCCTTTAATGCGGTATTGGCAAGTATTAATAACCTTGGACCAGGATTAGGTTCAGTAAGCAGCAATATGACGGCGATGCCAGATAGTGCTAAATGGGTACTAACCATTGCGATGGTATGCGGTCGTTTAGAAATTTTCACATTATTGGCGCTCTTCACACCAGTGTTTTGGAAGGCATAATGAAAACATTAATTTTATATTCAAGCCGTGATGGACAAACTAAAAAGATTGCTGAATTTATGGCTCAACATCTTGAAGGTGATGTAGTTGTTTCACCGTTAACGGAGGAACTGGATCTTCCATTTTTTGATCGGGTGATTATTGGGGCATCCATTCGCTATGGTCATTTTAATAAACAGTTATACCATTTTGTGGAACGCCATCATGAATTGCTGAATGCAAAAAGTGCGGTCTTTTTTGGCGTAAATTTGACCGCGAGAAAAGAAGGAAAAGATACGCCAGAGGGAAATGTCTATGTGCGTAAGTTCCTTCAACGTATAAAATGGACGCCGGAAAAAGTCGGCGTGTTTGCAGGGGCATTGCTATATCCGCGCTATAAATGGATTGATCGTGTCATGATCCAATTGATTATGAAAATTACAAATGGCGAAACAGATACGACCAAAGAAATTGAATATACCGATTGGGGAAAAGTGAAGACTTTTGCAGAAAGCCTGAATTCGTAGAATAAAACACCATAAAAACAGTGTTTTTTAGACGATTTGATTAAAAGATCTTCAACTAAGAAAAAATTTACATTTTTTTACAAAAAGATCTTGCAAAGGCATCTGAAATGCCTAT